>Ga0335078_10009279_pt1 | contig 14582 bp, 10 predicted proteins | sample Lox_Sample_32_FD_206711 | JGI IMG/M metagenome (GOLD analysis project Ga0335078, IMG submission 206711) | Soil microbial communities from Loxahatchee National Wildlife Refuge, Florida, United States - Lox_Sample_3.2 | ecosystem: Environmental > Terrestrial > Soil > Wetlands | place: USA...
CGCACATTGGACACGCGTACACGACCATCGCTTGCGACGCCATCGCGCGCCGCCAGCGCATGCTGGGCAGCGATACGCACTTCCTGACCGGCACCGATGAACATGGGCAGAAGATCGAACGCTCCGCCGCCGAGGCCGGCATTACGCCGCAGGAACTCACGGATCGTATCGCGGGAGAATTCCGCGGCCTGTGGGACCGGATGAAGATCAGCTATGACGACTTCATCCGCACCACCGAACCGCGCCACAAGCGCGGCGTACAGGAGATGTTCCGCCGCATCCGCGACAACGGCTACATCTACAAAGGCTCTTACAGCGGCCAGTATTGCGTCTTCGACGAACTCTATGTCGACGCGGCCGAGCCCGGTTCGCCCTGCCCGGAGTGCGGACGACCCACCGAGACGGTGAGCGAGGAGAATTACTTCTTCAAGCTCTCGGCTTTCGAGGACAAGCTGCTCAAGCTCTACACTGGGCAGCCGGACTTCATCCGCCCGGAGACGCGCCGCAACGAAGTCATGACGTTCGTCCGCAGCGGGCTGCGCGATCTCTCCATCAGCCGCACTACCATCAAGTGGGGCATTCCCGTGCCCGACGACCCGCGCCATGTGATCTACGTCTGGCTGGATGCGCTCAGCAACTACTGCACCGCCATCGGATTCGGCTCCCCCGAAAAACAGGACCAGCAGAAGTTCGATCATTACTGGCCGGCTGATGTGCATATGATCGGCAAAGAAATCGTGCGCTTCCATTGCGTGTATTGGCCGGCGTTCCTGATGGCCGCCGGGCTGCCGCTGCCCAAGTCCATTATGGCGCACGGCTGGCTGCTGTTCGAAGAAAGCAAGATGTCGAAGTCGCGCGGCAACATTGTGCGCGCCGAGACCGTGATTGATGTTCTCGGCAACGATGCGCTGCGCTACTTCCTGCTGCGCGAGGTGGTCTTCGGGCAGGATGGCAGCTTCTCTTTCGACGCCCTGGTCCAGCGCTACAACTCCGACCTGGCCAACGATCTCGGAAACCTCGCCAGCCGTACCCTCACCATGATCACGCGCTACTTCCGCGGCGGAGAAGTACCCTACCCTTCTTCCGGCGGCGCGCGCACCGCGGCGGACGACGCTATCGCCCGAACGGCTGAGGACACCATCGCCAGCTTCGCCTCCCTCTGGGATGATTTCCAGTTTTCGCGTGCGCTCGAAGCCGCGTGGGGCTTGGTCGGCGCGGTCAACAAATACATAGTGGAAAACGAGCCGTGGGCGGTCGCTGAAAAGGAAGATGAAGGCAGCCGCTCGCGCCTGGCCACCATTCTCTACACCGCCGCCGAGGCGCTGCGGATCGTGACCGCGCTGGCGCATCCGGCGATTCCGGAAGCGACGGCGCGGATCTGGGAGCAGTTCGGGCTGGGGGCGATCTCTGACTTCCGCCTGACCGATCTGAAGTGGGGCCAACTGCAGCACGGCACAAAGCTGGGCAAGGTGGAGGGCGTCTTTCCGCGTGCAGACAAATCCACCATCGAAAGGATGCAACAAATGGAACAACAGCGCGTGGCCGCACCGGTTGCTCTGGCCGCGCCCGCGGCGACGCCTGCCCCAACTGCGCCTCAAGCGACACCGGCGGCAACTGCGCCGGCAACTCCCGCAGCCACTCCCGACGGGCGCATCAGCATCGAAGATTTCGCCAAGGTCGAGATGCGCGTCGGGCAGGTGAAAGCCGCGGAGAAGGTTAAGGGCGCGGACAAGCTGCTTCGTCTGGAGGTCGACATCGGCACTGAGGTCCGCCAGGTGGTGGCCGGCATCGCCGAAGCTTATGCGCCAGAATCGCTGGTCGGACGCAAAGTGGTCCTTGTCGTGAACCTGCAACCGCGCAAGCTCCGCGGCCTGGAATCGAACGGAATGATCGTTGCCGCGTCAGTCGGCGATAAGGGTTCGCCGGTGCTGGCGGGGTTCCTGGAAGACGTTCCCATCGGGGCAAGATTGAAGTAAATCGGTCACGGATTTTCACGGATACATGCGGACCTTGTTTATGTTTTCCGATGTGATCCGTGAATATCCGCGAAAATTCCTGGCAAAGGTTATTCCTTGTTCGTCGATTCGCACGCTCACCTCGAGATGTCGCAGTTCGACGCCGATCGCGACGCCATGCTGGCACGAGCGCACGAGGCCGGGATTGAGACGGTGGTCGCAATCGGCAGCGGCACCGGGCCGGGCTCGCTCGATTGTGCCATCCAGCTCGCCAACCGTAAGAGGGCAGGCGAGCCGCGCATATATGCCACGGTTGGAATCCATCCGCATGAAGCCAAGCTGGCCACTGACGCCGATTTCGACGAGCTGAGCACCCTGGCGCGAAATCCCAAGGTAGTCGTCTGGGGCGAGATTGGGCTGGACTATTTCTACGATCACTCGCCGCGCGAGGTGCAACGCGCAGTTTTCCTGAAGCAACTTGAGCTGGCGCGCGTGGCGCGGCTGCCAGTGGTGATCCACTGCCGGCCCTCACCGAATAGCCAGAACGCCTGGGATGAGTGCCTGGGGATTTTGGCCGAACAGTGGGCGCCGAGCGGGCTGGGCGGCGTTCTTCACTGTTTTACAGGATTGATGGAGCAGGCGCGGCGGGCGCTCGAGATGGGTTTTATGATCTCATTCGCGGGCAACGTGACGTTCCCGAAAGCGCAGAACATTCGCGACGCGGCGCGGGAGTTGCCGCTCGACCGTATCTTCATCGAGACGGATGCTCCGTTTCTGGCGCCGGTCCCGCACCGCGGCAAGCGTAATGAGCCGGCATTCGTGACAGAAGTCGCGCGCCAGATTGGAGAACTACGCGGGATGGCGGTCGAGGAAGTCGCGTTTCAGACGGCCCAGAACGCCTATCGGTTTTTCAAGCTGGCCCCGCCCAGTAACGCCCGAACGCCGATTCCTTCCCCATCGCGGGGCCCGGCACGGTAATCTATTGCACTGCTGAGGGAGCATGGCTGAATCATTCGACATTGTGAGCAAAGTAGACCTGCAGGAGGTGTCCAACGCCATCCAGCAGGCGCTGAAGGAAGTACATACCCGCTTTGACCTGAAGGGTTCGAGGTCAACCATCGAGCTCGAGGGCAAAGAAGCCATCGTGCTCCAATCTGAGGACGAGTTCAAGCTGAAGGCAGTCAACGACGTGCTGCAGCAACGGTTGGTCAAGCGCGGCGTTCCGCTCAAAGCGCTCACCTACGGCACGGTGGAACCGGCGGCCGGGAGCACGGTCCGGCAGCGCATCAGCATGCAACAAGGGATCCCGATCGAGAAAGCGCGCGAGATCGTGAAGCTCATCAAGGAGTCGAAGAAGAAAGTCCAGGCTTCGATCCAGGCAGACACGGTGCGGGTAAGCGGCAAGGACCGCGACATCCTTCAGGAGATCATCACCCTGCTGCGCAATACCGACCTCGGCATCGACATGCACTTCACCAACTACAGGTCGAACTAGCGTGAGCACGCCCGCCATCAACGCTGTGAAGGCGAAGGAGGTATTCGAACTCCTGCGCGACGACCTGGAAGCGGTAGAGCGCGAGTTCGGGCGCGACACTGTTTCAAGCGTCCCCGCCATCACCGAGATCGGCGAATACCTGCGCGCGGGCGGCGGCAAGCGCATCCGCCCCGCTCTGCTGCTGCTTTCCGCCAAGCTCTTCCATTACGCCGGACGCGGCGCCATTCGCCTGGGCGCCGTGGTGGAGATGATTCACACCGCAACCCTGGTGCACGATGACATCATCGACGAGGCCCGTACCCGTCGCGGACGTCCGGCCGCCAACACGAAATGGGGCAACTCGAAGTGCGTGCTCGCCGGCGACTGGCTCTACATGCAGTCGTTCAAGATTGCCGTGCAGGAGCGCAACTTCAGGATTCTCGACGTGCTCATCGATCTGACGCAGCAGATGGTGGAGGGCGAACTGCTGCAGATGGAGAAGCTGGGACGCTCGATCACGCTTGACGAGCACTTCGACCTCATCCAGCGCAAGACCGCATGTTTGTTCTCTACCTGCACACGGCTGGGCGCCATCGTCAGCGGCGCTTCCGCTGAGAATGAAGAAAAGCTCGCGCGTTACGGCCGAAGTCTGGGCATGGCATTTCAGCTTGTCGACGACGTGCTCGACCTGACGGCCTGCGAAGACGTACTGGGCAAGCCCGTAGCCAGCGACCTGCGCGAAGGCAAAGTTACGATGGCCGTAATTCACGCCCTCGGACACTGCACGCCGAAGGAAACGGCGCTCATCCAGACGGTGCTCGATGAACGCGGATTCCAGTCGGTTGCTCACGACCAGATTCTGGCCATCCTGAATCGCTATGACTCGCTGGAAGCAGCAACCGCCCGCGCGCACGAGTATGCGGCGGACGCTCGTAGCACCATGTGCGATCTTCCTGACTCCGAGATCAAGCGCGCTCTGCTGTGGGCGCCGGAGTTTGTGGTGGCGCGGGAAAAGTGAGTCAACCTCAGGACTGATATCCTGCTCTGAACATAATCCCTCGCTTAGTGATCTCCGGGCCTCCTCGTCTTGATGGCGGCTTTATACTCCTGACAGATGGCGCGCGAAGTCGAGATCAAATTTCTGGTGGCGGACGCCAGGGCGCTTGCCCGGCGGCTACGCGCTTGCGGGTTCCGGCTGGCCACGCGGCGCACGCACGAGATGAATGTGCTCTATGACCTGCCGGGGCATCCGTTGAAGCAGCGCGGAGAGATTCTGCGCCTGCGAAAGTACGGCAAGCGCTGGACGTTCACCCACAAGTCGAAGGGCACGGCGCGGCGGTACAAGTCGCGGCAGGAGTTTGAGACCGTGGTCGCCGATGGCGCAAATCTCGACCGCATTCTGCGTGCGCTGGGCTTCTCGCCCAGCTTTCGTTACGAGAAGTTTCGCACTGAATGGGCGGACGGCCATGGCCACGTCGTCATCGACGAGACCCCCATCGGCACTGTGGCCGAGATCGAAGGCCAGGCGCGTTGGATCGACCGCACGGCCCGGGTGCTGGGCATCCCGCAAAGCAGTTACATCACGCTCAGCTACGGTGCGATGTTTGACGAATGGAAGCGCCGCACCGGTAGCCCTGCGACTGACATGACCTTTGCGGCTGTCGGCCGCAGAAGGCCGCGATTGTAGCCTCTACACAAAGCGGCCTATGCCGCCCTGCTCTGGGCGCGGGCCCGCTCGTAGCCGACCGTGGCGTAGTAGAGAGCGTTGTCGAAAAAGCGGTCCAGCAACTGCAGCAGCTCCATTTCCCCGAACAACTCAATCACATGGTCCACCATCGCCTCGCGTTGCAGAAATCCCCAGAGATGTTCCTTGGTCATCGCGATAGCCCAAACGAAATGGCTGAGCGAGATGCCTTGCCGGGCGCGAAGCTCGCCGACTCGTGTGTAGCGCAGTTCGATGTCGCTTTCGGTCTTGGTCAGCAGCCAATCACTCAGGTGCTGATACACGTCATAGACTGCTGTGCACATCTCGCTCTCGGGCATTTTCCGATAATCCCTGGTCCGTTCGGAGCTAAGGATCTTCTGCGTCAGCCCGTAAGAGAGTTCCTGGGAATTGGCTTCGATAAGGCGTACTAACTTCATAGCAACCATATTCGGTTAGATGAAGATTATGCGACCGGCGTCGACACGCCGAAAAAAAGATGCCACGGCTCCACAGGGCTGAATGCTGAGTGCTGAATGCTAACTAGGCCCCGCAGCACTTTTTGTACTTCTTGCCGGAGCCGCAGGGACAGGGATCGTTGCGGCCGATCTTGGCGCCCGAGCGTACGACTTGTTGCACCGGCTGATAGTCGCCGGAGCCGGCCATGCGGGCTTGTTCCAGTTCGCGGCGCTTGCGGCGCTGAAATTCCTCTTCCAGGTCGTCCATCGAAGTGGAAGCGCGGCGTGGACGGCGGTCACCTCCGCCTTGGCCGTTGCCATCGCCGGATGCAAGGGCGGGCGCCCCGCCCGAAGGCTGAGCGACTACCTGCGCCGCCGGTTCGATCACCTGCATCAGGTACAGGTAACGAACCGTGTCTTCCTGAAAGCGCTGCATCATGGCTTCGAACATCTCGAAGGACTCGCGCTTGTACTCGACGAGCGGATCGTGCTGCGCGTAGCCGCGCAGCCCGATGCCTTCCTTCAGGTGGTCCATGCTGAGCAGGTGGTCTTTCCACTGTTGGTCGAGCACGCTGAGCATGATCATGCGTTCGTGGTAACGCATGGCTTCGGGACCTATCAGGTTCTCCTTGGCGTCGTAACGTTCTTTAAGCTTATTGAAAATGGCGTCGCCAAGCTCCTGGCGATTCAGTGTGTCGGGCTGCACGCCCTCGGCCAGGATATCCACGCCAAAGCGCGTGAAGATATCGCCCTTGAGCTTCGTGGTGTCCCAGTCGTCGGCGTGCGCGTCCTTGGGGCAGTACTTCTCCATCAGGTCGGCGAGAATGCCGGCCACGTAGTCGTCGAGGATGAGTTCTTTCTGATCGACGCCCTCCAGCAACTGACGGCGCATGCCGTACACCGCCTCGCGCTGCTTGTTCATGACGTCGTCGTACTCGAGCAGGTGTTTGCGGGACTCGAAGTTCTGGCCCTCGACCGCCTTCTGCGCGGCCTCGATGCGGCGGGAGATCAGCCGCGACTCGATGGGCACGCCCTCCTCCATGCCCAGACGCTGCAGCAGCTTCGACACCCACTCCTTGGCGAAGATGCGCATCAGGTCGTCTTCGAGCGAGAGATAGAAGCGCGAGCTGCCAGGATCGCCCTGGCGGCCAGCGCGGCCGCGAAGCTGGTTGTCGATGCGCCGCGCCTCGTGGCGTTCCGTGCCGAGGATGTGCAGCCCGCCCAGGTTGACGACCTGGTCGTGCTCAGCATCGGTCTCCGCCTTGTGCTTCGCCAGCATTTCCTCCCACTTCTGCTTGTCGACACGAAACTCGTTGCCCTGGTAATACCAGGTGATGATGTTCTCTTCCGTGGCGCCGCCGTCGCCCAGGCGGCCTTCGGCGCGTCGCACCGGCTGTGCCAGGCCTTTTTTGAAGCACTCCTGCTTGGCCATGAATTCAGGATTGCCGCCCAGCAGGATGTCGGTGCCGCGGCCCGCCATGTTGGTGGCGATCGTGATTACACCCTTGCGCCCGGCTTGCGCGACGATTTCGGCCTCCTTCTCGTGGTACTTGGCGTTCAGCACCACGTGCTTCACGTTCTTCTTGCGCAGGATTTCCGAGAGCCGCTCTGACTTTTCCACCGAGGTGGTGCCCACCAGCACCGGCTGACCCGCCTGGTTGAGTTGCTGGATCTCGTCGGCCGCGGCCAGATATTTTTCCTTCTCGGTGCGATAGACGGTGTCGGCGTTCTCCACGCGGCGCAGGTCCTTGTTGGTCGGAATGACGATCACGTCGAGGTTGTAGATCTTCTGGAACTCTTCGGCTTCCGTCTCCGCCGTGCCGGTCATGCCCGCCAGCTTTTTGTACATGCGGAAATAATTCTGGAAGGTAATGGTGGCGAGCGTCTGGTTTTCGGCTTCGACCTTGACGCGCTCCTTGGCTTCTACGGCCTGGTGCAGCCCGTCAGACCAGCGGCGGCCTGGCATTAGGCGGCCAGTGAACTCGTCCACGATGAGAACCTCGCCATCCTTCACCACGTACTCCACGTCCCTGCGGTAGAGGGCGTGGGCTTTGATGGCGGTCTCGACGTGGTGCTTCAGGTCCCAGTTTTCCGGATCGGCAATGTTGGTGATGCCCAGCAACTGTTCGACCTTCTCCCAGCCCTCGTCGGTGACAGTGATGGTCTTGTGCTTTTCATCGACCACAAAGTCGCCGGTCAGCACCTTGGGCTCGCCCGGTGCGGTATCGAGTTCTTCGCCTTTTTCGAGCTTGGGAATGATGCGGTTGACGCGATCGTACTTCTCCGTGGACTTTTCGGCCTGGCCGGAGATGATGAGCGGGGTGCGAGCTTCGTCGATGAGGATGGAATCCACCTCGTCGACGATGGCGTAGTTGTGGCCGCGTTGCACGCAGTCGGCCATGTCGAATTTCATGTTGTCGCGAAGGTAGTCAAAGCCGAACTCGTTGTTGGTGCCGTAGGTGACGTCGGCAGCGTAGGCTTCGCGGCGCTCGGCATCGTCCAGTTCATGCACGATCACGCCCACGCTCAGGCCGAGGAAGCGATAAATGGTTCCCATCCATTCGGAGTCGCGCTTGGCCAAATAGTCGTTTACGGTCACGACGTGCATGCCGTTGCCGGTGAGCGCATTCAGGTATACGGGCAGGGTGGCGACCAGCGTCTTGCCTTCGCCGGTCTTCATTTCCGATATCCTGCCGTCGTGCAGGACCATGCCGCCGATGAGCTGCACGTCAAAATGCCGCATGTTGAGCGTGCGGCGGCCGGCTTCGCGGACGACGGCAAAAGCTTCGGGCAGGATCTCGTCCAGGACTTCCTTCAACACCCGGTCGCGCTCGGTGGGACCCCGGCTGCTGCGGTTCTCGTCCTCGGCTTCGGGCTCGAGCTGCACCTGGCTGAGGCGATCACTGATGCGTTTGCGGAATTCGTCGGTCTTGGCGCGCAGCTCGGCGTCGGTGAGGCGCTGCATCTCCGGCTCGAGAGCATTGATCCGCTCCACCAGCGGCCGCATGCGCTTGACCTCGCGCTCGTTCCTGGTTCCGAATATTTTGGCGAGAATCGTGTCCAGAAACAACTTTATGTCCTTATAGAGGGACGAATAAACTCAACCGAAGCTTTAGAAAGCCTACCATATTGGATGCCGGCAGGTGGGCAGGGTCGCAGGGGGCGGTAGCTTGAGAGAGACGTAGCAAGTTACGTCTCGTGTCAGTTTGCGAGGAGCCTTTCCAGAACCTGCAAATCGGCTTCCGTCAGCTCCGCGTATTTCCTGGCGCGGGCGAGATCTCCGCCCTGGACCGCGCTCTGGGCCTTCGACAAGTTCCCCTGCATGCTGGCCTGTGTGGAAGCGATGTCACCACGCAATCCAAAGCCGGCGGCGGCCTGCTGGCGCTGCAGACGATCCACGCGGTTGTTCATGGCAGCAGCGCGACTGGTGAGCTGATCGACCTCGCCCGCCACTTCGCCGAACTCCGGGGAACTCGCGGAGCCGGCCGCGGGGGCTGAACCGCTAGAAAAACTGGCATCTTGCGTGAGCACGAATTCGATCCTGCTCTCGGACGGGATCTGGACTTTGCTGCCATGGGTAGCCATCTGGAAGGCCATGGCGCCCCCCACTCCGATTGCCCCGCCGGCAAACGCTCCCTTGCCTCCTCCAAAAATGCCACCCAACACAGCGCCGGCCGCCCCGGCCCCTCCCGCCTTCTTGGCGGTATTCGAACCCCGGGACGGGCCTTGGGCGCTGTGGACGTCCGTCTGCACCGGCAAGGTGCGTCCGCGGATCTTCAAACTAACGAGCTGGATGCTCAGCTCGGAGCGGCCTTTTATGTGACCGCCCTTCTTCATCCCTGCAATCTCCAGGACCGCATCGGCGTTCTTGGCCACCACGGTCCGGTCACCGACGGCAATCGGCTCGTCCAGACTGGCACTAAACCGCCGGCCGGCAACGGCAGTCCTGGAGTCAATTGCGTCGATCGTCCTGACCACGACGTGGGTACCGCCGGGAATCACGACCGCGCTCTCAGGTTTTGGACTCGCAGCGGGCTTGGGTTGTTGCGCCGAAGGCGGAGAATTCGGACGAGGAGCGGCGGGCGCTGCCGGCGTGCGTTGTCCCTGTGACTGACCGGAGGGCGGCGGCGGGGAAGGGCTCTGCGGGGTAACAGTCACTTCAGGCTGCTGCGGCGCCGGCGTGGCAGAGCCGGCCGGCGCGGAAGCAATGGCCGCGGGGTTCTGCGCAGTGGGCGGCTTGCGTCCGAACATCAGAATTGCCAGTAGGATCAGCGCCGCAGCCGCGATTGCCGCCGCAGCCGTGTATCGCGAATCCCAAGTGATTTTTCCCGCAGCCGGACTCGCCACCGGTTGCGGAGCGGGCGGGATCGCGGCTATCGACTGCGTCTGGGGTACGGTCACTGGCGACGCGTAAGCGGGTGCAGGCGCAGCGGCTGCCGGTGCGGCCGCCAGAGCGGTCGACCCAGCGACCAAGGGCGGCCTCGGCATTTCAATAATCGTTGGCTTCACCCCTGGCAGGATCGCGGCCGCGCCGCTTGACCCAGGCACGCTCTCCGGGTGCTCCAGTGCCGCCCCGAATTGCTCCACCGTCTGGTAACGGTTGTCCGGGTTCTTCTCCAAAGCCTTCATCACCACGTTCTCGTACTGGACGGGGGCATACGGATACATGCGCGTGAGCGGCGGCGGCGGCGCAGTGATGTGTTCGTTCATGATCTCGAAATCGCTGTCGCTCTCGAAGGGAACATGGCCGCTCAGCATCTGGTAGAGCGTGATCCCCAGCGCATAAATATCGGTGCGCATATCGACCGGCCGATTCTGAATCTGCTCCGGTGACATGTAGGGCAAGGTGCCCGGTTGCATGCCGGTGCGGGTCATGCCGCGCGCGCCCACCACCTTAGCGATGCCGAAATCCATCACCTTCACGATGCCCTGGCGGTTCAGCATCAGGTTACTGGGCTTGATGTCGCGGTGAATGATGCCCATGCGATGCGCCGCTCCGATGCCCAGCAACGCCTGCTTGAACCACGGCACCGCGTCTTCCGGCGGGATGGGACCGCGGCGGTTGATGATCTGTTCGAAGGTCTCTCCCTCGACGAACTCCATCACCATGAACGCGTTTCCCTGATCGACCAGGAAGGCGTACAAGGTCGCGAGATTCACATGATTCAGGTTGGCCTGGGCCCTGGCTTCAGTGCGGAATCGCTCCACCACCTGCGGATCGCGAGCCAGCTCGGCGTTGAGCATCTTAATGGCGACCGGACGGTCCAATTGCACGTCGACCGCCCGGAAAACCACACCCATGCCGCCTTCGCCGAGCTTATCTACAATGCGGAAATTTGCGATTTGATTGCCGATCATGACCCCCGCCTTCTGGCTAACCTGTCCCTTCGAACTTGAGAATCTGCACCGTGATGTTGTCGAATCCGCCGCGGGACTTGGCCAGGTCGACCAATGCGCGGCAAGCGGCCGCGGGAGGATTGGCCGTGGCGGCGGCAGCCAGCTCCTGGTCGCTGACCAGATCGTGGAGGCCGTCGGTGCACATCAGAAGAATGTCCTCAGGCTCGAGCGTGACGGGAGCCTCCGGGACTTCGGCCGCCACCCCAGCGCCGATCCCAAGGGCCGCCGTCAGTACGCCGCGATCAGGATGGTCCGCCGCCTCTTCCGGCTTCAGCAGGCCTTGTTGGACGAGCTGGTTGACAACCGTCTGGTCTTGCGTGAGCTGGGTGATAGCCGCATTGCGCACCAGGTAAAGCCGCGAGTCGCCAATATGAGCATAGGTGAGCTGGGAACCGCGCACTACCACCGCAATGCAGGTGGTGCCCATGCCTGCCAGCTCCGGATGCTCGCGGGCGAATTCCTGAATTGCCTGGTGCGCTGCCTGCAGGGCCTCGGCCAGCGCCGCCTCGGAGGAATCGGCATCACTGTCCAAGTAGGCAGCCCGAACCGACTCAACCGCGATCGCGCTGGCAAATTGACCACCCTTGTGGCCACCCATGCCATCGGCGATCACAATGAGCCGGCCCTTGCGGCTGAACTCTTCATTGCTGACCGGCTCTGCGTAGCAGTAATAGTCCTCGTTGTGGGAGCGATGGCAGCCCACATCGGTAAGATTGCCCAGCTCAATGCCGGGCCGGAGTTTCATCCCTGTTCCTGCTGCTGCCGCCTCGGACACTGATTCCGTAGGACCGCCGAGAATCCCCATAACATCACAGGCACTTGAACTTGAGCACCAGCTCCCCGATACGGATCGTGTCGCCGTCCTTGAGCTCCTCGCGGGCGATCGTCTCCTTGCCGTCGTTGAGGTAAGTGCCGTTGGAGGAATCGAGATCGGTCAGGAAGAACTTACCCTCCTTATAGCGAAGGCTGGCGTGCTTAGCGGAAACCGTGTTATCCCTGACCACGATCTCCGCCTCCGGGCTGGTTCCGAGCGTGTTCTGTCCGTCGCGCACCCGGAAATCCTCGCCTTTCTGCTCGCCATTCATAGCCACCAGCCAGCCCACCACCGGCGGCTTGCGCTTGTCCGAGATGAGCACTGTCTTGCGCGCGACCGCGACCCCTGGCGCCGCGGCGGCGCCGGCATCGGTCTCAATGCGCGTTTTGGGCAACGAGGTTGGACCAACTGAGTACCCGGTTTTCTGGCAGTAAGGACATACCTCCCAGGAATCTTCCATCTGGTGGCCGTTGGCGCAGAACTTCGACATAGGAATCCTCCCGAACCCTTCTTGCCGCGCCGGGCGCGGCACTTACGGCTCATGCCGCGAAGTAAGTAGCAACCGGTCCCTTCTTGCCGATGAAGATCCGGTCTCCGTTCTTCAAGCTGATTTTGCTGACCCGCGGCGAATCGACGGAGTTCACATACGTGCCGTTGCTGGAGCCCTTGTCGATGACCACCACGGATCCTTCCACGGGAACAACCCAGGCGTGTTCGCCGGAGACAGTGTCGTCGGGCACCACCGCACCGCAACGCGGGTCACGCCCGATCCACAAGCCGTCCTTGCTGATCTTGAAGCTGCGCCCGGAGAGCGGTCCGGAGATGAATTGGATGCTGCCGTAGTTCTCCGCTGCTGGCGGGAGAACCGAAACTCCCGGGCTGGGCGTTAGGACCGGTCGCGTAGCGGGCACGCGTGCACCGGCGGCAGCAGCGGTCGCCATGGCGGGTTGCGGCACCGGTTTGCGGCGCAACACCAGCGCCACCGCGGCCAGCAAGAGCACCACCACTACGATGTAGAGGGGCGTGGTGCCCGTGGTCTCGACCAGTTTCTGCAGGGGATTGAGCTTGTCCTCGGCTACCACAGCCGCGGCTCGGTATTTTTTGGCGTCCGGCAGATCGGGCATGAACTGCAACACGTTGTCGAATTCGGTGATGGCCTTGTGAAACTGGCCGGCGTCGTAGGCCGAAAGGGCCTGGTCCCAGTGCTGGTTAAAGGTGCCGCGATCTGCTTCCACACCGGTCTGGTGCACAAATTCCATCGCGGTATTGATCGGCACCAGGAAGTTAAATCCCTGAACTGCCAGGCCGCTCTGATCCAGGGAAATGAAAGTGGCGATCCCAATCACCTGTCCCTGCTCGTTAAAGGCAGGGCCGCCGCTGTTGCCATGGGTAATGGCAGCATCGCATTGCAACACGGGAACCCCGATGGCGCTGGTCTTCACGGCGGAGATATGCCCGTTGGTGGCAGACGACTCGAAGTTAGATTCCGCGCTGATCAGCGCATTGCCGCCCCAGGGCGAGGCAACCCCCGGATAGCCCATCACCATGACCGGATCCTGCAGGCGCACCTGGTCAGAGTTTCCCAGCGGGACCGTGGGATAGTTAGACCCTCCAACCTTCAGCACGGCGACATCTTTGCCGTTCTCCGTGACCGGAGCGCTGTACTGCAGAATGTCGCCCTTGACGGTTTTGCCGTTGGCCAGCACCAGGGTGAGTGTCGGAGGGCTTGCAAGTTCGATACTCGCCTTCTCGGCCAGCGTCACAACGTCTCTGTCCGTGAGTTTCTTGCCCGTCTGCTTCTCGATGAGGGCGATCAGCTGGCGCAGGTTTTTGATGGCGTCCTTGCGGAGCTCGTTCTGCAGCGATTGCACCGCTTGCAGGTCCTTCATGTTGGCATGCTGCACCACATGGCCGTTGGTAATCACGTAGCCATCCGGGCGAAAGAAAAACCCGGTACCAATCTCGCCGTGAGGCAACTTGACAGAAATGTCCCCCAGGGTCCACCTGGTCTCAAACTGGACGACCACCAGTACTACCGCAGGCTTCGCCTCCAGCGCCCGCTTTTCCTCCGGCCTGAGCTGGCCGGCTGAAAGAAGAGATACGTACACTACCGCCACAACGATGACGGTCATCGCCAAACGCTTCATCATTGAAAAAACCTCCGAACGTACAGGCCTTGGCGCGAACCACGGCGTTGAAAGGAAAACGTGCTTTAATGCCCGGTTAGGGAAGGTCAGGGCATACTTCTCCCTGCCACAGTGGGTTCTGCAGCATGCGGTTGCGCTCCCAACGTCTGCGCTGATGCGAAAACCTTTTAAACCGGGCAGAGTTCCCGGTCAATAAAAAAGTTCATCGATGAGAGCTTTATAGCAGCCGCTGTCGGCTGGCCTAGGTGAATACCGATTTTGCATCGCCAGCGCCTAACCTGTATCTTTACATCCCGCTGTCATTCACCTAGGAGGCACTATGCGAAGCAACACTGTGTTGGCGGGGGCCATAGCAGCCGTGGCGCTCAGCTTGGCGCTGCCTTGCGCGCAAGCCAAAGGCGGCAAGACCATCGAACTGAAGGACGCCAAAGGAGAAAGCGTGGGCACCGCTACGCTCAGCGCCAAGGGCACGGGCGTCGAAATCAAGTACAACCTCCACAACCTGCCACCGGGCGAGCACGCGATGCACATCCATCAGAACGCCAAGTGCGAGGCAGACCCCGCAGCGCCGGCAGACGCCTTCAAGTCCGCCGGCGGTCATTTCAATCCCGAGAACAAGCAACACGGCCTGGAGA
>Ga0335078_10009280_pt1 | contig 14582 bp, 5 predicted proteins | sample Lox_Sample_32_FD_206711 | JGI IMG/M metagenome (GOLD analysis project Ga0335078, IMG submission 206711) | Soil microbial communities from Loxahatchee National Wildlife Refuge, Florida, United States - Lox_Sample_3.2 | ecosystem: Environmental > Terrestrial > Soil > Wetlands | place: USA: Florida...
CCGCGGCGGCGTCCACTGCTGGGAGGTCAGCAGCCACCAATACAGCGGCTTGCGGGTGCCGTAGGGGTGCTCGGGATGGATCCGCACGGTGCCGGTGCTGACCACCGAGACCGCCTTGACCGCGCCTGCCGATCCGGGTTCGGTCCGTGATACCGCGATTGAAGTGTTCATGGCTGGAATCTCTTTCCCTGCTGGCCGCCCGGTTTCCGGGCCCGACACGACCAGGCTGCCGCCGTCTCACGGCTGGGTCAGTGATCTCAATCGCGTGCGGGGCGACTTAAGTCACAGGCCCGCGGTGCCTCCCGATTCGGCATACAGCCGGGCCGCGTCGAGGATCACGACCGAATCTGCTGCGGTGGCCACGATCCGGCGACCCGCAAATCGCGCAGCACCCGGGCCACCACCTCGCGAACCGATCCGGCCGCGTCCGCCAGTTCCTGCTGTGACACACGGGCGACCAGCCGTCCGCGCGGGTCCTGCTGGGCGGAGGCAAGGTCAAGAAGATGGACAGCGACCCGCTGGCGCACCGAGCCGAAGGCGTTGACCGCGGTCTGCTCCAGCGTGTCGTAGAGCCTGCGGTTCAGCTCTTCGGCGATCGCCCAGCAGACCCGCGGGTCGCGCCGGGCCGCCGCGGTCAGCGTCCGCGCGCTGATCCGGAACAGGCTGGACGGTTCCACCGCCTGAACGCTGGTGCTGGCCGGCCCGCCCACCAGCACCGCGATGCCCAGCACATCACCGGGCCGGGCATAGCGGACCGTGACCTGCCGGCCCTCCGCCGACATCAGGTACACCCGCAGCAGGCCACCGACGACCAGCGCCGCCCGCGGGTCCGACCCGGCCCGGTAGACCGTCGTTCCCGCCGGGTAGTCGGCGCGCTCGCCTTCAGCCCGCAGCATGCCCGCCAGCTCCGGCGGCAGGTCCGCCAGGAAGCTGCGCGCCAGCGCGTCATCTACGTCCCGGTCGGCCATGCCTACGACATTAGGCCGGGATGGCTGTCGCAACCGGTGAACACGCGCGCCCAGAACTGCGGGTTCTGTGCGGCACGGCTGCCTGCCAGCAAGCAGCCACTTGCCGCGCATTAGATGACATGCATCGGGCCCGGGCTGAGGTCGCGTGGTGGCCCTGGGTGAGAGACCTCCTCAGCTCAGGCGCGTGACGATTGCCGTGCAGGCATCCGCGCCGGAGGGGGGCGACTGGCGTCCCCCGCGGAGCTTGAGGAGGTCCCGATGCCGATCGTAGGCGGACTCGACATTCACCGGAAGCAGATCACCTTCGACTACCTGGACACCGTGACCGGCGAGGTGCGGCGCGGCCAGATCAGCCCGGGCGACCGGGAGCACCTGCGTGCCTGGCTGGCACGGTTCGGCGGCCGTGATGACGTGGAGTTCGCGGCTGAGGGGTGCACCGGGTGGCGCTATGTCACCGAGGAGCTGGCCGCGGCCGGTGTCGCGGCGCACCTGGCCGAGCCGGCCGACACCGCCTTCGCCCGCGGCCGCAAGCGGCACGCCAAGACCGACAAGACCGACTGCCGGCACCTGCGGATGCTGCTGGCCGAGGGACGGCTGCCGGAGTGCTGGATCCCGCCCGGCCACATCCTGGAATGCCGCGCCTTGCTGGAGACCTATCACGATCTGCGGGCCGAGCACACCGCCTGGGTGCAGCGCATCCACGCGGTCTTGTTCCACCAGGGCGCCCCGGCCCTGGGCGACGGCGCGCTGCGCAGCGAGCAGGGCCTGGACGCGCTGCGGGCGTCCGCGGCGGCTCACCTGTCCCCGGCCGGGCAGCTGCAGATCGCCACCGCCCTGGAGATGACCGCCGCCCTGGAGACCCGGCTGCACGAGCTGCGGCACCAGCTGACCGACGCCGCCCGGCACCTGGCCGGCGCCAAGGTGCTGGCCGCGCGGCTGTACGGGGTCGGGCCGGTCACCGCGCTGGCGATGACCTGCTGGCTGGGCGGGGCGGGCCGGTTCTCCTCCTCCCGCAAGGCGGTCCGGTTCGCCGGGCTGGACGTCACCGTCTACTCCTCCGACCGCAAGGGGCCGCCCGGGCGGCTGTCCCGGCAGGGACCACCGGTGCTGCGCTGGGCGGTCTACGAGGCCGGCAAGACCCACGCCCGCACCTCGGCCCCGGACCACGCCTACTACGCCCAGGTCAAAGACCGCTGCAACGGCAAGCGCGCCGCCCTGTCCGAAGCCCGCAAGATCCTCCGGCAGGCCTGCCACATCCTGGCCGAGCTCGGCGACGACGCGCTATCGGCCGCCTGAGCCCCCTCGCCCCATGTCACGGTGACCAGCCCATGACCGCCGGCCCGGCCGGACCACGTATGCAGCCGAACTCACCCGATGGGGACCACCGCGGCCAGCTCCCGACGAACCGCTGTCAGCCGCTGCCGGCCATGGCCAGGCGGGCGGCCTGATTAGACTGAGCGGCCGCATCCCCGCAGGCCGGGGACACCCGATCAATCATCATGTCGCCGGGGCAGCACCCACGCCCCGCGGACCTAGGTAAGGCTGGCTGCTCCTGCCCCCCCGCCCCCGGTCGCCACGGCTGATCACCCCGCGCAGGAAGGCCACCAGCCTGAAACACTGAACCGCAACCGCACCATCCCCCCACCAGGGCTCCCTGCCCCTGCCGCCTGGCATGATCCGCTCCCGGGCGATCGCGTCAAGGGCGCCTGCGGCGCCGCTGCGCGGGCGCTACGCGCCCCTTGACCCGCCCGCCCACTCGCAGAACCCGGCAGCTATCAGGGACAGGGACCAGACTCAGCTATGCCCCAGACCAGGGCATCCATGACCGGTACAAGCCCCACCCAACCCTTGCGGTCACCGGCGGATGCAGGTAAGGCGGCTCCGTGTGCGCGCTCCTCGAGCATGTTCGCTACCCCGCGTGGCTGATCCCTGCCACGAGGTCCATCGCCGTGGCGGCGAGACCGCCGCGGCTGTTGGCGCAGGCGTTAATAGAGGTAGTGGTGTGGTTTTGCCGGTATTGGGATTGAAGCACGATTATCTCGGCTCCGCGCCGGGCGGGCTCGCAGACTCGACGGTCTCACGTCCGGGGTCGGCAAGGATGATCAGCCGCGCCGACTATTTGCTTACATGCATTGAACCGATCAGGAAGCACCCGACGCGCAGATCGTCCAGTTCGGAACCACCGGGCAGCCCTGTGCATGCCCAGCGTGCGGTGGACTACCTGGAAAGTCGTGCTGGGAAGGAACGGGAACAGATTCCTATCGGCAGCTCCCACGAGGCGTTCGGATGCCATGGCGGGCTGATGAGCCAGTAGCGGCAAAGAACCTCCGGCGGCCCGCCACACCAGCGGGCGGCGACGGCGCCTTCACCGGCGCCGGGGTCCGGCCGGGTAGACGCGCAAGCTCGGCGAGCCGTGAACGGCCGGCCTGTAGGCTCCAAGCATCATTAGCGAGCGACTCTGCTCTGCGGCCGTCTCTAGCGCCGACCCTAGCGCCAAGCTGTCTCCCTGGCTGAGCACGCCCACGCGATGTGCGTCCACGTAGACCGTCACAGCTCTGCCGGCCTCGGTAGCTTCCGCTTGTTCGAGCCGCACGAGGAGCACTTTCGGGTCGCTGACTCCAGGCTCTCGCTGCCGGGAACCCGATTCCAGCACCCGCTCTGCTCCAGGGTCCAGTATCACCTCAATTTCCGCAGCAGTTGTGCCAGGCGCCGTAAAGTATGGATTCTGCCCGCTTGGGTCTTGCACCCTTTCGACGCCCCTGAACAATTGCAGAAGCCGCCGTGCTTCGCCGCCCGCCGCCACTAGCATGCGCACGGCATAAGGAACTTCCCGCATCGCGTTAAGCGGCCCGGCGGAATCCGTCCGCCGACGCTCCTGGTTCTCCCGCCGTGCGCGCATTATCCGTGCGCGCAATATCTCGCCGAGTTCGGGCGGGGGGCCGCTACGCCGGGCTTCCGCTTCGCGCTCACGCTGCGCTCCGGGGCATGAGCAGCGGTCACGCCAGTCTTCTGGCTTGACATTGTCCTGCCCTGCCAGGGGACAGCTAGAGTGGCAAGAGCATCGGCACAGTACCTCTCCGAATTCAAGACGAAGACGCCGGGGATTGAATCCGCCACCAAGGCCGATGCGATGCGCGCACTCATGATGCGCGTCGAGCGAGCAGTCGTATGAGCGCCGCTCCTTGATGCCGTCATCTGTCATGGCTAGCTTTCGGTGACATGGCCTCATATAGGCCTTTCATTCTTCCTCGGATCGAGGGTATCACTGCCTGATGTAGCGCCGAGCCGGCGATCTGCTGCTGGTCTCGGCCCTACCCGGAGCTTCCGACGATTTTGAGGTCTGGCCGACATTGCGACTGGTGAGGCAGCGTGCAGTGGGCCGCCTGGGCGCTTGATCTAACTCACGGGTGCCCATCGACCAAGTGATGCAGTAGAGCGTTTGCTGACCTCCGGTGAGGAGCTCGGTGGTCGTGCGCTGCGCTTTGGGACTTTAGGGTCGTCCGCCGATGGACGGGTTATCGGTATGTTGCCGCCGTGCCTGAGCGGCGATGCGGCGCATCAGGTAGGCTGCCTGGAGGCGAGCGCGCAGGTGAAAGTGTGGGCACGGATGTTGTGCTTGGACCGCCTGTCATTGGAAACCCGGGCTAGATCTCCCAGCATCCCGGCCATCCGTAGTAGAAGATATAGCCGCTCCAATGCCAGCCGAGCCACCAGTAGCGAAAACGCCACCAGTCTCCGTGGAAATACAATCCGCTCAGGAGATTCCTTTCCCCACCGCATCCGGCCCATATGTACTTCAGGTAGTCTGCCGCCCATTCAGTGGCTCCGCCAAGGACATTGCAGACGATGTTGAGAATATCTGCCGCGCGGCCGGTAAAGACTTTGTCAGTAAATTCCTTGCAGTATTCGTAGTAAATCGCCGCTCTCTCCAGGATGCTGATCAGATCTCGCGACGCCCAGTTAAGAAGGAATACATCGCAGTACCCCAGCCAGCCGGTCCCGTCGCAGAACACGAATCCGGCGAGGTACTTGCCCGTTGGGTCGGTGTTGCTGACCGGATTGCCCGCGGCGTACTCGTAGGGTTGCAGTGTCTGGTCGATGGCGGGATCGACAGACAGGAACTGACCAGTCTGAGGATCGTAGTAGCGGTTAAGGAGGTAGATGAAGCCGTCGGGATCGGTGTAGCCGCCGGCGTACCCGAACGGCGTAGCAGCGGTCAGGCCGCCCGCTGTCAGCGGGTTGCCCCAGGCGTCGTAACTAGTCGTCCCGGTCAGGCTGCCGGAGGAACTCACCGTGCCACGGACGGAGCCGAGGGCATCGGTGACGAGGTAGGTGATCGTGCCAGTGGACAGGTTCACCTGCTCGGCTGGCGCGAGGCCGCCGCAGTAGATGTAGGCGTTGGTGCCGTCCATGATCAGGTCAGGCACTTCTGGCACCGTGTTCCACACGTATCCCTGAGTTACTGCTCCCTGGCCGGCCGGGGTGATGGTGGTAGACGCCCGGACGCCGTTGCCGTCGTAGCTGGCGGCGGTCATATCGGCAGCGCTGTTGCTGTAAGTCGCGAGCTGTTGAGCGCCGTTCCATGTGGCCGCAGACTCGGTGGTTGATCCCTGAGTCGACGTGAGCTGTTCCCCGTCGGCGTTATAGGTGTAGCTGGTTGTCGTGCCCGACTGCACGGAGGAAGTCAGTTCCCCGGCGTCGTTGTAAGTGCCGCTGGCGGCGTTCGGCAGCGTCGTCAGATTGGATGACGCGTCGAATCCGTAGCTCAGCGTCGTTCCGGTTCCGGGGGTGTCGGAGGTCACCCGCCCGTTGGCGTCGTAGGTGTAGACAGCCGGCGACTGCGCCGAGGACGGGGTGTCGGTCTCGGACAGGACCGTGGTCGCCTGGGAATAGGAGTAAGTAAAGGATTGCAGTGTGTTGCTGGAATTCTTCACGGCGATCACGGAGGGATCGTCGTTAGCGTCATAGGTCGCTGTCACCGTGTCGCCAGAGGATCCTAGCGCCTCGGAGTTGGGCGCCCCGTCGGCGGTATGGCCGATGGTGATCTGGTGGTTGTTGAAGTCGGTTACAGACGTCAGCTCGTCGGCGTTGTCGTATCCGTTGGTGACGGTGTCCGTGGTCGCCCAGGTGGCCGTGGACGGCAGCGGGTAGGTGATTCCGGTGACTTCCCCGTCGGGGTTGTATCCGTAGCTGGTGGTCTTCCCTGCCCCGTTGTCGGCGGAGGTCAGCTCGCCGAACGAATCGTAGACATACGACGAGGTGCCAGTAGCGTCGGTCATTCCGGTCTTGTCGCCACTGGCGTCGTAGGAGTAGGTGACCGAGTGCGCCGACGAGCCGGAGTACGACACGGTCGCCGCGAGGTTCAGCGGCGTGTAAGTCCACGTCGTGGTGACGCCGTCCGCGTCGGTGCGGGTTAGCATGTTGCCCGCCGGGTCATACGTGGATGTTGTTGTCTCGCCGCTGGGCGCGGCGGTCGTCTTCGGTGCCGTTGTGGATACGAGTTCCCCGGCGGAATCGTAGCTGTAGGTGGTCTGATAGTTCACCTGCGGCGACGCGGTGACCGTCCACGGATAGGACGTCGAGCAAGCCGCCGTGCCGGACGTATTGCCGTCGCCATAGACGGCAGCCGTCCGGTCTCCATCCGGGTCATAGCAGAAGCCGACGGTTGCCGCCGTGGAGGTGGCGGACCCGGATGTCTGCGATGCCAGCTGCCCGGCTGGGTCGTAGGCATTGACTGTGATCTGGCTGCTACCGCCGCTTGTGGTAGGCGGCGCAGTCGTAGTCAGAAGGTTGCCGTCGCTGTCATAGGTGTAAGTAGTGGTCTCATACCCCGACTGGCCTGCAGGCGCCGGAGCGGTCCGCTGAGTTACCTTGCGGAGGACGTTATACGTGGACACGGTTGCATCCGTGGCGAGCCGCGTGGTGTACCCGGCCGGGTAGGAGGCCGGGCAGGAGGCCGCTGTCAGGCTGTCGGCGGCCACGCCGGTCGGCGGCACGGTCTGCGCGACGTTCCCGTCACCGTCGTAGCAGGTCAGCGTCGCGTCGCTGTCCGGGTTGGTGACAAGTACCGCATGGTTGTCGGCGTTAAAGGCCGTGGTTGTGGTGTAACCGCGGGCATCTTCGACCTTGGTCTGGTTGCCGTCCCCGTCATAGGTGTAATTCGTGGCTCTGGGGGTGTCGGTGTAGCCAGAGCCGTTGCCCTGCGTGACCGCGGTCTTTTCACCGTCGGCATTCCACGCCGTCGTGGTCGTGTAGTTGCCAGCGTTGGCACCGGAGACGTTGCCGTCCGGCGCGACCTGGGTGAGCGGCTCGCCGTCGCCGTTGTAGGTGTAACTGGTGGTGGCCAGCTGGCCGCCGCTGTTGCCATCCGGAGTTGAGGACAGATCCAGGTCACCAGCGCTGTCGTACTCCAACTGGGTCACCACGCCGTCGGCGTTGATGGTTGCGCACGACAGCGACGCCGACGGCGGGGTATAGCTGCAGGAGATGTTGACGCTGTTCAGCGTGATGCTGTTGCCCTTGAACAGCTGGTAGGTCGTCCGGGCGTATTCGTAGCTGCCGCCCGGGCTGTACACCCCGGTCGTCTGATACAGCTGGTTCCCATCGGTGTCATATAGCGTCCACGTCAGGCCAAGTGGCGGCGCCGATGACGGCGGGGTAATAACGCCTCCGGGGGTCACCGGCGACGGGCCGGGGTCTTGCGAACAGGTCGCCGTCGACGCCGCTTCGGCCGTGCTGCTGCAGTTCTCGTCCTGCAGCATGCTGGTGTAGGACGCGGTCGCCGTCGCGGCGGTGCCGTTCGCGCCGGGGGCCGTGGTTGATGCCGGGTTCCCGTCGGCGTCGTAGGAGTACGTGGTGGTGTTGCCATCGCCGTTGGTATTGGTGGTGTCGAGCAGGGTGCCGCCGCTGGGGTTGGCGCTCGTGCTGGCTGTGGTATCGGGCGTGTTGTCTTGCTCGGAGGTGAGCGTCGTCCCGGTCCATTCGGACTGGGCGGCGAGCGCGCCCTGAGCGTAGTCATCGACGGTGGTGTTGCCGTCGGGGTCGGCGACCCGGACGATGCCGCTGCCAGTGGCGGCGTTCATCCCGGCGTAGTTGAACGTGGTGGTGTAGCCCATGGGATCGGTCTGGGTGGTGACCTGCCCGGCGGCGTTGTAGACGTTAACGGTCGCGTCGCCGGCGTCGGGGCCGCCGGGCTGGGCGTTCGGGCTGGTAACCGACAGCAGGTCGTTGGCCAGCAGCGGGTTGCCGGTCGGCCCGGCGCCGTAGGCGTAGGTGGTCTTGTTGCCCAGCGGGTCGGTGACCGAGGTCAGGTCCGAGCCGGTGTAGGCGTAGGCCCATTCCCGGCCCATCGGGTCGGTGACCGAGGTGACCAGGCTGCTGGCGTTCAGCCCGATGACCAGGGCACGGCCGGATGCGGAGGTGACCGTGTTGCACGATGAGGACGTGGAAGGACATTGTCCGGAGCCCGGGGCCGGGGTCCGGTAAGCGATGGTGAGAGTGTCGCCGGCGGTGTCGGTCTCGGAGGTCAGCTGGCCGCCGGAGTTATATGTGTAGCTGGTGTCGCCGGGCGCCGGGCTGAAGGTATAGACCTGACTGCCGGAGTTGTAGCTCAGGGTGGCGCCCTGGTCCTGGGGCAGGATGCAGTAGCTGCCGGCCACGACGTATGGCGAGGCGCAGGAGCCGCCGGACTGAGCCCAGAACGTGGCCTGGGCCCCGCCGGGCTGGGTGATGGTCAGGCCGCCGGGCGCGGCTCCGGTCGGGGCGAGGGCCAGAGAACTGGTCTGGCCCGGGGCGGGCGGGATCGAGGCGGGGATGGCGGAGGCGACCTCGCGGATAGTGTCGTTGGTGTTGTCGGTGACGTACAGGTCACCTTCGGGGTCCAGGGAGATGCTCTGCGTGGTGGCCATTAGCGCGCCGGTGGCCGGGCCGCCGTCGCCGGCGTTGCCGCTGGCGCCAGTGGCGCTGCCGGCGACGGTGTAGATGTTCCCGGCGGTCATGGACTGGCCCCACTGGGTGCCGTTGATGTTGGCGATTTCCTGGACCCGGTTGTTGAGGTCGTCAGTGAAGTAGACGTCGCCGGACGGGTCGACGGCGAGGCTTTCGGGGCCGTCGAGTGTGGCGTCGATCGCCGGGCCGCCGTTGCCCGATGGCGGATGCCCCCATACCCCGCCGGAGATGGTGTACATGTCCCCGGCGGTCATCGGCTGGCCCCACTGAGTGTGGGTGACGGCGGCGACTTCCTGGACCCGGTTGTTGCCCCCGTCGCCGATGTACAGGTTGCCGGCCGCGTCGATAGCGATGCCTCCCGGCCCGTACAGGTACGCGGAGGTGGCGGGCCCGCCGTCACCGGTGTTCCCGTGCGTCCCGGACGTGTTGCCGGCGATGGTGTAGATGTCCCCGGCGACCCAGCCGCTGTTGCCCCAGTTCTGCCCGCCGGAGGCGTAGATCTCCTGGATCCGGCTGTTCCACGAGTCGGCGATGAAGATGTCCCCGGCCGCGTCCATGACCACCCCGCGCGGGTCATCCAGCAGCGCCGAGGCGGCCGGGCCGTCGTCGCCGGAGTACCCGGCGGTGCCGTACTGGTTGCCGGCGATGGTGTACATGTATCCGTCGGTCATGGACTGTCCCCACTGGGTGCCGTTCTCGTTGGGGACTTCCTGGATCCGGTTGTTGCTGGTGTCGGCGATGTACAGGTCGCCGTTGGCGTCAATGGTCATGCCCATCGGGTCGTTGAGGTAGGCCTGGGTGGCCGGCTTGCCGTCGCACTGGCAGCCGGCCTGGCCGTCGGCCTGCCCGGCGATGGTGTACACATCACCGGCCGTCATCGCGATCCCGTACTGGGTGTGGGAGTAGGACGCGATTTCCTGAATCCGGTTGTTGCCCGCGTCGGCGATGTAGACATCGCCGCGGGAGTCGAACGCCTCCTGCATCGGGTCGTTCAGCCCGGCCTGCGTGGCCGGCCCGCCGTCCCCGGTGGTGGCCAGCGTGTACCCGTCACCGGCGTAGGTGGAGATGTCGGCCGTCGACGCGGAGACCTCGCGGATCCGGCTGTTGTCCGCATCGGCGATGTACAGGTTGCCCGAGCCGTCCAGGATCACGGCCGCAGGGTCGTCCATTTCCGCGGAACCGGCCAGGCCGCCGTCGCCCGAGTAACCGGGGGTGCCCGCCGCCACCCCGGCGATGTCGTAGATGTCGTTCGCGGTCATCGAGACGCCAAACTCGGTGTGCTTAGCGGACGCGACCTCCTGGATCTGATTGCTGCCGGCGTCGGCGATGTAAATGTTGGTGGCGACCGCGATCCCGGCCGGCGCGTCCAGGTCCGAGCTGGTCGCCGCGCCGCCGTCGGTGGCCGCGCCGCAGCTGGAGGGACCCTCGCCCGCCACCGCGTACTCGTCGTACTTGGTCATCGAGATGCCCCAGTAGGCGCCGGCCTCCGCCGAGAACAGCGCCACCTTGCAATTGCCGCTATCAGCGACGTAGATGCCGTTGGCGTTGACCGAGATGCCCAGCGGGTCATCCAGCAGGCTGCTGGTGTTGACGGTGCCGTTGGCGCTGTTGCCGGAGGTGCCCGACGCCGACCCGGCCACGGTGTAGATGTCGTTGGCGGTCATCGTGCCCTTGTTCCACTGGGCGCCGCTGGCGGCGGGGACCTCCTGGATCCGGTTGTTGCCGCTGTCGGCGATAAACAAGTCGCCGGCCGAGTCGAACGCGATCGCCTTCGGCCCCGACAGGTAGGCGGCGGTCGCCACGCCGCCATCACCCGAACTCCCGGCGGTGCCCTCGGCGTTGCCCGCGACGGTGTACTCGTGGTCGGCGGTCATCGTGATGCCCCACTGGGTCTTCGACGTCGCCGGGATCTCCTCCACCCGGTTGTTCCCGGTGTCGGCGAAGAACAAGTCGCCGGCGGAGTCAAACGCGATGCCCCCCGGGTACCCCACATACTCGTACTGGGTCATCCCCGTGGCCGCGATCGTGTACGTGTCCCCGGCGGTCATCGCGATGCCCCACTGCGTTCCCGTGCTGCCGGCCACTTCCTGGATCCGGCCCTCTCCGGAATCAGCGAAGTACATGTTCCCGCCGTTGTAGGTCACCCCTTGCGGGAAATCCAGCGCCGAGGACGCCGGCGGGCCGCCGTCGCCGTTGTCGCTCCGCAACCCGGCCAGGGTGTAAATGTCTCCCTGCACCGGGCGGCCCGGGGTCAGCGACGACGCCCAGTTATCGGTCCACCCGTAGCCCATCGCCCCCGACGACCCGGTCTGGGTCTGCTGCTGCGCCACGTCCGCGTCATAGGTGCGGGTGAAAGCCAGCGACGGCCCGAAGGTGGGGATGGACAGGTCGGTGTCCGACTGGGTGAAGTCCCCGTTCTCGGTGTTCACCGGGTCGCCCGCCGTGGCCTGGGCGGCCCCAGCGTCGGCAGGGTTCGCGCCGCCCGCGGTGGTCCCGGCCGGCACCTCCCCGCCCTGCGACGGGGCCAGCGCCAGCGTCCCCGCGGTGGGCAGCGTGCCGGCGAGAATGTATGCCTGCCCGGTCGCGCCGTCGGAGGCGGTGAAGGTCGCCGGGGTCGCGGCGGCGTCGTAGGCCAGCCCGGACAGCCCGGCGGTCCACGCTGTCAGCGTCTCCTGCACTGAGCACGCCGGGGACGACCATGGGCCCAGGTTCGATGAAGTGAGACCGTTGAACGGCGCGTCGGCCACCACCTGCAGCCGGTTCGTCGTTCCGGCGTTGGCCGGGCAGGTGGAGATCTGGCCGGTGACGGTGAACCCGCCCCCGCCGACCGATGCAAGCAGCGGCACCGCCGTCCCGGCGGACGCCGTCGAGTAGTCGCAGTCCAGCGACGCATACAACCCGGTGTTGCCGGATGCCCCGCCGGTCACCCCGTAGGTGATCGCGTCATCGAGAAGCTGCGTACCCGCGCTGCCCGCCGCTACCGGCGCCGTGCCCAGCACGGCCACGTTCCCCTTGACCGCCGGCCCCCAGTCCGCCGCGTACTGCAGCGCGTCGGCCGGGACGGTCGAAGCGCAGGTTGACGACGTGGACGGGTCCCCGATGATGATCGCCGAAAAGCCCCCAAAATAGGCCTCCATCTGGGCCTGTGTCATTCCGCTGACGGCCGAGGATGAGAACATCGTCACCGAGCAGCCCAGCGCAGCCGCCTCCTCGGCTTCCGCCGACGACGATCCGCCGTTGACGCTGTCGGGGAACACCAGCACCGACCCCGAGCACGGTCCGGCGGCCTTCGCCGGCGCGACCGCCACCGCCGCCGACACCGCGGTTGCCGCGGCAACCCCCGCAGCCACGACCGCCACCGGCGGTACGGTTAACCCGGCCACGAGCACCGGGTTCAGCGCCCACGCCACCATCCGCCGCGCCCGGCACCGCCTGCGCGCGGCCCGGCCCGGCCCGGCTATTCCGCAGGTAATCCCGCGCAAGGCACGCTGCAGCAGCATCATGACGCCTACTCCTTCGGGCACGAGCAGGGCGGCGGCGGAACCCAGCGGCGCCGCGCCGAGCAGACGATGTTGGACTGATTTATACAACTACAAGCGACATAAGAGCTAGATACTTTTCAAGATCTTTTTAATCGTAAAAATCCCCCTATCAACGGCTCGCGTTAAGTGATACAACTACGGTCACTGCGTGCCCGCCGCGCTTCACGCCTGGGCCTCAGGTGAAGGGATCGTGTCCGTTGAGGAAACTGCTTGCCACCGGGCTCCTGCTCGTGGCCTCGCTTGCGGCGGGATGCTCGTCTCCTGGCCCGGCGCATCATCATCAGGGCCTGGTGAGGCTGCCGGTCGGCCCGCCGGGCACATCGGCGTCAGGAGTCCTGCGGCTGGGTTTCCTGGTGGATGTACCCGACGCCGCGGCACTTGTCGGCTCGCAGATGGGGTTCTTCCAGCAGAATCTTGGCCGAGTGAGCCTGCAGGCCCAGCCGTTCACCTCGGCCGTCTCGGAGATGATGGCGCTCGAAGGCGGACAGCTCGACGCGGCGTATCTGGATCCGGTTTCGGCCGTGATGGTCGCACAGGCCGTCCGCGAAGGTCTTCGCATCGTGGCTGGCGCGGCTGTGGGCGGAACCGAGCTCGTGGTACGCAAGGCAATCACCACACCCGGTCAGCTCAAGGGCCTGAAACTCGCAGCGCCGGGCGGCGTACAGCAGGCCGCAGCGGATTCGTGGTTGCGCGGCAACGGGCTGCCTGCACTGACGCCAGCTGAAACGGCGCCGTCGACAGGTGCCGGCGTGCTGCACGAATTCATGGCCGGTGCCATCGCAGGCGCCTGGGAACCTGCGCCGGTAGATGCGGAGATGGCCGCTGCCGGGGGGCGAGTACTGGCGACTGCGGCAAGCGTGTGGGGCAGCTATCCGACTCTGGTGCTGGCGGTGACGGACACGTACCTGGCCGATCATGCCGGGGCGGTGGTAAATCTGCTAAAGGGCCAGCTGCAGGCCGACAAGTTCCTTACCGCTGACCCGGTTCCGGCAGAGGCGGCATTCCAGCAGAAGCTGGCGCAAGCCGAGGACTCGGCCTTGCCGCCTGCCGTGCTGGCCGCGTCATTTGCGCAGGTCACGTTCACCGACAACCCGCTGGAACCCGAAGTTCGCGCCGAGGTCCAGCAAGCAATCACCGACGGCCTCGTCAAGCCCGTGAACGACTGGACGGCACTATTCGACATCAAAGAACTGAACTCAATACTACGTTCTCACGGCCGTGGGCCAATCACCTCGTAAGGGCTCAGCCGCTAAACTAGTCGCGGCCGAGGCAATCTGGCGTAGCCGTTCGCCTGGAACAAGTCCTCGCGGTTCATTCAGCGCAGGGCCTGAGCGATCCTCACCGCGCCAACCGACCGGTTACCAAGTAGGCGGCGCAACGCCGGGATTATCGGTGGCGGCGCCCAGCATCGACATCACGTTGTTGACATCAGCGGCGCGGGCAGCTTGCTGGGCATGCTCGGCCGTGGCCGGTTCAAGCGTCCACGCCGATCACCGCGCGTACTCGTCCGGCCATCGGCAGTGCCAAATGGCAGGTCCCAAACCCCGTGATCACCGTCGACGACAGCGCTGGGACCGCCGAGTTCAGATCGGCCCGTTCTGCGCGTCAGCGGGTGGATCTTGGGGCTCTCGCAGGCAGAACGGCGGCTACGCGCGCGCTGCCCTCGAGCACGTTCGCTACCCCGCGTGCTGATCCCTGCCCACGTGGCCCATCGCCGTGGCGAGAGACCACTGCGGCTATTGGTGCAGGCATTAACAGAGGTAGTGGTGTGGTCTTGCCGGTGCCGGTGGTGCCGATCACCACCTGGTGCGAGCGCATCCTGGCGTACGGGATCGCCGCGATCGGCCGCACCGGGTGGCCGACCGCCCTGATCACGGCACCGACGGCCAGGCCGCCGCCGCGGACGGTCAGCGGCACGGCCCCGGGCGCGGCGATCCGGGCCCGGGCGCTGCGCGCCTGGTGCCGCCACTGCCGCCGGTCGAACGCGGCCGCCGAGCCCGGGGCGAGCCCGCCGCTGCCCGCCTGCACGGAGCGGATCCGGTAGGACCAGGCCAGGCCGCCCGCGGCCAGCCCGGCCGGGATCGCGACCGGGGCGATCACCGCTGCCGCGGCCGGGTACGAGCCG
>Ga0335078_10009281_pt1 | contig 14582 bp, 18 predicted proteins | sample Lox_Sample_32_FD_206711 | JGI IMG/M metagenome (GOLD analysis project Ga0335078, IMG submission 206711) | Soil microbial communities from Loxahatchee National Wildlife Refuge, Florida, United States - Lox_Sample_3.2 | ecosystem: Environmental > Terrestrial > Soil > Wetlands | place: USA...
TGCCTCGATATTTCGGCGCGATGGTGCGCGGCGGCGCCATGCTTGGGCGCCATGATCGTATAAGGGAAACCCGGATAATCCTGCGCCGCAGCCTGACCGGCCGCGCTCAGAAACAGGATGAAGAGCGGTGCCAGATGGCGAACAAGGCGCGTGTTCAAAAGGCGCATGTTCATAACTTTCACCGCGTTGACTGCACCTCCAGTTCAATCTTAACGGCCCGGTGGCAGTTCCCACGATGGATTAAGTCAGTCCGCCGGCGCTTCCTCGATCGGATCGTAGCGCGACACATCGAGGCCAAGCAGGTTCCAGGATTGCTGCATGTGCGGCGGCAGCGGCGCGCTGGCGTCGATGGTGCCGCCGCGCGGATGCGGCACCACGATGCGGCGGGCAAGCAGATGCAGCTTGTTCTGCATGCCGCCCGGCAGCGCCCAATTCTCGATCGAAAAATACTTCGGATCGCCGACGATCGGATGGCCGATATGGGCCATGTGGGCGCGCAGCTGATGGGTGCGGCCGGTCACCGGCTTGAGCGAAAGCCAAGCCAAAAGCGGCCCGGAAGTCTCCACCACCGCGTAGTAGGTCACCGCATGACTCGCGCCCTTCTCGCCATGGCGCGCGATCCGCATGATCGACTCGTCCTCGCGCTCTTCCTTGGCCAGAAAAGTCGAGATGCGGCCCTGCTGCACCTTGGGAACGCCCGCCACCAAGGCCCAATACACCTTGCGGGCCGATCGCGAGCGGAACGTCTTGGCCAAAGCGGCCGCCGCAAAGCGCGTCTTGGCGACAAGGAGGCATCCGGCAGTATCCTTGTCGAGCCGGTGCACCAGCCGCGGCCGCTGGCCGTGCGCATCGCGCAGCACCTCCAGCATGCCATCGAGATGGCGCGTGGTGCCGGAGCCGCCCTGCACCGCGAGCCCCATCGGCTTGTTGAGCACCATCACGTCGGCGTCTTCGTAGAGCGTGATCGATTTGAGAAACGCGCGGGTCTTCTCATCCGCTTCGTTGCCAGGCGCGCGCGGCTGCTTAGGCGCGTCGAGCCGCAGCGGCGGAATGCGCACGGTCTGCCCCGCCTCCAGCCGGTTCTTCGGCTGCGTGCGTTTGCCGTTGATCCGCAGCTCGCCCTTACGAATGACGCGCTGGATGTGAGAGAAACTCAAACCTGGAAACCGCGCCTCCAGAAAGCGATCGACCCGCATTCCGGCTTCGTCGGGAGTCACAGTGGTGTTCTCAACACTGGTCGGCATCGAGGTGGCGGAAGACTCGGCCCTTTGCCCGTCATCCTGTGGTGCGTGGCCAACCGGTCCGGCCTTCGGCCGGCCCGATGGCAGGCTCCGCCGCGCCTCGAAGGATGCGGCCCGAGCACCCCGGCCGTCGCCCTTCGAGGGCCGCTTCACGGCCGCCTCAGGGTGACGGAAACGCGGCTGATGCCTTGGCCCGGCCATTTGCTTGCCGCCGCCGGGCTGGCGTGGTCCGCGAGAGCCTCTCACGTCGCGCCCCGCTCCCTTCGCAGCTTCGCCCAGTAGTCCAGCCGCTTCCTGATCTCGCGCTCGAAGCCGCGTTCGGGCGGATCGTAGAATGTCTGCCGCCCGAGCTTTTCCGGGAAATAGTCCTGGCCGGAGAACGCATCATCGGCGTCGTGATCGTATTCGTAGCCAGAACCGTAACCCTCGGTCTTCATCAGCTTGGTGGGTGCGTTGAGGATATGCTTCGGCGGCAAGAGCGAGCCAGCCTCCTTGGCGACGCGCTTGGCCGCGCCGAACGCCATGTAGGTCGCGTTCGATTTCGGCGCGGTGGCGACGTAGATCACAGCCTCGGCGAGCGCGAGTTCGCCCTCCGGCGAGCCGAGAAAATCGTAGGCGTCCTTGGCGGCGGTGGTGACGACCAGCGCCTGCGGATCGGCAAGCCCGATGTCCTCGACCGCCATGCGGACGATGCGGCGCGCCAGATAGAGCGGGTCCTCGCCGGCATCGAGCATGCGGGCGAGATAATAGAGCGCCGCATCCGGATCGGAGCCGCGCACCGATTTATGCAGCGCGCTGATCAGATTGTAATGGCCGTCCTGCGACTTGTCGTAGATCGGCGCGCGCCGCTGCACCACCTCCTGCAGGGCCGCTGCGTCAAATGTCTCGCCCGTGCGGGCGGCGCGCCACACCTCTTCGGCGAGCGTCAAGGAGGCGCGGCCGTCACCGTCGGCCATGCGGATCAGCGACGCGCGCGCCTCGCCATCAAGCGGCAGCTTTTTGTTCTCGATCGCCTCAGCGCGCGCCAGCAGCTTTTCGATCGCCGCCTCGTCGAGCGATCTGAACACTAGCACGCGCGCCCGCGAAAGGAGCGGCGCGATCAGCTCGAACGAGGGATTTTCGGTGGTGGCGCCGACCAGCACGATGGTGCCGTCTTCCATCACCGGCAGAAAGGAATCCTGTTGGGCGCGGTTAAACCGATGTATTTCATCGACGAACAGCAGCGTCCCCTGCCCCGTCTCGCGCCGGGCGCGAGCCGCGTCGAACACCTTTTTTAGATCGGCAACGCCAGAAAAGATCGCCGAAATCTGTTCGAAATAAAGCTCGGTGGCGTGCGCCAGAAGCCGCGCCACGGTGGTTTTGCCTGTACCGGGCGGGCCCCAGAACACGAGCGAGCCGAGCGAGCGCGTCTCCAACATGCGCGTGAGCGCGCCGTCGGGTCCGAGCAGATGATCCTGGCCCACCACATCCGCCAATGCCTGCGGGCGCAGCTTATCGGCCAGCGGCCGCGGCGCATCGCGGTCGAGGCCGGCGGCGGCGAAGAGGCTTGTCTGGGCAGCCCGTTTGGCCATCAGGCAAAAATGGGCGATGCGCCGCTCAGGTGCAAGCCTTTCAGCTAAGCTGCGTCACCCGTTGAACATCACCGAGATCTGCTGATTGCCGCGCTGGATGGTAACGCGCCAGGAGCGGTTGCCAGAATTGGCGATGCGCTCAAGGTCGGCCGAACGCGCGATCTTCTCGTTGTTGACGTTCACGACGATGTCGCCGGGCCGGAAGCCAATCGATTGGGCAGTAGAGCCGTCGGCCACTGCGGTGATGACAACGCCTTCGGCTTGCGGATCGAGTTGCAACTCATCGGCCAGAGCGGGCGACAGGTTGGCCACCGTGGCACCGGCGAACGGCGAACTCCCGCGGATCGCGATCTCGTCGCGCGGCGTTTCTGGCAGCGGCTGCAGCGCTACGGACACCACCATTTGGCGGCCCTGGCGGATCAGGCCGATTCGCGCCGTGCCGCCAAGCGGCTTGGTGGCGAAGCGATAATCGAACGCGTTGGGGTCCTCAACCGCAATGCCATCAACGCTGACCAGAAGGTCGCCGGTCTTGATGCCGGCACGCGCGGCCGGGCTGTCGGCGGCGACGCTGGCAACGAGCGCGCCGTTCGGCACCTTGAGGCCCAGACTGTCGGCGATATCGGGTGTGACCTCCTGCAGCTTGGCGCCGAGCCAGGGCCGCTTGACCACAGAGCTGCCGCTTTCCGCAGACGCCACCACGACGCGCACCAAATTCGCCGGAATGGCAAAACCGATGCCCTCCGACCCGCCCGACGACGACGCGATGGCGCTGTTAATGCCGATCAAGCGGCCGTTCATGTCGACCAGCGCGCCGCCGGAATTGCCTGGATTGATCGGCGCATCGGTCTGAATAAAGAACTGATAGTCGGACGAGCCGACTTTGGTGCGCGCCAGCGCCGAGACGATGCCGTGGGTTACGGTCTGGCCGACACCAAACGGATCGCCAATTGCCAGCACCACGTCGCCGACCTGCAACTTGTCGGAATCGCCGAATTCAAGCGTGGGAAAGCGTTCGTGCGCACCCTTGATGCGTAGCACAGCGAGATCGCTGCGCTGATCCCGCAGTACGATGTCGGCATCGAACTCGCGCTTGTCGGACAGTGCCACTCTGACCTGACTTGCGCCGCGGATGACGTGGAAATTGGTGACGATCAGGCCTGCCGGATCGACGATGACGCCGGAGCCGAGCGAGCGCTCCACTTGGCGACGGGGCAAATTGCCGAAGAACTGGCGGAATAACGGATCAGCCATGAATGGATTCTGGTTCTCGACAACGTGAGTGGCGTAGACATTGACCACCGCGGGCGCCACCCGCTGCACGATCGGCGCGAACGATAGCTGAAGCTGGCCGAACGAAGCCGGCACGCGCCGCTCCTGTGCGCTCGCGGCGTTTGAGATGGCAACGAGCGCCAACAGGGCAGCGCCAAATAGACTCACAAATCGTCCAGGCATCGAGCCTCCAAAATCGCGCTTTCCAAACGTTTCGGGCTGCCGCCCTATCAGCCTTTTCCAAGGCGATTGGATGGCAGTTGCGGCCGATCTATGGTTCACGCACTTCGGCCGGCCAATCCGTCCCTGGCCCCAATAAACCAGCCCATGTTCATGCCGGGGTCGCCCCCGTCCGTATGGCAGTTCGGCTCGCCGCCAGCCGGTGCGCGAAAAAGCCGGATATCAGGCCTGCGGCCAGCACCGCAATCCCGACCAGGGGCCGGTACCAGAAACCAGGCCAGGGCGATCACGAAACCGCTCGGCGCCGATGCGGCGCCAACCACAACCTTGCCGCCCTCGCTGAGGGAGCGCGCCGTCTGCACGGCGCGCCCTTCGTTCCAGAACAGGAGAATGATCGAACCGATTATGAAGATGATGTCGAACAACGCACCGGTGATCGATCCGACGATCCGCGACAGCCACGATGTCGAGCTGGTCTCAACAAAACTATCTGGCATGGCAAAGCCCCCCTCGGCGCCTGCCGGATAGATATTGCCAGAACCAGCGTCGCAGATCACTCCTTCGGCGGCACGGTGCGCACCCAGGCAATCAGATCGTCAAGGTCAAGGTCCGACATATGGGCGTAATAGCCGAAGCCCATCGGCGGATTGAGTTTCTTGCCGTCCTTGTCGATGCCTTGGGTGATGGCGCGCTTAACCTCGGCGTCGGTCCACGTCCCGATCCCCTTGGTCTTGCTGGACGTGATATTGCGCGACACGGAAATACCCCATGGACCGGGGAATTCCTGGCCGCCGGCGCCCATTTTGCTGAAGTCCAGTTCGCCCTTCACTCGCGGCGTATGACACTCCATGCAATGGCCGATAGTGGCCAGATAGAAGCCGCGCTTGACCTTATCCTTCAGCGCGGCCGGATCGATCGGCTTTTCGGCGCCGGGGAAGACTTCCTGCTTAATCGGTATGTGATAGATCGGAGCCGGTACCTTGTTGCTGACCGGCTTGACGCTCTGAATGTAGGCGACGATCGCGTCGAGATCGGCCGGCAGCAGGATGCCGTAAAATCCGGTGGGCATGACCGCGATCGGTTTGCCGTCCTTCGGCACGCCCGTGAGCAACAGCTTTTTGATATCGGCGGCGCTCCAGGTGCCGATGCCGCTTTCTTTGTCAGGCGTGATGTTCGGCGCGGTCACGTCGAATGCGCCCGGCACGTTAAACCGTAGCCCGCCCGAGAAATCCTTGCCGGCCACGGCGGCAGGCGGACCTTTTGGCGAGTGACAGTTCCCGCAGGTCATGATGGTGTTGACAAGATACGAGCCGCGCTCAAGCGGCGTCTCGGCATAGGCTGCGGTGCCCATGACGGAAGCGAGCGTGACCAGCGTTACAAGCGATTTCATTGATTACCCCCCGTGCCGGATGCGGCGACCTGGAAGGTATTGCAGTAGGCGCGGCCTGCCAAACAAAAAGTCGGCCGTGCGCACACACGTTTCGCCGCAGCGGCGCAACCGCTGTCTATACGGGGACAGCGTGCCTGCCAAATACTGGATTTGTGGGGTGTTACGCCGCGGCGGGTGCTGGCTCGGCGGCCCGTGCCTGGACCGGCCCGGAATCCTTGCCCTTGGCCTCGACGTCGCGGTCGATGAACTCGATCACCGCGACCGGAGCGGAATCGCCGTAGCGGAACCCAGCCTTGAGCACGCGCGTATAGCCGCCCTGGCGGTCCTTGTAACGCGGCCCGATCACCTCGAACAGCTTCTTGACCATGGCAATGTCGCGCATCTGCGAAATCGCCTGGCGGCGGGCGTGCAGGTCGCCGCGCTTGCCCAGCGTCACCAGCTTTTCCACGACCGGGCGCAGATCCTTGGCCTTGGGCAGCGTGGTCATGATCTGCTCGTGCTTGATCAGCGAGGCGGCAAGATTGGCCAGCATCGCGCGCCGATGATCAGAGTGACGATTGAATTTGCGGTGCGTTTTCGCGTGATGCATGGCGGCAATTCCTACCCATTTACTCCTGGCGCAAAGACGTCGATGGCCGGGCTATGCCCGGCCATGACGCCTCTTAGTAATGATCCTCGAAGCGCTTGGCGAGTTCGTCGATATTCTCCGGCGGCCAGCCGGGCACTTCCATGCCGAGATGCAGGCCCATCTGCACCAGCACTTCCTTGATCTCGTTGAGCGACTTGCGGCCGAAATTCGGCGTACGCAACATCTCGGCTTCGGTCTTCTGCACCAGATCGCCGATGTAGACGATGTTGTCGTTCTTCAGACAGTTGGCCGAACGCACCGAGAGCTCGAGTTCGTCGACCTTCTTGAGGAATGCCGGGTTAAAGGCCAGGTCGGGGATCGCCTCGTGCGCGGTTTCGCGCTTGGGCTCCTCGAAGTTGACGAACACGTTGAGCTGATCCTGCAGGATACGCGCCGCGTAAGCGAGCGAATCCTCCGGCGTGATGGCGCCGTTGGTCTCGATCGACAGCGTCAGCTTGTCGTAATCCAGGATCTGGCCTTCGCGCGTGTTCTCGACCTTGTAGGAAACCTTGCGCACGGGCGAATACAGGCTGTCGACCGGGATCAGGCCGATCGGCGCGTCCTCCGGCCGGTTACGCTCGGCCGGGACATAGCCCTTGCCGGTCGCGACCGTAAACTCCATCCGGATTTCGGCGCCCTCGTCGAGCGTGCACAGCACGAGCTCCGGATTGAGCACGACGACGTCGCCGACAGTCTGAATGTCGGCCGCGGTCACAGTGCCCGGACCCTGCTTCTTCACCACCATGCGCTTGGGGCCGTCGCCCTGCATCTTGATGGCGATGTCCTTGATGTTGAGCACGATGTCGGTCACGTCCTCGCGCACGCCTGCGATCGAGGAGAATTCGTGCAGCACGCCGTCGATATGCACCGATTGCACCGCCGCGCCTTGCAGCGATGACAAGAGGATGCGCCGTAGCGCGTTGCCGAGCGTCACGCCGAAGCCGCGTTCGAGCGGCTCCGCCACCACAGTGGCCACCCGTCGCGAGTCGCCGCCGGCACTCACCTGCAGCTTGTTGGGCCTGATCAGTTCCTGCCAGTTCTTCTGGATCGTCACGTTATCACCCATCGCTTTGCGCGGCGCGACCGTATCGCGGGCCTCACTCCGCTCCGTGAGGCCAAGGTCTTGCGGCGGCAAATGTTCGAGTTGGTCCATCAGCCGGATGTCCTATACGCGCCGCCGCTTGCGCGGCCGGCAACCGTTATGCGGGATCGGCGTCACATCGCGGATCGATGTAATGGTGAAGCCCGCAGCCTGCAGTGAACGCAGCGCCGACTCGCGTCCTGAACCGGGACCGGCGACCTCAACCTCGAGCGTGCGCATGCCGTGTTCCTGCGCCTTCTTGGCGGCGTCCTCGGCCGCGACCTGCGCCGCGTACGGCGTCGACTTGCGCGAGCCCTTGAAACCCATCGTGCCCGCCGAGGACCAGGCAATGGCGTTGCCCTGCACGTCGGTGATGGTAATCATCGTATTGTTGAACGACGCGTTGACGTGCGCGACGCCCGAAGCGATGTTCTTACGTTCGCGCCGGCGGACGCGCGTAGCTTCTTTACCCATTCTGAACCCTTTCGCGGATGGAGACCGGCCGCTCTCGCTCCGGTGCCATCACTCGTTCCGGTCGTTTCACTATTTCTTCTTGCCAGCGATCGCCTTGGCCGGACCCTTACGGGTGCGTGCGTTGGTATGGGTACGCTGTCCGCGTACTGGCAGGCCGCGGCGATGCCGCAATCCGCGATAGCAGCCCAAGTCCATCAGCCGCTTGATGTTCATGGCCACTTCGCGCCGCAGGTCGCCTTCGACGACGTAATCGCGGTCGATCACTTCACGGAGCTGGAGCACTTCCTGATCGGTGAGCTGCGATACCCGCCGCGACTCGGGGATCGACACTTTTTCCACGATTTCCTTGGCCTTGGCATTGCCGATGCCATGGATGTACTGGAGCGCAATCACCACGCGCTTATTGGTCGGTATGTTGACGCCCGCGATACGAGCCACTTCAGTTACTCCCTGCGGCCGCCGCCCGCCGCGCCGGCCCGGTCATCCGGCATGGCGGTAAGCCGCTGTTCCACGGTTGCATTGTCGCCTGAGACGGCCACAAACGTAAAAAGGCAACGCTTGCCTGCCTTTCCGGCCCGGCACCGTTGCTCAATCTCCAACTGGGTATTCGCCGTTGGTATTAATGGATTCCTCTTGCTTTCGTCAACCTCGGCTAGCGAATTCGTGTATAAACATGGCTAGCGGCGGCGGCCGCCAGCTTTGCCCTTGCGTTTAGCCGCCGTGGCCTTACGCGCGGGAGCTGCTTTTCGCGGTGGCGCCGTACCTTGAACAGATTTTTTTCCTATCTTGGATGCGGGCTTTCGCGCCGGTCTCGCCTTAGCGGCCGCGCGTGGCTTTGCAGCCCGGCGGGCTTTCGCGGCCGGTTTGGCCCGGCGCGCCGGGGTCACCTTGGGCGCCTCGGAACTCTTGGCCGGCTTGGATCTCTTGGCCGGCTGCGGTTCGGAGGAGAGGACCTTGTCAATGGCCTCGGTCACGTCCGGGATCGGCGCCATGCCATCGACGGTCCGCAGCACGCCTTGCAACTGGTAATACGCAATGAGAGGCGCGGTCTGCTCGCGGAATGCGATAAGCCGCCGCCGCAACGCATCGGCGTTGTCGTCATCGCGCACCGCCTCGCCGCGCGCCTTCATCTCGGCAATCCGGGTTTCGATCCGGCGCAGAAGCGCGGCCTCGTCGACCCGCAATTCGATCACCGCGTCGAGCGACACCGCGTGCTTCCGCAGCATGCGGTCGAGCGCCACCGCCTGCGGGACAGTGCGAGGAAAGCCGTCGAGGATGAAGCCCTTGCGGGCATCCGGCTCCTGGATCCGGGCTTCGACGATGTCGACGACGATCTCGTCGGGGCATAACGCGCCGCGCGCCATGATATCGGCGACCTGACGGCCGATTGGCGTGCCGGCGTTTACCGCCGTACGCAGCATGTCTCCGGTGGAGAGCTGAACGATTCCGTATTTGGCGACGAGACGCTGGGCTTGCGTTCCTTTGCCAGCCCCCGGCGGGCCCAGCAGTATTAATCTCATCTACGGCGCCCCCGCAGTTTTGAGCGTTTGATCAAGCCTTCATATTGATGCGCCAGCAGGTATCCCTGCACCTGCGCGACCGTATCCATCGTCACGCTCACCACGATCAGCAGCGAGGTGCCACCAAAATAAAACGGCACCGCCGCATACGCGATGAGCATTTCGGGGAACATGCAGACGATGGCCAGATAGGCGGCGCCAATCACGGTGATCCGCGACAGCACGTAGTCGATATACTCGGCGGTTCGCTCGCCCGGCCGGATGCCGGGAATGAAGCCGCCATGCTTCTTCAGATTGTCGGCGGTCTCAGTCGGGTTGAAGATGATCGCCGTGTAGAAGAAGGCGAAAAACACGATCAGCGCGACGTACAGCACGAGAAACAGCGGCCGCCCGTGCGACAGCAGCGTGGTGACTGTCGTCAGCCAGCCGGTCGCCGATCCCTGGGTGCTGGTGAAGCTCGCGAGCGTCGTCGGCAGGAGCAGGAGCGACGAGGCGAAGATCGGCGGGATCACGCCCGAGGTGTTGAGCTTTAGCGGCAGGTGCGAGGATTGGCCCTCGAACATGCGATTGCCGACCTGGCGCTTGGGATACTGAATTAGCAGCCGGCGCTGGGCGCGTTCCATGAACACGATGAAGGTGATGACCGCGATCGCCATCAGCAGCACGATGAGGATCAGCCCAGTCGACAACGCGCCTTGGCGGCCGAGTTCGAGCGTGCCGGCAATCGCCGACGGCAATTGCGCAACGATGCCCGACATGATGATGAGCGAGGTGCCGTTGCCGATGCCGCGCTGGGTGATCTGTTCGCCGAGCCACATCAGGAACATCGTGCCGCCGGTGAGCGTGATCACCGTCGAGATGCGAAAGAACCAGCCAGGATCTGCGACCACGGAACCCGTGCCCGCACCTTCAAGCCCGATGGCGATGCCGTAAGCCTGGAACGCCGCCAGCACCACCGTAAGGTAGCGCGTGTATTGGTTGATCATCTTACGGCCCTGCTCGCCCTCTTTCTTCAGTTGTTCGAGGGTGGGCGAGACGGTCGTCATCAGCTGGATGATGATCGAGGCCGAGATGTACGGCATGATCGTCAGGGCGAAGATCGCCATGCGATGGATGCCGCCGCCGGCGAACATGTTGAACATGCCCAGGATGCCGCCGGACTGCTGATTGAAAATCTTGTCCCAGGCGTTGGGATCGATGCCGGGGAGCGGAATGTAGGTGCCGAGCCGGTAGACCAAGAGCGCGCCGAGCGTGAACCAGATGCGCTTCTTCAGCTCCTCGGCCTTGGCGAGCGCGCCGAAGTTGAGATTGGCTGCAAGTTGCTCTGCTGCAGATGCCATATTCTGCTCCAACCCCCTGCCACGCCGTGACCGTCGCCTGTGCCAGACAAGTAGAAATCAGGGATGCCTGGCACAAGATACCCGTGTGCCGGGCACGGCGCCGCGTCAGGCAGCCTTTTCGTCCGTTTCCCGCTTCGGGGCCAGAATTTCGACCGTGCCGCCGGCCTTTTCCACCGCCGCCACGGCCGATTTCGACGCTCCGAACACCGATAATGTGAGTTTGGCCTTGAGTTCGCCGTCCCCCAAGAGGCGTACGCCGTCCTTGGCGCGGCGCAGGATGCCCGCCTTGACGAGCGCCGCGGCGTCGATCTTGCCCGCGACGTCGAGGCGGCCGGCATCGATGGCTTCCTGGATACGGCCGAGATTCACTTCGTTCAGCTTGCGCGCGAACATGGTGTTCTTGAAGCCGCGTTTGGGCAGGCGCCGATGCAACGGCATCTGACCACCTTCGAAGCCTTTGATGCGCACGCCGGAACGCGCGGTCTGACCCTTGCCGCCGCGGCCGCCGGTCTTGCCCGTGCCAGAGCCGATGCCGCGGCCGATACGCTTGCGCGGTTTGCGGGCGCCGGGGCGGCCCGCCAGTTCGTGCAGTTTCATCGTCTTCTCCACATCCACTTGTCTTGTCATGCCCCGCGCGGGACGATGACAGGCAACGCTATTCCTTCACCACCTCCACGAGGTGGGCGACCTTGGCGATCATGCCGCGGGTCGCCGGCGTGTCGACCAGTTCCGCGGTGCGGCCGATCTTGTTGAGGCGCAGGCCGACGAGCGTCTCGCGCTGGCGGTGATGCCGGCGCATCGGACTGCCGGTCTGCCGGACTGTGACCGTCTTTCCCGCTTTCTTCGCCATCGCCTGCTCCAAATGCTTCAGTCAGCTGCCGTCTGGTCGGCGTCGACGTCGCGGCGTCGCGCCTGCAATGCCGAGACCTTGACGTTGCGGCGCGCGGCGACCGCACGCGGTGAATCCTGCCGCTTGAGCGCATCGAAGGTGGCGCGCACCACATTGTAGGGATTGGAGGTGCCGAGTGACTTCGCCACCACGTCCTGCATGCCGAGCGTTTCGAACACCGCGCGCATCGGACCACCGGCGATGATGCCAGTGCCGGGCGGGGCTGCGCGCAGATAAACCTTGCCGGCGCCGTGGCGTCCGGACACGTCGTGATGCAGCGTTCGTCCTTCGCGCAGCGGCACGCGCGTCAATCCGCGCTTGGCGGCATCGGTCGCCTTGCGGATCGCCTCCGGCACCTCACGCGCCTTGCCGTGGCCGAAGCCAACCCTGCCCTTCTGGTCGCCGACGACGACCAGCGCCGCGAAGCCGAAGCGCCGGCCGCCTTTGACGACCTTGGCAACACGGTTGATGTGGACCAGCTTGTCGACGAATTCGCTGTCGCGCTCTTCGTCTCGCCGCCGTTCGCGTGGTTCACGCGCCATTGTGCTCTACCATTTTGTTTTCGCCTTCAGTGCTGCGATCAGAAATTCAATCCGGCTTCACGCGCGGCATCCGCCAGTGCCTTGACCCGGCCGTGATACAGATAGCCGCCGCGATCGAAGATCACGTCCTTGATGCCCTTTTCCTTGGCGCGTTCGGCAATCAGCTTGCCGACGGTCTTGGCCGCCTCGATGTTGGCGCCGGTCTTGAGCGTTCCGCGGTTTGGCTTTTCGATCGAGGACGCGGCAACCACGGTTGCACCGGCCTCGTCATCGATGACCTGCGCATAGATGTGCTTGGAGGAGCGGAATACCGACAGCCGCTTGCGGCCGTGCGCGGCCCGACGCAGCGCCCCACGCACGCGTCCTTGCCGCCGCTCCATCCTGTCCTTAACCGTGGCCATGTTCGGCTCCGTTACTTCTTTTTGCCTTCTTTGCGGAAAATCCGCTCGCTTGCATATTTGATGCCCTTGCCCTTGTAGGGCTCCGGCGGACGGTAATCGCGAATTTCGGCGGCGACCTGCCCGACTTTCTGACGGTCGCTGCCGGTGATGACGATTTCGACCGGGCGCGGCGTGGCGATCGTGATGCCCTCGGGTATCGGATAGAGTATATCGTGGCTGTAGCCGAGCGCGATCTGCAGGTTCTTGCCTTGGACCGCGGCGCGATAACCGACGCCGTTGATTTCAAGCCGCTCCTCGAAGCCCTTGGTCACGCCGGCGATCAGATTGGCGACCAGCGTGCGCGAAGTGCCCCACTGGGCGCGGGCGCGCTTGGTCTCGAAGCGCGGGTCGACCTTAATCTGGCCGCCGTCAAGCTTGACCGCGACGTCGTCGTGCAGTGCGACCTGCAAGGCGCCCTTCGGGCCCTTCACCTTCACGGTCTGGCCCTCGACATTGGCGGTGACGCCGGACGGGACCGCGATGGGCTTTTTGCCGATACGAGACATCAGAACACCGTAAAGAGGATTTCGCCGCCCACATTCGCGTCACGGGCGTCGTGGTCGGCCATGACACCCTTGGGCGTGGACACGATGGCGACGCCGAGCCCGTTATTGATGCGCGGCAGATTGCGGACCGAGGTGTAGACCCGGCGGCCCGGCTTCGACACGCGTTCGATTTCGCGGATCACCGGCTCGCCGTCGAAATATTTCAGCTCGACCTCGATTTCCGAGCGGCCGTCTTTTTCCACCACGGCGTAGCCGCGGATGTAACCCTCGCTCTTGAGCACTTCGAGCACGCGCTCGCGCAGCCTCGAGTTCGGGCTGGAAACTTTGCTCTTGTTGCGCATCTGGGCGTTGCGGATACGCGTCAACAGATCACCGAGCGGATCGTTCATGGACATCGTGCGAGCCTCCTTACCAGCTCGACTTCAACAGGCCGGGGATCAGTCCCTTGGAGCCCAGCTCGCGCAGCGCGATGCGCGACAGCTTGTGCTTGCGGTAAAAACCGCGCGGACGGCCGGTTATTTCACAACGGTTGCGGATGCGGGTGGCCGACGAATTGCGTGGCAGCTTGGCGAGCTTGAGCGTCGCGGCAAACCGCTCCTCGATCGGTTTGGTCTTGTCCTGCGCAATCGCCTTGAGCCGCGAGCGGCGGCCCGAATATTTCTTCGACATCCGGCGGCGCCGGTTGTTCTTCTCGATGGCACTTTTCTTCGCCATTTAGTTCTCCTCGGTGTTCCGCGTCTGAGGCCCGATCGCTTCGGGGCTCACTGCCGGAACGGAAAATTGAACGCCGTCAACAACGCGCGCGCTTCGTCATCGTTACGCGCGGTAGTGCAGACGGTGATATCCATGCCCCAGATGTCGGCCGCCTTGTCGTAATCGATCTCGGGGAACACGATGTGTTCCTTGATGCCGAGCGTGTAGTTGCCGCGGCCGTCGAAGCTCTTCGGCGACAGGCCGCGGAAGTCACGAACCCGGGGCAGCGCGATGTTGATGAGACGGTCGAGAAACTCGTACATGCGCGCCTTGCGCAAGGTCACCTTGCAGCCGATGGCCTGCCCGGCGCGCAGCTTGTAGGTCGCAATCGACTTGCGCGCCTTGGTTACAACGGCCTTTTGGCCAGAGATTAGCGCCAGGTCGGCGGCCGCCGAGTCCACCTTCTTACGATCGGCGACGCCTTCGCCGATGCCCATATTGATAACGATCTTGTCGAGCACCGGAATCTGCATGCCGTTCTTGTAGCCAAACTGCTCCGCGAGCTTCTTGCGGATTGCCTGGTCGAACTGCACCCGCAGCCGCGCCGGAACGCGCTGCTCGGGCTCGCGCGGGGCAGCCTTGCCTTTGCCGTCCGCGCCTTTCTCAACCGGCTCGCCCTTGGCGGGCTTTGAGCTCTGCTCGCCTTTGGCGGGCTTGGCGGCGCGCGCAGGCTTTTCCGCCTGCTCGCCCTTGGCCGGACGCGGCGGCTTCTCGGCCTTGTTGACCTTCTTTTCCTCGGTATCAGCCATCGATCTCGA
>Ga0335078_10009282_pt1 | contig 14582 bp, 8 predicted proteins | sample Lox_Sample_32_FD_206711 | JGI IMG/M metagenome (GOLD analysis project Ga0335078, IMG submission 206711) | Soil microbial communities from Loxahatchee National Wildlife Refuge, Florida, United States - Lox_Sample_3.2 | ecosystem: Environmental > Terrestrial > Soil > Wetlands | place: USA: Florida...
GTAGCTTTTGTCCACATATGCCGGATACACGCTCTCATTGGTCCCGTAGTTAATCACCACCAGGTCGGGGTCTTCGTGGCGCAATTCCGTGGTCCACTGCTTCGCGTCGAAATACCAGAGAGTGGCTTCTACCTGACCGCCGTTGAGCCCGAGGCTGCTGTACACGACACCCGGTCCGCTGTTTTCAAAATCCCATCCGAACACCCGCACCTGACCCTCGGTCACGCGCAACGTCACCGAGCGCGCCGCTGCCGGAAGCGGGAACATGGCAAAATGCGGAGCTCTGGCGTCGCCGGCCGTATCCACGGTACCGATTTCCGTTTCGCCGGAAGTGAGCTTCAGGGTGCCGCCGCCCGGCTGTTCCAGATAATGCAGCTCCATGCGCGTGTTGCCGGGCGGCAGTGTGACCGTTGAGCTCGCCCCCGCCGACCCGGTAAAACTGACGCCGCCGAGCCCGTGGAAACCGTCTTTGGCGTGGTCCATCGTGGCCGCTTCAATCTTCCAGCCCTCCGAGCGAAGCTCGACGCCGCGATGGCCGTACCAGGCCCACGGGCGTGCGATGAGCACGAAGCCGTGGCCGGCGTTGCCGAATCGATGCTGCAGCAGATCGCGCACATCGGCGGTGACGAGATCGGCCGTGGTCGGCGAATCGCCGTAGTGAAGCACGCGGGTCACCGCTCCGGGCATGTGATTTTCGGTGCGCCATACCGCGGCATAAAAATGACGGAGATTGCCGGTTGGATCGGACAGCCCGGGCACGGCGTCCCGCGACATGGCGTGCGGGTGAAAAACAGGCTCGACAATCTCATAGGTTGGCGGGTGCAGCAGAAGCTCGCGAGGTTCGATGGCGACGAACTTCTTCCATGGCAGCGGGGCGAAGCGGTAGCGCGCCGGAACCCACGGCGTTTCCATGGCCGCGACGATTGCCGCGAACGAGAGGATGGCGAAAAGGGCTTTGCGCGGCATCCGTCAAAACCTGCTGTAGATAAACGGCGCCGAGCCCGTGGCCGCGACGTATCGAATGCCGACAATGAGCAGCGCCAGCACCACGGCCTGCGCCGGCGCCGGCATGCGCGTGAAGCCTTTCAGAGACGCCGTGTACCAGGTTTGCGGAATGTAGTGCGCCAGCACCGCCACCGCTAGCACCGCCGCAAACCCCGGCGTCACATTTGCGAACGATACAGTGCCGGAGGCGATCTGCCTCAGCATGTCGAGTGCGCTATCGATGCTCGCTGAGCGGAAGAAGATCCAGGTAAACACTACGAAATGGAAAGTGACGACGATATTCAGCGTTCGCAGCGCCCACCCGGGCTGCGGCCTGCGCTTGCCACGCCACGCCTGAAAACCTCTGACGACCGCCAGTCCGGTTCCATGGAGCGCACCCCACACCAGAAAAGTCCAGTTGGCCCCATGCCACAACCCGCCGATGGTAAAGGTGATAAAGACATTCAGGTAGGGACGCCAGCGCGATCGCTTTCCGGGAAGTGAAAAAAACAGATAGTTGGTCAGCCAGTTCGAAAGCGAGATGTGCCAGCGGCGCCAGAAATCAGCCACGTTCACCGCGGCGTAGGGCCGGTTGAAGTTCGCCGGCAGCGTGATCCCCAGCAGCAGCGCCGAACCGAGGGCGATGTCCGTGTAGCCGGAGAAATCGTAATAGATCTGGAACGCATACCCATAGGCGCCCAGTAGCGTCTCCATCCCCGAGTAAAGTTTCGGCAGATCGAAGACCCGGTTCACAAGCTGCTCTCCAAGGTAATCGGCAATGAGGAATTTCTTGACCAGACCGAGCCCAACCAGGAACAGAGCGCGGCTGCCTTCCTCGGAAGTCAGGCGTAGCGCGGTGTTCTCGATCTGCGGAATCAGCTTCGCCACACGGGTAATGGGCCCGGCCACGATGGTGGGGAAGAAGCTCACCGAAGCGAGATAGCTCATTAACGACGGCGTGGGCCTCGCGTCGCCGCGATAGATATCGATGGTCCACGTCATCGCCTGGAAGGCATAAAAGGAAAGGCTCAACGGCAGCAGCCACTCCCAGCCGGCCAGCGCCGGATGCCTGGGCGTCCAGGGATCGAGGAGGAATGGGATGTAACGCGACGCAAGAATCAGCCCGCAGTTCATCACAATGCTGAGGGTGACAAGGAACTGGCGGCGGCGCTTGCCAGCAGACGCCGACAGCCCGTGGCCGATGAGAAAGTCGCACGTTGCCGCCACCGGCACGATCAGCAGGTAAATGGGATGCCACTTGGCGTAGAAGAAGTAGTTGGCGCAGAGGACGACGGCGACTGCGGTATTGCCGGTGCGGCGCGTCAGCCAGTACACCAAAAAGACCAGTACCAGGAGGAGAAAGTACTCCGGGGATGTCAGCGGCATGCGGGGGCTGATTCAGTATAGAACGAAGCGGACACGCGGCCCACCGCGCCCGGAGAGTTTGCTATGCGGTCCCCTCCCGCGCCGTGGCCACCAGGGTCGCATGCGTGCCGGCTGAACCGTTCCGTGTCAATCCCGGCGACCCTGGATTGACACGGTTCCGTCATGGTTTGGGATCATAATGGCTGCTGCGGAATGTCGTCGCCATCCGGCTGGAGGTAACTGCCATGCACCCCGATTTGGCCGAATACGGCCCGGTTCACTTTCAGGGTGACCCGAACGCTCTTTACGACCGGCATCTGGTTTTCGACTATGCCATCGACCCCGATCTGGCCACCCCGCGGGAGCGATACGAAGCGGTGGCGCGGTCCCTGCGCGATGTACTCGCCCTGCGCTGGCTGCGCACCAAGAAGGTCCATTACGATAAGAACCCGAAGCACGCCTACTACCTGTCGATGGAGTTTCTGATTGGGCGTTCACTGGCCAGCAATGTGTCGAACCTGCTTCTCGATCCGGCGATACGGGCGGCCTGCCGCGAGAAGAATGTCGATTGGTATGAACTGCTCGACCAGGAACCCGATGCGGGCCTTGGAAACGGTGGGCTGGGCAGGCTTGCCGCCTGTTTCATCGACTCGATGGCCACCATGGAACTGCCGGGCATGGGCTACGGCCTCCGTTATGAATACGGCATTTTCAAACAGACCATCGAGGATGGATGGCAGAAGGAACAACCCGACAACTGGCTGCGGCGGCCCGATCCATGGGAAATTGTCCGGCTCGATCACATTGTGGAAGTGAAGCTGGCTTGTTCCTTTCAGGTTCAGGGCGCGCGCCTCATCCCGGTGCCGGGAAAGCCGTCGTCGCTGCTGGGGATTCCTTTCGACCGGCCGGTGATCGGATACGGCGGAAAGACCATCAACACACTGCGGCTCTGGTCGGCGGGCGCGCCGGACGCTTTCAACTTCGATGAATTCAGCCACGGCGATTTCGTCAGCGCGGTCACCGAATCTCTGGCTGCCGAATCGATCACCCGCGTGTTGTACCCGGACGATTCGACGGCGATTGGACAGGAGCTCCGATTCCTGCAGGAGTACTTTCTGTGCGCCTGTTCGATGCACGATATCATTCGCCGTTTCCGCGCGACTAATCGCGACTGGAACCTGCTGCCTGAGAAGGTCGCGGTTCAGCTCAATGACACCCATCCGACGGTTTCCATTGCCGAGTTGATGCGCATTCTGCTCGACGATGCGGGGCTGGGCTGGGATCAGGCGTGGGCCATCACGCAGCGTACCTTCGGCTACACCAACCACACTCTCCTGCCCGAGGCGCTGGAGCGCTGGCCGGTCGCCTGGTTTGAAGACATCCTGCCGCGCCATCTGGAAATCATCTACGAGATTAATAAGCGATTCCTCAATCAGGTGCGCAGTCGATATCCCGGCGACGACGCGCGCGCCGCGCGAATGAGCCTGGTGGAGGAGGGCGCGCAAAAGAAAGTGCGCATGGCCCATTTGGCTATCGTCGGCTCTCACAGCACCAACGGCGTGGCAGCCATCCATACCGCCCTGCTGAAAGCGCACGTGGTGCCCGACTTTGCCGCAATGTATCCCGAGCGCTTCAACAACAAGACCAACGGTGTCACGCAGCGGCGCTGGCTGCACGTGGCCAATCCATCGCTCGCCGACGCCATCACGGAGGCCATCGGTGACGGCTGGATCATGAAGATGAGCGAGATCGCCAAGTTAAAGCCGCTGGCCGCCGATTCCCAGTTCCGAAAAGTGTTTCTGGAAGCGAAGCATCGCGCGAAGCTCCGTTTCATTGACTGGCTGCGATCCACAACCGGCGAGACCGTTGACCCCGGCACCATCTTCGACAGTCAGATCAAACGAATCCACGAATACAAGCGGCAGTTGCTGAACGCGCTGCATATCGTGATTCTGTACAACCGGCTGCGCTCGAATCCCGCGCTCGACGTGCCCCCGCGGACGTTCTTCTTTTCCGGCAAAGCCGCGCCGGCTTATGTGCTGGCCAAACTGATCATTAAGTTCATCAACAACCTCGCGGCCGCGGTGGACAGCGATCCCCGGACCGTGGACAAGCTGAAGGTGGTTTTTCTGCCCGATTACAGTGTCACCGTTGCCGAGCGGCTGATTCCGGCAAGCGATGTTTCCGAGCAGATCTCCACGGCCGGGTACGAAGCCAGTGGCACAAGCAACATGAAGTTCATGATGAACGGCGCGCTGACAATCGGTACGCGCGATGGCGCCACCGTCGAGATGGCCCAAGAAGCCGGCGAGGAGAACATGTTTCTCTTCGGGCTCACCGCTCAGCAGGTGGAGGAGACTCGCGGCTGGTACAACCCGCGCTGGCACTACGACCACGATGAGGAGATTCGCGCGGCGCTCGATCTGATCTCATCCGGCCATTTCAATCCGGCCGAACCCGGCGTCTTCAATCCGATACTGGACGTGCTGCTGAAGAACGGGGACTTCTATCTGCATCTTGCCGACCTGCGATCGTACACGGATGCGCATGACCGTCTGGGCCAATTCTACAGAAATCCCGATGCCTGGGCGAACGCCGCGATCCTGAATGTAGCAAGTTCGGGTAAATTCTCCAGCGACCGGACCATTTCGCAGTATGCCTCGGAAATCTGGAATGTGACTCCGGTCTCCGTCGATGAGGCGAAAGCGGCGGAAGGCGCGGCCGCGAAGGCCTGATTCGCTCTCTGCCCGTCCCGATTTGATTTGGCGCAGTCCCCGTGATATCAACGGGAAGATGTTCCGGGGTCGCGGGTATCTCGCTCTTGCTGTGCTGCTGATTGCACTTTCCCTGCCCGCTCGAGTTGCGCGCATGCATGACAGCATCTGGATGGATGAAGCCTGGGTAGCCAATTCCGTCCTGGCGCCGACGGTTCACGAAATGCTGTTCGCGACAAAATGGACCCAAAGCAGTCCGCCGCTCTTCCTCCTGGCGGAGCGGGGCGTTGCGATTCTGGGGCCCTCCGAACCTGTGTTGCGCCTGCTGCCTGTTGCCGCCGGGTTCGCCGGGTTGTTTTTGCTGGTGCTGGTTTTCGACCGCTGGCTATCGCGGTCCGCTGCCTGGCTCGGCCTTGCGCTGTTGGCAGGCAATTACTATTTCATTAAATACTGCCAGCAGGTGAAACAGTACGGAACTGATTTTCTGGTTTCCGCCCTGCTTTTGTGGCTGGCGAAGCGCTATCTGGAGAAACGCACCCGTGGGAACCTGGTGTTCCTGACTCTCGCTGGCCTGGTCAGTCTCTTCCTTTCGTATACGGCCGCATTCTGGTTGCCGACGCTGATTCTGACCGGCCTGTTCCCGGTTCACAAACCACCGTCGGGACGGCGGCCGCATTTGTCGTGGATGAGGGCCGCCGCCGTCGCCTTGGTTTTAGGTTCGGCGCTGGGATCGCTCTACCTTCTGTTCATCGGGCCGAATCGTACTTCCGCCCTGGCTCGGAATTTCCAATCGAACTATCTTGACCTTCGTCAACCCATAACCGCTCTCCTGCGGACTCTTTCGACTCTGGGGATCCTGATTTCCACGCGCCCAGGCCTGATCTCTGTCGCGGTCGGAGGCGCCGCGGCGGTTCTCATGATCATCGGCGTGCTGCGCGCGCTTTCGGTTTGGCGCAATGGCGACGACCGCGGGGCTCTTGCGCTGTTGGCCGGCTGTTTGCCTCCAGCCTGTGCGTTCGCAGCCGGGGCTTTGGCTCTTTATCCAGTGCTTGACTATCCGAGAATGCTGATATTCGCGTTGCCCAGCCTGGCGTTGTTGATGGGCCTCGGTGTTGACGCGCTTCTTGCCGTTTTCAAAGACCGCCCGGCCGATGCGGCGGTGCCTGCCGTGGCGGCCACTCTAGCGATCGCCGGCGTTCTGGTGAGCCAGTTTGTGTTCTTTCACTTCCCCCGGCCGAACGAGGAGAACCGGCCTGCAATAGCCTTCCTGAAGTCGAAGGTCGGTCCAACCGACATTTTGTTCATTCACGGTGGAATGTATGAGCAGTACAAGTACTACCGGCGGCTGACCGGCTTTCATCCAGGCAGCGTTTACGTCGGGAATGAACAGTGGCCTTGCTGTGCAACCGGGGACCGCCTGGATGCGAGCAGCCCATCTGCTCCGGATTTCCGGAGCGACCTGCTGGCCGCGGCCGGGCTGGTCAAAGGAAACCGGTTGTGGTTTTTTTTTCCAGCGGGGCTGGAGGGGCACTGGAGCGCCGCCTTTGCTGGTGAGATCCGCAGCGTACCCGCAATCATGTCCGCGAAGGGATGCACTCGCGAGCTTCGCCAACTGTTCGGGTACACTTTGGTCGAGTCGTACTCTTGCCCTGTGGCGCCGCCTGCGCTTACGGTCCTGACCACTGGAGGTTAACGCGATGGCACTTGAATTCACCACTTCGTACCTGGACGATTCGCTGGCTGTGTTTCGCCAATACCGCGCGCTGGCCGAACGTGCCATGGAGCAGGTCACCGAGCAACAGCTCTTCGCCGCCATTGATGAGGAAGCCAATTCGATCGCCATCATCGCCAAGCACATGGCCGGCAACATGCGTTCGCGATGGACCGATTTTCTGGCCGCTGACGGTGAGAAGCCAGACCGCAACCGCGATAGCGAATTCGTCGATCCCCCGGCCACTCGTGATGCGCTCATGCGTGTCTGGGACGACGGCTGGCAGCGCGTGTTCTCGGCCCTGGAGCCGCTGACCGACGCCGACCTCATCCGCACCGTGACGATCCGCGGTGAAGCCCATTCGGTAATGCAGGCCATCAATCGACAGCTCGCTCACTATGCCTCTCACTGCGGGCAGATTATCCTTCTGGCGAAGCATTTCAAGGGCGCCGGGTGGAAGTCCCTGAGTATTCCGAAGGGTCGATCCGCTGACTTCAACCAGCGCATCGCCGCCGGCGAGGCCAGCCAGCGCTGACGCGGCTTTCGACGATCTGTAACACTCTTCTGTCATGCTGGATTTGAGGGAAAGGTGCATCGATGAATCCAGTTCCCCTTCCTTCCGGCGAGTTACAGCGAATGGACGCCTGGTGGCGTGCCGCGAACTACATCTCGGTCGGCCAGATTTACTTGTACGACAATCCGCTCCTCACCGAGCCGTTGCGCCTTGAGCACATCAAGCCGCGCCTGCTGGGCCACTGGGGCACCACGCCTGGGCTGAACTTCCTGTACGTCCACTGCAACCGAATTATCCGCAAGTACGACCTCGACATGATCTTCATCGCGGGGCCGGGCCACGGCGGGCCCGCGGCGGTCGCCAACACGTACCTCGAAGGCACCTACTCGGAGTTGTATCCCAACATTGGTCAGGACGCCGAGGGACTGAAGCGCCTGTTCAAGCAATTCTCGTTTCCGGGAGGGATTCCCAGCCACGTCGCGCCCGAAACCCCGGGCTCCATTCATGAGGGCGGGGAACTCGGTTACGCTTTGGTGCATGCGTACGGGGCCGCGTTCGACAACCCCGACCTGCTTGTTTGTTGCGTGGTGGGCGATGGAGAGGCTGAAACAGGGCCGTTGGCGGCGAGCTGGCATTCCAACAAGTTTCTGAATCCTGCGCACGATGGCGCGGTGCTGCCCGTGCTGCACCTGAACGGATACAAGATCGCCAATCCCACGGTGCTTGCGCGCATCCCGCGCGAGGAATTGATCGAGCTTCTGCGCGGTTACGGTTACCATCCCTATGTCGTCGAGGGCCATGAGCCGGAGGCGATGCACAGGGCCATGGCCGCCACGCTCGACTCGATTGTCGAGGAGATTCGCGCCGTTCAACATCGTGCCCGCGTCGAAGGCGTCACCGAGAGGCCGCGCTGGCCCATGCTGGTGATGGTCACGCCCAAGGGCTGGACGGGGCCGAAGGAAGTTGATGGAGTGCCCATCGAGGGAACGTGGCGCGCGCATCAGGTGCCGTTGACGGATTTCGTCGAAAAGCCCGCGCACGTGCAGATCCTGGAAGACTGGATGCGCAGCTATCGTCCTGACGAGCTGTTCGACGACACTGGCCGCATCGTCCCGGAAGTTGCTCAACTGGCCCCTTGCAGGCTCCGCAGGATGGGCGCGAATCCTCACGCCAATGGCGGTCTGCTCCTGAAAGACCTGCGCATGCCCGACTTCCGCGATTATGCGGTGAAATTCGAAAAACCGGGAACCGTTCTGGCCGAAGCGACGCGCGTGTTGGGCGATCTTCTGCGCGATGTGATGAAGTTCAACGCCGATGCAAGGAACTTCCGCGTCGTCGGGCCTGATGAAACCGCTTCCAACCGGCTGAGCGCGTTATTTGAAATCACCGATCGCGAATTCGAGGCCGCGCTGCTGCCCGGCGACGATCATCTCGCCCACGGCGGTCGCGTCCTGGAAGTGCTCAGCGAGCATCTCTGCCAGGGTTGGCTGGAAGGGTATCTCCTCACCGGCCGTCACGGCTTCTTCAACTGCTATGAGGCCTTTATCCACATCGTCGATTCCATGTTTAACCAGCACGCGAAATGGCTGAAAACGACGCGCCACATCCCATGGCGCCGTCCGATCGCTTCGCTGAACTATCTGCTCAGCTCGCACGTCTGGCGGCAGGATCACAACGGCTTCAGCCATCAGGACCCCGGTTTCATTGACCATGTGGTGAACAAGAAGGCGGACGTGGTCCGCGTCTATCTGCCGCCTGACGCCAACACGTTGCTCTCAGTGGCCGATCATTGTCTGCGCAGCCGCAATTACGTGAACGTGATCGTGGCCGGCAAGCAACCCGCGCTGCAGTATCTCGATATGGATGCGGCCATTCGCCATTGCACCGTGGGTGTGGGCATCTGGGACTGGGCCAGCAACGACCGTGGCGGCGAGCCCGACCTTGTGATGGCCTGCTGCGGCGACATTCCGACGCTCGAAACGCTTGCTGCCGTGGATTGGCTCCGCCAGCACTTCCCCGAGTTGCGCATCCGCGTCGTCAATGTTGTGGATCTGATGACGCTCGAGCCAAAAACCGAACATCCGCACGGCCTCTCCGACGCCGAGTTCGACAACATCTTCACCACGGACAAACCCATCGTCTTCGCCTTCCACGGTTACCCGTGGCTGATCCACCGCCTGACCTACCGCCGTACCAATCACGACAATCTGCATGTCCGTGGTTACAAGGAAGAGGGCACCACCACCACGCCGTTCGACATGACCGTGGTGAACGACCTGGATCGATTCCATCTCGCCATGGACGTGATCGACCGCGTGCCGAAATTGCGCAACGTGGCCGCTCACGAAAAGCAGATTCTTCGAAATAAGCTCATAGAACACAAGCTCTACGTCTCCGAGCACGGCGAAGACATGCCCGAGATTCGCGACTGGAAGTGGCCGGGGTAGCACGGGCTTCCGCCAGTGAACAACATCATGCGCGTCCTCGTCCTGAATGGCGGTTCCAGCTCTCTGAAGGCCGTACTCTACCAGATGGGCGCCGACACCCCGCCATCAACGCCCCCCGCGCCTCCCTGGGATGCGCGCGTGGATTGGGGCCGCCATCCCGGCGCCGCCGAAATCCGCATTCGAACCGCCACCGGTACCACGAATCGAACTCTGCCCATTTCCTCGCAGGAAGCCGTGCTGCGCCCGGTGCTGGAGTCGCTGCCGGACAAACCGGATATCGCCGGACATCGCGTGGTCCACGGCGGTCGTGCGTTCCGTGACAGCACGCGCGTCACGCCTGAAGTGAAACGCGAGATCGGGCGCCTGGTGGAATATGCGCCCGAACATAATCGCCTGGAACTGGAAGCAATCGAAGCGGTGGAAAGCATCCTGGGTGCCGAACTGCCCCAGGTCGCCGTCTTTGACACTGCGTTCCACGCCACTCTGAAACCCCCGGCTTACACGTATCCCGGTCCACGCGGCTGGCTTGACGAAGGCCTCCGCCGATTCGGTTTTCACGGCATCAGTCACCAGTACACGTCGCGCCGCGCCGCGGAAATACTCGGCCGTCCTCTCGAATCGCTCCGCATGGTCACGTGCCATCTCGGCAATGGTTGCTCGTTGGCGGCGGTAGCGGAGGGCCGCAGCGTGGACACCACCATGGGCTTCACACCGCTCGCGGGCCTCATGATGGGAACCCGCAGCGGTACCATCGACCCCGGCATCATCATCCACCTCGTCCGACACTGCAACTATCGCGCCGAAGACCTCGACCGAATCCTGAACAAGGAATCAGGCCTGAAAGGCCTTTCCCAGGTCTCCGGCGATATGCGCGAAATCCTGAGCGCCATCGAGGCGGGCAACGCCGACGCACAGCTCGCTTTCGATGTCTACGCTCACCGGCTCAACCAGGAGATCGGGTCGATGCTCGGCACTCTTGGCGGTCTCGACGCTCTCGTGTTCACCGCCGGCGTGGGCGAGAATACCCCACTGCTGCGCACCCGAGTTGCCGAGCGATTCGCCTTCCTGGGCATCCATCTCGATGAGCCCGTCAACGGGCGGTCGCCCGCCGATACGGAGATTTCCACGCCCGCCTCCGCAGTCCGCGTCCTGATTGTCCGCACCGAGGAGGATTGGGAAATCGCCCGTGAGTGTCACCGCCTGAACGCCGAGGGCGCGTTGTAAACGAAGCGGCCCGCCACCTTCCGGTGCGCTCTGCGTTATCCTCGTTACAAAGCCGTGCGTCTGGGAATCGATTTCGGCACCACTCGTACCGTGGTCGCGGCCGTCGATCGCGGCAACTACCCGGTTGTCTCCTTCGAGACTCCCGACAACGAGCATTTCGATTGGTTTCCGTCCGTCATGGCGGCCTGCCGCGATTGGCGGCTCTACGGCTGGGATGCCTGGGCCCCGCAGCTCGAACCGCACTGGACGCTCATTCGCTCCATCAAGCGGGTCCTGGAGCAGTCGGGTCCCAACACCATTGTCCACGCCGGTAATCAGAAGATCCCGCTTACCCAGGTGCTGCACGAAATGGCCGCGGCACTCCGGACGTCCCTGCTGGAGCGCTCAAGTCTGCATATCCGCAAGGGCGACAAGCTGGAAATCATGCTCGGTGTTCCCGCCAACGCCAACAGCAACCAGCGCTTCCTCACCACGGAGGCCTTCCGCTCGGCCGGTTTTGAGGTTCTGGGCCTGCTGAACGAACCGTCCGCTGCCAGCCTTGAATTTGCGCATAAACACAAGAGCGCCGGCCGCATCCTGGTGTACGATCTCGGCGGCGGCACTTTCGACGCGTCGCTGGTGGAAACAGGCGATCAGACGCAGATTGTGGTGGCGTCGGAGAGTATCTCCACGCTCGGCGGCGACGATTTTGACCAGATCCTCGCTGACCTGGCCCTGGAGGCCGCTGGCGTCTCGGCCGGGGATGCGCAAGGTCTGTCTCAGGCTGAGACCTTCCTCCTGCTCGAAGAGTGCCGCGAACGCAAGGAGTCCCTGCGCCCCAACACGCGAAAAGTGGTGGTCGATCTTGAAGCCGTCCGCGAAGGCTGGGGAGCGGCCACGGTTGAGGTCTCCGACTTCTTTGAGCGCTGCCGGCCTCTGATGGAAGAGACCATCGGCGTCGTGGAAGACCTGATGGCAGCCCACCGCGAACGGCCCGTGGACACCCTCTACGTCACCGGCGGAGGCAGCGAGCTTCCGCTGGTCTCCCGCGTCCTGAGGGACGATTTCGGGCGCCGTGTCCGCCGGTCGGCTTACACGCGCTCGGCCACCGCCATCGGCCTCGCCATTCAGGCGGATACGCAGGCGGGCTATGTGCTGCGCGATAAATTCAGCCGTTACTTCGGCGTGTGGCGTGAAAGCCAGGGCGGCAGCGGCATAACCTTCGATCCCCTCTTCGAGAAAGGCACCCTGCTTCCGGGGCCGGGCGCAACGCCACTCAGCATCGAACGCACTTACGAGCCGGTTCACAATATCGGCCACTTCCGTTATCTCGAGTGCAGCCACCTGGCCGAAGACGGCCAGCCCAAAGGCGATATCACCCTTTGGGATGAAATCCTCTTTCCGTTTGATCCGGAGTTGCGTGACCGCCAGGATCTGGATGACGCCGATGTGAACCACTCCGACGTTGCCCCCGAGCAGGTGGTGGAGGAGTGTTATACATGTGACGCCAGCGGGACCGTGCGGGTGGCCATTCGCAACCAGACCGCCGGTTACGAGCGCAGCTTCCGCCTGGGCCGCTGGTCCTCCCGCGCCCCAGCCACCGTCACGCCCGGTAAGCCACGCCGAACGTCAGGCAAGCGTTAGCACCCCCCTTCCCGCTCAAATTCAGGAAGCCTGATGGCCTCCTGCAGCATCGAACTTACGCCCCCTCGCCACGCTTCATCGGTTAGGGTAGTTTCCTCTTCAGGAGGCTGGGTCGCAATGAGTACAGGCATTGGGCCTGACTTGCAGGCCTATCGTCAGGTTGTTGTAACAAAGCAACCAGGCCGGCCCTCCGGCCGTTACTCACCCCGTTCGGCGGCGGCGCGCAAAATTGTCGAACTGCTGAACCTCGCCGACATCCGCATCAATGGCGGCCGGCCCTGGGATCTCCAGGTCCACGACGCGCGCCTCTTCGAGCGTGTCCTCGCCGGCGGCAGTCTCGCCGTCGGCGAGTCCTACATGGACGGCTGGTGGGATGCCGAGGCCATGGATCAGATGTTCGCGCGCATCCATCGGGCGGAACTGCAGAAGCACATCCTCACGCCCGGCACGATGTGGCTTTCCTTTCTCGGGAGAATTCTCAACCGGCAGACTCGCGCGCTGTCGCGGGAAGTGGCGGCTGAGCACTACGACCTGGGCAACGATCTTTATCAGGCCATGCTCGACCGCCGCATGCAATACACCTGTGCGTACTGGAAAAACGCCCGGACGCTCGACGCGGCGCAGGAGAACAAGCTCCGTCTCATTTGCCGCAAGCTTGGCCTGCAGCCGGGCATGACGGTACTTGAACTGGGTGGCGGCTTCGGCGGTCTGGCGCAGTTCGCTGCAAGCGAATACGGCTGTCACATTGTTAGTTACAACATCTCGCGGGAGCAGGTGGCCTGGGCTCGCGAATGGTGCAAGGGTCTTCCTGTCCGCTTCGAACAAAAGGACTATCGTGAAGCGGCCGGGGAACCCGAACAGTTCGACCGCGTCGCCTCCATCGGTCTTTGCGAGCACGTCGGGTACAAGAACTATCGCGGTTTTCTGCAACTCGCCCACGACCGGCTGAAGCCCGGCGGCCTGTTCCTTTTACACACCATCGGCGCCAACCGGTCCCAGACCAGCACCGATCCATGGATCGACCGTTACATCTTCCCGCACGGTATGCTTCCCTCCGCGGCGCAGCTCACGGCGGCCATGGAAGGCCTCTGGCTTGTCGAAGACTGGCACAATTTCGGTCCGGACTACGATCCCACCCTCATGGCCTGGTGGCGAAATTTCGATCGGGCCTGGCCGAAGCTGCGCGAGCGCTACAGCGAGCGTTTCTACAGAATGTGGAAGTACTATCTTCACGCTTCGGCCGGCGGTTTCCGCGCCCGCAAAATGCAGCTTTGGCAAGTGGTTCTCTCGAAGGGCGACGTCGCTTCGTACACCCCGGTGCGCTAGCGCATGTCCGTCCTTCTTGAACATGAGGCGAAACGCGCACGCCTGCAGAAGGCCTTCGCCTCCTTGCGCGGGACCGGCGCCTCCATCGCACTGGCGAAATCGACCTCGAATCTCTTTCGCCGCCGCGATCAGAGCGGCGCCAGGCGAATCGATGTGCGCGATTTCAACTACGTCCTTGCCGTCAACCCGGCCAGGATGACCGCCGACGTCGAAGGGATGACCACGTACGAGGATCTTGTCAGCGCCACGCTCCCCCACGGACTTCTGCCCGCGGTCGTGCCACAACTTAAGACCATCACCGTGGGCGGCGCGGTCAGCGGCATCGGGATCGAGTCGTCGTCGTTCAGGTATGGGCTGGTGCACGAAACCATCGAGGAGATCGAAGTCCTGACCGGCTCCGGCGATATCGTCGTCTGCTCGCGCCAACAGAACTCCGATCTGTTCTTCGGCTTCCCCAATTCCTATGGAACGCTCGGGTATGCGCTTCGACTCAGAGTCCCGCTCATTCCGGCGCGGCGCTACGTTCACCTGCGCCATGAGCGATTCAGCGACCCGTCGCGCTTCTTCGCCATGCTGGAGGAAATGTCGAAGGTCCCCGAGGTCGATTACCTCGACGCGACCGTCTTCAGCCGCAACGAGATGTACGTCACCGTCGGTCAGTTTGTCGCGGATGC
>Ga0335078_10009283_pt1 | contig 14580 bp, 11 predicted proteins | sample Lox_Sample_32_FD_206711 | JGI IMG/M metagenome (GOLD analysis project Ga0335078, IMG submission 206711) | Soil microbial communities from Loxahatchee National Wildlife Refuge, Florida, United States - Lox_Sample_3.2 | ecosystem: Environmental > Terrestrial > Soil > Wetlands | place: USA...
TGCCCGGAGTGCCGAATGTCACCTCGCCGTTGAAGAACAGCAGCCGCTGACCGGTCACGGCGAGGTACCGCCTGGCAGGGCGCACGGTCGCCGCGACGTGGCCGAGCGTCGCGACCCCGACAACCGCGGCGGTGACGAACTGCCGCTTCACGGAGACCGAGCCGACCGTGGCGAAGGCCCCGATCTCGACCTTTTCGCCCGGGCGGAGATACGGTACGGCCGCCTTGGCGAGCCGGGGGGTGTGCTTGCCGCTCATCGAGTCCTTCTTGAAGTCACAGGGGCCGGGAAGGCATCGTCTCCCGGACTGTGCGGTTTTCAGCGGATCTTGTCCGAATCTGCAGGAAAGCTGGCGGAGCGTGACGGGATGGGCACCAGCGTGACGGGATGGGGCACTAAGGCGCGGGAAAGGCGCTGGCGACCCGGCCGAGGGCGGCCTGCGCCTGCTGCCAGAGGTCGCGGACCAGGTCCGCGGCGGGGAGCGCGGCGGTCAGCGGGTAGGCCTGCCCGGCCCACAGGTTCACGTAGTCGGCGAGGCCCGCCTCGCGGGCCGCCTTGCGCATCGGCGAGGTGAGGTGATGCACCTCGGGGTAGCCCGCCGGGGCGGATTCCGAATGGGCGCGCAGGAAGCCGTTCTCGATCCCGCGCGCGGTCCGGCCGCTGAACGCCCTGGTGAGCCTCGTCGGGGCGGCTTCGCGCAGCGCGCCCCGGTGCACCGGGGAGGTGCCCGCCTCCGGGCAGCCGAGGAACGCCGTGCCGAGGGCGGCGGCCCGGGCACCCAGGCACAGCACCGCGGCGATCGCGCTGCCCGTCGCGATGCCGCCGGCCGCCACGACAGGCACGGCCAGGCGCGCGGTGATGAGCTGCAGCAGAGCGATCAGCCCGACCGCCTCCTCGGGGGCGTCGCTGGTCCCGCCCCGGTGCCCGCCCGCCTCGTATCCCTGCACCACAAGCAGGTCCGCGCCCGCCGCGGCCGCCTGGCGCGCCTCGTCCAGCCCGGTGACCGTGACCCAGACCTCCGAGCCCCGGTCGCGCAGCCCCGCGATGACGTCCGCGCCGGGGATACCGAACGCGAACGACACCACGTCCGCCGGCTCCTCGAGCAGGTACCCGATCTTGGCGTCCCAGTCGTCATCGTCGTGCCGCGCCTCGCCGAGCGGCGCGCCTGCGCCGGACACGTCGGGCTCGATCTCCGTCGCGAACTCGCGCACCCGGGCGGCGTCGCCGGCCGGCCCGGGAACGAACAGGTTCACGCCGGACGGCCGGCCGGTGAGCTCCGCCAGCCGGCGACGCCGGCTGGCAAACTCCATCGCGGACAGGTAGCCGGCGGCGAGGAAGCCGAGCCCGCCCGCGTCGCTCACCGCGGCTGCCAGCTCCGGCGTGGACGGGCCGCCCGCCAGCGGTGCCAGCACCACGGGGATGTCACAGCTGTCCAGGATCATGCTCCCATCCTGCACCCCGCGCGCCGGGCGCGCGCCGTGGCGTGGATCACGGCGGCGTTAGCATGGGCGGATGCCCGCCGAACCGCAGCCCGGATTCAGGCTCGCCGCCGCGCATTGGCCGGCCGTCGAGGCGGGAGAGCGGCGGCTGCTCGTCGTGCCTGTGGGGTCGCTCGAGCAGCACGGGGCACACCTGCCGCTCGACACCGACACCCGGGTCGCGACCGCCGTAGCGGAGCGCGCCTGCGCGGCGGTAACCGGGAACGGGCGGGCCGGCGTGGGGCTCGCGCCCGCGATCGCGATCGGGGCGAGCGGCGAGCACGCGGACTTCCCCGGCACGCTGTCGATCGGGCATGTCGCGCTGTCGGCAATGCTGGTCGAGCTCGGCCGGCACGCGTCGCTGCACTGGCCGGCGATGCTGCTTGTCAACGGGCACGGCGGCAACGCGGGCGCGATCGGCGACGCCATCGGCAAGCTGTACGCGGAGGGGCGCGAGTGTCACGTGTGGCATGCCGGGGTGCGGCCGCCCATGCTGGCGGCGGCGGGCGTCACGCTGACACCGGACGCGCACGCGGGGCGGGTGGAGACGTCGATCATGCTCGCGCTCGCCCCGGAGGATGTCCGGCTGGACGCGGCCGAGCCGGGCGAGACGCGGCCGTTGACCGAGATCATGGCGGGCCTGCGGGCCGGCGGCGTCCGCCGGGTCAGCCCGAACGGCGTGCTCGGCGACCCGGCCGGCGCGTCCGCTGCCGAGGGCGAGACCCTGCTCGCGCTCCTTGCCGCCGACCTGACGGCGGCCATCGACCGCCTGGCAGGCGGCGCAGGCGGGCCAGGCGGCGCAGGCGGGCCAGGCGGCGCAGGCGGGCCAGGCGGCGCAGGCGGGCCAGGCGGCGCAGGCGGGCCAGGCGGCGCAGGCGGGCCAGGCGGGCCAGGCGGGCCAGGCGGGCCAGGCGAGTGACCAGCGAGCCCGCGACCACGCAAAGGGCTTCTTGCTGTTATCCTTTGCGGACAGGGATCCGCGCGGGCGGCTGGCCGGCCGCGGAGTCCGCGCAGGGAGCGCTGGGGCCAGTGGTGGCGGCGAGGAGAGGCGAGGAGCGTGGTATCGGCCAGTGCCCCCGATTGACACCATGATCATGAAAGGTTTCATGGTTGCGAAGAGTTTTTAGCGTAGGAGTGCTAATAAGTCTTCACAACACCAAAACAATTCATGATCATGTTCAGTTAGGTGACGTGACCTAGGCTCAGCTGACGAACGTGCGTTGCGCAGGTCCCAGTAGCCTCATCACTCACCCGCGTTACCACGGCTTCGTCCCGTGGCGTGGCAGGCGCGCCCGCCGCTCTCCCCGCGCCGATCTTCGCGCCACCGCGGGCCGGGACGCGGGGCCGGGACGCGGGGCCGGGACGCGGGGCCGGGACGCGGGGCCGGGACGCGGGGCCGGGACGCGGGGCGCGGGGCGCGGGGCCGGGGGCCTGGCCGGCGGGCTAGCCGCTGCCTGACTCGTAGCGGCGCAGGGCACGGTGCCAGGCGTACCTGGCGCCGACGTAGAGCAGCGGGCCCGCGGCGGGGGACGCGTAGGCGAGCCAGGCCGGGACCCCCGTCGACGCGATCCGCCCGGTCAGCACCGCGGCCGGCAGGTAGGCGACGAACGCGACGGGGAAGACGTAGGTGAGCGCGGCGCGGGCGGCCAGCGGCAGGATGGAGAACGGGTAGTTGCCGAACGTGCCGATCATCCTGTCGAACCACATGAAGACGCTCATCCCGATCGTGCGCCGGAAGGTGAGGATGGAGACCATGGTCAGCACCGCGCCCTCGAGCAGGGCTCCGCCGGTGACGGCCGCCGCCAGGTACACGACGGTGGCAGGCGTCCAGTGCAGCCGCAGCCGGGTGATGGCCACGGCGAACAGCACGATCGCCGCGAAGCAGTCGCCCATGGCGTTGAGCGGGAACTGGTACAGCAGCACCTGACGGTAGACGGGCATCGGGCGGACCAGGTAGAAGTCGATGAGCCCCTGCTGCGCGATGTACGGCGTGAGCAGCAGCGAGTTGAAAACGGTGACCACCACGCCGTGCGCAAGCAGCCTGATCGCGAGGATCAGCAGCACGTCGCTTGCGCTCCAGCCGCCGAGGCCGGGGAACCGGGTGAGGATCACCGCGACGAACACGAATACCGAGGTCTGCCACGCCAGGCCCATCGCCAGGACGGTGAGGAAGTCGCCACGGTACTGCAGGCGGCCGCCGAGGTTGGCGGCGGTGATCCGCAGCACCAGCCGCCACGCCGCGAAGAAGCCGCGCACCTGGCGCACCACCTGACGGCCCGTGCCCTGTGCCATCGTCGTCGCGCTCATGAGTCAGCCGCCAAGTACCGTGACGCGGGCCGCGGCGCGGCGCCACAGCCACCAGGTGAACAGGGCGAAACCCGCCGTCCATGCCGCCTGCACGGCGAGCTGGATGCCGAGGGCTGAGGCCGGCAGCCGGCCGACGTACAGCGACAGCGGCACGTTCAGCGTGGTCTGGAACGGCAGGAACGCGCTGACGTGCCGGAACCAGCCGGGGAAGAACCACAGCGGCGCGAACGCGCCGGACAGCAGCCCGGTGGCGAACTGCACCGCGGTGATCGCGGCGTCGTTGACCGTGGACCAGAAGCAGATCAGGTCGAGGACGAGATGCAGGTAGTAGGTGATCGCCAGGCCGAAGACGAGGGTGATGAGCGCGGCGCCCGCGGCCGGCCAGGACGGCGGCAGCGCGATCGCGCCGATGCCGAGGCAGGCCAGGTAGGCGACGAGGGCCAGGCCGCCGCCGTAGGCGATGTCACCGACGGCGCGGATCAGGTAGTAGCGGCGGGCGGAGACCGGGCGCAGGAACCAGAACGCGATCGTTCCCTCGGTCATCAGCTGTACCATCGTGTCGCCGTTCGACCACCGGTCGACGGTGCTGAACTGCTGGTACAGCACGCCGAGCATGGCGTACGTGGTCGCCTGGGCCACGTCGAGCCCGGCGCTGACCCGCACCCCCGCGTACAGGGCGTGCCACAGCCAGTACGTCAGCGCCAGCTGGGTGGCCACCATGGCGGCCGGCGGGACCAGCCGCGCGGCCTGGGTCAGCTCGGTGAGCGGCGTGATCCGCGCCGCCCGCCAGGGCAGGAGGAAGGCGCGGAGACGGGAGGGCACGCCCCCGTTCGGGATGATCGCCTCCTGCACCGTCAGCGGCCCGCACCGAACGCGGCCCGCACCACGTCCTCGAGGTCCGGCTCCTCCACCCGGATGTCGGTCACCGGGAGGTGCTCGATCAGCCGGCGGACCGCGTCGCGCGGGGTAAGGTCGGCGGACTGATGCGGAACGAAGGTGAGCCGCTCCCCTTCCGCCCTGGTCATCCGCATGCCGGGGACGTCGGTCGCCCCTGGCCTGCCGTCGACCGTCACGTGCACCCGCCAGGTGACGCCGGCCAGGTCGTGCAGCCCGGCCGTCTTCCCGTCGTAGACGAGGCGGCCGTGGTCGATGAGGGCGACGCGCTCGGCGAGCCTGGCTACCTCGGTCATGTCGTGCGTGGTGAGCAGCACGCTGCGGCCGCGGCGCTGCACCTGGTCGCGGAGGAACTCGCGTACCTGCTCCTTGACCACGACGTCCATGCCGATGGTCGGCTCGTCGAGGAAGACGACGGGCGGGTCGTGCAGCAGCGCGGCGGCCAGGTCACAGCGGACCCGCTGCCCGAGTGAGAGCTGCCTGGACCGGGTCTCCCAGAACTCCTCGAGCTCAAGGATCCGGTTGAACTCCCTGATCCGGGCGCTGAAGTCGGCGCTTGTCAGGCCGTAGATGTCGCGCAGCACCTCGAGGGAGGTACGCGCAGGCAGGTCGCGCCACAGCTGGGTGCGCTGGCCGAAGACCACGCCGATCCGCCTGGCATTGGCGATCCGGTCCCGGTAGGGGACGATGCCGTTGACCTCGACGGTGCCCGCGGTCGGTGTGAGGATGCCGCAGAGCATCTTGATCGTGGTGGACTTGCCCGCGCCGTTCGGGCCGAGGAGAGCGAGCAGCTCGCCCTGGGCGACGCTGAGGCTGACGCCGCCCACCGCCACCTTGTCGGTGTGATCCGGCCGGATGAGGGCCTTGACCGCGCCGGCCGCGCCCGGCTTGCGGACCACGGTGCGGTACACCTTGGTCAGGTTCTCGGCCACGATGGTCCCGGCCGGCATCGGCATCTTCCGGCCCTTCCGCAACTTTGGAGCGACTGAATCGGTTAATCAGGGTATCCGCCGGCCGGCGCGGTCTCAACTGGTTTTGGCCGCACCGCGCAGATCACTGGAGGTTGCCGGGTGCGACCGGGCTGCCGTGCGGCTCGCCGGTGCCGGCCAGGTTGTCGTGCGCCTTGTACGTGTCCGCGGCGGGGCCGTGGGCGAAGGCGAGCAGCACGTTGCTTGTCACCTGGCGGACGAACGCCGGGGCCGGGCCGCCGATGCCGTGCGGCTGGTCACCGTAGATCGCCTCCACCCAGCGCATCGTGCCGCTGTTGTACACGCCGGCGCCGCCGGAGTGCGTGTAGTAGGCGGAGTCGCCGAAGCTGGCGGCGCCCTCGCAGGTCAGCGGGGAGTGGGAGAGCACCTCGATGGGCCGCTGCAGCGGGTACGCGGGGTCGACCCGGTCGTACTCGACGCCCACCAGGTGCGGGAAGCTGGCGCCCGCTGGCACGCCGGTGCCCCGGTAGACCCAGCTCGACGGCGAGGACACCACGAACGGCGCGTCCACCGGGTAGCCCTCGTAGATCGTGCCGATCAGCGTCGACTCCGGGTCGGAGTTGGGCGCGTCGCGCCAGTCGCTGGTGACCTCGGCCGGGTCCTTCGCGTACTCCGGGTCTTCCCGGTAGGCGGTCTTGTAGCAGACCACCTGGCGCGCCGCCCCAAGCGGGGACTCTTGCAGCCGGGTGCGACGGAACATCGCGTTCGCGCCGAGGAAGGCCAGGTTGACGCCCTTGTCGCGGGCTGCGGTGACGTTCGCCCGCTCGGCCGGCGTCCAGTACTCGTCGTGCCCGAGGGAGATCAGCGCGCTCGCCCCGTCGAGCAGGCGCGGGTCGGCGTCGATGTCCATGCTGGTCACGTACGCCAGGTCGAGGCCGGTTTTCTGGGTGGTCAGGTACTCGGCGAGCTTGACCGCGTTCCGCTCGTAGGTCAGGAACATGTTGGCGCCGTTGTCGTCGTAGGGCCGGTCGAGGCTGACCACGAGCGAGCGGTCGGCGTAAGCGCCGTTCGGCCCCTTGTACAGGTCATAGCCGCCCCAGGTGTTGTACGCCTGCCAGGTCTGCACGCAGGCCTTGAGCACCACCTTGCCCGCGCAGGACGGCGACCGGACGGTGACCGGCACGTACCGCTGCGCCCCGGACTCGGCGGCCAGCTTGAGCAGGTACGCCCCGGCCGGCCAGTCGTCGGTCGGCACGCTGAGCAGCGGATCCCAGTCGGTGCTTACCGTGCTCGTGGCCTGCGACACCGTGGCGGCACGCTGCGCGCCGCCACGGACCGTCTTGGACCGCCACAGCCGGCGCGCGCCGTGCCCCTGGTACCAGCCGAGCCGGTAGGCGGTGACGGTGAACGAGCGGGCGGTGGTCGACACGAACAACGGAAGCGGCTCGCCGGCCAGCACGCTCGCCTTGCCCGGGTACCCCTCGATCTCATGGGTCGCGCCGAGGTGGCGGATCACCCAGTCCGAGGTGCCGGGCAGCGCGTTCTCCGGCACCGGGTTGCGCCACGCGCGGGCGGTCGCCGCGTCCGGTCGCGAGCCGGGACGGGCGATGTCGCTGCAGCCGGAAACGGCGCCGGCCACGCCGGCCACGCCGGCCACGCCGGCCGCCGCCAGGCCGAGGAACGCCCTCCGGCTCGTCTGTCCGTCAATGAGGGAAGACTAGTGCAGCGCGTCGAGCAGCGGGGCGAGCGCGGCCGGGTCGTCGCCTGGGGCGGCCAGGATCACGCCGCTGACCAGGGGACGGGCCTTGGCGAGCAGGTTGGCCGCAAGCTCGAGGCCGACGGCACGGCCGCCGCTGCGCCCGGCCCGCTCCATCGCGTCGAGCGTGGAGCCGGGGATCGTCACACCGGGCACCTCGTGCGCCAGGTAGTCCGCCTCCTCGAACGAGGACAGCGGCGCCACCGAGAGCAGCAGCGGTACGCCGGTGCCGTCAAGCGCCTCCACCAGCCGGGTGAGCGCGTCGAGCTCGTAGACCGGGCGGCAGACGAGGAACTGCGCGCCGGCCCGGATCTTCGCCCGCGCCCGCGCGAGCTCCGCGCCGTGGTCCCGCGCCGCCGGGTTGACCCGGGCCCCGATGCAGAACGAGGTCCGCGACGTCAGCGCGAGCCCGTTGGAGTCGCGCCCGGCGTTGAGCCCGGCGAGCAGCGCGGTCAGGCCGACCGAGTCCACGTCCCATGTCCCGTCGACCGCCGGGTAGTCGCCGTACACCGGCGGCGAGCCGGTGGTCGACACCACAGAGCGGATGCCGAGCGCGTGCGCGCCGAGCAGGTCGGCCTGCAGCGACATGATCGTCTTGTCCCAGGTGGTGACGGTGGCGATCGTCTCCACGCCGACGCGCTGCTGCAGCGCGAGCGCCATGTTCAGCGAGTCCATGTGGGTGCGGGCGTTCTCCCGCGGCTGCACGAAGACGAGCCCGATGCCCCGGTCGGCCAGCTCGGCCGCGACCCGCTCGACGTCGCCCGCCCAGCCCGCGGCCGACGGGGTGATCGAGGCGGACACCACGAACCGCCCCGAGGACAGGCGGTCGGCGAGCTCACCGTACGCGGTGTCGGCCGGCTCCGCGGCGCGCCCGGTGGCATGCCCCGCGACGCGCGGTTGCGGCTCCGCCCGGGCCGGCCGGGACCGCGACGACTGGGCCTGCGACGACTGAGCCTGCGACGACTGAGCCTGCGACGACTGGGCCTGCGCGCGCAGCGCGTCGGCGGCGGCCCTGATGTGCGTCGGCGTGGTGCCGCAGCAGCCGCCGACCAGTGTCACCCCCGCGCCGGCGAACCGCGTCAGGTACCGCGAGAAGTAGCCGCCGTCGATGGCGAACTCGAACGAGCGCGGCCCGGTGCGGCGCGGCTGGCCGGCGTTCGGCTGGGCGCTGACCGGCACCGCCGAGTACCGCACCAGGTCCTCGGCGACGACGAGCATCCGCTGCGGCCCGACCGTGCAGTTGGTGCCGATCATCGCGACGGGCAGCGCGGACAGCACCGCGGCGACCTCGCGCGGCGTCTCGCCGCCCAGGGTGTGCGCGTCGTCGGCGAACGTGGCCTGCGCGATCAGCGGTATGGGCGGGGCGCCGGACGAGGAGGTGACGGACGCGGCCACGGACACGGCCTCGACGAGCTCGTCCAGGTACCCGAACGTCTCAAGGACAAGCAGGTCGGCGGCGTCGTCCGCGACCAGGGCGAGGATCTGCTCGCGCAGTACCTCCATCCGCTCCGCGGAGCCGACCCGGCGCCGCTGCGGCGCGGTCACGGCCGGCGAGACCGAGCCGGCCACCAGGACGCTGCGCCCCGAGCGGTCCGCGGCGGCCCGCGCGAGCCGGACGCCCGCCCTGTTGATCTCCGCGACCTTGTCGGGGAAGCCGTGGTCGGCGAGCCAGAGCCGGTTGGCACCGAAGGTGTTGGCCTGGATGATGTCCGCGCCTGCGCTCAGGTAGCTGTCGTGGATGGTGGCGACGAGGCCGGGATCGGACAGGTTGAGCTCGGGCAGCGACCGGTCGAGTGCCGCGCCCGCCGCGTGCAGCATCGTGCCCATGGCGCCGTCGCACAGCAGCACGCGATCGCCAGAAAGCAGCTGCGCCGCCGGTGCCTTGCCGGCCGACGATGGCCCGCTCATCCCAGGTCTCCCCCTGCCTTGCCGTACTTCACGACGCCCGTGTTCATGACGCCCGTGTTCACGACGGCCGTGTTCATGACGCCCGTGTTCACGACGGCCGTGTTCATGACGGCTGGGCCTCGGGCAGCGCGTCGAGGATCTCGAGCGCCACCTGGGCGATCAGCCGGTCCCTGTAGTTGTCGAGCCGGAGCCCGGTGATCTCCTCGATCCGCTTGATACGGTAGGCCACCGTGTTCGGGTGGACGTGCAGCAGCCGCGAGGCGCGCTGCGGGCTGTTGTTCTCCCGGAAGTAGCAGGCGAGGGTGGACAGGTACTCCGACTTGTGCTCGTGCTCGTGCTCGGAGAGCTTACCCAGCACCTCCGCGGCGAAAGACCGCAGCTCGGCCAGGTCGGGCACCTGGAGCAGCAGCCGGTGGATGCCGAGGTCCTCGAACGCGGAGACCGCGCCCGTCCGGCCGAGCCGCCACAGGGTCTGCGTGGTCCGGTGCGCCTGGTCGTAGGAGCGGGCGATCTCATCCGGCGCCTTGCACGGGCCGCCGATCCCGATGACCACCTTCGCGCCGGGGAACAGCTCGGCGAGCCGGGCGAGGCAGGCCTGGCCGAGCTTGCGCGGGTCGGGTGACGCGGCGGCCACCACCACCACCTCCGACTCCCGCGCGGAGACGATGGCATCCGGCGCCCTGGTCGTCATGAAGTGCTCGATGGACTCCCTGATCCGCTGCCGCAGCGGCTCCGCGTCGGCGGCACGCGACGGCGGCAGCTCGAAGGCGATCGCCGCCACGTGGTGCGCCCTTGACGGGTCGTAGCCGAGGTGCGCCGCCCAGCGGGCGGCGTCGGCGGCGTCCCGCCCGCGGCCGAGCAGCAGCCCCTCGACCAGGTCGTCGCGGACCCGGCGGGCGGCCGCGGCGACCACCCGCTCGCGGCCCAGTATGACGCCGCAGATCGTCGCCGCGTGCTCGGTGACGAGCAGCGACATGTCCTCGCCGAACGACTCCTCGGCGGGGTCGAGCGTGATCAGGTAGGACGGCACCTCGTCGCCGACCAGGATCGGCGCGACGATGATCGCGGGTACCCCGCCCACGTTCGGCAGGCGCAGCGCACGCTGGGACAGCCGGGAGGCGCGCAGCACCTGGCCGAGCCTGGGGTGGACCACGTGGTCCCGCACCAGCGCGGCGGCCTTCTCCGGCGGCAGGCCGGGCGACGCCGCGGTCTGCACGTCCATCAGCTGGCTGACCACGGCCACGGTCGCCTGGGCGCGCTCGGAGATGAGCTGGACCACGCCCGCCAGGTCGGCGTCCTGCATGGCGAGGCCGGAGAGGTGCCGGTAGACGGTCACCAGCTCCCGCAAGACAGTGTTCTCCCTGTCGACGTCCCGCGGGCTCTCCCGGGGAGTCGGCGCTGCACTGAGCCGGCCAGCGGCCGGGTTCGTCGTCGTATCCGGCATGATCACTGAACTATACGACCTCGATCTATTTCTGTCGTTTGTGGAAGCCCACAAACGCATCCTTACATGCTTTGCCCGCCCGTGGAAACACCCCACAACCGATCGCCGGCCGGCCTGCCCAGGCCGCTGTGCCTGCGCACAGCGCCGCGGGCGGCCCGGTTAGTGGGCTAACCACGAGGAAGGACAAGCCTCCCGAAGCCCCGCAGGCCGGGCGTTATGTTACGGGGACTTGACAGATCAGCATCAAGCGCGCAAATAATCAGGCACTCTTACCGCACCGTGGAAGGGGCGCGCAGCGTTGCTCGAGTACCGCGACATCTACGCGGGGGGCCGGCTGATCGGCTCGGCGTCGCCCGATGTGATCACCATCATCAACCCGGCGACAGAAGAGGTGGTGGGAGCCGTCCCTTCGGCCGTCGGGGTGGACGTGGACCGCGCGGTCCGCTCCGCCAGGCGCGCGTTCGACGACGGCAGCTGGGCCACCCGCCCGCCCGGGGACCGGGCCGACGCGCTCGACCGCCTGGCGGCCGCGCTCGAGGCGCGCGCCGAGGAGGCGGCACGGCTGGTGACGGCCGAGATGGGGATGCCGATCTCCGCCTCACGGCTGCACAACGCCGCCGCGCCGTGCGCGATCCTGCGCTACTACGCGAACCTCGCCCGCGCCATGGACACCGAGGAGACCCGCACGGCGGTCTCCTTCACCGGCCGCACCGTGGTGCGCCGCGAGCCGGCCGGCGTCGCGGCGGTGATCACCAGCTGGAACTACCCGATCATGCTGGCGTTCAGCCAGCTCGCCCCGGCCCTCGCGGCCGGCTGCACGATCGTGCTCAAGCCCGCCGCGGCCACCTCGCTTTCCGCCTACATCCTGGCCGAGGCGTTCGAGGACGCCGACATACCGCCGGGCGTGTTCAACCTGGTCACCGGCACGCACCAGACGGCGGGCGCGCTCGCCCGCCATCCCGGCGTGGACACGGTGTCCTTCTCGGGGCCGACCAAGGCGGGCCGGTGGATCGCCTCCATCTGCGGCGCGGAGCTCAAGCCGGCGCGCCTCGAGCTCGGCGGCCAGTCCGCGGCGATCATCCTCGACGACGCGGACCTCGGCAAGGCCGGCGACGCCCTGGGCCGCCTCATCTTCGGCAACTCGGGCCAGACGTGCTTCGCGATGTCCCGGGTGCTCGTGCCCGAGCAGCGCTACGGCGACCTGGTGGACGCGCTCGCCGGGGCGGCCGGCAAGATGCGGGTCGGCGACCCGCTGAGCGAGGCAACCACCATGGGCCCGCTCGCCTCGGCGCGGCGGCGCGGCGACGTGGAGTCGCGGGTCCGCTCCGGCATCGGCGACGGCGCGCGCGTGGTGTCCGGCGGCCGGCGTCCCGCCTCGCCGGTACGCGGCTACTTCTACGAGCCGACCGTGCTCACCGACGTGACGCCGCAGATGGCCATCGCCAGGGACGAGATCTGCGGCCCGGTCGCGACGGTGATCAGCTACAAGGACGAGGCGGAGGCGGTGCGGTTCGCCAACGACGGCTTCGGGCTCGCCGCCACCGTGTGGACCGGCGACCCGCAGCGCGGCCTGGACATCGCCAGGCGGACCCGGGTCGGGACCTTCGGCATCAACCTGTACGAGCCGGACCTCGGCTCGCCGTGGGGCGGCCGCGGCTCGAGCGGCACCGGCAGCGCGTACGGCCCCGAGGGCATGGACGCCTACCTGACCTCGAAGTCCGTGTTCCTGCCTTCGCTGCGCACCTGACCAGCGGCCAGATCGTTAGCGTGAGTAATAGTTGCCATTGGTCAAATAACCGCTAGTGTGGATAGTCGTGGCTGCGACGACGAGCGAGCACTGGGCAGGCAGGCAGGGCGGGGACGACGAGCAGAGCGGTAACGGCCCAGGATCCTACGGCGCCGGCCGCCGCCGTAGGCCGGCCTACCAGTGGGTAGCCCTCTCCAACACCACCCTGGCGATGGTCATGGCGACGGTCGACGGCTCCATCGTCATCGTCTCGATGCCCGCCATCTTCCGCGGCATCAACCTCAACCCGCTGTCACCTGGCAACGTGACCTACCTGCTGTGGATGATCATGGGCTACCTGCTCGTGCAGTCCATCCTCGTGGTCACCCTCGGCAGGCTCGGTGACATCTTCGGCCGGGTGCGGATCTACAACCTGGGCTTCCTCGTCTTCACCCTCGCCTCGGTCGGGCTGTCCTTCGACCCGTTCCAGGCCACCCACGGCGCGCTGTGGCTCATCGGCTGGCGGTTCGTCCAGGCGTTCGGCGGCGCGATGCTGATGTCCAACTCGGCGGCGATACTCACCGACGCGTTCCCCGAGGGCAAGCGCGGCATGGCGCTCGGCATCAACCAGGTCGCCGGCATCTCCGGCCAGTTCGTCGGCCTGCTGCTCGGTGGCCTGCTCTCCGCCTGGGACTGGCGGGCGGTCTTCTGGGTCAACCTGCCGTTCGGCCTGTTCGGCACCGTCTGGGCGTACAAGTCGCTGCGGGAGATCGCCAGCACCCGCAGGGCGCGCATCGACTGGCTCGGCAACCTCACCTTCGCGGCCGGCGCCGGCATGCTGCTCACCGCGATCACCTTCGGCATCCGCCCCTACCGCGGCGACCCCACCGGCTGGGCTAACCCGAAGGTGTTCGGCGGCCTGATACTCGGCGTGGCGCTGCTCGCGCTGTTCTGCTTCATCGAGACGCGGGTGAAGGACCCGATGTTCCGGTTGTCGCTGTTCCGCATCCGCGCCTTCGCGGCCGGCAACATCGCCTCGCTGCTCGGCGCGATCGCCCGCGGCGGGCTGCAGTTCATGCTGGTCATCTGGCTGGCCGGGATCTGGCTGCCGCTGCACGGCTACGACTTCACCGTCACGCCGCTGTGGGCGGGCATCTACATGCTCCCGCTCACCGCCGGTTTCCTCGTCGCGGGCCCGGTCTCTGGCACGCTGTCGGACCGGTTCGGCGCGCGGCCGTTCTCCACCACCGGGCTGCTGGTGGCGGCCTGCTGCTTCACCGGCCTGCTGCTGCTGCCGGTGGACTTCCCCTACTGGCTGTTCGCGCTGCTGATCTTCGGCAACGGGATCGGCTCCGGGCTGTTCGCCTCGCCGAACACCGCCGCGATCATGTCGTCGGTCCCCGCGCACCACCGCGGCGCGGCGTCCGGCATGCGGTCCACCTTCCAGAACTCCGGCATGTCACTGTCCATCGGCATCTTCTTCTCGCTGTTGATCGCCGGCCTGGCCAACACGCTGCCGCCCGTCCTCACCAAGGGCCTCACCGCCCAGGGGGTGCCGGCGGCGACCGCGAACTCGATCGCCCACCTGCCGCCGGTCTCCACCGTGTTCGCGGCGATGCTCGGCTACAACCCGGTGCAGAACCTGCTCGCGCCCTCCGGCCTGCTGCGCACGCTGCCGGCGAGGAACGTCGCCACGCTGACGGGCCGTGAGTTCTTCCCGCACCTGATCTCCGGCCCGTTCCATCACGGCCTGACCATCGTCTTCACCGCAGCCGCGCTGATGGCGGTGTGCGGCGCGGCCGTCTCCTGGATGCGCGGCAAGAAGCCGCCGGCCAGCCAGGAGCTGTCGGAGCCCGCCGAGGTGACCTCGGCCGAGTAGCCGGCGCGGCCGTACGCGGGCGCCGGCCGCGGCACGCGCCTATCCCGCCCGGCGCGGTATCCCGCCCGGCGCGGCGGTGGCGGCTGCCACGGCCGGCTGTCGCGACCGGGTTTCGCGGCCGGGTATTGCGGCCGACTGTCGCGGCCGGGTATTGCGGCCGGCTGTCGCGGCCGGCCTGCGAGCGGGTAAAATCCTCGTGTGCCACGCTATGAGTACCGCTGCCGCGCCTGCGGCGACACGTTCCTGCTGACCAGGCCGATGA
>Ga0335078_10009284_pt1 | contig 14579 bp, 14 predicted proteins | sample Lox_Sample_32_FD_206711 | JGI IMG/M metagenome (GOLD analysis project Ga0335078, IMG submission 206711) | Soil microbial communities from Loxahatchee National Wildlife Refuge, Florida, United States - Lox_Sample_3.2 | ecosystem: Environmental > Terrestrial > Soil > Wetlands | place: USA...
ACCTTGAGTTAGATCAAAACAACAATTTTATCTATGTTAACGAATTCGTCTGGTTTGTGCACCTCAGAAGAACGAAGAGTCCTTGGCGCACCCTTGCATGGCAACCGTCTATGCCGCGAGCAGAGCGATTCCGTACTAAAGTTATTTCGGCGCACCTTACGGGCTTTTGCGATAATCCTGCTCCGGAGTGGGGGGGAATCATGAGGAGAATCCAGAGATTCACTGTCGTTTTGGTGTGTGTTTTGGGAGTGATCGGAGCGAGAGCGACCGGGCAGAGTGGCCCGGCACACTCGTCAGACACGCCGGCCGCAGCCGCCCAAACAAACAAGTCGGCAACGGCGACAGCCGATCAAACGACTTCGCCATCGGCGGCACAGAGCCCGGTTTCCCAATATGCTCCGCCTCCCGCACAATATGCGCGTGCGAAAGCCTATTCGAATTCTAGCTACTGGCATTTTTTTACCAACGCTCTTTACACCCTGCTGGTTTTTCTTGTGGTCCTACGCTGGCGCGTGGCGCCGTGGTTCCGAAATCTTGCCGAGCGGGTTTCGAGGCGGCGGATGGTGCAGCTGATCATCTTTGCTCCCCTATTTCTTCTCACCTTCACGATTCTCACATTGCCATGCGATGCCTGGGATGAAAGCCTGCGGCGCGCTTATGGTTTGAGCGTGGAGAACTGGGGAGCGTGGTTTGGTGATTGGATGACCATGCTGATCATCTCCCTTATCATCGGCACCGTTCTGGTTGGAATTCTCTATGCGGTCATCCGTCGCAGTCCGACGCGCTGGTGGCTCTATTTCTGGATGGCGTCGATTCCTGTTCTGCTCGCCTTTTTCTTCCTTGAGCCGCTGGTGATCGATCCACTTTTCTACACCTTCAAACCGCTGGCCGATACTGCGCCGGCATTGGTCACTGAGATCGAGAAGGTAACGCAGCGAGGCGGAGTCGACATTCCTCCAAGCCGCATGTTCCTGATGATTGCAAGTTCTAAGCAGACCGCCACGAATGCCTACGTTACTAGCTTCGGATCGTCGAAGCGAGTCGTGGTCTGGGATACGACGCTCCAGCACGCGACTATTCCAGAGACACTGTTCGTTTTCGGGCATGAGATGGGGCACTACGTTCTGCTCCACATTCCGAAAGAGATCACGATTGATGCCTTTATCGTTCTTGTCTTGTTTTACCTTGGATATCGTGTGGCGGGGTGGATGCTCGCGCGTTGGGGAACATTGTGGGGCATTCGCGATGTGGCGGATTGGGCGTCGCTGCCTGCACTGATGCTCTTGATCAGCGTGCTGGCATTTGTAGGAACACCGGTTTTCAACGCCATAAGCCGGCACTTTGAGCACGAAGCGGATCGCTATGGGCTCGAAGTGATTCACGGAATTGTCGCCAACCCAAACCAGGCTGCTGCGCAGTTCTTCGAGAAGAGCGGCGAGGTGAATCTTTCCGACCCTGATCCGAACTGGTTCATCAAGATGTGGTTTTACGATCACCCGACGCGACCGGAGCGAGTGCGCTTTGCGGCGACTTACGATCCATGGGCCGAAGGCAAGCAACCGAAGTATGTGAAGTAGTGTGGGCTTACCGCAGATCGTTGTTATCGATTGGCAGGTTGTAGAAGTAGCCGAAACGCAGGCCCAGATTGCATTGGTCGTCGCGCACTGGATTGGGGCAGCGCGCAAGAAATTCACGCGGGAGCGGAGGGAAAGGATTCGAGGATGTAATGCTACCCAGCGCGGCACGGTCGAGAGCAACGTCTCCTGAAGATGTGCGGATGGTAAGTCCGGCCACAGTACCGTCCTTGAGTATTGCGAAATCGAGCGAGAGCTTGCCCTGCTTCAGAATCGGCGGATACACAGCGGGAGGCAGCAAGTTATACCAGTTGCCTCTCACCCGGATGTAAACCTGCGCCAGATAGGGACCGAAGTCGACCCCACGCGTGTCGCTAATAATCTGCGGCCCAGGCAGCACGGTGCTGGCGCCCCCGCGGCCGCGAGTTAAACCATAATCTCCGCCAGTTCCTTGGGCGCCATAGCGTCCACGGTTGGCGGCGGCTGCTTGGGCGGCTTGCGCGATCGCGTCGCCGGCGGTCATTGAGCTATTGAAGTTGGGGACGGGGCGATTTCCGCCTTGCTGCGGAATGCGCAATTGCGCGGTCTGGTCACTGGTCTGAGGCGGGCTGATTCCCGAGCTCTGCTGCGGGTTGGGTTGTTGTTGCGGTGGCGGCTGATTCTGCGCAGCTTGCGGCTGAGGCGGAGCAGGCGGCGCTTGCGGGCCCATCGTTCCGGGCGTTCCCGGATGCGGCGTTGCAGCTAAAAGCTTCTTCAGTTCTTCGCGGTTGATTTGCGGTGCCTTGCTGGTCGCGATTCGGTCTTTGTCCGACTCAATTTTAGTGTCAGGCCGCTTCGTCACTTTTTGCTGATCCGGAGGCAGTTCGAGAAAGGTCGCGTCTTTGTCGCGGTCGACCCGGGCTTGCAACTCCAATGGAACCGTGTGATGCGGAAGCAGAGACGCCAGTTTTTCGCTGTTCCAAAGCAGAATCACGACGAACAGGTGCAGGATGACTGAAAGCCAGATCGCCTCGCGCTTGCGCGCGCGCGAAAGATCGTCCTGAAGCTGGATGAGAAGATGCGGAACGTCATCCGGATTGAAGCCTCGGTAAGCTGTTTCCCAATGTTGAGCTTCGAAGAGGTCGCGATGCTCGGTTGGCGCGGGGGGCGAAGGATCGCGAGACGGAATTTGGGTGACTGGCATCAGGCAGCGACTATGTTTTTAGAGCCGCGAAGAAGCCCCTGGGTTGCGTAAAGTGTTGCGTAAAGCGCCGCGTAAAGTTACGTAAACAGTGGGACTTGCGACATTATTTCCTATTGTCGCATTTTTCCCGGGCAAAAAGTGAGTACCTGAGTAATGGCAAGGATTTGCCGCCCCATTTAGTTAAATGCTGAGCTAGCGCCGACTCGATGATCAGACACCAACTTTGCCGGCGTGGCGACCGATTTCTGTGAGGATCGACAAGGCGAGGGCAAGAGCTTTGCGTCCTTCCTCAAGAGAGACGACAGGCTTTGTCCGGGAACGGACGGAATCGAGGAAGGACTTGATCTCGGCGAGCAGGGGTTCTTCGGCGGTGATCGCCGGTTTCGCGACCTGAATCTGCGGGTTCACGCTTGGTTGACCCGCGCCTCCGACGGAAAAGACCAGGACGTCCTGACGTCCATAATCGATGGAGATGTACTGACCTTCCTGGAAGAAGCGCAGCTTGCGGACGCGCTCAGTCGAGACCCGGCTGGCGGTAAAGTTGGCGACGCATCCGGAGGCAAATTCTACTCGCACGTTGGCGATGTCGACTTTGCCGGAGAGGATGGGCAGGCCGACGGCGCGAATCTCTTTGACCTCGGATTGCACGAAGGTCAGGACGATGTCGAGGTCGTGGATCATCAGGTCGAGTACGACATCAACGTCGAGAGCGCGCGGGCTGAACACACTGAGGCGATGCACCTCGAAGAACATCGGTTTTCGCAAGATGGGCGAAGTTGCACGGACCGCCGGATTGAAGCGCTCGAGATGACCGACCTGCGCGATGCGCTTATGTGCGGCGGCTAGCTGAATGAGTTCGTCGGCCTGCGAGAGATTGGCGCACACAGGCTTTTCGATGAGGACATCGACGCCGGCCTCCATCAGCGAGCGCGCGACTTCAAGATGAAGCTGGGTTGGAACAGCGACCGACGCCGCCTGCACTTCGCTGTGCGTGGTCAGCATCTGCTCGATCGAACCAAACGCCTTGCAGCCAAGTTCGCGGGCGACTGTGTCGGCGCGCGCGGTGTCGGGATCGACAACGCCAACGAGACGAACCTGATCGGCCTGCTGCAGTGCGTGATAGACGCGGGTGTGATTGCGTCCGAACGCTCCGACGCCGATGACAGCCACATTGATCGGGAAATCGTTGCTCAGAGGAATGCTCCGAAAATAACCGGGTATTTTCGCAGGTCCTACAGGGATAGAAAAGTACAAAGTGGTGATCGAGTAGGGATGCTTCGACTGAGAATGAGATCCGCCTTCGCGGATCTCGTTCTTCGCTCAGCATGACATCGCTAGAAGGGGCTTGTCCTACGTAGAGAAACGCACTCCGCGTTTTCAGGCGCAAAACTTTTTTAGCAGGGAGATCTGGCCGGCGTGATAGGCGACATGTTGCGAGATGCCGCGGAGCATATAGCGGAAGTTGTAATGCTTCCCTGTTTTTCCTGGAACCTGCTTGCTCCATGACGCCGCGGGAAATTTTTCGACGGCGGCAATAAGTTCGTCGTGGGTTTGACGAACATGCGCGAGAGCGGCTTGCCAGGCGGCATCGCTGGTGTCGGTGACGGGTGGGAAATTTCTTGCGGCGTTGAGTTTCACCGAGACTCCGGCCATGCGCCGGCGGACGGCGCCGTCCCAAGCAGCGATGTGGAGAAGGAGTTCCCAGATGCTGTGGGCGTCTCTGATGGGGCGGGCGGCGGCTTGGGTGGCCGTGATTCCTTGGAGAATCTTGAAAAGAGGGTCTCCGTGCCAGGCTTCGTTATCGAAGGCGCGGCGGAGTTCGTCGGCGATTTGGGTCGATTCGGACATTGTCTAGTCCCCAGTTGTCAGTTTTCGGTCGTCAGAAATACTGGGCCCGCTCTGTAGCGGTGCTCCAACTTTTGCACTGTATTTGGAATGAATAGATTTGCCAGAACATTATTCGTCGCTAATCTTCTGAAGCACTTTGAGGATTGCGTTGATCGTATTCCAGTTGCGAGTGGTGGCGCGGACTCCGAGTAGGTTGTCGATTTTGCCGAGGCAGCCGATGGCCTTCATTTCGCGGCGGTAGACACCGAAGACGAATCGGCCATCGATGGCAAGGATTTTGAGGAGCCATCGGCCATTTTCGGGAACGTGGATTGGAATGGAAGGAGGCGACTTCGGCACCTTGGCCAGCACGGTTACGAAGCGAACGACATCAGAGGGCGCAGCGACGCCGACGAAGGGAGAGGCTGAGGCGGCGGCAATGAGCTCATGGCTGGTGCAGATCATGACGTCGGCCTCGAATGGAAGGCGGCGGAGCAATTCGGCGCGAAAGCGGGTTTGGCCGCACGGCTTCGAGATGACGAATGTGCCGGCCGCTCCGATGTTGATGCAGCCATAATCTTTCATCCGGTTGGCGAGAAGGCTCGGGCGGAAGGTGCGATGTCCGCCGACGTTGACGCCGCGCAGGAAGATGACGAGAGCCATCGGGTGATTATAGAGATTCAAGATCGCAAGGGCGGAAGGCTGCTTTAGCTTTCGGAGTAGTCGAAGGGGGAGCCCACGCCTTGATGCATCGCGATTTTTTCAGGGGATAGGGGTCCTTTGACTTCGCATTTCGCGATGATCATGCTCCAATCAAGACGACATTCGGGGCAGCCATCTGGTTGAATGGCGTGCCCCGATTTTGCAGATTGGAAACCGAAGAGCCCGCTCTACGCTGCCGGCTCACAAGGTTGCCGCCTACTGCGTGGCTGAGGTTGCCGCCTGGTTTTGCGGCTGGCCACTCTCGTCCAGGGAGATGATCTTCCAATGCCCACCGCTGATCCCACTCAGCCATAATTGCGAATTGTTTCCGGTAATTATGTGTTCGTAGGGATGGCTGACAGGTGAGAAGTCCACGCAAGGTGGCTCGGACCAGCAACCGGAATTATACGTAGTGATCGTGAAACGCTGATTATTCCAGCCGTCATTACTCCCTTTGCAGGGATACTGAATGAGGAATGGGCCGGTACCGTTTTCTACGTCGGCACAGAGGCCGCTGCTGACGTTTACGATCTGCACAGTCTTGCCATCATGAGTGGTCGGCCACAGCTCCCACTGCTGGCTGGGGGTGCCATCCTCAGTTAGCCGGTAAATGCCCTCGTTGGACTCATCGCTCTTCACCGCCCATGCTCCGACATCGATCTGCGCCTCGCCATCGATGATCACTCTGGGGAGGGTAGACGAAAACTCCACCCGGCCGTTGGCGTGGACCCACGCATAGGAATGCTGGTCTGGTTGCGTGGTGATGCTGGTGACAAAGGAGCCGCCGTCGTTGCCACCGGTCGAGCCGAGAAATGGTGCATCTCCGTAGGTGAGAATGCCGCCATCATCGGCAACCAGCCAATAGCCATTCTGTTTGCCTGTCAGGCCGAAGCTGAGGGTTAATCCGGTAACGTCGTGTCCACCGGGTCTGTTGCCGCCCGTTGACCCATAGAATTGGGCGTCGCCGCGCGCGAATACGCCACCGTCGTTCATCACGACGTAATAACCGCCGCCGGATGCTGTTGCCACAATTCCAGCAGGAGTGCGATTGTCATTGGTCACGTCGCCGTACGATACGACGTTGCCTGCCGTCCACACATGGCGGGCGTTATCAACGGCCCATAAGCCGTCGCCATTCGGAGAAGCGGCTGCGCCGGTGATGGTTTCTCGATAGGCGCGATAGCCGGAGCAGTTTTGCAACCAGCCCGGGTTTCCACCGCAAAGGTTGGGCGCGCCACCACGCGCGTAAATGTGCCCATCTACGGTTACGACCCAATAACCGGAGGTGCCGGGAACGGCTATGATGGAACCTCGATGGGCCACGTTTTCATACTGCGGCGCCCCATTGACGGCAAGAGTGTAGAAGCTGCCATTCTCGTCGACTTGAACCCAGTACCCGCCGTTTGGAGCGAGCGCAATGCTCGTATAACTGGGAGGACGTTTGTTCGGCGCAGAGGCGCTCGCGGGGGTTGAGGTGAAAGCAGGAACTAACACTAGGAGGCCTAGTACTCTGCCAATGATCCGCATGGTAAAACAAAAATGATTTGTCGTGACGCGATTCATAAGTCTCACTCCTTTTGTCCAAATGTGATTTCTTGCCAGCCGGGGCCAGTCCGTAATTGATCCAAGGGCGCGGCGAAATTCCTTGCTATCTTTGGGCCTGACCGCCGCTCAGCCCTGCGCCTGTCCCGCGCTTTCGCGAGTCGAGTTACTTTGCCTCAATCGCACAGCAGCGCGCCTCCCGACATTCAGCGATTTTTGCTTAACACTGCGGAGGTACAGCCAAACTGCCACTTTTGGGTAATTCCCAGTGAACAGTGGCTTTTCGTGATCGCGGCCACGGTATTTGCAACCTGGTTGAAAAAGGGGCGACGAACCTGGAGGAGGAGAGCCGCGAGCTGAAGCCTGAGCGCTGCCGCTAGCCTGCGGTAATGGTGATGTCAGCGTCGTTGGCAGCGTGGATGACGGCTTCGCCGTCGAGGAGCAGGCAACGCCCAGAGTCGATGGCGAGGCAACTTGCTCCGGCGCGCTGCATGGCTTCAATGGTGGCGACGCCGATGACTGGAACGTCGAAGCGCATGTCTTGCGCAGGCTTGGCAATCTTGACGACGGTGAGGGCGCGATTCAGCATGCCGGAGTCGCCTCCAGATCCGAGACTGCCCATGATGTGGCCGGCGCGCTCGATGGCGGCGTCAGTGCCTTCCATGGCTTCAACGGCGACGCAGGCGGATTCGGCGATGATGACGGTTTGGCCGATGTCGTATTCGGCGAGGCGGTGGGCGACGGAGCGGCCGTAGTCGATATTCTTGCGCTCCTCCTCGGTGGGAGCGCGGCGGGTGAGGACTCCGGATTTGGCGAGCAGGGGTTCGAGAAGCGCAGTGGAATTTTCGAGCGTGATGCCTTCGTCGGCGAGAATTTTTGCGACACCGCCGAGAAGAGAGTCGGTGTTGCGGGTGCCGAGCGTGAGAAGGAGCTTGGCGAGGCGCCAGTCGGGTTTGATGGCGGAGAAAATCTGTTTGTGCTTGACCTGGCCGGCCATGATGGCGCGGGTCACGCCCTCGGCTTTGAAGGTGTCAATGAGCTTGGAAAGTTCTCCGAGAGAAAGCCAGTGAATGGAGGCGGCGCCGTGGGCGGTGATTTCGGGAAAGGTCTCCTCTTTGATTGCGGCGACGACGACCTCGTAGCCCTGGGCGCGGGCGGCCTCGAGGACGAGGAAGGGGAATTTGCCGTTACCAGCGATGAGGCCGAGTTTCTTGTTGTCCGGCGGCATGCGCAAGCCAGTGTAAACGAAAGCGGATACTAGACTTTCGATCCGAGGGCGAGGAAGATATTAATAAAATCAATTACAATATTGATAAAATTAATGTTTGGATGTATGTTAGTTGTGTTTAACGGATGATAAATGGATATTTCTAAGGCAGTATGCTCGGATTGCAACCGGCCGTTGAAGATCGCGCGCATGTCTTGTCCGTCATGCGCAATGGTGGTTGAGGGGAACTTCGAGGTCTCGCCCCTGGCCAGGCTGACTGTAGACGACCAGGCATTTGTGATGGCATTCATCCGGCATCACGGCTCGATCAAGAAGATGGAAGAGGTTTTCAACATCAGCTATCCAACGGTAAAGAATCGTTTGAACGCGATCGGGGCGGCACTGGACCAGAATTTTGCGGCGCCTTCGCCGAACCTTTACGTGCTGGAGCAAGTCGCGCGCGGGGAACTCACGGTGGAAGAAGCTCTCGAAAAATTGAGTTGAGGAAAAAATCGAGTTGAAGAAAAAGGAGGAGGTCATGTCTGTAGAAACCAGGAAAGTGCTCGATATGCTGGCGGAGGGAAAGATTAATGCAGAGCAGGCCGACAAGCTGCTGGAGAAATTGTCGGGGCAGGCGGGGCAGGAAACGAGAGGTGAAGAGTCTTCATCGTCGGCCGCCACATCTTTTTCTTCATCATCTAATTCGTCGAAGCCGCGCTTTCTGCGGATCGTGGTGGACAAGCCGGGACAGGAACCGGTGAATGTTCGCATCCCGCTGGCCTTTGCGCGGTCGGGGAGCCATCTGTTGGCGGTGCTGCCGACGCGAGTGAAAGAGAAGCTGGCAGAGCAGGGGATGGATTTTTCGAAGGCGGGCGTTTTCGATCCTTCCAACTGGGAGAACCTCGCCAACGACATGCCGATCGATATCGACAGAGGAAACGGGAGGAAAGTGAAGATCTTCTGCGAGTAGGGCGGGTAGTTGACCGGGGCTACGATCGGCTTGTTTGTTCGGCTGAAGAGCGTGAAGGTCGCCCGACTTACATTGCCAGCCGAACTTGCAGCCATCATTCCTTTTTGGTTTCGGGCGCGCTCAGATATTTTTCCAGTGGAATCTCGAAGTACATCAGCTCATTGTTGTTCGAATCGCGCACGCCGGTGAGATAGAAGTGGGCGCCCGCGAGTGGATTCGAAATCCCTGCAATATCGAAAAACAGAAACCCGCGGGCGGTCGAGTGCGGCTCGACGGCCTTGGCGGCAAACTGCGAGCGCTCGATCTCATCCATCGTCTTTTGTTTTAAGCCACCTTTTATTTTTTCTCGAGGCAAAGGGAGCGGCAACGGACGCGGGCTCGTGCTCTGGGAAGGGCGCGACATGCGGCGGATGAGATCCTCTGGTGTGAGGGGAAGGAGCTTGGCGCGATTCACGGTGTTGAGTTGCGCATTCATACCGGCCAGGGCCACAGGCTGATCGCTATCGTTGGTGACAACGAAAAACACGGGGAGAAAACCGTAGTTGCGATAGTTCACGGTAAAGATGTTGGCCTTGTATTCGACGTCGTAGGGATCGACCGCGACGGTGACTTTTTCCATGGGATGCTCGTCGTGCGCGGGATAGGTGCGAGCGGGCTGCGCGTTGGGCATGGAGAATTCCTTGGCCGTGGCAGCAATGGTGCAGAAGAGCAGGGCGGAGAGCATCGCAACGGCAAACAAGGGCGACTGCCTGCTGACCCGAGGAGAAAGATTTCGCATAGCTGGATTATAGGATGCGGCGAGAGCACGTCCGAAGGGCAGCGATCGTTGCCAGTTCGGAACGCCAGTTAAAATGAGTTCGCTTATGTACGCGCTTTACAGTGCGGTGCTCGGGCTGCTGCTGATTGTGACCTTGCCATATTGGCTGCTGCAGATGCTGCGCCATGGCAAGTATCGGGCGGGATTGAAGCAACGGCTGGGGGCAGTGCCGAGCGGCCTGAGGAATTCTGATGGCAGGCGGACGATCTGGGTGCACGCGGTGTCGGTCGGCGAGGTGGTGGCATCGAGCGCGGTGATTGAGCGACTGCGGGCGGAGTTCCCTGAGCATCGGGTATTGATATCGACGACGACGAGCACGGGACAGAGATTGGCGGTCAAGAGGTTTGGGGCGGAAAATGTTTTTTATTTCCCGCTGGATTTTGCGTTTGCGGTGCGGCCTTATGTTAATGCGTTGAGGCCCGAACTGTGCGTGATCGCGGAGACGGAACTTTGGCCTAATTTTTTTCGCCTGGCCAAGCGGGCGGGGGCGCAGATTGCGGTGGTCAATTGCCGTATTTCGGACCGCTCGTTCCCTGGCTATCGCAGATTGCGCTTCTGGCTTCCGCGAGTGTTGGGGGATGTCGATCTGTTCCTGACTCAGACTGTGGAAGACCGCAAGCGGCTAATCGATCTTGGTGCGATGGAAACGCGAGTCAGAATGGCGGGGAATCTGAAGTTCGAAGTGGCTCCGCCGCCGATGCCGGCGATTGTGGCGAGTCTGAGGACGGCGTGTGGCGAAGCGGCCGCCGAGGGGGTGGCCTGGCCGATTCTGGTGTGCGGGAGCACGCTGGAAGATGAGGAAGCGCCGTTGCTGGCGGCATTTCACAATATTCTGGCGACGCACCCCAAGGCGGTGATGGTCCTTGCCCCGCGGCATCCAGAGCGGTTCGATCAGGTCGCGGGACTGGTGGAGAAGCTGGGTTTTCGCATGGTGAGGCGCACGCTGTGGAGTGGAGAGCCGTTGGCCGGAGCAGTGTTCCTACTCGACAGCATTGGAGAGCTGGCGGCAATTTATTCGCTGGCTACGGTCGCGTTTGTTGGCGGGAGTTTGGTGCCGCGCGGCGGGCACAACATACTGGAGCCCGCGCTCTATGGCGTGGCGATCGTCACCGGAAATCATTACGAGAATTTTCGCGAGATCGTCAATTTTTTTCTGGGCCGAAATGCGGTGCGCGTGGTGGGACTGGCAGAGCTGCCGCTGGTCTTCATCGAGCTGATTGAGAATCAGACGGAGCGGGAGACGCTCGGACGCAACGCGCTGGCGGCGCTTGACTCGCAGCGCGGGGCGACCGAGAGAACGATTGAGGCGCTGATTGGGCTGATGAAGAGGCCAGCGGAGAGCGGGGGTTGGGCCGGCGAGGCCGAGCGATGAATCCGCTGACCGGCATTTATCGGGCGGCCAGTGGCTTGCGAAATTCCATGTTCGACCGGGGATGGCTGGCGGCGAAGCGACTGAACCAGCTGGTCGTGAGCGTTGGCAACTTGTCGGTGGGCGGGGCGGGAAAAACTCCATTCGTAATTGCGCTGGGCGAGGAACTGAAGGCGCGGGGGATTGCTTTTGACGTTCTGTCCCGCGGCTATGGTCGCAGGACTACCGGCGTGCTGGTTGTTGATCCAGATGGAGTCGCCGCAGATTTCGGAGATGAGCCCCTGTTGATCGCGCGCCGTGTAGGCGTTCCGGTGATTGTAGGCGAGAGCCGCTATGAGGCGGGGCTTGCGGCCGAGGCGAAATTTGAGGCGCGGGTGCATATTCTGGACGATGGCTTTCAGCATCGTTCGCTGGCGCGTGATTTCGATATCGTGCTTTTGACGGAGCACGATTTCACGGATCGGCTGTTGCCTTCGGGAAGATTGCGAGAGCCGCTTTCGTCGCTTGGTCGTGCGGATGCGATCGTTTTGCCCGAGGGGCTCGACGCCGAGTGTCGAGATATTTCCGGCAAGGTGGTCTGGCGGATGAAGCGGCAGATGAATCTGGCGGATGCGCCGAAAGCGCCGGTCGTGTTTTGCGGAATCGCGCGGCCGGAGCAGTTTTTCAGACAAGTTCGGGAGATGCTGCGTGAAACAGCAACTGAGCCCTCGGCCGAACTGGAGTTTCGGGATCATCACGCCTACTCGCTCGGCGACATCGAGCAGCTCTTGGCTGCGCGCGAGCGGCATGGTGCGGGCGGATTTGTAACGACAGAGAAAGATGCCATCAATCTCGGTCCGTTGCGAGGCCGGCTCGATCCGCTGGCGATCGCTACCCTGAACGTGATCCTGGAAAATCCCGCTGACATTGTGGGTGCCATTGTCGAGCGAATCAAGAAGTGAACCCTTTGCTCGTGAGAGAATCTGAGGTTGCCTAAATCGACGCGGGTTCGAACGTGATGATGCGCCCGGGCTGCGCGTACTCTGAACGAAATTGGATCGATGACGAAACACACAAAAGAGAACAACCGGCTGCGGAAGATTGTGGAGTCGTTCCCGAAGGTCACAGTGACCGTGCTCGCCGACCTGGTGGCGGACGAGTTTGTTTTTGGCGAGATTTCGAGGGTATCGCGGGAGGCGCCGGTACTGATCCTGCAGCATCGCGATCGAAAAATTGTGCCGGGCGGAGGCGCGAACGCAATTTACAACCTAGCCGACCTGGGCGTTACCGTGTTGCCGGTTGGAATTGTGGGCGACGATGAGCCGGGCAAGCTTCTGCTGCGCGCATATCGCCACAAGCGCATCCCGGTGAGCGGCGTTTTGAAAGATAAAAGTTATCCGACGGTTACGAAAACGCGCATTCTGGCCGGCTTTGCGCACACGGCGGGGCAGCAAGTGGTGCGGCTGGACCGGGAGCCCACGGAGGGGCCAAGTTCGCATTTGCGCCGGGAACTGGTTCTGGCGGCGCGGGAATATGCGCGTGCTTCGGATGCGCTGCTGGTCTCGGATTATGGATATGGGGCAGCCACACCGGCGCTGCTGAATGTGATTCGCGAGAAGCGTGGAGTGGAAAAGGTGCCGGTGATGCTCGATTCGCGGCACCGCATGCTGGAATTTCGCGGCGTCACGGCGGCCACGCCGAACGAGGCAGAGGTGGAAGAAGCGCTCGGGATTCGGATTGGCAACAATTGGGACCGGCTGGTGGGGGCGGGCGAGCAGATTGCGGGCGAGATGAAACTCGAATCGCTGCTGATTACGCGAGGCAAAGATGGGATGGTGGCATTTCCGCACCGTCACAAGCCGGTGGATATTCCAATCTATGGCAGCGACGAAGTGGCGGATGTAACCGGGGCGGGCGATACCGTGATCGCGACCTTCAGCGCCGCGCTGGCTGCAGGAGCCAGCGCCGAAGAGGCAGCACATTTGGCCAACTACGCGGGCGGGATCGTTGTGATGAAGCGCGGCACGGCGACAGTGAGCCAGCAAGAGTTGCTGGATGCGGTGGAGAAGGCGGCGCCGGTCGTGCGTGAGCATTGAGTTGGCGGCGGCTGCGATTTGCTCTGGCTGAGCAGCAACTCTGGCGGGGCGGATGGGCAGGAAAAGATTGAGCAAGTCAGAATTGACGGATCCCATTTATTCAAAGATCGTTTCACGCGAGCAACTGCGCGGTCGCGTCGACGCGTGGCGGCAAGCCGGATTTGGCGTCACTCTGGCCAATGGCTGTTTCGATCTTCTTCATGTTGGCCATGTTCGCTATCTTCGTGCGGCGCGCGAACTGGGCGGAAAACTGGTGGTCGCGGTGAATAGTGATGAGTCGGTCCGGGCGCTGAAGGGCGAAGGGCGTCCGCTGATGCCGGCGCAGGAGCGCGCCGAGATTCTGGCCGCGCTGGCTGATGTGGATGCGGTGATTGTTTTTCCGGAAAAAGATGTCCGCGCCATCATTCGGGAAATTCGCCCCGACTTTCAGGCCAAGGGTACGGACTACACGACTGACAGCGTTCCGGAGCGCGGCGAAGTGGAAGCCTGTGGAGGCCGGGTAGTGATCGTGGGCGATCCCAAGAATCATTCGGCGAGCGAGATTATTCGGTTGGGGATCGAGCGAAAAGCGTGAGGCAGCATCGATGACATCCTCCGATGCTGCGACTTTGCCCCGGTTCAACAGTCTGCTGATCGTGCGACTGAGCGCGATGGGCGACATTATTCACACGCTGCCCGCAGCGGGCGCGCTGCGCGAGGCTTTTCCGCACGCGACGCTGGGATGGCTGATCGAAGATCGCTGGGCCGAGTTGCTGTGCACGCTGCGCTATCCCCGGGCCGGACGGCGATCAGCGGAGCGGCCGCTTGTGGATCGCGTGCATACGGTGAATTTCGGCCAGTGGCGCGGAGCGCTGCTCTCGATCAATACTCTGCAAGAGATCGCTGTCGGTCTGAGCGAATTGCGCGGAGTCAAGTACGATGCAGTCGTCGATTTCCAGGGAGCCGTGCGGTCGGCGCTGCTGGCGCGGTGGTCGGGCGCGCAGACAATTTTTGGTGACGCCCAGCCGCGTGAAAACGCGGCGAGCATGTTTTACACGAGGCAGGTGGAGACATCGGGACGCCATGTGGTGGAACAGGCGCTGGATCTGGCGCGGGCGGTGATCGGGAATGGAGGGACTGGCGAGATTGCGCATAGGGAGGCGAGTGTTGCGGCGAGCGAGGAAATGATCTCTCCGGGGACGAGTGCCGCTGAGTTTCCGGTCGACGCTGATGCGGAGAGAAAAATCTCGTGCGATACGGCGGGGATGACTGACTTTGCCGTTCTTAATCCGGGGGCAGGCTGGGGCGCCAAGCAGTGGCCCGCGGAACGCTAC
>Ga0335078_10009285_pt1 | contig 14578 bp, 15 predicted proteins | sample Lox_Sample_32_FD_206711 | JGI IMG/M metagenome (GOLD analysis project Ga0335078, IMG submission 206711) | Soil microbial communities from Loxahatchee National Wildlife Refuge, Florida, United States - Lox_Sample_3.2 | ecosystem: Environmental > Terrestrial > Soil > Wetlands | place: USA...
AACTATGAAATAATAATGAAGTTCTCAGGGAGGTTCGAGCTGCCCCCTGTGGAGCATGAACACCCACGAGTGATCTTTACCAACGAACAGGTAAGGCGCCTTATTGATGCTACCAAGAAGGTTAAAGATAAGGCGCTTATCGCTTTCATGTTTCAGAGTGGCGCCGACATATCGACAACACTTAACGTGAAATACAAGGACGTTAAGGAGGGTCTGGATAACAACGAAATGCCCCTCAAAGTCAAGCTCTACCGCCTTAAGACCTCTGTAAGCTACTTCTCTTTCTTGGGTCCTGACGCTGTTAACTTCATACAGGTCTACCTCAATGATCTCAAAGTCAAGGGGATACTGCTAGGGCCGGAAGATCCTTTATGGGTTCAACACAGGCGCCTAGTTGTCGAAAGGGCTGAGGATGGTACGCCGCTGAAGTATAACGACAAAATACCGCTTGATACACAAAACGCGATCACAATGATTAGGGAGGGCTGTGTCAAAGCAGGGCTGATAAAGGAGGACACCGACTTTAACGGTTATGGCGCCCATGCTCTAAGGGCGTCTTTTGGCACGAAGCTACAGCAGGCCGGAATGGATAAGCTCCTTGTTGATAAGCTGCTAGGCCATAAAAACAACGCTATAGACGCAGCTTACTTCAAGACGACTGAGGAGGAGCTTAGGGGCATTTACGCTAAATATATGGGGGCCCTTGCGATAATCCCGGCAGCGACTAACGGCGATCTAACAAGGAAGATTAACGAGAAGGTAGACGAAAAGACGGAGGGGCTGCTTAGGCGCCTTGATTCAACAGATAAAAGAAACGCGGAGCTTGAGAACAGGCTGACCGCCATGATCGCCGATAATCAGTTCACGAAGGAAAGGATCAGCGCCGTTGAAAAGGGCCTAGATGGAGTCTTAAAGGCAATTGATGATCTTAGCGCTGCGGTGAGACAGAAAAAAGAAGAGATCCAAGGCCGATAATTCATCGAATCAAACGGAAAGGGATTCTTGAACCGCTTTGACCTGTTTAACATACTCCTCGCATTCCGCTTGAACTTCTGTGACTCTTCTTTTTAGAATGGGCAAAACTTCTTCCTTATGAGCACGAAGAACCTTGAGGACTCTATTTTTTGCTTCATTATTTTTAGGATTTCTTAAAGGGCTGTCAGTCCCCCAATAAGATGTTTTGGTTGGTATTATCCGTATTTCAAAGGGGTTGTCAAGAATAAAATCCAAAATGTCTTCAGTTGATATTATTTCTGGCTCCCCCTTGTTTCTATGCCTGTTGAAATATACGGATGAAAAATCAATGATAGACCATTGGGCTGGGCCGGTCTTGCATTCGTCAGGCGCGGATTCCATCAAATCTCTCAAAATGGGATTGCTAAATTCCTTGTAGTTTTTCAAAACCGACCACAGGTAATCGAGTCCTTCTTTCTCTTCATGACAAAATCTTATAAATGCCGTTAGTCCCCGCGGTGTTGGCTCATATTGTATTTTAATTCTATGGCCTGACCTAACTTCGTGGCTTTTTAGAAGGCCATATTCTTCAAGTTTTTTAGGTACATCAACAGCGGTGGCATGCCAAACAGCAACTCCGTTAATTTTTAAATCATATTTATTTTCGAGATCGTATGATGTTGATTTCTGATGTCCACAAATTGCCTTTAGTATTGCCCTCTCGCTTGGGCAGGCTTCCAATTCCCCAAACATATTTGTTTTAGCCATAGGTCAAACACTATAGGTAATTTTTGACTTAGGTAATTTTTACCCGATTACGTAATGTCCTACTGACCTATATATATGTTATTTCCATTTTATCATCATGCCTCTGTTAAGAAAAGTCTATACTGCCGGAACTTCTAAAGTCGTGGCATTACCGGCCGATTGGATCAAGTTCCAAGAAAAAAAACTTGGATGCAAGCTCACTGAGGTTGAGATAGAAGTCGACGGGGAGTTGAGGATTAGAGCCCCCACTTTGGAGGTTACTCCGGCATGAAAGCGCAGGCAGAAATTGATTTTTTGAATGACGTCGAGGCTCGCCTCAGCCGCATTCGAGCAGAGGTCAAAAATCTTCATGATCAACTTGGGGGTAGGCCATCTTGAAAGCAGAGTGTACGCCCCCTGTTATGGCAGCGGGCAGAACTAAATCGGAAATGGCACAATCAAATAGAATTTTCCACGTCGCACTAGATAAAGTCCCCATAAAATCATACAGTTATGCAACCGCTTGTTTTTGTGCTTCATGCCAAAAATGGTTTGAGCCGCTGACATTGCACAATTGCCCCGAATGTGGAAGGCTGACGCGGCACCATAGGAATGCGAAAGAATGGGCCCGAAGGGTTGACGGATGATCACCGACGAGGAAGCAAAAAAGGTCGCATGGGTAACCGCGCAATATATCGAGCAGCAGGGCCAGAAAACAGCCCTCAGCATCTCAGAGATAAAGGGCGTGACGGCCATTGGCCAGACACCGGCATCAACAGCAGAGCAGCCTCGTATGTTCTCCGAGGCACCGAAGGAAATTATCCTGAATGGCCTTCCAAAACTTGGTTGGCAAATACTACATGTTTCGGATATGATGACTTACGCCGAGGCGTATAGCCCCATTAGCAGAATGTACGCTCGCGCGAGAGAGTTGAACATCAAACTGAGGTAAGGGGGCTGCAAATTGATGGAAACTACAAATCAGGTCAAAGTGCCCTCCCAACTTGCTGATTGGCCCTGCATCATCCTAAAAAAAGGCAGTAAGGAACCCATAGGCGAAATGAAAAATTGGGCCAAAGATGTAGAACACAGGACGTATAAAGTAGGGAGTGCGGCGGTTAAGCACTACTTAGAAATGGGTTACAACTATGGAGTCGTGGCGCTTGGAAACGTGATCGTTGCCCCCGATACTGACGAAGCGGAGCGACTTTGTGAAGGATTACCAAAAACTCTCACGGATCGGAGTCCCCGCCACAAAAAGAAACATTTTGTTTACTATGTAGACGATGGGCCCATAACAAAGGTCATCCACTGCAAAGAGGAGCCAGACCCAATAACGGGCAAAGACTCACCGGTATGTGACATACGGACAGGGCATTACTACGCAGTGGGGCCCGGCTCCTATTTGGAGGGCTTCGGCAGATATGAAGTTGTCGATGATCTGCCGATTGCACACATTACCCAAGCCCAGCTAATAGAAGCCCTGAAAGGGATCATTGTAGAGGAGCGAGAGATACCCAAGTATGTTGAGACTGGCGACCATAGCGGCAAGTTCAAGTTCGATATAACCAAGCTGCTGGAGCGGGATAAATACCAACGGTCAGGGAGCGAGCTTGTAGGTCCCCATCCTATACATGGATCGACCACAGGATCCAATTTCCACGTAAACCCTGAAAAGGGCTGCTGGTACTGTTTCAGAGCCGGCCACGAGTCAGGCGGTGGATCCCTGGAGCTGCTAGCGGTTATCATGGGAGTGCTGAAGTGCGAGGAGTGCCACAAAGGGGCCTTGACGGGTGAAAAGTTTTGGGCTGTCGTCAAGGAGGCAGTAAGCCAGGGTTATCTTTCTAATGATGCGTTGACCGAGAGAGCCCCCGCTGATGGTAAGAACTATACTGTAACAGTTGACGGTCGTACCTTCATATTGGCTCATGAAGAGAAAAACGGTACACCTGATAACCCACATATCAAGGTTATCCTACATGCAGATCAAATAATCGATTACCTGATGACAAAGTACACTTTCAAGACCCCCACCGATATGGATCAGGCGCATGTTTTTCAAGATGGAGTATACATAAAAGCAGAGCATATAGTATACGCCGACCTGGAGGATAAACTAGGCGTCAACATAAGCCGGGAATTTCTCAATGAAGTGATGGGCCATATTGAGCGCAAAACCTATGTAGATCGCAGCTTGTTTAATTGCCGCAAAGACCTTATACCCGTAAAAAATGGGCTGTTTGATCGCCGCTCCCTTAAACTGTTGCCTTTCGACCCCACCATAGTTTTTACCTATAAGCTAAACATGGCATATGATCCAGATGCTCCAGCGATTGGCCCCATATTTGACAAACATCTTAAAGAGATACTGTCCGATGAAAAAGAACGCGACCGGATGCAGGAAATATTTGGTTATACCATGCTCCCAGACATGCCTTACCATGTTATTATTTGGTTCGTAGGTCGAGGAAGAAACGGAAAAGGCGTACTAACAAGGACGCTGATCGGAGTCTTAGGCGAAACCAACGCATGCAACGTCCCCCCTGCAAGGATCAATGATCGCTTTCAAAAAGCCAACATGGTGGGTAAGTTGCTTAATGTAACACATGAACCGGACACACATAGCGAGCTAGCTACTGAGGGGCTTAAGACTACATCGGGGCAAGACCAACAAGACGCCGAAGTAAAAGGAAAGCAAGATCCGATCAAAGCTACCCTATTCTGCAAATCCATTATTTCGGCTAATAAGATGCCTAGAATCAATGATGACTCAGATGGATGGTGGAGCCGTAATATCATTGTAGAGTTTACCGAACAGTTCACAGCAGAGAATGGAAAAGAAATCATAAACCTAGAGCAACTGTGGTTGAGTGATGAAAAGGAAAAATCAGCCCTATTTAACTGGATGGTTGCCGGGTTGATCCGGCTGGAGCGAAAGGGTAAGTTTACAGAGAGCCAAAAAATGCAAGAAACAAAGGCGATCTATAAACGCTACTCCGATCCGATGGGTACTTTTTTTGCCGAACAATGCAGGTTCGATATTACGTTACCCGGTGCTATTCCAATGAGCAGGGCCTATGAGCTGTACAAGGACTGGGCTTTTGAGGGGGGATATACAATCGAAAGCCCTAAGACTTTCGGCTCCAGGATAAAACAACAGCCGCATGTAGGCGAAAAGCCGATCCGCATAGCTGGAAAGTTGGTTAAGGCGTATACTCATGTCGAGATTAAGGCAACTGTTACCGATTTTACCGATGTTACCGATTCTAATACTGGTGTGGATAAATTAGAAAATTACGAGAGTAGTATAGAAATCGGTAACAACAGTAACATCTGTAACAGTCACAGCCCCGCAGAGCTTCTAGTGTCAACAATAGCCCACACCAACCCGCCCCGCGATCTGGCCCTGAAGCTGATTAAAGAGAACTACCCTAATGACGATCCCGAAGCTGTCTTAACCAAACTCAAAGACGATGGTATACTCTGCGAAGCTGACGGGAGGGTACTAAAAGTATGAGCCCTTCAGATATTGCGCTCCGGGTTGCGATCTTCCTTACAGTCCTATTTTCTTACGTTATCCTGCAACGCCGTATTTACGGCTGGCTAGATCGCCGTGAGCTGAAAAAGGAGGGGGTTAACCATTGACGGAAAGTATACCAAACGCAAAGGAAGCTCGACCCTACTGCAAAAAGTATACCAACAATGCGCACTTGATTAAGCTAAAGTCCTCAACTCTCTACCAGCTTGAGGAGCTGCGATCCTCCCGGCAGCGGTACAGCGAAAAGAACACAAGAGGTGAACCCCGGCATGTATCCTATGATAAGGCAATCCTCTTCCTGCTAAAATTCTGCCTTGACAACAAGAACCATCTTAGTTCTCCGGAGCTTGCATCTCCATGCTCCCCGCAGCAGGAAGAGTCTCCGCAAGAGGAGGGGTCGTAATGCCTAGCTTCATACAGAGGAGCTGCCCTAACTGTGGGTCTACCCTACGGGGCCGGTCTCCATTCCACGGCTGCCCATGCGGCCTATTGGTCTACTCCCCTGACCCCGGCATGCCGGTAATGAATCCGCATAGGAGGAGTACCTGATGCTCCATCAGCTCGGCGTGGCCCTCCGGGATCTCCTTTACGGCGTCTGCCCCCTTCTTTTTCCCGGCGCCGTAGTCATGGGAGTGGTACTGAGCTTCCTTGCAGTTGATCAGGAGTACACGTTCATGAAAAAGTTTAGGAGGAGGTGAAAAGATGGAAACTACTACTGAAGAAAAGTGCACAACAACAATGCAGCATATCAGGCTGAACCCCTCGGTGTACCATTCACTGGAGGCCGCACGTTCAGGGATGCAGCAGAGTGCACAGAAAAAGCTCACCTTCTCGGATACTGTTGCAGCCCTTCTAGCAGAGCATGCCAATATGCAACCCCGGCAGGATTGTACCCCGGCACAATTGGAAAGTGCACAACGACAGCCAGAAACCAATACCTCCGGACCATGTATAACCGTGCAACTGCACCCCTGTAGCGATTGCGACGGGTGCAGGCATCAGGTATCGGGTAGGTGCACAAACCCGTCTGCCGCCTTTGCATGTGATGGCTTCGAGCCCTTGGTCCCCGAGCCCTGCACAGTACTTCCAGTAGAAACGCCCCGTTGCTGTACCTGTGGGCATTATGTAAAGGATTGGCAAATGTGCACGAAGTATAACTACGCTCGGCTGGCAACTCCGGAGTGTGAGGTAAGCTGCGATGGTTATGAAAAGAGGATTGACTAGCGATCTCCTTGATCCCTTTCCTTTACCATTGACCTTCGGGGCCTACAATTCACAGACAGCTCATCAATATGCTAAGGTCGCTGTTGAAAAAACCAAAGTTCGTCCATCAGGCTGACCCATATTCATGGAATATATTCAAGATATGATATCATATGCAGTGAATAGGCGTTATGCCTCCTATTAGCCTACCATGGCTACAAAATGCCGTGTCTGACAGGTATAACCATTATTTGTTAGAAATGCTCTTTCACCTTTCTTTTATTTAGCGGCGTCGGCTCCTCCTGTAGGAAAATTATCATCACGCGAAAGCCGTATGAACAAAAAGTCCATGCCAGTTTAACTTATATCCATAAGTTAAAGTGAAAAATTTTCATGGGCGATCCAAAATTTTTTATGGAAAAATTGACCTCCCCTACCCCTGTATACGCTATCATCATTTTATCATAAACTTATCATCAACTCGGAAAGGGTAAACGTTTTTAGATCTGTAGCAGAATAGCTATCATCAGACAAGCAAAAAGAATGTGAAAAGCCGGAGTTGGCCCACGGCGCTATGCTAAGATTTCTTTCGTAGACCCTATGAGACTTACAATTAAGTCGGAAGCGGGTGTTTTTCATATAGCCTTCAGTTCTTTAATCACATTCTTCAGTTCCAATATTTCTAAAGGACACTCTGCCCAATTGTTTTCCCAACAAACAATCATGTCACAGCCCAATGGATCATGCCCATGCTGTTTAAAATCTCTGCTCTTGAATTCAAATTCAATTCTTACCCTTTCCCAGTTGTCGCCGCGCACTCTTCTTTTTGCTTCGCAGTCGGGAAAACCTGTCCTGACACTTTCAACAATAAATCCCAATTCCAGACAAACCATTCCAAAAAGGAATACGACGCCTTGTTCGTTTACCGGCGCATGTTGTATGCCTCTAAAATTAAGTAGTGACCCAAATGTTGTCCTTCCGGATGGGGTCCAACTCTTCGTTCTGTTACCCAATAAGTTGTTCTTTTTAATCGGGGCTTCATTGCTCTGCGGAAGCTGAGCCATATAGCTGAAAGAGTTACCCGTCGAAGTCAACCATTTGCGAAATGCTACCAGAGCATTTTGCCATTTCCCGAATCTTTTTTTATACGTGTCTGCCGAATACTTCGATTCCCTGTCAAATTTGGTTCGAGTACAAATGCCTTTTAGCTTCTCAAAAATGTCGAGCATATTGTAAAAAAGCTCATCATCAGACAATCGCTGATTTCGAGTATATGGAGGTAACCCTGCTTCACGGATAGCGTCTTTCCATGAATCAAAGTACTTTAGCACCTGATACTCAGTAATGCCGCTTAACATGTGAAAATCTCTTTTTGAAAGTTCTGTTTTTCCAAAAGCGGCTTTTTTAATTTCAGAAATGATCAGCTCCCTACTGACGTCCATGTTAAGTTATGGCTTTCATCTTTAAAATAACATTGTTGGTAGATTCAACCAAACTTTCTGACCCAACGTTGCTATTTGCCTCCGGTACGCTCAAACGTGTGCACTTGATTAAATTTCCGTGGCTCGAATTTTTGACCTAAAACTAATTATGATGGTGACTCAAAAATCACTTAGCTAAACTACACATGAAGTAAACCTACACTTTGATTAGATTTAGCCACGTATCCATGCACGTTCATCATTGTTGCTGTATAAGACGGATCATTATAAAAACCTGTTCTAGATCACCTATCGTTCTAACTTTTAGTATGTTTCTAGCAGAGGTAAAAATGGATTTCAGGTCTACATTTGCACATTAGAACCATAAAATACACCATAATTATCTAGCTACCTTATACGTTCATCATAAAATTGCCAATGAGTGATTGTACATTAATGTACCGATAACATTTATGTGTATCTGTTGCACATATATACACTTGCCTTCTGGAGGGTAATGAAAAACAAAAAGGAGGCGAAAAAGTTTGAATTTGAAACTGCCAAAATTGTTTGTAGTACTTGTGGCAATGTGCGCACTTACAATTTCGATAACTACAGCTGTTGCAGCTGCTACTACTTTGAGTCCGTACCTTATACATGGTACTAACTATTATTACAATATGCAACTCGCTCCTGTAGGCCAATCTGGCGATGCCACATACACAACTCTTTATTCAGGTGTAAGTGCTCTGTATCCTTACCTAGATAGCGCTACGCCCTCAGGGTACACCATTGGTGTCGGTTATGTCAACACTTCATACAATGGATACGTTACTTGGTTAACGTCTCCCGGTCTAGGCAGCGTTGCTGGTTCAGGGAGCTGGTATGCTTGCTGGTTAAACGACGTAGCCAATACCGAGACTGTCAATGGCTCAGTTTCCTATTACTACAATTAGTGGCTCCCACCTTCTCTTTTTTTTCTAAAACCTTTTATAAAAATTCGGATGTGGTATTAACGATGACATTCAAAGTTGCTATGCGAAAAGTCCGGAGGGAGAGAACATGGTCCCTGGCTGTAGTAGTGTTGCTCATTGTTGGGCTGACTGCTTGGATGGTCGTGCCATCGATAAGCGCGGGCTTGCAACGGGGAATGTCTACTTATACAAATGGTGTTGCAACGTATATCTTTGTATATGACACAGGGTCTACAGATAATTACCAGTCAAGAATCCCACAAAACGTCACCAATGAGATAACTGCCATTCCAGGTGTACAAAATGTTTATCCTATCATAGATAATTTTACCACTTTGCTTGATCAATCAATGCCAACTACTCTCCCGAATGGAACGACTGCCATTATACATCTTACAGAAGATTGTGAAAGTGCGGTAATTGGCGGAGAAGGAGGTTATCCGGAAAATCTAATCAGTCTATCAGCAGGGAGGATGCCAGAAAATGATGCTAGTTTCCTAATTAATGGTGGAAATTCAGCAGTCTTAAAAATGAATCAGACTTATCCTATTGGCTTTTTGGAGACTTTCTCAAACAACAGTAGTAGCCAATACGTAGAGTTCAACGCAACAGCGGTTGGAACGGCGGCGTACAATCCCATGCTAAGACAGGTCTTCATTCTTTGGAACTCTACTTTTCTGCAGCAACAACTTGGTGATCAATTATTCAACCAGACATTTGGTGGTGCTGGCGCAAACTACTTCATAGTCAAGGTACAGGACATCAGTCAAGTACAGAGTGTTTCCAGCCAGCTGCAAACAATCTTTGCAAACTATCCAGGATACTCGGTGGTATCCGACCAGGCAGACATAAACAGTTTGCAGTCCCTTCAGTCGCAGGGTAACGTTCTTTATGAATTAATAGGCATAATGTCGCTCTTCTCGGTCGTGTCTTTGGTGTTCCTCTTTACTTATATCTTCTCAGGAAGGAGGAAGTGGGAGGCTGGGCTTCTTGTCACGCAGGGATGGAGCTGGCGGAAAGTTACAACATTGTCCTTTTATTATTATTTGGTTTTAGGGGCAATAGCCGCAACTGTTAGCATCCTTATCGCCTTATTTATCGGCGATCAGATCGGTTATTCTTACCAAGTTTACGCTAACACTTTGACAGTGCCAGTCACGATTAGTCCCTATGTAATCATATCAACTATTGTTATTGCGTTGTTGATTTCGTCGGTGGCTGCGTACTTTTCAGTATGGCGTATGAAAGAGATGGGCCTGGATAACATATTGAGGGAGTGCTGATGATCGTATTGGACAACGTATACAAATCGTACGGGGCGATAAAGGTATTGGAAAATATAAGCCTTAGTGCTGATGCTGGTCATTCCTTGTGCATAGTCGGTAAGAGTGGCTGCGGAAAATCGACCCTGTTGAAGCTGGTCGCCCTTATCACCAAGCCTGACGGCGGAAAAGTTATAGTTGACGACACCGACGTAACAGTCTTAAAAGAGGGCGAGCTTGAGGCGTTGAGGAGGGAGAAAATATCTTACTCCTTCCAGGAACCACTTTTGATACCGTACATGAGCGCCCTTGAGAATATCACCGAGGTGATCGGGGTCCGCAAAGACAGCGTCGTAGATGTGCTTTCTAAGCTGGGGCTGTCCGATAGGATCAACCACACGCCGTCCAAGCTCAGCGTTGGCGAGAGGAAGCGTGTGGATATGGCAAGGGCTATGCTCAAAGGTTCGCCTATACTCGTGGCAGACGAGCCTCTTTCCAACCTTGATCCGGCGACGGCATCTAAGGTAATGGAGCTGCTAGCTAGATATACTCATGATGGCGGCACGCTGGTATATTCGTCTGTCGAACCATCCGAGGCAAAGTTTGCGGATAGCACGATAGTTATGTAGATAACTCATGGCATCATAAAACATTTATTTGGTGGCATCGCGATGGTATTCAAAATTGCCATGCGAAAGATCCTAAGGGAAAAGACATGGTCTTTGGCTATATTGGGGCTGCTCATAGTTGGGCTGACTACTTGGATGGTCGTCCCGTCAATAAGCGCAAGCCTACAACAGGGAGTGTCCTCTTATGCCAACGGTGCTGCAACGTATATCTACGTATACAGCAACGGCTACCAATCCGTTTCTCAAAGAATCCCGCAAAACGTCACCAATGAGATAAGCTCAATTCCAGGCGTAAAGAGTGTTTACCCCGTTGTGGAGAACTTCACCTACTTGTTTAACCAAGAAACGTCAGGTCTCCCGAATGGAACCTCGATAGAGGCTTTTAAGAGCGCAGTTATTGGAGGCGAGGGCGGTTATCCTCAAAGTTTAATTAGTCTCTCTTCGGGGAGGCTGCCGGGAGATGAAGCGGGTTTCCTTACTAACCCTTCAATCAGTGACATTGAAAACAACCAGACCTATCTCGTTGGCTTTTCTGAGTCTTTCTTCGGCTTGAATAACAGTGACCAGTACATGCAGTTCAACGCAACAGCGGTCGGGGCAGTAGCAGAAAACCCGATGGAGGCGGTTCTGATTTTATGGAACTCTACCTTCCTGCAGCAACAGCTTGGATCGCAGCTCTACAACGAAACATTCGGGGGTAATGCTGCAAACTACTTCATTATACAAGTGCAGGACCTGAGCCAAACAGGAAAAGTCGCCGGGCAGCTTCAAAAGATCTTTGCTGACTACCCTCAGTACTCGGTTGTCTACGACCAAAGCGATCTAAACAGCCTGCAGTCCTTTGAGTCCCAGAGTGGGGTTCTTTATGGGCTAATAGGCGCTATATCGCTCTTCTCGGTCGTGTCTTTGGTGTTCCTCTTTACTTATATCTTCTCAGGAAGGAGGAAGTGGGAGGCTGGGCTTCTTGTCACGCAGGGTTGGAGCTGGAATCGCGTAACCAACCTCTTTCTCAGCTATTATTTATTTCTTGGGGCAATCTCTGCAGTTCTTAGTACTGCCCTTGCTTTTTTCATTGGTAGCCAGATAGGTTACTCCTACCAACTATACGGCAGTACAGTTGTAATTCCTCTTATAATCAGCCCCTACCTTCTTGCTTCCGGTCTATTAATCGCGCTACTCGTGTCCTTTGTGGCGGCTTATTTTGCGGTATGGAACATGCGAAAAATCGGATTGGACAACATACTTAGAGAATGCTAGTCTACACATTTGATGAATCGGGCAAAATTGACGGTCTTGTGCGATCTGTGATGATGTAGCTCTGATTCGGATGGTTCATGGTGACTCGATCGCCACCAAATATATCTTTATCGATTGATACGGGTATTGATTAATCATCCTGCCACCAATGATGGAACTCGTAGCTGATGATGGCAGGGGTTTTACCATCATGAACCTAAATCATTCTCATTCAGACTAATTGAATCACCTTAATGTTTAAATAAATGTAAGCCTCAGTAGGCTACAGTCAGCCTTGCAAGGCTTCAGGATGGTCCAAAATGGCTCTAAGCTTTGGTTACCTTACCCCCAAGCAGGCAAAGATTTGGAGCCTTAACAATAAGGGTACTTCCGAGGCAGCCATAGCAAAGGAGCTTGACGTTACACGCCAGACTATTTACAAATCGCTAAGCGTTGCCAACGAGAAGGTCTACGCCTCGCTGGAGGAAACCGCCAAGATCAACAAGATAACGATAGCAAGCATAGACGCCTCCCAAGGCATACTGTTGGGATACAGCCCACATTTTAAGACCAAAGCCCTCATTACTTTCTCAGCCAAGAAAGGGGTGCAGGTATGGTACAAGCATGAAGGCGACTGCAAGAGTTGCGAACAATTGCAAAGCTGCAAGGAGAACTTGATAGCTGAGGCTGATGAGCGAGGCATTTCCCTGCCGGAGAACTTGAATGCGCTATCACCATCCCAGCTTGCAGACATTATGTTTTCTAAATTGACAGGTGAGAAAAATGAAACTTATTCATAAGCTGAGAAGTTTTTGGTGTCCTAACCCTCAAAATGGAACTACCAGAATCGACAAAATGAAAGCGATTGATAAGATACGCACTAAGAAAGCTATGCTTTGGGTTTTCCCAGTGCTGGTATTCGTTGTAGTAGCCGCTATCATCGCCGCAGGTTATTTTAATGTATTTGCCGGTGTCACGACTATTCCACCACCGCCACCAGGACCATTATCAATCGATAACGCAAGTATAACGAGTAATACCACTATTATAGCCTACGTAAAAAATACAGGCACCCAAACTGAAGTTATAACTAACGTCTACGTTGATCAATTACAAGTGAGCATGTACAACAGCTCAGGCTATGCCATCAGTTCAATTTCCATCCCTCCAGATTCTGGCGCTCAAATTATGTTCATCAACGCAACTGCGAATTGGGCCAATAGTGCTACACACTGGATAAAAATCTTGGCTAGCGACGGAGTAAGTAAAACATCGACTGTGACATATTAGTTTCCAATTTCTTCATCCAACCTGAAGGAAACATTCGCTCAATATCGAAGGGCGACAGTTAGGCGACCATTGGCTTTTGCAATTCAGATTCATTGCAATGCCGCTGCTAACGAGAAACAAAAAAAGAAAGAGGATTTTATTGACTTGTTTGATATGTCCAATATTCGAATTCATTAACCCCGGGGCTTATGACATAGTACGCATTGTGTGCATCTAGAACGCCTCTAGGCGCAAGAGTATAGCTCTGATAGTAACCAGGACCCTGTTGGAAGAACCAACTTCCCATTTCCTCCCAGGCTCCATTGTTACAAATCACCGTGGGATTCACTTGATTCATATTACCGCTCCAATAAGGTAGATAGTCGTATGCCCCATTAGTTGTAGGGGTTTCGAGTATAAATTGAGCTACGTATGGAACATCCTGGGATGTAATTGTCCAGTTTGGACCTGTCCACCAAGTATTCCCCACTTCTAATTGAACATCTACCTGAGAGCCGTAAGGGTCGTACTGCACGTATACAGATACGTTAGTTCCAGGCGACAGCGAGATAGATGGGTAAATTGGATTGGCAGGATACCATTCAACGAAGGGCTTATAAACGAAACCTGCAACCCCAAAAGAAGATAATTTTTGGTTTGTCACAGCAGCAGTATGATCTACTTTCAGAGAAACTTGCAAGTATCCCGCCCTTAACAGGGAAACTTGAAACGAAACAGAACTCTTGACCGTCTTCAGCAATTCCTACGTGTGGGGATTAAATTTTAATAATGTTAACGTGGAGATTAACTTGTTAATATAAATTGCCGCAATCTTACAGAAAATAATGGTCAGAGTTATAATCAGATTTTGTCTTTAATAGGTTTTCGAAAGCTTCTGCGACTATTTAATACACTATGCGAGAATACCCCGTCCGTCAGGGCGGGGATGAATCGCATCCTTCTTCCCCTACCAGCGCCATAACACCATCCCAGACGGTAGTCCCTCTACCGCCCGGGAGGTGAAACACAACATGGACCTGGAACACCATAGCCACGGCTATGGGTAATGTGCGTACCACATCGTGCTTGTGCCTAGGTACAGGCACAGAATCTTTATGGATGCCAAATTACAAAAACGTTGTGCGGAATTGTTAAGGGAAATAGCGGAACGAAATGGCTTCACGATACATGAGATGCAGATTGCTTCAGACCACGTACACATCTTCTTGGGCATTGGCCCATCCTGCTCGGTATCTGATGCAATAATGGTGCTGAAATGCAATTCGGCTAGAGCGCTATTCAGCGAGTTTCCCGAACTGAAGAAAAAATTTTAGTCGGGACACTT
>Ga0335078_10009287_pt1 | contig 14576 bp, 10 predicted proteins | sample Lox_Sample_32_FD_206711 | JGI IMG/M metagenome (GOLD analysis project Ga0335078, IMG submission 206711) | Soil microbial communities from Loxahatchee National Wildlife Refuge, Florida, United States - Lox_Sample_3.2 | ecosystem: Environmental > Terrestrial > Soil > Wetlands | place: USA...
CGATCACGTCTATGACGTCGTCGTCGTCGGCGCCGGCGGCAGCGGCCTGCGCGCGACCTTGGGCACGACGCATGCCGGCCTCAAGACCGCCTGCATCAGCAAGGTGTTCCCGACGCGGAGCCACACGGTCGCGGCGCAAGGCGGCATCGGCGCGGCGCTCGGCAACATGGGCGAGGACGACTGGCGCTGGCACATGTACGACACGGTCAAGGGCTCCGACTGGCTCGGCGACCAGGACGCGATCGAATACATGTGCCGCGAGGGCATCCCGGCGATCATCGAGCTTGAGCATTGGGGCGTGCCGTTCTCGCGCCTCGAGAACGGCAAGATCTATCAGCGCGCGTTCGGCGGCATGACGACGCACTACGGCAAGGGCATCGCGCAGCGCACCGCGGCCGCTGCCGACCGCACCGGCCACGCCATGCTGCACACGCTCTACCAGCAGTGCCTCAAGAACGAGGCCGAGTTCTTCGTCGAGTATTACGCGCTCGACCTCATTATGGACGAGGACGGCGCCTGTCGCGGCGTCATGGCGTGGTGCCTCGAGGACGGCTCGATCCACCGCTTCCGCGCGCACCTGGTGGTGATCGCGACCGGCGGCTGCGGGCGCGTCTATTTCTCGACGACGCAGGCGCATACCTGCACCGGCGACGGCAACGCCATGGCGCTCCGCGCCGGGCTCGCGCTCCAGGACACGGAGTTCATCCAGTTCCACCCGACCGGCATCTACGGCGCCGGCTGCCTCATCACCGAGGGCGCGCGCGGCGAGGGCGGCTATCTCACCAATTCCGAGGGCGAGCGTTTCATGGAGCGCTACGCGCCCACGGCCAAGGATCTCGCGTCCCGCGACGTGGTGAGCCGCGCCATCACCATCGAGATGCGCGAAGGCCGCGGCTGCGGCCCGCACAAGGATTACGTGCTGCTCCATCTCGAGCACCTGGAGCCGAAGCTGCTGCACGAGCGGCTCCCCGGCATCTCGGAAACGGCGAAGATCTTCTCCGGCGTCGATGTGACGCGCGAGCCGATCCCGGTGCTGCCGACGGTGCACTACAACATGGGCGGCATCCCGACCAATTATCACGGTCAGGTCATCAATCCGACGCCCGACGATCCCGAGCATGTCGTGCCCGGCCTCATGGCGATCGGCGAGGCCGCGTGCGTCTCGGTCCACGGCGCCAACCGGCTCGGCTCGAACTCGCTTCTCGATCTCGTCGTGTTCGGCCGCGCGGCGGCCTTGAAGGCGGCCGAGCTCGTGCGGCCGGGCACGCCGCACAAGCCCATGCCGAACGGCGTCGGCGAGGCGGCGATCGCGCGGCTCGACCGCGTGCGGAATTCCAAGGGCCGGCTCAAGACGCACGACATCCGCCTCACCATGCAGCGCACGATGCAAAGCGACTGCGCCGTCTTCCGCACCGAGGCGACGCTCGAGGAAGGCGTGCACAAGATCACCGATGTCGCCACCTCGATGTCCGAGCTCGGCATCACCGACCGCTCGATGATCTGGAACACCGATCTCGCCGAGGCTTTGGAGCTCGACAATCTCGTGGCGCAGTCGGTCGTGGCGCTCCATTCGGCCTTGAACCGCAAGGAAAGCCGCGGCGCCCACGCGCGCGAGGATTTTCCCGACCGCGACGACGTCAACTGGATGAAGCACACGGTTGCCTGGCGCGACGCCAGCGGCAAGGTGCGGCTCGGCTACCGCCCGGTGCACGACTACACGCTCTCGAACGAGGTGCAGCCGTTCCCGCCCAAGGCGCGGGTGTACTGACATGGCGCAATTCACCCTGCCGCGAAATTCCAAGGTCGGCGCCGGCACCACATATCCCGCGCCGCCCGCCGCCAAGCGCGTGCGCGCCTTCAAGGTCTATCGCTGGAGTCCCGACGACGAGCGCAACCCCCGGCTCGACACTTACGAGATCGATCTCGACCAGTGCGGCCCGATGGTTCTGGACGCGCTCATCAAGATCAAGAACGAGGTCGACACCACGCTCACCTTCCGCCGTTCGTGCCGCGAGGGCATCTGTGGCTCGTGCGCCATGAACATAGACGGCGTCAACACGCTCGCGTGCTTGAAGGCGATCGACGACGTGAAGGGCGACGTGCGCATCTATCCCCTGCCGCATCTGCCGGTGGTGAAGGATCTGGTGCCGGACCTCAACCACATCATCGCGCAGTACCGCTCGGTCGAGCCGTGGCTGCAAAGCGACTCGCCGCCGCCGCCCGACCGCGAGCGCCTCCAGTCCGAGGCCGAGCGCGGGAAGCTCGACGGGCTCTGGGAATGCATTCTGTGCTTCTGCTGCACCACGAGCTGCCCCAGCTACTGGTGGCAGGGCGAGCGGTACTTGGGCCCGGCGATCCTGCTCCAGGCCTATCGCTGGCTCGCCGACAGCCGCGACGAGAAGACCGGCGAACGGCTCGACCAGCTCGAGGACCCGTTCCGGCTCTATCGCTGCCACACCATCATGAACTGCACCCGCACCTGCCCCAAGAACCTCAATCCGGCGAAGGCGATCGCCGAGATCAAGAAGATGCTGGTGGCGCGGCGCTAACCGCGCGCTGCGGAAAATTTACGGAACGAAGCCAATTTCGCCCTGTCGTCAGGCCCAGGACAAGCCCGGCCATGACCGCCGGCTTGCTGCCTAGAACCCGGCGAGGAATTCCCGGACGCGCGCGCCCACGTCGTCCTGGGCGCTGCCGAGACTATCGACCGTCGAGACGTGGTTGTGGCCGCGGAAGAAGGCGAATTGCGGCGACTTGCCGTCGCGCAGGCTGACCGCGCGGGCAAGCTCGTAGCTCGGCGCGCTCAATCCGCCGGGATCGTATTCGGCGGTGCTGATGAAAAGCGGCACCTTGCTCTTGCCGACATGGGTCATGGGGGCGCGCGCCTCGTACTGCGCGGGATCGCTGCCGTAATAGGCGATGTGGTTGGGCGAGGGGTTCGGCGGCACGCGATAGCCGCCGCCGCTCATCAGCACCGCGGCGGTGACGCCGGCGCCCGATGCGGCATGGAATTGCGGATTGAACAGATAGCCCGCGACGTGCGTGGCGCCGGCCGACTGGCCGAAGAGGAAGAGCTTTCCGGCATCGCCGCCGTGCGCCTCGGCCTCTTTCTTGGCCCAAACGACGACGCCCGCCACGTCCTGCGAGCCCGCGGGCCAGGGATGCGCCGGCGCCAGCCGGTAATTCGCGACCAGGGCGAGATAGCCGTGGCGCGCGAAATAGATGCCGACATTGCGATAGAACACGCCGTCGGCGTTCTTGTCGCCGGCGACGAAGCCGCCGCCCGGGATATAGATCAGGACCGGCAGGCGCCGCCCTTCGGGCCGGTAGAGGTCGAATTTCTGCCGCGCGTCGGCGCCGTAGGCGACGTTATCGGTGATGGTGAGGCCGGCGGTCGGCTGGCCCTCGACGAGCGGGCGATAAAGCGCGCGCACGGCAAGGTTGATGTCGTTGTCGAACTTCGGCCCGAACGATTTGATCCTGTCCGCCACGCCGGGCGGGAAGCCGCCGTCTGCCATCTCGATCCTCCTCAACAGGCGCCGTCAGCTTGCTGCGCGCCGCGCGCGATGACAAGCCGGCTCAGTCGGTCGCGATCTCGCTTTCGATCTCGTGATCGACGCCGATCTCGGGAACGGTGAGGTGCATCTTCGCCTTGAGCTTCGTGCCGGGCTTGAGCATGCCGCTGAGCGCGCCCGAGCGCACCGCCTTTTCGATCTCGCGCTGCGAGGTGACGCCGACCACCTTCAGGAATTTCCGAACCTCGAGATTGAACGTGTCCTCGTCCATCGCGCCTCTCCGATGTTTTGCCGGCCCTATCTATTTCCGCTAAGACAGCGCCTGTCCATGCCTCGTTCGGCCTCCCCGCACGTGCCCCTGTCCGGTTCCGCTCCCGTCCCTGAAGGCCCGCTCGCACTCTATCGCGCCTGGCGCGCGAAGGGCGACATTCTGCACGACCCGGCGCAGGAGCTTGCGGCCATGAAGCTGCAAAGCCTCGCCCGCGCGCTAGCGGATTACCGCCCGCGCGAAGGCGAGGGCGGCTGGCGTGCGCGGCTCGGCCTGGTCGGGGAGCCGGCCCCGGCGCCGATGGGGCTCTACATATTCGGCAAGGTCGGGCGCGGCAAGAGCATGCTGATGGACATGTTCTTCGACTGCGTCGCGCTGCCGAAGAAACGGCGCGTGCATTTCTATGGCTTCATGCAGGAGATCCATGCCCGCATTCACGAGCGCCGGGCCGAGCCGGGCGATCCGATCGGGCCGGTGGCGCGCGCCATCGCGGATGAGGCGACGCTGCTCTGCTTCGACGAGTTCCAGGTGAGCGACATCGCCGACGCGATGATCCTCGGCCGCCTCTTCGCCGCGCTTTTCGCCGCCGGCGTGGTGGTGGTCGCGACCTCGAACCGCGCGCCCGACGAGCTTTACAAGGATGGGCTGCAACGCGACCGGTTCCTGCCCTTCATCGCTCTCCTTAAGGAGCGGCTCGATATTCTCGAGCTCGAAGGGAGCCGCGACTGGCGGCTGGCGCGCTTCGTCGGCCGCCAGGTCTATTTCACGCCGGCGAACGATGCCTCCTACCGCGCGCTCGAGCGCGCCTTCGCCGACCTCACCGACAATTCCTCGGCGCGCAAGGTCACGCTCGCGGTCCAGGGCCGCACCTTGACCGTCTCGCGCGCGGCCAAGGGCGTCGCCTGGTTCGGCTTCGACGCGCTTTTCCGCGCGCCGCTCGGCCCGGCCGACTATCTCGCGCTCTGCCGCAATTTCCGGAGCTTCGTGGTCGAGGGGATTCCGCGCCTCTCTGCCGTCGAGCGTAACGAGGCCAAGCGTCTCAACATCTTCATCGACACGCTCTACGAGGCGCACGGCAATCTCGTCTGCTCGGCCGACGCGCCGCCGGCCGAGCTTTACCCCGAAGGCGACGGCTCGTTCGAATTCCAGCGCACCGTCTCGCGCCTCATCGAGATGCAGAGCGAGGCCTATATCGGCCACCAGGTATGAGTTACGCCGTGAACCGGCAGGTGCCGTCCGCGGCGATGCGGTTGAGGAGGTCGAGCTCCCAGCGCAGATATTCCTCCATCGCCGCCTTGACGCCGCTCTGCCGCTCATAAGCCTTGAGCCACAAGTCGAGCGGCTCGTCCGCCATGCGCTCGGCGCCCGTGGCGAGCGCGCGCCCCGCCGCCGCCCAGGCGCGCGTGCCGCCGTCGAGGAAGCGCACAGGGCCGCGCACCGCCTCCGCCTCGCGCACGGCAAGCCGCGCCTGCAATCCGTCCTCCGAGGTCAGCACCAGAACCTCGCTCTTGGGCACGCGGGCGAGCGCGTGATCGAGGCGCGAGCGGATCGCGAACCACGCGCCCGGAATGTGCCCCTCGCGGTAGGCGCGGCTCGAGCCGAGATCGACTACCGCCGCCGCATTCCGCGCCAGCAGCTTCTCGAGTTCCGCCGCGTCGAGCCCGCTTGCCGGCGCGTCCTCGAGGCCGAGCACGGCAGGCGCGGGCCAGCCCTTCTCATTCCCTTCCTCCGCCAGCACGGACACATCGCGCCAGCCCATGCGCTTGAGCCACGCGCCCGTCATCAGCGCGCGCGCGTCGAGCGGATCGGCGAGCACGATGCGGGCGCCGAGCGTGCCGGCATACTGGTCGGTCGCCTGGACGAGCTGTCCGCCCGGCGCCGAAATGGCGCCCGGCAGATGCCCGGCCTCGTACTCGGGCGGATCGCGCACGTCGAAGAGATAGGTCGTGCGGCCTTCATCGGCCCGCCAGCGCGCGAGCGCGGCAAGATCGGCGCGCCCGACGCCATGGCGCGCCGCCACTTTCGCGGCCGCGTCCTTCGCCCATTGGCGCGCGGCGGGCGAGGGCGCGGGCGCCTTGCGGTCGGCGCCATGCGCCGGCGTGAAACCGGCGAGCGACCAGCCCATCGTGCCGTTCCGCAGCGCCACCACCTTGTTCGGCAGGCCCGCATCGATCAGCGATTGCGCGCCGATGATGCTGCGCGTGCGGCCGGCGCAGTTGACGACGACGAGCGTCGCCGGATCGGGCGCCATGTCCTTGGCGCGCAGCACGAGCTCCGCGCCCGGCACGTCGATCCCGCCGGGAATGGCGATGCGGTGATATTCGTCCCACGGCCGGCTGTCGAGCACGACCATGTTCGCGCCCTTCGCCATCAGCGCGTGGAGTTCCGCCGCGTCGATCGCGGGCGTGGCCCGTTCGTGCTCGATGAATTCGCCGAACGCCTTGCTCGGCACGTTGGTGCCGGAGAAGAGCGTGTAGCCCGCCTTCTCCCAGGCGGCGATCCCGCCCTCAAGCACGGCCACGTCGGCATAGCGGAAATGGGTGATTTTCGCCGCCGCGCGCTCGGCGAGCCCTTCGCCGCCGTCGCACAGCACGATCGGCGTCGCCCGCCGCGGCACGAGCTCGCCAAGCCTGAGTTCGAGCCGCGACAGCGGCAGCGAGCGCGCGTAGAGCAGGTGGCTTTCGGAAAACGGCAGCTCCTCGCGCACGTCGATGAGCGCGAGCTCGCCACCCGCCTCGATCATCGCTCTGAGCGCTCGCGTCCCAATCGTTCGCGCCATCGCATCCTCCCGCGCGATTGTGGATCGTGCCTCTCTTGCCGGCAACCGCAAAGGCGGCTAAGACGCCGACCCAGCGCTTCCCTCAAAGCTGCAAGAGGTTCCCCATGGCACGCAACAGGATCGCGCTCATCGGCGCCGGTCAGATCGGCGGCACGCTCGCGCTGCTTTCCGGCTTGAAGGAACTGGGCGACGTCGTGCTGTGCGATGTCGTCGAAGGCGTGCCGCAAGGGAAATCGCTCGACCTTGCCGAGGCCTCGCCGATCGAGGGATTCGACGCGCGCATCACCGGCTCGAACGACTATGCCGCGATCAAGGGCGCCGACATCGTCATCGTCACCGCCGGCGTGCCCAGGAAGCCGGGCATGAGCCGCGATGACCTGATCGGCATCAACGCCAGGATCGTGCAGCAGGTCGGCAGCGCCATCAAGCAGAACGCGCCGGATGCGTTCGTCATTTGCATCACCAATCCGCTCGACGTGATGGTGATGGTGATGCGCGATGCGACCGGCCTGCCGCATCACCGCGTCGTCGGCATGGCGGGCGTGCTCGACAGCGCGCGCTTCCGCTATTTTCTCGCCGAGGAATTCCAGGTCTCGGTCGAGGACGTGAGCGCGTTCGTGCTGGGCGGGCACGGCGATCTCATGGTGCCGCTCGTGCGCTATGCCACGGTCGCGGGCATCCCGGTGCCGGACCTCGTCAAGATGGGCTGGACCACCGCCGACAAGATCGAAAAGATCGTGCAGCGCACGCGCGACGGCGGCGGCGAGATCGTCAATCTCCTGAAGACCGGCTCGGCCTTCTACGCACCCGCGTCGTCCGCCATCGCCATGGCTGAGAGCTATCTGCGCGACAAGAGGCGCGTCCTGCCGTGCGCCGCCTATCTCACCGGCCAGTACGGCGTGAAGGACCTTTACGTCGGCGTGCCGGTGGTGCTCGGCGCCAAGGGCGTCGAGCGCATCGTCGAGCTTCAGCTCAATCCCGACGAGCGCGCCGGGTTCGACAAGTCGATCGCGGCGGTGCGCAGCCTGTGCGATGTCGGCAAGAAGCTTCTGGCGGACGCCGCCAAGGGCTGAAATGACACGGTTCGCGGGCTAGGTTAACCGCCCCGAAGGAAGGGAATGGCAGTATCCCGGCCCTAGGGAAGTTGGCGGTCAATGCCAATCTCTAGGGTGCGCCCGCCGGAAACCCCGACACCGGCGCCCCGTTCTGCGCCAGAAAATTCAATACGGACAAGCGGTTATGTCGCCTCTCACCGATCCCACCTTCCTCAGCGGTCCGAACGCCGCTTTCATCGCCGAGCTGTACGCGCGCTACCTCGAGGATCCGCTGTCGGTCGATCCGAGCTGGCGCGGCTTCTTCGGCGAGTTGGCCGACGCGCCCGAGGCGGTCGAGCGCGAGCTCGAAGGGCCCGGCTGGGGCGAGGCGCGGCCCCACCTCATCGGCAACGGCGCGCTGACGAACGGCCACGCCGCCGAGCTTCCGGACGACGCGCACCAGGCCGCGCTGGATTCCGTGCGCGCGGTGGCGCTCATCCGGGGATATCGCGTGCGCGGGCACCTGATCGCCGATCTCGATCCGCTCGGCCTCACGCGGCGCCAGTCGCATCCCGATCTCGATCCCGCGACCTACGGCTTCACCGAGGCCGATTTCGACCGGCCGATCTTCATCAACGATCTCCTGGGATTCCGCACCGCGAGCCTGCGCCGGATCCTCGATGCGCTGAAGGCGATCTATTGCGGCACGGTCGGCATCGAATACATGCACATGCAGGACCTCGAAGAGCGGCGCTGGATCCAGGCGCGCGTCGAGGTGCCGCGCAACCGCACCGAGTTCACGCCCGAAGGCAAGCGCGCCATCCTCGAGCGCCTGACCGCGGCCGAGCAGCTCGAGCGCTTTCTCGACCGGCGCTACACCGGCACCAAGCGCTTCGGCCTCGAAGGCGGCGAGGCGCTCATCCCGGCGCTCGAACAGGTCATCAAGCGCGGCGGCCAGCTCGGCATGCAGGAGCTGGTGATCGGCATGCCGCATCGCGGCCGGCTCAATGTCTTGACCAACGTCATGGGCAAGCCGTACGCGGCGCTCTTCTCCGAGTTCCAGGGCAATCCCGCCAATCCCGAGGACGTGCAGGGCTCGGGCGACGTGAAATATCATCTCGGCACCTCGACCGACCGCGAGATCGGCGACGTGAAGATGCATCTGTCGCTGACCGCGAACCCCTCGCATCTCGAAGCCGTCAATCCGGTCGTGCTCGGCAAGGTCCGCGCCAAGCAGCATCAGCGCGGCGGCGAAGGCGCGCGCGACGCGGTCGTGGGCCTGCTCATGCATGGCGACGCCGCGTTCGCGGGTCAGGGGCTCGTGCCGGAATCGCTCGATCTGTCCGAGCTGCGCGGCTACCGCACTGGCGGTACCATCCACGTCATCGTCAACAACCAGATCGGCTTCACCACGAGCCCGGCGCAGGCGCGTTCCTCGCCCTATCCCTCGGACGTCGCCAAGGGCAACCAGGCGCCGATCTTCCACGTCAATGGCGACGATGCCGAGGCGGTTGTGCATGTCGCCCGCATCGCCACCGAGTTCCGCCAGCGCTTCAAGAAGGACGTGGTGGTCGATATTTTCTGCTATCGCCGCCACGGCCACAACGAGGCGGACGAGCCGGCCTTCACCCAGCCGCTGATGTACCGCGCGATCGCCTCGCATCCCACGACGCGCGAGATCTATGCCCAGCGGCTCGCCGCCGAGGGCCTCGTCAGCGCCGACGAATCGGAAACGATGCGCACCGATTTCCTGGCGCAGCTCGAGCGCGAGTTCGAGGCGGCGAAAAGCTATCGCCCGAACAAGGCCGACTGGCTCGAAGGCGCGTGGTCGGGCCTGACCGTCGCCTCGAACGACGACCGCCGCGGCGAGACCGCAGTGCCGATCGAGCTTCTGCGCGAGGTCGGATCGGCGCTGACGCACGTGCCCGAGGGCTTCAACCTCAACCCCAAGATCGCGCGCCAGCTCGAGCAGAAGAAGCACGCGCTCGAGCGCGGCGAGGAGATCGACTGGGCGACCGCCGAGGCGCTCGCCATCGGCACGCTCTGCGCCGAAGGCACGTTCGTGCGGCTTTCCGGTCAGGACAGCGGCCGCGGCACCTTTTCGCAGCGCCACGCCGTCCTCGTCGATCAGGAGACCGAGAACCGCTATGTGCCCTTGAACCACGTGCGCGACGGCCAGGCCCCGTTCGAGGTCGTGGACAGCCCGCTCTCAGAGGCGGCGGTCTTGGGCTTCGAATACGGCTACAGCCTTGCCGAGCCGCGCGCCCTCATCATGTGGGAGGCGCAGTTCGGCGACTTCGCCAACGGCGCGCAGGTCATCATCGACCAGTTCATCGCCTCGGGCGAGGCGAAGTGGCTGCGCATGTCGGGCGTGACGATGCTTTTGCCGCACGGCTACGAAGGCCAGGGGCCGGAACATTCCTCGGCCCGCCTCGAGCGCTACTTGCAGCTTTGCGGCGAGGACAATCTTCAGGTCTGCTATCTCACCACGGCGGCCAATTACTTCCACGTGCTGCGGCGCCAGGTGCGACGCAATTTCCGGAAGCCGCTCGTTCTGATGACGCCGAAGTCGCTGTTGCGCGCGCACGAAGTGGCCTCGCCCTTGAGCGAGATGGGGCCCGGCACGTCGTTCCATCGCCTCATCCACGAGATCGAACAGATCGCGGCCCCCGAAAAGGCGCGGCGCGTCGTCTTGTGCAGCGGCAAAATCTACTTCGACCTGCTGAAGACGCGGCGCGAGCAGAAAATCGACGACGTGGCGATCCTGCGGCTCGAGCAGCTCTATCCCTTCCCGGCGCAGACCTTCGCGCAGATGATGGCGCCCTATCGCAACGCCGAGCTGGTCTGGTGCCAGGAGGAGCCGGAGAACATGGGCGCATGGTCGTTCGTCGACCGGCGCATTGAGAAGGCGCTCGCCGCGGTTGACATCAAGATGAAGCGCGCGCGCTATGTCGGGCGGCCCGAGGCGGCAGCGACCGCGACCGGTCTCCTGCGGCGGCACAATGCCGAGCAGGCGCGGGTCGTGGCGGCCGCGCTTCAGGCCTAGGCGAAGGGGGCTCCATGGCGACCGAGATCGTGGTGCCGACGGTGGGCGAATCGGTGACGGAAGTCACCGTCGCGCGCTGGCTCAAGAAGGTGGGCGAGGCGGTTTCGCTCGACGATCCGCTTGTCGAGCTCGAGACCGACAAGGCGACGCAGGAACTGGCGGCGCAAACGGCCGGGACCTTGACCGAAATCGTCGCTCCCGAAGGCGCCACGATCAAGGTCGGCGGCATCCTCGGCCGGATCGGCGACGGCCCGGTCAAGGCCGCGCCTGCGAAGCCGGCTGCTTCCCCCGCGCCCGCGCCGAAGCCTGCGCCGCCGAAGCTCGCCGCGCCGCAGGCCGCGCCCGACCTGCTTGCGCGCTCCGGCCCCGCCGCGCGCAAGCTCGCGGCCGAGACCGGCGTCGATGTGGCGAAGCTCGAGCCCTCGGGCAAGGGCGGCCGCGTCACCAAGTCCGACATCGCCGCCGCCGCCCCTGCGGCGCAGACCGCCGCGGCGCCGGCTCCCGCGCCCATCCCGGCGCAGGCGCGCCCGCCCGCGCCGCCGCGTGCGCCGGCCCAAGGCGAACAACGCGTGCGCATGACGCGGCTCCGTCGTCGCATCGCCGAGCGCCTCAAGGAGGCGCAAAACACCGCCGCCATGCTCACCACCTTCAACGAGGCGGACATGAGCGCGGTGATGGCGATGCGCGAGCACTACCGCGACACGTTCGAGAAGAAGCACGGCGTGCGGCTTGGCTTCATGTCGTTCTTCGTCAAGGCGTCGATCGTGGCCTTGAAGGAAATTCCCGCCGCCAATGCCGAGATCGACGGCGACGACATCGTGTACAAGAACTTCTACGACATCGGCGTCGCTGTGGGCGCGGAGCAGGGGCTGGTCGTGCCGGTCGTGCGCGGCGCCGACCGACTGAGCTTCGCCGACATCGAAAAGCAGGTCGCCGATTTGGGCCGCCGCGCGCGCGATGGCAAGCTCGCGCTCGAAGAGCTCACCGGCGGCACCTTCACCATTACCAATGGCGGCGTCTTCGGCTCGCTTCTCTCGACGCCGATCCTCAATCCGCCGCAGGCCGCGATCCTCGGCATGCACAAGATCGAGCGCCGCCCGGTCGCGATCGGCGACAAGGTCGAGATCCGGCCGATGATGTATCTGGCGCTCACCTACGATCACCGGATCATCGACGGGCGCGAGGCGGTGACGTTCCTCGTCCGTGTCAAGGAATGCATCGAAGAGCCGCAGCGGCTCCTCTTCGACATGTGAGGCCATGAGCGACAGCTACGACGTCATCGTCATCGGCGCGGGTCCCGGCGGCTATGTCGCCGCGATCCGGGCGGCGCAGCTCGGCATGAGCGTCGCCTGCGTCGAGAAGAGCGCGACGCTCGGCGGCACCTGCCTCAATGTCGGCTGCATCCCGTCGAAGGCGCTGCTGCAATCGTCGGAGAAATATGCCGAGGCGAAAGGCGCGCTCGCGGTCCACGGCGTCGATGTCGGCAGCGTCGCGCTCGATCTCAAGAAGATGATGGCGCGGAAGGACAAGGTCGTCGGCGAGAACACGCGCGGCATCGAGTTCCTGTTCCGCAAGAACAAGGTCGCGCGCGTCAACGGCGCGGCGAAGTTCCTAGGCCCCGACCGGCTCGAGGTCGAGGGCCAGACCTTGACGGCCAAGCGCGGCATCGTCATCGCCACCGGCTCCGACATCGTCCCGCTTCAAGGCGTCGAGATCGACGAGAAGACCATTCTCTCCTCGACCGGCGCCTTGTCGCTCGACGCGGTGCCGAAGCGCCTCGTCGTCGTGGGCGCGGGCTATATCGGGCTCGAGCTCGGCTCGGTCTGGCGGCGGCTTGGCGCGCAGGTGACGGTGATCGAATTTCTCGACCGCGTCGCGCCCGGCATGGACAGGGAGCTTGGTGCGGCGCTCCAACGCACGCTTACCAAGCAGGGTCTCGAATTCCGCCTCGCCACCAAGGTGGTCGAGGCAACGCGCGGCAACGGCGGCGTGACGCTCGCGCTCGAGCCTTCGACCGGCGGCGCGCGCGAGACGCTGCCGGCCGATGCCGTGCTCGTCTCGATCGGGCGGCGGCCCTACACCGATGGGCTCGGCCTCGAGACGGTGGGCGTGGTGCGCGACAATCGCGGCCGCGTCAAGGTCGATGGACGCTATGCGACGAACGTGCCCGGCATTTACGCGATCGGCGACGTGATCGCCGGGCCGATGCTCGCGCACAAGGCCTCGGACGAGGGCGCGGCCTTGGCCGAGATCATCGCCGGCGAGAAGCCGCAGCTCGATTACGACGCGATCCCGGCGGTGATCTACACCTGGCCCGAGGTCGCCTCGGTCGGCAAGACCGAGGAGGATCTGAAAGAGGCCGGGGTGAAGTACCGCACCGGCAAGTTCCCGTTCTCGGCCAATCCGCGCGCGCGCGCCAACGCCGACACCGAAGGCTTCGTCAAGGTGCTGGCCGACGCCGCAACCGACCGCGTCCTCGGCGTCCACATCATCGGGCCCGACGCCGGCACCATGATCGCCGAAGCCGCGCTCGCGATGGAGTTCGGCGCGACGTCGGAGGACATCGCCCGCACCTGCCACGCGCATCCGACCTTGAGCGAAGCCTTGAAGGAAGCCGCCCTCGCCGTGGACGGCCGCGCCATTCACATCTGATTATTTCGCGCGCGGGTGGGCGGCGTCATAGACGGCGGCAAGGCCCTTGGCGTCGATCGCGGTATAGCGCTGTGTCGTCGAGAGGCTGGCGTGGCCGAGAAGCTCCTGGATCGCGCGGAGATCGGCGCCGCCCGCCAGCAAGTGCGTGGCGAAACTGTGCCGGAGCGCGTGCGGCGTGGCGCCCTCGGGCAGGCCGAGGAGCGCGCGCAGCTGCGCCATCTGGCCCTGCACGAGCCGCGGATGAAGCGGGCCCCCGCGCGCGCCGACGAAGAGCGGCCCGGTGGGACCGGGCCGATGCGGGCAGTGCGCGACATAGTCCGCGACCGCCTCCGCCACCGCCGGCAATATCGGCACGAGCCGCGTCTTCGCCCCTTTGCCCGTGATGCTGATCGCGCCGGCCGCGACCGGCGCCTCGCGGCGGGTGAGGGCGAGCGCTTCGCCGAGCCGCAGGCCGCTGCCATAAAGCAGCATCAGGAGCGCGAGATCGCGCTTTTGCTGCCACGGCGCGCGCGCGAGCGTCGGCACAGTGGCGAGCGTTTCGGCGGCGTCGTCCTCGCTCAGCGCCTTCGGCACGTGCTGCGCCCGCTTCGGCGCGCGCACCGCGGCTAGCGCCGCGTTGTGGAGATAGCCGCGCCGGTCGAGGAAGCGGAAGAACCCGCGCACCACCGACATGAAGCGCGCCGACGAGCTGCGCTTCAATCCCGCCGCCGCGCGCGCGGCAAGGGCGGCGCGGAAATCGGCCGCCGCCAGATCGCCGAGCGCGGCAAGATCGGGCTGGCGCCCGAGATGATCGGTCAGGAAATCAAGAAACGCGGCAAGGTCGGCGCCGTAGGCCGCGCGCGTATGCGGCGAGACGCGCCGCTCGTCGGCGAGCCACGCATCCCACGCGGCAATCGCGCGGGCGAGGTCGGAGGATGCAGGAAAACGCTCGAGCGGCAGGGGCGCGGGCGCGCGTGGAAACGCCGTCACGCCGGCAGGTCGAGCCATGCCGCGATGGTGATGGCGAGCGCGCGGGCGAGAAACCCGAGAAGCTCCGTCCCCTGGCCCGGATGGAATTTGCCCGCGCGGCGCGTGCCAATGCACAGAAGGCCGGGTGGCGCCGCGGCGCTCACCGCAAGCCTGAGGATCGCCGCCGAGCGCACCAGTCCCGCGCCGTTGCCGAACAGCTTTGGGTCGCCCGCGATCTCGGGGCAGAGCATCACCTCGCGCTCCGGCCCGAGCACGGCATCGACCGTGCCGGCATCGAGGATCTGCACCCCCTGATGGTTGAGGCGCGGCCGCT
>Ga0335078_10009288_pt1 | contig 14575 bp, 10 predicted proteins | sample Lox_Sample_32_FD_206711 | JGI IMG/M metagenome (GOLD analysis project Ga0335078, IMG submission 206711) | Soil microbial communities from Loxahatchee National Wildlife Refuge, Florida, United States - Lox_Sample_3.2 | ecosystem: Environmental > Terrestrial > Soil > Wetlands | place: USA...
GAAGTCCTGCACCAGATGGTTCACTACTTCACGGATCCCAAAGTCGCCGTGGTGCAGGGTCGCTGGACGTGGATCAATCGCCACTATTCCAACCTCTCAGAAATCGAGGCCATTCTGCTCGATGGCCACTTTGTGATCGAGCACGGGGGGCGGAATTTTTCCGGCCGCTTCTTCAATTTTAACGGCACCGCCGGCATGTGGCGCCGCGTAGCCATCGAGGACGCGGGCGGCTGGCAGCACGATACCCTGACGGAAGACACGGATTTGAGTTATCGCGCTCAGCTCAAGGGGTGGAAATTCGTCTACAATCCCGACATCGTTTGTCCCTCCGAATTGCCCGTCGAGATAAACTCCTTTAAGACGCAGCAGGCGCGCTGGGCCAAGGGGCTCATCCAGGTGGCGAAGAAGATTCTGCCCCGCGTCTGGCGCAGCCAGGAACCATTGGAAATCAAGCTGGAGGCTACCTTCCACCTCACGGCCAATATCGCCTACCCGTTGATGATCGTGTTCTCGGTGATTCTGCTGCCGGCCATGATCGTGCGTTTCTACCAGGGCTGGTTCCAGATGCTCTACCTCGACCTGCCGCTGTTCCTGGCGTCCACGTGCTCGATCTCCAGTTTTTACATGGTTGCGCAGCGCGAACTCTACCCGCGCGAATGGCGCAGCCGCATCAAGTACATTCCTTTCCTCATGGCCACCGGCATCGGCCTGGCCGTGACCAACGCCAAGGCAGTCATGGAAGCCATCGTCGGCAAGCAGACGGAGTTCGTCCGCACGCCGAAATATCGCGTCGAAGCACGCGAAGAAGGTTGGGAACGCAAGAAGTATGTGCGCCGCCGCGCCGGGTGGATTCCCATCGTTGAACTGTGTCTGGCCGGATACTTCCTCTTTACAACCGTCTATTCCTTCACCATGGAGAACTACCTCACCACGCCCTTCCTGATGCTGTTCTTTATGGGCTACTCCTACATGGGGACTATGTCGCTCTTTCAAACCCCGCTGCGGCGGCTGGCCAACGCCCTGCCTGCCCTCCTGCGCCCCCGGACTGTTGAACACGCCACGTAGATTGTGCTTACCTGAAGCCGCCTGACACAGCCAGGAGTGGGTGTGTCACGACGTGGCACGGGCATCTTGCCCGTGAAGGAGAAATGGCCGGAACGGCCATGGCGAAAACCTGCGGGGGGCGCATGCCCCCGCACCCTCGGGCGGACAAAACAGATCCGTAATCATTGCGCCTCACAAAAGAAGAATCCCACCAAACTCGCCGATGGCGAAAGATGATAGAATTCCTTCCTCTTGGGCGAGCGGATGAAATAAGGGCGCCGCTGCGGCGAAGAAATCCCAACATCGAGGTTGGTAATGGCGGAAGCAATCAGAGTAGGACTGGTGGGCGCGCGCTTTGCGGCGCGCTTTCACTGCGAAGGATTCCGGCGAGTCTTCGGCGTGCCGGTGGAGGTGGTGGGCGTAACGGCAAAGTCGGCGGAATCGAGCCAGGAATTTGCCCGCGCACACGGCATTCAGGCGTTCTCGACGTTTGAAGAGTTGTGTGATGCGGTGGATGTGTTAGACCTCTGCACGCCCGGCAACACCCATGAGCCCCTGGCGGTGGCGGCCTTCCGGCGCGGCAAGCACGTGATCGTGGAGAAGCCCTTCACCGGCTATTACGGCCCGGGGACTGACGATTTTCGCGGCAGCACCTTCAGCAAGGAAGTCATGCTGCGCGAAGCCCTGGCAAGCTGCGACCGCATTCTGGAGGCGGCGCGGGCTTCAGGGAAGCAGCTTGGATATGCCGAAAATTTCGTTTACGCTCCCGCCGTCGCCAAGGAGAGGGAGATCGTGCAGAAGAGCGGGGGCCAGATCCTGTGGATGATTGGGGACGAATCCCACAGCGGTTCGCATTCGCCCTACTACGGCATCTGGAAATTCTCGGGCGGCGGCTCGCTGGTGGGCAAGGGTTGCCATCCCATGTCGGCCGTATTGCATCTCAAGCGGGTGGAGGGCGAGGCGCGCGACGGCAAGCCCATCCGCCCCGCCACCGTTTCCGCCCGCACCCATGAAATCACCCGCCTCAAGAATTACCGCGACGCGGGATTCCTGCGCACCACCTACGATGACATCGAAGACTACTGCCAGGTGCACGTGACCTTCGAAGACGGCACCGTGGCCGACGTATTTTCCGCCGAACTCGTGCTGGGAGGCGTGCACAACTGGCTGGAGGTCTTCGCCAATAATCACCGCACACGGTGCAATCTGAATCCTATCGACGCCATCGAGACATACAATCCCCGCGAAGACATCCTGAAGGAAGTGTACGTGACGGAGAAGCTGGGGACCAAGCAGGGCTGGAGCAAGCCTGCGCCTGACGAGGACTGGCAACACGGCTACCCGCAGGAGTTCCAGGATTTCGTGTCCAGCATGGCCGCCAACCGGGCTCCCCTTTCGAGCGGGGACCTGGCGCGCGATACCATCGCGGTGCTCTATACGGCGTACCTTTCCGCGGAGCGCCGCGGCACCGAAGTGGAGATTCCGCAGGCGGCATGACACTACGGGCGCCAATTCATAGTATCCTTCTGATTTGTCACAATGCCTTTGGCCGCAATGGGGAAGGAGTGTGTCCGTGACAGCACAAAAGTTGAGTCCGAATGTCAACATCGTAGGCGGAGGAATGATCACCTTCGACCTGCTTCTGCCGTCCTTGTACCACCTGCAACGGACCGGGGTGATCGGCAAGATAGACGTCTGTGCCCTGAATGCCGTTCCCCTCAAGGCCCTTGCGGAGAATCCCGATTTCCACGAAGCCTTTCCCGGACAGCGATTCACGCCGCATCCGGGGCTCACGGCTCCAGCGGATGCCCAGAATCCGGATCTCTACAAGGAAGTCATCGCGGGGATGGCTCCTGGCAACATGGTAGTGGTGGCCACACCTGACAATCTTCACTACGCGGTAGTGAAGTATGCCCTCGAGCATGACCAGAATGTGCTATGCGTAAAGCCGCTGGTCCTCAAGTATGAGCAGGCAGTAGAACTCGAGAAGCTAGCGGTCGAAAAAGGCCGCTTTGTGGGAGTGGAGTATCACAAGCGCTTCGATCGCCGCTCGCTGGTGGCGCGGCGCGGCTATCGGCTGGGCCAGTTCGGCGCGTTTATGATGGGCGAGGCCAAACTGATCGAGCCCTACTACTACCGCCACTCGAATTTCCAAAACTGGTTCACCTGCGACCGCACCGACCCCTTCACCTACATTGGCTGCCACTATGTGGACCTGGTTTACTTCATCACGGGATTGAAGCCCGTGGAAGTTTCGGTCCAGGGGGTGAAAGGAAGATTTCCCAATGGCAATGAGGCATTCCTGTGGTCACACGCCCGCGTGACGTGGGAGAACGGCGCCCTGCTTTCCGTAGTGAATGGCTTGGGCTATCCCGACGCCGCGGCCGGGAGCAACGACCAGGGAATGATCCTGTATTGCGAGGGGAAGGACCAGACGGGGCTTATGTTTCATGACGATCACAACCGGGGCGTCGCCTATTCCTACCTGGAAAACACAGGCCCCGGCGGCTCGAAATATAATTACGTCAGTCCCGACTTCTACCGCCTGGTTCCCTGGGAGGGAACGGGCTATAAGCCCATCGGTTACGGCTACGAGTCGGTGGAGGGAATCACCCGCACCATCCATCGACTGGAAAACGCTGCGGCGGGATTGAGCGGGGAGGCGGCGCTGGTCCGCCGCCGGGAGTTGATTCGCGATGTAGATAGTCAGGGTCTAATCGCTACCCCCGCCAACAGCTTTATCAATGAACTGGTGGTGGAAGCCGCGCGCGCCTCGATCCTGGCGAATGCTTCGCGCGTGCGCATCGTCTATGGCGACCATCCGCATATAGAGAAAAGTAGTGGATCGTGGGGAGTGGTTAGTGGCTAGAAACGACAGGCAGGACGCCGGATCTTGGACCTAGCCACTAACCACTAACCACTATCAACTGACCACTGCCCTTAGGAGCAATGATGGCAATCTACGACTTAACGCCCGTGGACGTCCCGAAAGTGGAGACCAAGTACCGCAGCATCAAGACCAGACTGCCGGTGCCGGAATCTCTGCCGATCTTCGCCGCGCTGAAGGAGTCGGAACCGCGCTCGATGATGGGCCAGCCGCCCATCGTGTGGGACAAGGCCGAGGACTTCATCATCAGCGACCGCTGGGGCAACCGCTGGATCGACTGGTCGAGCGGCGTGCTGATTACCAACGCCGGGCACGGCCGCCCCGAGATTCGCGCCGCTCTACGTGAGGTGATTGAGCGGGGCCTGCTGGCGTCGTACGTGTTCGTGCATGAACAGCGCGCCCGCCTGGCGGAGATGTTGCGCAATATCTCGCCCGACCCGCAGAATTATCGCGCCTTCCTGCTGAGCACCGGCAGCGAGGCCACGGAGAATTGCATCAAGTTGGCGAAGACCTACGCCCTGGCCAAATACGGTGCGCGCAAGAAGTACTTCGTCACCTTCCATTACGCCTTTCATGGTCGCACCATGGGCGCGCAGCTTGCCGGCGGCTGGGAGAAATCGAAAGAGTGGATGGTCGATCGCGACCGCACCTTTGTGCAAGTTCCTTTCCCGGATGGTTACAAGAACGAAAATACATCCTTTGACCTTTTCCTCGAGACGCTGGCCGAACAAGGCGTGAGGCCGCGGGACATTGCCGGTGTGATGACGGAAACCTACCAGGGCGGTGGGCCGGATTTCCTGCCGGTCGAGTACGCGCAGAAGCTGGAAGCGCTCTGCCGCGAGCACGACATCGTGATGTGCTACGACGAAGTGCAGGCAGGCTTTGGCCGCACGGGCAAAATGTTCGGGTTCGAGCACTATGGCGTGCGGCCCGACCTGATCGCCTGCGGCAAGGGCATTAGTTCTTCACTGCCCATTTCCGCCGTAATCGGACGCGAGGACATTATGGGTCTCTACGCGCCCGGGTCGATGACGTCCACGCACTCCGGTTCACCGTTGCCCGTCGCCGCAGCTATCGCCAGCCTGGAGATCATTCAGAAAGAGAAACTGGCGGAGCGCGCCGCGCGTATGGGAGCGATCATGCTCCCCGAGCTTAAGCGCATCCGCGAAAAACACCCCGAAGTGCTGGGATGCCTGCAGGGCAAAGGCCTGGTGGCGGGAATCCAGGTAGTCAAACCCGGCACCAAGACCCCCGACCCTGACACCGCGCTGCGCATCAACATCGCCTGCTTTCACAAAGGCGTGCTGATGTTCGCCCCCGTCGCCGCCTGTGGTGAATGCCTGAAGATCGCTCCACCCCTTACCATCGCGGAAGACGCGCTGCGCGAGTCCTTGGAGGTGTTCGAAAAGGCAGTGGAGGAAATGCTGGCAAAGGGTAAGGGGTGAAGGGTCAAAGCTGAAGTCCCGATCGACTGCAGAGGCGAATGGGGATCTGCGCCTGGCCGATGTAGTGCACGCCCACGTCCCAATCATAGCCGGGACGATGAAAGGTATGGGTGTAACCCCCGGCCACGTAATGCCGTTCCATAACCAGCACCGGCTTGCCGTCATGCCTAGCCAGCAGCGCGGCGGCCACCAACCCTCCCACGCCGGAGACGATCAGGATCCGGCCTAGACTTGAATTCCTCCCGCGATTCCAATACAGTCTCAAGGTCTCCGTGCTTAACGTCGAGAACATGCTGGAATGGACGTGCGGCGAACTGCCAAGGCCCCTGTTGATGCGGTGGGCTGCGGTCCTCTTCACTCTCTTCGCACTCTCACTTCAACTTTCCCTTGCCGCATCGCAGATCTTCCTGGCGGGGGCCGGGATTCTGTATGCGGCTCACCTCCTGCGCGCGCGGCCCCGGATTGTCTTCCTTCCCGTCAAACTCCCCCTCGCCCTCTTTTGCGGCTGGTCAGTGGTTTCGATTTTCTGGGCGGCAAACCCCGCGGCGGGGTGGTTTGCGGCGCGAAAACTTGTGCTGTTTCTCATATGGCTGCTGGCGGTCAACCTGGTGGTCAGTACACACCACTTGCGCCGCCTGCTGGAGGGCCTTTTCCTGGTGTCTCTCCTGACGAGTCTCGTTGGGATGGCGCAGTTTGTCATGCAATACCGCGAGGTGCAGGCGCTCCATCCAGGCCAGGTTTACCATTATCTGACCTCCACCCGAATTCATGGGTTCATGGGCCACTGGATGCACTTCGGCGGGCAGCAGATGCTGGTTTTCGTCTTTCTGTTGGCATTTTTGCTGCTTTGCCAAAACAATAACTCGAAATTCGAAAATCGAAAATCTGATGCTGGGCCCGGTGTCTCTAGTTTCGATTCTCGGGTTTCTTTGTTCTGGTGGGTGCTGCTCGCGCTGGTCGCCGTTTCGATCATCCTGAACTTCACGCGGGGAGTGTGGTTAGGCTGCTTCCTGGCGGGGTTCTACCTCGTGGCCCGATGGCGACCGACGCTACTCTGGGGTTTGCCGATCCTGCTGGCCTTGGGTTACCTGGCCTCGCCCTCCCTGGTGCGTGAGCGCCTGCACCTGGCCCTACATCCCACCCGGGAACCCGCGCTTTCTATACGCCTCGAGATGTGGCGTGTGGCGCTGAAGATGATTCGCGCCCATCCTTGGGTGGGAGTGGGCCCCAATAATATTGAGGAGGTTTACGGCCTCTACCTGCCTCCGGGGAAATCACCCGAGGTGGGTTATCACAGCCACTTTCACAATGACTATCTCCAGTTTGCCGCCGAGCGAGGCTTGCCCTGTCTGGGTGCGTGGGTGTGGCTGATGGCGGTTTTGGGCTGGCAAACCTGGAAACTTCGGCGCCGGCTTTCCACCCAGAGATGGATTGCCGACGCTTCGCTTGCCGCATTGCTGGCCTTCCTGGCGGAAGGCTGCTTCGAATTCAACTTTGGAACGTCGCCGGTACTCATGCTCTTTCTCTTCCTTACTTCGACGCCATTCATTGCCGCAGGGGGTGAGGTGGCACGGCATGAACCCTAAGCAGCAGATGTTCCGGAGTTCGATCGTTGTGGCGTTCTTCAACCTGCTCGGGGGGGTGAGCGGAATCCTCGTAGAGACCAGCATTGCAGCCAACCTGGGGTTATCGCAGCGTTCGGACACGTTCTACGTTGCTTACACGATTCCCTACATCATCTTGAACCTGCTTACTGCAACCGGCCAATTCTCCCTGGTGCCATTCTTCGCATCGCTGGAATCGAACCAGGACGATCGGGAAGTCTGGCGTGGTTTCAGTTACGTTGCCAACATTCTCTTTCTGGGATTGGGAGCCATTGCAGCAGTGGGGGCGGTGGCTTCCCCCTGGATTATTCACGGCATCGCACCGGGGTTTACCCACCAGCAAGCCGCGTTGGCAACACAACTCTCGCGGTGGCTTTTCCTGATTGTCATTCCCGCCGGCCTGGGTGAACTGATGCGATCCTTCTTGCTCAGCCGCCACTATTTCGCGCTTCCGACGGCTTCAGGGTTCATCCGCAACGTCGCCGCCATCGTGGTCATCCTCTTGGGGTTCCATCGTTACGGTCCCCAAAGTATCTTCCTCGGCTACCTGGCTGGATTTCTGCTGCAATTGGCAATACTGGGCTGCCAGATTCTCAAATCCTTCCGGCCCCGCTATTTCCTTATATTGAGGGCCAGCGGCGAATCCTTCCGCAACCTGCGCGGCGCGGGATCGGCCCAGTTGGGAGGGGCATTGGCCTGGCAGGGCCTGGTGATTGTGGAGCGTATCATAGCCTCCTACCTCCCGGCTGGGACCCTGACAGCGTTAAACTACGGTTTCAAGATACTCGGCACTATGGCGGAACTTTTGGGAGGCAGCGTGGGAACCGCCGCACTCCCGGGACTCTCACGCGCCGTCAGTTTGGGTAACCACGAGGAGGAACGCAAAATCTTTCGCGACACGCTCGAAATCAGCCTCTTGCTGCTTTCCCCCATGGCGGTATTTTGCCTGATGCTGCCTCATAACATCATCCGGCTCGTTTTCCAACGCGGGCAGTTTACGCCGGAGGCGACGGGTCTTATGACGATGGTTTTCTTTTATTACAGCTTTAGCCTGCTGCCCTTTGCCTTCGTGCGCCTGTTGAACTTCTCGCTCTTTGCACGCCGTGAGCCGGGCGCTTACTTTCGCCTCACGCTTATTCACTACAGCATGATACTGGTCTTCGATCTCTTCTACGTTGGCATCCTGAGATTCGGGGCGAAAGGAATTCCCCTGGGGTTTCTCACGGGGTCGTTAATTGCCTGTGGCTTGGCGGTTCGGCGGAATATCGGAGAGGTGCAGATAGCCTTGGATCGCGTCCTGGGCCGCTTTGCTCTGAAGAACCTCGTTGCGGCGCTTGCGGCGGCATTAAGTGTCGGCGCGCTGAGATTCTGGCTGGCCCCGCCGGCCACAAGTTACCAGGACTTCGTTTTCCTGTGCCTCACTTGCGGAACGGGCAGTGTGATCTATGTAGCGACTTTGGCAACGCTACGCGCGCTTCCATTGGCGCAATTTACCATATTGTGGTCACGGGAGAGCGCATCCTGATGAGCCGTCGCGCTAAGTATCCACCTTTGTGTCGCGAAGCTTACACTACGGGCGGAAATGGCCTCCTATAGCGTCCTGGTTGTTACCAATCTTTGGCCCACCGAAGCGGACCCGTCATTCGGAAGCTTCGTGCAAGCGCAGATGGAGTCGCTGCGTCCGCTCGGGGTGGATTTCGACGTCCTTTTCGTCAACGGCCGCGCGTCCCGATGGAATTACCTGCGTGGTATTCGACAGGTCCGCAGGCAGGTAAGGGCTAAACGCTATGATTTGATTCACGCGCACTTCGGTCTTTCCGGTTGGGTGGCCCGATGGCAGTGGCGCGCGCCGCTTTTGGTGTCGTTCATGGGCGATGACGTTCTGGGCAGGCCCGCCCGTAGCGGACGGCTTACCCTGATGGGGCATTTTCTGCGAGCCTCGGGATTCATACTGGCTCGCCTGGTCGATACGGTGATCGTGAAGTCTCCGCAAATGGCTTCGAAACTGCGTATGCCCTCCGCCCATGTCATTCCCAATGGCGTTGACCTCAACCTGTTTCGACCCATGGACCAGGCACAGGCGCGGCAATTGCTGGGCCTCGATTCCGCCAAGAAGTACGTGCTCTTTCCCTATAATCCCGCCGAACCTCGCAAGCGCTTCGATCTGATTCAGGCCGCGGTTTCCCTGGCTCGCGAACAGGTTCCGGACCTGGAAGTCCTCGTGAGGCGGGGCTTGCCGCAGCAGCAGATTTCGATGTATATGAACGCTGCCGATGTCCTGGTGATGGCCTCCATTTTTGAAGGCTCACCCAACGCTGTCAAGGAAGCCATGGCCACAAACCTGCCGGTGATCTCCGTCGAGGTGGGCGACGCTGCCGAACTGATCGGCCCCACGGCCGGCTGCTTCTTGATTCCCCGCGACGCTCGCGCCATTGCGGACAAACTGGTGGACGTCTGCCGTAGTGGAAAACGCACGAACGGCCGCGAGTGGATCAGCAGACTCTCCATGGAGGTCGTGGCGAAGCAGATCGAGGCAGTCTACGCCGCTACCTTGCGGCAGCATTCGTAAAGTACCTGCAACAGAGACTGTTTTCGCCGATGAAATACTTTCGACGCTAGTCTGACCCCGGAACTAAAGTTGTTATTCGGCTGACAAGATCGCTCGAACAGAATTGATGATGCCCACAGAACTTGAACTCATCCAGGCCGCGGAACGCTTGCACTTCCACCTGCTGAGACAATATTACTCAGAGGGGTTAGTGCATGGGCCCGATGCCGGAATTCGCTTTCAATTACGCCTCTGGAGATTCTTCAAGGCTGCCTTGCCGTTTGTCGCCTGGCATGACGATTACGTTTTCATGCAATCACAGGGCTACTGGATTTTGTCCAACTTGATGCTCCACGAAGCGACCGGCGAAGGTAAATATCGTTCCCTCGCACTGGAGAGTGCCGAAGCAACGCTCCGGATGCAACAACCCGGGGGGTTCTGGCTTTATCCTCTCCCGGAGCGCAGGCACTTGATAGCTACCGTGGAGGGGAACTGGGGTACGATCGGTCTTCTGGCTGCCTATACTCGCGAACCACGAAAGGAATTTCTGGCGGCCGCGGTTCGTTGGTACGATTACCTGGTGGGGACAATCGGGTTTCAAAACCATCTGCGAGGAAAGGCTATTAACTACTTCGACAAACCGCGAGGCAAAATCCCCAACAATTCCGTCGAAGCCGGTTGGGTCTTCCTACGCCTCTGGAGAGCTACGGGAGACTCACGCTTCCTTGAGCACGTGGATGCGATGCTGGATTTCCTTTCGAATGCGCAGCTTCCCAGCGGGGAATTGCCTTATATCGTGGAGGGTCCATACGAGAAAGGTCGCCCCCATTATCTCTGTTACCAGTACAATGCTTTTCAGTTCCTGAAGCTGGCTTGGGCAGCCGCCTTGCGCGCCGATTCACGGATTGACCGCATGCTTCCCGCACTGGCCGGATTCCTGGCCGGGGGTGTCGGCCAAGACGGGACAAGCCTCGTGGATTGCTTTAACGCCAAACCGGAGACTGATTACTTCACTGCCGTTCTGGCCGCCGCCTTGAGGGAAGCGGGGAAATTGCGCATTCCCGGTGGGCGAACGCCGGTTTCCAGCGACAAGGAATCGCCAACTATTAATCCCCAGGTGGAAGCGCGCAACCTGAGCGATCGGTGCTACGCGCGCATTCTCCATCGGCAACGGCCCGATGGGAGCTTTGCTTATACAACGGGCGATTACGGTTTTATGCGCGATGGCCGGTCATATCCAAGGCCGCAGGTTATGACGCTATTCCACTTGCTCTATCCGGGGTGCGGGAATGGATTTGAGAAAACAGTGGCTAGTGGACAGTGGTGAGTGGCTGGAAAGAGACCGCGGGATTGAGAAACAGTTCGAACGTTTGATGTCAATGGATTAACAAATGGCTGGCCACTGACAACTAGCCACTAGCCAGCAACGACTGCTCCTATGTGCGGCATTTGCGGAGTCTACAATTTCGGGACAGGGGAACCGGCCGATCCTGGAGCGCTGAAGAGCGCCACGGACGCCATGGCACATCGCGGGCCTGATGACGAGGGCTTTCATTTGGACGGCCCCCTGGGTTTGGGGAATCGGCGCCTGAGCATTATTGATTTGCCGGGGGGCCACCAACCCATCGCCAATGAGGATGAATCCGTCTGGATCACTTTCAACGGCGAGATCTATAACTATCGGGACCTGCGTCCGGACCTGATGGGGCGCGGCCATCGCTTCAGGACCAACAGCGATACCGAAACGATCCTGCACCTTTATGAGGAGTACGATCTCAAGTTTCTCGATCAGTTGCGCGGCATGTTTGCCATTGCCATTTGGGACGGCCGCAAAGGGCGCCTCCTTTTGGCCCGCGACCGGCTGGGGGTAAAGCCGCTCTTTTACTCCCTTCAACCAGGACGGCTGGCTTTTGCCTCCGAGCTACGCGCCTTGCGCGAATTATTGCCACGCCCCCCCGAAACTGACCCGCAGTCCATTTACGACTTCTTTGGCTTTCGCTACATCCCGGCTCCGCGGACGTTTTATCGCGGGGTGGAAAAGCTTCTTCCCGGGCATTATATGGTGGCCGACTCACGCGGCGCTCGCACCCACGCTTATTGGGATATCCCGGAGGAAGAAGAGACATCCCTGCCTCCCAAGGAGATCGCTGCGGAGGTCGTCGCACAATTGCGCGAGTCGGTGAAATTGCGGCTGATCGCAGACGTTCCCCTGGGAGTGTTCCTGAGCGGGGGAACGGATTCCAGCGCGGTGGTGGCGCTCATGGCGGGACTCGGAGCCCGCCCGCTGCGGACTTTTTCGGTGGGATTCGAGGAGAGCGAATACAGCGAATTGCCTTTTGCCCGCGAAGTGGCCCGCCGTTACTCTACCGAGCACCATGAACTCATCGTCAAGCCGGAACATCTGCGCGACGAACTGCCCCGGCTGGTGGCATTTCGGAATGAACCGATCGCCGAGCCTACCGACGTGGCGCTCTATTTGATATCCCGGTTGGCCGCCCAAAGTGTCAAAGTCGTGCTGGCTGGGGAAGGCGGCGATGAACTGTTCGCCGGCTACCCCAAGTATGCCGCCGATCGGCTGGCCGGACTGGTCTCAACCCTGCCGCCGCAAGTTACCCGTACCCTCATCCGCATGCTGCCGTTTCACCAACGCCGCATCAAAATTGCCCTCGAAGCGCTTTCCATCCGGGATGAGGCCGAACGCTCCGCCACTTGGTTCGCCTCTTTCTCGCGCGAAGAGCGTGAAGTCCTGTTCGCGCCTGAATTCCTCGCTCAGGTAGACCCCTCGCACCCGGCGCGGGTATTTGAAACTTACCTCAATAGAGGTAAGGGGCGGTCACCTCTCAAACGGTTGCTCTATGCCGATCTCAAGGTCTGGCTGCCGGACAACCTGCTCCAGCGCGGCGACCTGATGACCATGGCCGCCTCGATTGAAGAGCGCGTGCCTTTTCTCGACCACCGCCTGGTGGAGATTGCAGCGCGCCTTCCCTCCCGCCTACTGACCAGGGGATTTCGAACCAAGGCTCTGCTGAAAGACGCCCTTCGCGCCTATGTCCCCAAGGAAGTCCTGTTCCGGCGCAAGGTGGGCTTCACGGTGCCCGTCCGCGATTGGTTCAGGAAGCCGTTGAGGGCGTTGGTGGAAGACCTGGTCCTCTCGCCGGAAGCCCGGACCCGGGGTTACTTCAACGCAGCCAATATGGAACGATTCATTCGCGAACATGTCGAGGGCATTCGTGACCGGCAAAAGCAGCTTTGGGCGCTGATAAATTTTGAGTTGTGGTGCCGGCATGCTCGATAAGCTTCCTGCTGTCTGCATAATTGTCGAAAACCTCCCGGTCCCCTTCGACCGTCGAGTGTGGCAGGAGGCACGATCGCTCCGGGATGCGGGATACCGGGTTTCCGTCATATCTCCTCGGGGAAAGGGTTACGAGCGAAACTATGAAGTCTGCGAGGGGATCGAAATCTACAGGCATGGGGTATGGGAAGCCTCCGGCGCGGCCGGTTATCTGCTGGAATACTCATGGTCACTGACCATGGAATTCCTCCTAACTTCAAGAGTATTCCTCAAAACCCAATTCAAGATTCTCCAGATCTGTAATCCACCCGATCTGATTTTCCTGGTGGCAGTATTCTTCAAACTCTTCGGCGTCCGCCTCATCTTTGATCATCACGACTTGAATCCGGAGTTGTATGAAGCGAAGTTGGGCCGGCGTTCAGGGATTCTTTATACCTTGATCTGCTGGGCGGAGCGATTGACCTACAAGGCAGCCGATGTTTCGATTGCGACGAATGATTCCTATCGTGAGATCGCCCTCACCCGCGGAAGGATGGATCCCCGGCGAGTGTTCACTGTGCGAAGCTGTCCCGATCTGAAAGATCTTCGGGTTTCGCCCACCCCAGCCCTGAAACAGGGCAAGCCGTACCTGGTGGTTTATCTGGGGGTCATGGGCCAACAGGAAGGGCTGGGACTTTTGTTGGAGGCCATCGAATACATTGTGAAGGAACGCCGCCGGAAGGATGTATGTTTCGTGATGATCGGGGATGGAACGGAGAAGCCGTACCTGCAAGCACGATGCGCTGCCATGGGGCTCGACCGGGTGGTTACATTTACCGGAAAGCTCAACAGTGCGGAATATGCTCCTTATCTTTCCACTGCGGATGTTTGCGTCGCCTCGGATCCCAAGAACCTCATGAATGACAAATCCACCATGAATAAGATACTGGATTACATGGCTTATGGGCGTCCCACCGTGTTATTCGAACTCACAGAGGGGCGACGCTCCGCGGGCGATGCCGCACTCTATGCACGTCCCAACGACCCCATGGACTTCGCTGAGCAGATCCTCAAGCTTCTGAATTCGGAACCGCTTCGCCGGCAACTGGGCGAGTGTGGCCGAAAGCGCATCGAAGGAAGGCTGAACTGGGAAATGGAGAAGGTGGCGTTTCTGGCCGCTTACGCCGCGGCATCCAACGCCTGACCCCTGAAATTCCCTCTCGGCAATCCCGCGCCCAATCCGCCCATCGACCAATCAACTGGCTCCCCGGCCCGCCAGAACCACCGGGATGGTTTTTAACAGTATTTTCCAATCAAGGGTCATTGACCAGCGGTCAATATATTCCAGATCCAGCTCCATCCAGCGGCGAAAGCTGAGTTTGCTCCGGCCCTCCAGCGCCCACAGACAGGTCAGGCCGGGCTGCATCCGCAAGCGGCGGCGCTGCCATCGCTCGTATTTTTCCACCTCCTGGGGAAGAGGCGGACGAGGACCTACAAAAGACATATCTCCCCTGATGATATTGACCAACTGGGGGAGTTCGTCGAGGCTGAACTTGCGCATAAACCGTCCGATAGGTGTACAACGTGGATCGTTCTTGATCTTGAACACAGGGCCATCCACTTCGTTCAGCGCTTCCAGTTCCTCCCGAAGCAGGTCAGCGTCCGCGCGCATCGACCGGAACTTGTGCAGTTTGAACTTCCGCCCGCCCAAGCCGCATCGCGTCTGGGAAAAGAAGATGGGCCCTCGAGATGTGAGCCTTACCAGCACCGCGAGAA
>Ga0335078_10009289_pt1 | contig 14575 bp, 10 predicted proteins | sample Lox_Sample_32_FD_206711 | JGI IMG/M metagenome (GOLD analysis project Ga0335078, IMG submission 206711) | Soil microbial communities from Loxahatchee National Wildlife Refuge, Florida, United States - Lox_Sample_3.2 | ecosystem: Environmental > Terrestrial > Soil > Wetlands | place: USA...
GATCCTGCACGGAATCCGGATAGCGGTACGCCGAAATGATCACTCCTCCGTGGCCTTCGTAGTACGTGTGGTGACCACCCCCACGGCTCCTCGCAAGATCATTTCTACAAAATTGCCCAGGGTGCAGGAGCTTGAGCGTGATGGGTCCTTCGAACCCTGCGCCCTTCTGCCTGTCGAAGGACGCGAAGTAGTGAATGTAGTCGCGAGCATCGCGCAGCTCGAAGGTGAGGCCCCGAGGCAGCAACACAAAGTCGCCCGCCACCAATTGGTGCGCTTTTCCGCTTGATTCGACTAGGCTCCCGGAGCCGTGCGCGACCATGAACATATCGGTGTAATCTGCGGTTTCGCGCGGCATGAGGGGACCATTGACGTACGAGCGGCCGACGGAGAGGCCACTCGCTTTGCTTTGGTAGAAGAGCGTATTGGTGAGTACCGTCCCGTCCCGAAACCGGTAGGTCTTCGATGGGGCTCCGTCGCTGCGGTGAGGGGAGAGTTTCAGGACATGCACAGGCGCCGCGCTCGCGACGCTCACGGCAACAGACAGCAGCAGCACGGGCAGACGGTTTCTCATGATGGTTTCTCTCTACGTTTGCCGGCTCTTAGCCGGCACCGACCCTCGATGCCGAGCCCTTGCCGTATACCCGCACGCCTACCCGAGTTGCGCAGCGGGCCCGGATCTCGCCGACGATGCGAGCGCGATAGGCACTGAGTGCGGGGCCGATGAGCGGCCGCTTGCGAAGAAGCGCCACTTCGGCCGCCGTGTACGGCCGCACCTTCGATCCGCCCGGGACCGGGGCGCCGAGGTCGAACACTACGAAATTCATGACCTCGGCGAGCATTCGATCCGACATTCCCGTGAGCGCCACGTCAGGAAGCTGAACGATGTAGGCCCGCCCTGCGCGGGTGCAGAGAAAGCTCCCGGCAACGCCCTGCAACGAGGGCACGGCATGGGGCGCCGAGACGCCCTCGATCCCATGGCAGCCACCACACTGTGTGAGATACGCGCTTTGTACGGGCGTCAGGTGAGTAATCGACCGGGGCGTCCCCGGCTCTTGCCCGGCCGTAGCGAGAAGCGGGATCGCGCATGCCGCTCCGAGTGCTGCGATCCGCTTACCCATCACTATCCGTCTCTCTTTGCGAGTGTGACCGCCCGCAGCGCATGAACTTGCGCCGGCGAGAGCTGCCTGCCCGCGCGGGCGCGCGCGATATCGGTCGGCGAGAAAACTTTGCCCTTCCAGTGCACGTCGCCCGAGCGATCGAGACTCACGATGTAATCAAGCGCGGCGGCGAGATCGCTGTTCGAGAGCGCCGCGAACGACGGCATGACTCCGACGATCGATGAGCCGTCCACGGTGATCTTGCCCGCCATGCCAAAGAGCACGACCCGCTCGAGGTAGCTCCGACCGGCGACTGTCGCGGCAATCCGGTCCGCACGGCCGGCCAGTCTTGGAAACTGACCCGGCAAGCCCGCCCCAGCCAGCTGGTGGCACACGGAGCAGTTGTTGTTGAACACCGCCGCATGGTCGGCGGCGGGCTCTGCCGCAACGGTATGCGCCAGGCTTATGGCAACTACCAGTACCGCCTCTGCTGCAAGCCCAGCCATCCGCACAATACGATGCGGACTCATTCCGCCAACCCCACGAGGACCGCCATCGAGCAGTGGTATTCCATGCTATTCGTGCCGAAGCACCAATAAATGTGATTGTTGGCCTGAGGCCGATATATCGGCATCGCGCGATCGGTACCCACGCAGTCGCAGCGGCCGCACGCGGTGGCTCCGCAGCAGTCCCGATAGGCAACCAGGTAGGTCCGGCGATCGTCCGGATTGATGCAGCTACCGATCCAGGAGGTCGGGGAAGGTTGCGATCCCGGCGGACAGGAGTGGACGCCGCCGCCGCAACAGGAGCAGAGAAAGCCGTCGATGCCGCAATAGCGCCAGTAGTTGCAAGCAGTGTCGTCGTGGGTCTGGGCGGCGCGGCTGAAATCGGTCTCCTTGGGCGCATCAGCGGCCCGCGCGCGCTCGATGGGAAGGAGCGGGAACGCCGGTACGGCGACGAGGAGCGCCCCGAGACGCGCAAGGGCGCTGCGCCGCGAGAGACGCGCAGCCAGGTGTCTCGCCAGTCGCTCGCCCACTTGGTCGATGTGAGTTCGCTTCACGCTCAGAAACCTCTCACAGCCACAAGAGCCGCTCCCGGACCTCTCATCGCCCGCAGTACCGCCCCCGAGGCGGGATCGAGCACCCAAAGCCATCCGCCGGAGAACGCAAAGAGCAGCGGCTTGGCATCCTGGGTGACAGCCAGGGTTTCTGCCGATTCTGGAACATCGAAACGAGCAAGCAGCTTGTGCGAGCGCACATCGAGCACCCAGACTTGTGTGCCCGGCTCCTCGTAGCTCCAGGGCGTACCTTCGTGCATCAACACGAATAAGCGGCCGCTTTTGCGGTGATACGCCATCGGCACATGCCCGCCCGGACGCCAGGTGATCTGACCCAGGTGTGTGGTGGCCGGTGAGAGCCCCGCGGCCTCCTCGATCGACCAGGTCGGTTCGAAACGGGGAATATGGCCGAGGTGGACGGGATGGACCACGCCATCATAGGTGACGAAGAGCGCGAGTCCGCTATAACGGTCCACGACGCTCTCATCGAGGACGGGGTCCTGCTCGATGTCGAAGAAGCGCTTCGTGCGATGAACGGTATAGCGCCCTCGCGGGCCCGAATCCACCGCGTCCATCGAGCCGTCCGCGCAGAGCGAGGCAAAGTCCCGGGCTCCAAACGGAAATACCAAGCCGCAACCTGGAATCTCCACCGTCGCGATCACCTTGCGGGCGCGCACATCGACGACGGCCACCGAGGATGCCGGCTGGAAATTGTAGACGTAGGCGTAATGACCGTCTGCGCTTAGGCCAAAGATATGGGTCTTGGGGTCCGAGATGAGCCGTCCCGGAAGGGTGATCTCCCCCTCATTGTTCAGGTCCTTGCCACCGTAGATCGACAGCACATCCTCCCGCGTGCCGCGATTGCCCAAGGTCCAGTAAGTCTCCGCGAGGTAAAGCGTTTTGTCGTCTGGTGCCAATGCAACATTAACGGGCTTCGAAGAATAGACCGTCGCGATGAGCTTTGCGGTATCGCCATCGAGGATCCGAATCCCCCCTGCGTTGCCGCTGTAAACGAGATCGTGTGCCGTGAGCCCCTGAAACGCCGTCACCGTCGCCGTTTCGCTTTGCAGCACGGGCGGCTCATCGCCCCTCGCCCACGCCGCGGCCGCTGCGCTTACGCCGATCGCCAGCAGAGTCGCAGTGGCGATGATGTTGGGTATCGCTGACAGCGTGCGTCTCATGTGGCCGGCACGCTAGGCGTTGTGGGAGACGAACGGGTAGGCGCGCTTCTCGAGCGTCTGTTCGACGGCCCAGTGTGCCGTGAGCATCGCAGCATCCGTGTGCGGACTCATGGCGGCATCCGCATTGGCAATCGAGATGAGCCCAAAGGGTTGCCTCGCCGTCACGCAGGACATCTTGTCAGTTTCGGTGAAAACCCATTCGATGGGGTCGTAGAGGCTACTGTAGGTATACGAATACCCGTGACACCACCGATTGACCATGATGCCGAGAATGTCCTCACGAGGATCGAAACCGCCAGGAGAGAGAATCCGCGCGAGCTGTCCGCGAATCTCCCGCTCGAAAGTCTCGAAGCTCATGCCGAGGAGCTTCGCGCGCCCCAGCCGATACTGCTCCTTGCGCGGAAACCCCGGTGAGCAGACAAAGCCGGTGAGCGCAAGCGCGATGGGATCCTCGGGACTTGCCGAGTGATGCAGTTCGCCGAGGTCGACGGGCTCGGGGAGCCAGACGCTGTCGTGGAGCATGGTGGGACAGCTGATCCGCTGCACACCGAGCTTTTCGAACGACTTCCAGTTCCTGAGGAACACCGAGGTGTAGATAAGGGGCACCTTCACGTTGTAGGCAAGCGCCTCCTTCTGCACGGCAGGCAGATCGGGGATGATGTAGGGGATCATCATGTTCCAGGACGCCATGATGCAGTAGCGCGCCCGGACGTCGTAGAGCTTCCCCGACGTACTCCCTGATGGACTGTAGGTGACGATCACCTCCTTGGCGCTCGAGGGATCGCCATCGTGCCGGACGTTGAGAACCGTGTGGTTCAAGCGGATGCGGGTCGAATTCGAGGAGCGGTCAAAGAGCGCGTAGTTGACGCGCGCCATGCCGACATCTTCCTGGGTGCTGCCCGGTACGGCATCGGGAATGAGTTTGCGCACCAGTAGCCGCACCAGCGTTGCGTTGCCGTCCGGAAAATGGACGCTCCCCTCGCCAGGCCTCTGTCGGCCGTGCATTCCACCGGGTAGATCGGCGAGCAGCCCGTGAGGCAGGGGATCGAGCTTCAGGGACGCAAAGCCGGCGCTTCCCGACGCCCAGGCGAAGAGTGCCGGCACGGCATCCGCCCCCACACCGAACACACCACGACCGAAAGTCCGGTAGAACCAGTAGGCCTGCTTGTCGACCTTCGCGACCTTCAGCAGGTAGTCCTCGAAGCTCATCCGGGCGAGCCTCTCCTTCTTCTCTGTCTGCGTGAGACCTGCCATGTAATCCGGCTGCTGCGGATCGAGCAATCGTACGAGATCCCGCTTGGCCCGATCGGAGATCGGCATGGCCTTCAGGGACTCCTCGGTGAGTCGAGGCTGCGCATGGCCGCGACCGAAACTGTAAGCTCCGTACCAGCCGGGCGGCTGAAGAGCGAGGTGATCGGCCCCGAAGGTCTCGCGGTCAAAGAAATAGGCCGAATGGAGGCCGAGCCGGTCGTAAAGTCTTTCGTTTCCCTTATTTGCCGCGACGTATCGCGGCAAATCAACACCGATATCATCGAGCACTTGCCGCGCCCACTGGTTGTATCGCGCCGGGGACTCGACATCGAAGGTGCCGCCGTTCAAGACCAGCGTTCGCCCCTTATAGTGAAACTCATTGCGCCGAGCGTGCCCGCCGACATCGTCATGGTTGTCGATGATGAGGACGCGCGCACCCGGTCCGACATTCTTGTGAAAGAAATGAGCCGCGGACAAGCCGCTCAGACCCCCACCGACCACCACCAGGTCGTATGTCTCCCCGGTATGGTCCGCGCCGGAGAAATCTACCTTACGGGTATCCCTCAGGTAATGCGCCGCATCGAATGAGCCTGGCTGCGAACCGCGGATTCCGGTGCGCATCGGCGGGTAAGCATAATTCTCATCCGGAGTCGGGACAGCGGGCTCGCCCGTGGCGAGCGCCCCGCTGGGCATCGCGAGAGAGCCCGCGACCACGGCCATGCCGTTGATGAAGTCGCGGCGGGAGATCTGGCGATCCATTCCGAGCGCACTGTCGGAGTCCTCGTTGGAGCTGCCGGAGCTTTCGTTGACCTTCAATTCTTTATCTGACATCGAACTTCACCGTGGAAAGTAGCTGCACGATCCGCATGCGCCCGTCGTGGGACGGCGACCGCGCCTCGCCCGCGCATGTCAAAGCCCCAGCGCCACCCATTCCGGGGACTTGCCCGGAGCACTGACCGAAACGATGACATACTGCTTGCCGTCAATCGAATAGCTGATCGGAGCCGAGGTCGTGCCGCCGGGCAATGTCAGCGTTGCCAGAACACGGCCATCGCGCTTGTCGTAGACTCGGAACTTATTCCCGTAGCCGTTATTTTCAGGTGCCTGAATCACCGCATAGCTGCTCTCTCCGGCGAAGATCAACGATTTGGTCACCAGGAGCGCCGCGCGGCCGGTATTTCCAAGCGGCGGCAGATGAAGACCCTTGAGTGCCGGGTTGTCTCGCATCCCTTCCGGGCCATCCCCGTTCGGTACCCGCCAGAGGAAATTCCCGGTGTTCATATCGATCGCCTCTAGCACACCGTACGGCGGCTTGATGAGCGGCAATCCATGCGGACCCGGCACGTTCCAGACCGTATCATCATTCTCACGCATCACCCACTTCATGGTTGCACCGGGCCGGGTCGGCTTCTGCACCGCATAGTCTGAAACCACGTTCACCGCGATGGTGTAGTAAGTGTCGGTTTCCGGATCGAAGGAGCCGCAATTCCAATTGCAACCGCCGTCGGTCGGGGGTATCGCCAATGTCCCCCTGTTGCCCCCGGGGACATATAACGTCGGCGGGGTGTAGACCGGCCCATAGGTATAGTGCTTCACGATCTCAAGCGCCTCGCGGTGCAGTTGGGGTGTGAAGTCAATGAGGTCATTGAGTGAGAAACCGATGGTCGCGAGCGGTGCGGGCCGAGTGGGGAACGGCTGAGTCGGCGCTGTGTGCTCGCCCGGAACCGTCGACTGGGGGACGGGGCGCTCGATGATCGGCCAGACGGGCTTACCGGTGACTCGGTTGAAGGTAAAGAGCAGCGGCATCTTGCCCGTCTGCATGACCGCCGGAATCCGCTGCCCATTGACGGTGATGTCGCCGAGTACGGGGGGAGAATTGAGGTCGTAGTTCCACAGGTCGTGGTGCTCCAGCTGGTGATACCAGATCACCTTGCCCGTCCGGGCATTGAGGCAAACCAGCGCATTGCCATAGAGGTTGTCGCCCGGCCGCCACCCGCCCCAGGCAGGCGGATCCTGCGAAGTGAAGGGGATGTAGACGTAACCGAGCTTTGCATCGGCGCTCAAGGTCCCATAAGCGCCCATGGCACCCCCCAGATCCGCCGATCCTGCGCCCCAGCTCGCCCGAGCCGGATCGCCCTTCTTGGGCATCGGACTGAACTCCCAGAGTTGCTTGCCGCTTATCGCATCAAAGGCGCGAGCGGCCTCCGGGGTGCAGGTCATCTGGTCGCCCTCGTCCCCGCAGCGAAAACCGCCGCCGGTGCCTCCCAGCACGACTACATTGCCAACGACCAGCGGCCCCCCCGAATTGAAATACATGCCGTTCTTGAACCGCAGATACACGCGGCCACGCTCGCCAAAGTTCCGGCAATATTTTCCTGTGCGAGCATCGAGCGCATAGAGGTAAACACCATGAATGGCGAAGAGCCGCGTCTGACAGGGCCCACTTCCGCCCTCGCGCCAGTATGCGACGCCCCGCGGACTGCCTCCGGCGGCATCGGCGAGAGTAGGGGTGAATGGGTGCTGGACCCATAGGGTCTTTCCAGTCTTTGCATTGAATGCCTCGACGAGGCCCACCCCATCGGGGGCATAGAGAACACCACCGATCTCGATGGGTGTGGAACGAAAATACGATCCCGCCGTCAAATCCGGGAATTTCCGTGTCAGTGACGCATCGAGCGCCGGCCGGATCCAGAGAATCTTCAGTCCCTTGACATCCGCCGGATTGATCGCATCGAGGGGAGAATACCGATCGAACCCCTCTGATCCCCCATAGTAGGGCCAGTCCACGTTGGACATCCCCGCGGCCCAGGCGCTGCCCAAGGCAAGCACAAAGAACGACGCGCTCACCAGTAGGGTTCGAATTTTCATCTATTCACTCCCGACGATTGCTACCGACTCGGATTCCCTCACCGCACCTGCGGCAGAACGCGCCTCGCGCTCACGCATCAAGCCCGCTGCGACAGCACAACCGCTCGTAGCGCTCGAGGAATTCCTCAACGGCGTCCACCAATCCATCGATCTCTTGCTCGCCGATCATCAACGACAACGCAATGAATCCCCGGCGTGCGATGTAGAACCCTCGTTCCAGCAAATGAAAGAACAGCAGCGCCTTGATCGTCTGCTCGCGTTCATCGCCCTCTTCAGGACGAACAATGGGCTCGCTTCTCGCATGCGCGTTCATGAGCGAGCCGAGTCCAGTGAACTGAAGTGACGCTCCCTTCCTCGCGCACGCCTCATTGAGTCGTTGCCGAAGCCGCTCCCCCCTCGCATTCAGAGCATCCGCCTCAGCTCCGGTATAGATCTGCGTCAACCCCGCCGCCCCCGCCGCCATCGAAATAACATTATTGTTGAACGTCCCGGCATGATGAAGCGCCAGCGGCTGCCGCGGGTCGAAGAGGTTCATGACCGCAGCACGGCCTCCGAACGCACCGATCGAGCTGCCGCCGCCGATGTACTTTCCCAAGGTCGTGAGATCCGCCTTGATCCCGAGCTCATGCTGCATTCCGTGTCGACCGAGCCTGGAAGTCATTACCTCATCGCAAATCAAGAGTGCTCCGACCTCCTCCGTGACCTCGCGCAGCATGCGTAGAAACTCCGGTGAGCCTGGAATACACCCCCCGGCGCCGAGCATGGGCTCGACAATCACGGCGGCAAGATGGTGTGCGCACTCGCGAATCGCCTTGCGTGCCCCCTCGATGTCATTGTAGGAGGCGATGACGAACTCGTGCGGTACGTTGAGCTCGCCTCCTTTCTTTCCGAAGCTCAGCACACTGCCGTGATAAGCGCCCTTGAAGGCAAGCACCTTGGCGCGGCGTGTGAACGCCTTAGCTGCGGAAAGTGCCAACAGATTGGCCTCGGTCCCTGAATTCGTGAATCTGACAAGCTCTATGCTTGGAAATCGCTCACAGAGCACCCGGGCAAGGGTCGCTTCCAGGACATTGTGAGCCGTCAAGTTCAATCCGTTTGCCATCGCCTCGGTGATGGCTTGTCGAATCACTGGGTGCGAGTGGCCGTAGATACCGGCCGTGAACTCTCCGAGGAAATCGACATACTCGCGACCATCTAGATCCCACAATCTACAGCCCTGTCCTCGGAGCATCACGACAGGAAACGGATCATAATAAAGAACCGAGCGGGTGTTCCCGCCCGGCATGAAGCTCGCCGCAGCCGAGAACTGCTTGCGACTTTCAGGGTGGCTCTGAGTGAAGCGCGCCTCTGCGTCGGCGACAAGAGCCGCGCTCGACTGAGTGGATTTCAGATTAGCGGTCCTGAGCATTGACGATGCGTCCCGAGCGGCACGGCCTTCCCACCGTTCCCATTGCCACCACTCTCCACTCTCCTCGGCGTCGGCCGGTAGCAGTTTGCTGGCGCGAAAGCAATTCCCAAAGCTCAATACCGATACACCAGCGTCAACCCAAACGTGCGGGGGGGATCCACCGTTGCCGTGAACAGGGGAGATCCCACCTGTGCATGCCCGTAAGAGAGAAAGGTCGACTCATTGGTGAGGTTATCCACAAACAGGGACGCATCGAGTTGGTCCAATTCGATCCCGGCACGCAGGGTAACGTAGCGCGAAGTCGGCACGGGATACGTCGCCGGGTCATAGCTGGTTGTGAGGGGATCCTGCGATGGCAGCAGATCGCGATTGCGCTCGACATAAGAGTAGTCCCCGCGCAAATACCCGCTATGGCCCAGGAGCCCGAAGGTCCAGTCGAAGGTTCCCGTTGCCGTCCAGGGCGGAGCACCGAGCGTATTCCCCGCGTCCGCGATCACCGCGCGCGATCCGTCCGCCTCTACTCCCCCATAGATTGTCTGCGTGTACCTGGGATCAGTTCGTCCCAGCGTCAAACCTACAGTGAGACCTGGTGCAACATCGACGTCGGCCTGAAAATCAAATCCATCACTGCGCGCAGTACCCAAATTCGTGTCGAGAGCGTAGCCGCACGAGGGCAGTCCAATTGCTGTTTGGATATTCTTCCATTCTATTCGGTACAGGCTCGTCGCGAGCCGCACATGACCGCCAGCCAGAACGTTCTTGGCTCCCACCTCGTAGCTCCACAGGCTATCCGGATTGAACGCCACGGGGGGAGTTCCCGTGATGCCTAACGCCTGCAAGTCCGGCGCGCAGGAGGTCGCCGGATAGGGATCGGCTATGCCCCCGGGGCGGAAGCCTTTGGACACCGTTGCATAGAAGAGATTGCGATCGTTCGCCTGATAGGACACACCGATTTTCGGTGTCGAGGCGCTTTGATCGGCGTGCTGGGTATTAACGACGAGTCCGCCGGCATAGGGCCCATTCTGGGTCACATTACCGGAGAGCTGGAAGCGCGAATAGCGCTCGCCGAGCGTCAACGTCAACTTCTCGGTGAGGTGAAAATCGAGCTGGGTATAGACAGCTTCCTGTACATCGCGGCCCGTGTCCCACCCCATATACGAGAAATCGGGCGGCACCAGGGGACCGAAGTTCGGATATCCGAGAACATCCGAGAAGAACTGATAGTACTGGGGATCGTGCGTGAGCTCGCGATTGTTCTGATTCAGACGAGAGTAGAACAACCCCGCAACCCAGGACACTCTCGCCGTCGGATTCGAGGACTGAAGGCGCACCTCTTGTGTCAGATTGCGCTGCGTATTGATCGCGTCCGTATGCGCATCGTAATTGGGTAGAGAACCGAAGTCCGGTCCAGTTGCGGTTGACAGACCGAACAGATCGGCAAAGAAGTTGTCATAGTCGTTGTTGCCGTACTGCCCGCGATCGAAATAGGAGCCGTCATAAATGAGATTTGCGAACCCGGCCTGGTATTCGAGATGCAGCGAGGGAAGAAACCACTGATTCCACTTATATTCTGATGTCGGGCTGTTATTGTGAAATATCCCGTTGGCCGGATCCGAGAGCGCAACCACAAAGGCGCTGGACGAGTCGGTATAGACGCTCTGGTAGAGCAGAGAAGGCGTGATGGTCAGATTCGTCTCGGGTTGTATCGTAAGAGCCGCCCGAAAGATGTTCGTGTCCGCCCAGTTGCTGTTCGGATCGATCAAGGAGTAAGGAGCGTAGTCATGAACCCGATCCACATAACCAGCGGTGTGCTGATGGTAGGCACTGACCCGAAAGCCAAGTACTCCTGGAATGAGCGGCCCACCCACGCCCACTCCGGCATAGCCGCCGATACCTCCGTCTTCCGTCTCCGAAACCTCGCCCTTGGCGTAAACGTTAAAGCGCTCGAGACTCGGTTGCGTCAGGATATACCGCACCGTGCCACCCTCGGAGCCTGCTCCAAAGAGGGTGCCTTGGGGGCCTCGCAGGATTTCAACTCGATCCACGTCAAAGAGTCTCGGTATCGCATTCGTTGCGTTAGTTCCGAAAGTCCGGATCTGAATAGGAGTGTCGTCGATATAGATCCCGACCGTACCCGCTCCAATGCTCGTGCCATCGATGCCCCGAATGACGACATTTCCGGTCGATGGATCGAATTGGACACCGGGCGTGACGCGAGCAATACCGTTTAAACTACTGAAGCCCTGCCTGTCGATCTGACTTTTGGTGACCACGCTGAGACTGATGGGCACCTTCATCTGCGGTTCCGCGCGCCGCGTCGCCGTGACAACGATCTCCTGTAGAGCTCCCGAGCCCGCCGCAGCGACTGATTGCGCGAAGCAGCTTCCGGCGCTGGCGGACAGAGCGAGAACGCTCAGGATGCCGCCGAGTCGTAGTCGCCCCGCGGAAAGTTGTTCTGCGACCATATTGTTCTCCCCAGTGCAGGATTTTTCGCATGCCTGTGCAGTCGGCTTGTCGGCACGCCAGCAGCCGCGCGCCAATCGAGCTTAAGTGCTTGGCACGACCCCCACAAGGCGACCGGCCAACACCTGGCGGTGTATCGGATGCACCGCTCTACCGGGAATGGCCGCGGGGTTGACTCGGCTCGGCCTGCGGCTCCCGCGGTCTCGAGCGCGGCACTCGACCAAAGGATCGGTGGGTAACCTTGCCAATGGTGAAGTCGACCCCGCACTGGTTTGCCGCGCGCACTGATATATTGGGAACCGGAGTCAATCGACCGGCCGATCGCTTCCGGGATGAGCCCCGAAGGCAAGATCGCGGACAGCCGCACGGGCGTACGCTCGCTCCGCCAGCGAGAGCCGCCGCAGTCGGGCTTTAGGCAAGTCAATTGACGCTCGACCCGGCCATCGGCTGGCAGCCGGGAGGTGTATGGACTGCACCGTCTCGTCTAGCCCTAAGGCGCGTGCCTCCGCCCTACTCCCGCTGGTACACGATCTTGCCGTCGAGCACTGTCATATCCACCGGAATGCTCGCCAGCCTATCCTTGGGTGCCGTCAGCGGGTCCGCGTCGAGCACGACGAAGTCGGCAAGCTTGCCAACCTCTATGCTGCCGAGCTTCTGCTCCAGAAAGTTCGCGTAGGCTGCCCAGATCGTGAACATCCGGATCGCATCCATGACGGAGATTGCCTCCTCCGGTTGCACGATTGCGCCATACTTGGTATCTCGGCGGACGGCTCGCTCGATCGAGAATAGAGGATACGTTGCGTAGTTCTGCGTGCCAATGGTATCCACGCCGCCAGCCGGATGAAGCCCCAGGGAAAGGAGGGTTCGCATGGGGAAGAACTTAACGCCCGGCTCTTTGATGTTTACGTTCGTGAGCCGCCAGAGGAAAGCAGGTTGCGGCGATGCGATGACGTGATCGCGAACCATCCGTTCTAGGCGCGCCCTGGTTCTCTGCGGGTCGAGCACGAGGAAATTGCCGAAATGCTCGATGCGATCGCGTGGGTCGGCACGTGGAAACGCTCTCTGCGCGGCCTCATAAGCGCTCAAGACCATATCCTGCGCGCGGTCGCCGTTGGCGTGGATCTGCACTTGCCAACCCGCTCGATGGGCTTCGAGCACCGCCTCATCGAGCTGCGCTTGGCTCCAGCCCGTGCCACCGCGGTTGTTCGGAATCCACGTTGTGCCCGAGCCCTTCCAGAAGGGCTTGTATACCGCTGCAGTGGTTCCCCATACCCCATCCATGAAGATTTTGATGGCGCCGACCCGAATCCAGTCATCGCCGAAACCGGTAAAGAGACCCGTGCGGTTAAGATCCTCGACCGTGATCGGAGGGAACGGGGCCCTATATACCCCGTGATTGCTCACGATATAGTTGATTCTCACGCGCGTAGGTAACCGACGCTCCGCGCGCAGTTCCTCATACGCATGGTAGGTCTCGGGGGGCGACATGTCCGAGACCGTGGTTACGCCCTTCTTGAGATAAAAATCTTCCAGGATGCCACGCACCGCCTCCTTCAGTTGCGGATACGTGAAACCTTCGATCTTCGGCCATGGCGCCGGCGCGTCCCGCACGATCATCACTTCACCGTTCGGCAACCGTTCATAGCGTCCGGCGACACCCGGACCCGGATTCGGGAAGTCTTTGGTCATTCCCATGACCATCGCCGCCCTGTGATTGATCAGGTGATCGTGCTCACTCCAGTCTAGCCGCACCGGATTATCAGGAAAGGCCGCATCGAGCGCGGCGCGAGTCGGCATTACCTGGTTGTAGGTGCCCTGACCGATGAGCCACGCCCCAGGGGGTCTCCTGGCCTGCACCGTCTTCAGCTTCGCGATGATCGCCTTGGCGCCCTGAAGTGGTGGAACCTGAATGTTAATGAAATGGGCTTCCGCACTACTGTCCGACAGGTTTCATAGCAAATTCAGTTGGTTAGTGCAATTTTCTGTTTGTTCCACGGCAGCGGCATCCTTCAACAGTTGGAGCAGAGATTGTTTCTCGAACGGTGTAACGCTCAGGATCTGAAGCATCGTGTGCAAGGACAGCGACAAATCGAGTTGCTTGCGAACGATGGCGACGAGCACGTAGGTGCTTACAGCAATCCAGACTTGTGTTTTGACAGCATTCTCCGAGGTACCGAAGAAGCGTTTGATCCGCAGGTGCTGTTTGATCCATTTGAAAAACAGTTCGACTTGCCAGCGCAGCCGATAGAGGTCGCAGACGGTCAATGCCGGCAGCGTCATGTTGTTGGTGAGAAAGATCAGCAGCCGCCCTTCTTTGTCGCGGTAGCGGATGCGACGCAGCTGCGCGGGATAGCTCTTGCGGGAGTAGAAGCCCACCAGTTCTACCACCTGATCGGAGAGAACACCGGTGGTGCGATCGACGGGATTTGCCTTGATTTTCCGGTATTTGAAGTTCGACTTGGCGCGTGTGACGAAGAAGCTGCTCGCCAGAACAAATTTGTAGAGCCGCTCGAAATCGACATACCCGCGATCCATCACGTAGAACGCTCCCAGCTCCGGCTCGATCAGGTCGAGAACGTTGACGTCGTGGAGCTTCCCATCGCTGATGTGGATGAAGGTGGGAATGCTGCCACGCAGATCGAGGAGAGTATGCAGCTTGACTGCCGCCTTGGTCTTGCGAAACGACGCCCACTCGAACATCGACAAACACAAGTCGATGGTCGTCGAGTCGAGCGCGTACACCGTCTCCTTCAAGTCGATGCCGAGAGACTCCTCGGCATACAATTCCCGCGCCATCCGGATGAGCGCCTGAGCGAACTCGTAGTAGATGCGCCAGTCGCGTTCCTCGTTCGCATCGGCGAGCGCACTGCGGCTGACCTTGCCCCGGATGCCCATATGGTAGAGCTTCTCGGGCTGTGCCCGAAGGCATGCCTCGATGTCCCTGAGGCTCTCCCGATAGGTGAGCTGGGCGAAAGCCATGCACAGGAACTGGTCCAGGCAGCTGAAGCTGCGTACGTTGAAATTCCCGCGGAATTTGGCCACCAGGCGTCGAAACGTGTGCCACGGAGCGAACTCGAGCAGTTGCGCGAACACCAGCTTGCCAGCATGCATCGGCCTCTCCCCGCAGGAAGCGGGAAGGCTGCCGGACCGGGTGGCTGGCGTTCAAATCGTTAACATCTTGACAGCGCATGAATACGCGAAAAATGCAGCACTTTATTCAAGACCCGCAAAATTCTGTCGGACGCGCGTG
>Ga0335078_10009290_pt1 | contig 14575 bp, 16 predicted proteins | sample Lox_Sample_32_FD_206711 | JGI IMG/M metagenome (GOLD analysis project Ga0335078, IMG submission 206711) | Soil microbial communities from Loxahatchee National Wildlife Refuge, Florida, United States - Lox_Sample_3.2 | ecosystem: Environmental > Terrestrial > Soil > Wetlands | place: USA...
ACCGTCACGTTCTCAAAGACCAGTGCGCTGTATCGCGGACACAGCGACAGATCTTCGATCTCCACCCCAATCACCCCCGGCATGGCCGGAAGCAATCCTAGCCGCACCGGATCGCGCAACGGCCGCTGCGTAATCGCCGCAACCTCGCGCGCCATCCCGTGATGCCCCCACAGGTCCGGCCGATGCGTGAGCGACTTGTTGTCCACCTCGATCACGGTATCGGACGCGAGCAACTCCTCCGACGCCAGCTCCACAATTCCCGAATGATCCTGATTGATCCCGAGCTCACGACCACTCGCCAGCATCCCATCGCTCTCGACGCCGTCGATCGTTTTCACGCCCGCCCCAATGTACACCGTGAGAATCCCAACACGGCAATTTGGAGCGCCGCACACTACCGTCTTGGTGCCAAAGCGCGACGTCTCCACCACCGCTTTGCGATTGTGCCCTTCCCCCATCGGCTCCACACTCACCACTTTCGCGACCGAAGCGTTTGCGAGCGCCGCGCCAACCTCCTCCAGCCCCTCGCACTCAGCGGTCTTGGTGGTAATCAGCCGCATGAGCTCGCGCGCCGGAACATCCAGCGTGGGAACCATCTCACGAATCCAGTTGTAAGAAAATTTCATTGCTTAGAATTGCGCCAGGAACCGCAAATCGCCGCCTTGCAGCAAACGAATATCGTCGATGCCGTAGCGCATCATCGCCAGCCGCGTCAGTCCCAGCCCGAACGCGAACCCGCCCCACTGCTCGGGATCGATGCCGCTCATCCGCAGCACGTTCGGATGCACCAGCCCGCACGGCAGCAGCTCCACCCAACCGCTCTGCTTGCACACCGGACATCCCGGCCCGCCGCAAATCAGGCACTGCACATCCAGCTCGAACCCCGGTTCGACGAATGGAAAATATCCCGGCCGCAGCCGCACCGTCACCTCGCGCCGGAAAATCGCGCTCAGCAGCGTCTTCATGAAGTAAATCAAGTTCGCCACCGACACGTCCCGATCCACCATCATGCCTTCCACTTGATAAAACGTGTGCTCGTGCGACGCATCCACTTCTTCGTTGCGAAACGTCCGCCCCGGCGCGATCATCCGCAGCGGCGGCCCAAGCTTCTCCATCCCTCGCACCTGCACCGGCGAGGTATGTGTGCGCAGCAAATTCCCGCCTTCCAGCCAAAACGTGTCCTGCATGTCGCGCGCCGGATGATCGGCCGGAATATTCAGCGCGTCGAAATTGTGATACTCAGTCTCTACTTCCGGCCCATCCAGAATCGCGAATCCGAGCGATGTGAACAGATCCTCGATCTCCTGCTGGATCTGCGTTACCGGATGCAAACTCCCCGGCCGCGGCCCTGGCGCGGGCAAAGTCAGATCCACCCACTCGGTGCGCAGCCGTTCTGTCAGAACCCGATTCGAAAACGCATTCTTCCGCGCCTCGAACGCGCTTTCGAGGGACTGCTTTGCGCCGTTCAGCGCCTTGCCCGCCGCCGCGCGCTCTTCCGGCGACAGCTTTCCAAAATCTTTGCTAACCTGCGCCAGCGATCCCTTACGCCCCAGCACATCCACGCGCACCGCTTCGAGCGCGTCCAGATCGTTCGCCGCCTCGATTCGCGCCGACGCGTCCGCCGCTAGCCTTTGAATTTGATCGTCGAGACTCATGCCGCCGGTTGGAACAATTGCTGCGCTTTCGCCACTTCCCAATCCAGATGATTGATGTAAAAGAGCAGCACCGCCGCCGGGTACGCATCCTTGAACTGTTCGTAGGTCTTCTGCTGCCAGCCCTCCGTCAGATACTTCGACCCATCGACATCTTTGGCGAAGAAGCCCTCCTCGTTCGGAATGCCGAGCTGATCCAGCACGGCCTTGATCATGTCCATGTGCGAAATCAAAATGGCCTGCGACAAATCCGTCGCCAGCTCCTCATCCTGCTCGCTCAGGCGCGCCCACAACCGCGGCTCCGACTTGCGGATGCTCTCCGAGTTCAATTTCGGCGCGTGCAGCCGTGTCTTCATACGATCGAAAAGTTGGTATGTTTTCAATTTCCCGATCGAGACCGCGCGCAACAGTTGGGTGAAGTTCGGCTGGCCGAGGCCCACAAAAATCTCGCAAAGCTGCATAAAACACGAGCGTAGCATGCGCTAGCGATACGCTCATAATATGCACGCTCTTCGGCGCATCGCCGAACCTGCCGTAGTCTTCGCTGCCACACTCATCGGCACGCTCGCGCTTCCGCTCGCCGGCCCCTATTCGAACTTCGCGCCCGTCGGCTTTCTCGATCCCTGGTATTACACCGGATATTTCCTGCACTTCAGTTATCTCGTGCACACCTACGGCCCCACGTACTACGTGTCGCGACTGCCCTGGATCTTGCCTGGCGTCGCCGCGTTCCACCTCGCTTCGCCTGAAGTGGCCAGCGTCGCATTGAACGTGATGATCCTTGCCGTCAGTGCCGTCTCGCTCTATTGGTCCATCCGCTGGTTCTGCGGCCCAGCCGCCGGAGTAACCGCGGCTGCAATCTTGGTGACGAATCCGTACTTCGTGTGTACGGTCTGCTGGGACTATCCCAACGGCCCCGCGATCGCGTACGCATTTGTCGCGCTGGCGTTCGCCCTACGTCCCAATGGCTCGCGACGGCTGAACAGTGGTACTCGTGGGAGGGTTCCTCTACGCCTTCTCCCTGATCGTCTCTCTGGTCGCACTTTCGCTTTGGAGGCGTCGCCAATCCTCGAGTGAACTCCTTCGGGAATGCGTTTCGATGGGCTGCCACTGTGTACATAATCCTTGAGGACGTCCAATCTATCCATGGCCGATGAAATCAACTTGATCGCCCGCCGTCACGTCCACGTGCGCGGCATCGTGCAAGGCGTTGGCTTTCGCCCGTTCGTCTATAATCTCGCGCAGCGTCTGCAGCTCTCCGGATTCGTACTCAACTCATCCGCGGGCGTTTTCATTGAAGCGGAAGGATCCGAAGCGCGGCTCCAGGAATTCCTACATGCACTCCAGCACGACGCGCCGCCCCTCGCGCGGATCGAAGATGTTGCGGTAACCGTTCTCCCGCCCACCGGCGAGCCGGGCTTCGCGATTCGCGAAAGTCTCGATCAACCCGGTCAACTCGTTCCCGTCTCGCCCGACGTCTCCACCTGCGACGCCTGCATGCGCGACTTCCGCACAGCCTCCAATCGCCGCCACGGCTACCCGTTCACCAACTGCACCAATTGCGGCCCGCGCTATACCATCACGTGCAAAATCCCCTACGATCGCCCGCTCACTACCATGGCCTGCTTCACCATGTGCGAGCGCTGCCTGCGGGAATACCAAGACCCATCGGACCGCCGCTTCCACGCTCAACCGAACGCCTGCGCAGACTGCGGCCCATCGCTTGCGCTCACTATTTCCGGCCCGCCGGTATTCAACTCGCCACACCAGAGCCTGGCGATCATACGCGAAGTGCGCCGCCTCTTGCGCGACGGCCGCATCCTCGCCATCAAAGGGCTCGGCGGGTTTCACCTCGCCTGCGATCCATCCAAGGCCGAAACGGTCCGCTTGCTGCGCGAACGAAAAAAGCGCAGTGACAAACCATTCGCGCTGATGGTCCCCGACATCGCAAGCGCCGAGCGATTGTGCATCGTTTCCGAAGTCGAGAAAGCCGCGCTTGAAAGCCACCGCCGGCCGATCGTCATTCTTCCGCGCCGCGCCGATTCGCCGCTCACAACCGAACTCGCACCCGGCAACGATACGCTCGGCGTCATGCTCCCCTACACGCCGCTGCATTATCTCCTTTTCGGCGATTCGCTCGACATGCCTCCCGAGTTTTCCGCCTTGGTCATGACCAGCGGCAACCTGAGCGAAGAACCCATCGTCACCTCGAACCGCGAAGCCGCCGCCCACCTCTGCAAAATCGCCGATGCGTTTCTATTCCACAACCGCGACATTCACACGCGCGTGGACGATTCCGTAGTCCGCGTCTTCGCTGGCCAAGAGCGCGTGCTGCGCCGGTCCCGAGGCTACGCGCCATTTCCGATCCGGCTCAATTTCCCGGTCGCAGAAATTCTCGCGTGCGGTGCAGAGCTCAAGAACACGTTCTGTCTCACGAAAGATCACCATGCCTTCCTGAGCCAGCACATTGGCGATCTCGAAAATTACGAAACGCTGGTCTTCTACCAGCAAACCCTCGAGCGCATGAAAGACCTCTTCCGCATCCAGCCCGTAGCGGCCGCCTACGATCTGCATCCGATGTACCTCAGCACCAAGTTCGCGCTCGATCTTCCCATCGAGAAAATCGGCGTCCAGCATCACCACGCGCACATCGCAAGCTGCATGGCTGAAAACGGTCTCAACGAAAAAGTGATTGGCGTTGCGTTCGATGGTACCGGCTACGGAACCGACGGCAAGATCTGGGGAGGCGAATTCCTGATCGCCGACTACGCCGGATTTGAGCGCCGCGCTCATCTCCGCTACATCCCGCTCGCCGGAGGCGACACCGCCGTGCGCGAACCCTGGCGTGTCGCGCTCAGTTACTTGCTGGATGCCTACGGATCCGAATTGAACTCCCTCGAACTCCCGGTGCTTCAGCGCATTCCTGCGAAAAAACTGGCCGCCGTCCGGGCCATGATCGAGCGCCGCATCAACACCGTCGACACGTCCGCATGCGGCCGCTTGTTCGACGCCGTAGCATCCCTCGCCGGTGTGCGTGATGAAGTCAACTTCGAAGCGCAGGCCGCCATCGAACTGGAGAACCTCGCCCTGCCGGGAGTCGACGCAACGTACCCGTTCGATCTCAGCACCCGATCGCCCATCGAGATCGACATGCGTCCGGCCATTCGAGCCATCGTAAGCGACGTCCAGGCCGGGAAACCCCGCGGCCCAATCGCGGCCGCTTTCCACAACACCGTGGCTGCTCTCGTCGTAGAGATCTGCCTCCGCTTGCGCGCAGCCGAAGGACTTCGAAGCGTTTGTCTCAGCGGTGGAACATTCCAGAATGTCTACCTGGTAGAACGCGCGGTTACCGGCCTGCGCGCTCGCGGCTTCGATGTCTTCCTGCACTCCCAGGTCCCGCCGAACGACGGCGGCATCTCGCTTGGCCAGGCTCTCATCGCCAACCGTGCGTTGCGGGGCCGCCAAGGCTGTTAGAATTCTAGGCGCATGCTTCGTTGGTGGAAAAACCGCGCGGTGGGATTCGGCCGCCTGGAAGCCGAGGTCATGGAGATCGTCTGGCGTTTTGGAGAAAGCTCCGTCGCCGACGTTTCGGCGCAACTGAAACGCCCGCTCGCCTACACCACTGTCATGACCACGCTCGATCGCCTGTTCAAGAAAGGCATTCTCGACCGCCGCAAATCCGATCGCGCGTTCATTTACACTGCTCGCATCTCGCAGCCCGAATGGGACCGAAAACGCGCGGGCGATTTCGTGGCCGACTTCCTGGCGCGGCCCAAAGCCAACGGCCAGTTGTTGATCTCCTGTCTGGTGGAAGCGGTCGGCGATCGTGATCGCGCTCTGCTCGACGACCTGGAGCGCAGCATCCGCGAAAAACGGCGCGAATGGCAACGGCGCGAGAAGGCGAAGGCATGATCTCCAACTACTGGCCGCGCCTCGCTTGGCTCGCGTTCGCGAGTTTCTTCCTGCTGCACGTGTTGTTCGCCAGCACCGTCGCGCTAACGGCTCGGGTGGCCATTCGCTTGGCCGCGCGACTCCGGCCGCGCGCCGGCAGCAATCTTCTGCTGGCCTTGCGTCTCCTGCCGTTTGCGCTCTCCTCCGCAATCGTCACCTCCATCTGCATTCCAAGCTACGTGTTCTTCGAACCTCAAGCCGGGGGCGAACAAATCGGTCTGGTCTGCATCGCCGCGGCATGTCTCGCTCTCGCGCTCTTGCTTGACTCGGGTGTCCGCGCGCTCCGGATTGGCATTCAGTCGTCCCGCCATTTCCGCCGCTGGCGTCGCGATGCCCGCCCCGAACGCCTGGCCGGCTCCGCGGCGCTCGTAATCGACAGCAACGTCCCATTTCTCGCGCTCGCAGGCATCCTTCGCCCGACTCTGATCGCATCGCGCGGTCTGGTCGACACGCTCGCACCCGCCGCACTCGACGCCGCAGTCCGCCACGAGCACGCCCACCGCGACTCGCGCGACAACCTGAAACGCCTGCTTATGCTCTGCGCTCCCGGGTTATTCCCGTTCGTCTCCGGATTCCGCCCGCTGGAGCACGCCTGGACCAAGCTCGCCGAGCGTGCCGCCGACGATCGTTCCACCGCGGGCGATCGCGAGCGCGCATTTCTCCTCGCCGAGGCCTTGGTCCGAGCCGCACGCTTGGGACCCGCGCCACAACATTCGCCGCTCATCACTCCGCTGCTCCCGGAAGGAACCGATCTTCGCCAGCGCGTCGAGCGCCTGCTCCATCCCGCGCCGCCCGCGCCGCCTCGCTCCCCCCGCCTGCCCATGGCACTCGCAAGTGCCTTATTCGCGGCCGCCATTTTCCAACCCTTCACCCTGCGCGCGGCCCACGAGCTACTGGAATGGCTGGTCCGCTGATCGCATGGCAGTCGCGTTAGTCACCGGGGCGAGCCGCGGAGTCGGGCGCGGCATCGCAATCGCACTTGCTGAAGCCGGCTACAAAGTCTACGCGACGTCGCGCCGAATCGATCGCGCCAGCTTGCCTGCGAACATCGTTCGCCTGCCGTGCGATCATCTGCTCGACCACGAAACCGCCGCCGTTTTCGGACGCATCGCCGACGAGTCCGGCACGCTCGACATCCTGGTCAACTCCGCGTGGGGTGGCTACGAGCGCATGACGGAGGATGGTGAGTTCACGTGGGAATACCCGTTCTGGGACCAGCCCGAGCATCGCTGGCCCAGCATGATGGACGCGGGCGTTCGCGCAGCGTTCGTCGCTTCTTCCCACGCGGCGCGTCTCATGGCCCCGCACGGGAGCGGCCTCATCGTGAACATCAGCTACTGGGCCGCGCAAAAGTATATGGGCAACGTGATCTACGGCATCGCCAAAGCGGCCACGGATAAAATGACGGCGGACATGGCGATCGAGTTGAAACCGTATGGTGTCGCGGTCCTGTCGCTCTACCCTGGCCTCGTCCGCACGGAACTCGTGATGCAATCCGCCGCCGCATTCGATCTTTCGAACAGCGAAAGCCCGGAATTTCAAGGCCTCGTGATCGCCGCGCTGGCGCGAGATGCAGCGCTTCTCGAGCGCTCCGGCCAAGTCCTGGTTAGCGCGGCCGTAGCGAAAGAGCTCGGCGTCAGCGACATCGACGGAAAATCCCCCGTGCCTCTTACGCTGGAAACAGCGTGATTTACCGTACTCCTGCAAACTACGACGACTGGTAGTAGCGAAGCTCGCGCAGTACTCTGAAATCTCTCTCGCATGGGTCGTCTCGTCTGCATCGCCGTTTTGTCCGTGAGTGTTTGGGGCCAGACTCCCGATACCGCTACCATTCGCGGCCGTTTGGTCGATCCGAGCCAGGCTGCTATCGCGCACGCTCAGATCACCGCGGCCAACACTCTCACGGGCGCAAAGCGCATCACCGAGACCGGCAACTCCGGCGATTTCCAATTCGCGGGCCTTCCAATCGCGGGAGCGTACGAGATCGTTGCGACGAAACAAGGCTTCGCGGAGCAGCGCGCCACCCAAATCACGCTCGAAGGCGGCACTACCGCCGATCTCACGCTGCAAATGAACGTCGCTGGCGGACAAACCGCCGTGATGGTCACCGGCGTCGCGGGCGAAGTCCGGACCGACCAGCCGCAATTGGGCATTCATCTCGATAAGCAGCAAATCCAAGAGACCCCACTTCCGAATCGCCGCGTCACTTATCTCCCGCTGCTCAGCGCCGCCAATCGTCCCGCCATTAATCAGGGCGACGTTTTCATGAATCAGGATCTGTTCACAACCAACGGCGCGGGCCGGCGCCAAACCTGGTTCGAAGTGGATGGCGCCACCGGCAACGATAGTTGGGGCCGCCAGACGATGTTTAGCAATATTCCGATCGATGCGGTGCAGGAAATGACCGTGCTCACCAGTGCGTTCTCGGCCGAATACGGCGGCTCCACAGGCAGCGTGGTTAATATCGTGACGAAGAGCGGCGGCAATCAGATTCACGGCGATGTGCTGGAGCTCTGGCGTCCGGCGGCAACGGAGGCGGCGCTCTCCGGCTTCAGCTCGTCGAACGCGGCTAGCGGCAACGACATCACCAGCGACACGCTGGGCCAATCCGCGGCCGATCTCTCGGGACCTATCGGTTCCGGCGGCGCCACGCATTTTTCCGTATCCGGGGAATACAGCCGTGAAGACCGCGCGTCGCCCATCATTTCGCCCATTGCGCCCGGCAGCTTTGTGGGCCACTATCGCGGCGGGCTCGGATTCCTGCGCATCGACCGGCAGCTCACCGATCGCAACACGCTCTTCTTCCGCAGCCTTTTCGATGGCTTCCACGATACCAATCCCAACGGAATTGTCGGCGGCAACAGCCTGCCTACCGTCGCTCGCGTCTTCCACCGCCGCACGTATTCCGAAGAAATCGGCGAGACCGCCGTGCTGAGTCCGACGTTGCTCAACAGCGTTCGCGTGCAATTCCAACTTGCGTCGCCGATCACGGAATTCGATCCGGTTGTATACGGCACACAGTTCCAAGTGCCAATCTCCACCGGCGGAACTTTCACCAGCGGTACATCGCAATCCGCGCTGCTGATGAATCGCCAGTATCAAGCGAGCGACACGCTCTCGGCCAGCTGGGGCAAACATCAGATCAAGTTCGGCGCCGACGCGATCGTCGCGCACACCGGCGGAAACAGCAAGGAATTCGGCGGTCCGATCTATCTTGGGCAATTCATCTACAAGACCTGCACGCTCCCGCTCTCGGTGTGCGAGAGCAGCGCGTATCTCGGCAACATCGCGAATGTTCAGACCTACACGCAGAGCTACGGGAACGCGAGCTACACCGTGAACGACACGCTCTGGTCCGCGTTTGTGCAAGACGACTACCATGTCCGCTCCAACCTTACTCTCAACCTCGGCCTGCGTTACGAACAACAAACCTTCACCAATTCGCGGCTCGCGTTCGCACCGCGTGTAGGCTTCGCCTACAACGTCAGCGGCAACGGCCGGACGGTGATCCGCGGCGGCTTCGGCATCTACTATTCGCAGATCGTCGATAACTCGGAAGCCAACTACGCTCTCACCGGTCCGACAGGCGTCTTCAACTACACCGCCGCTCCAGGCCAGATCGGTTTCCCAACAAGCATTGCGGCTGCTCCCCTTCCGGCATTTCCCGCGGGTGCGCAAGCTCCGCTCCGCAGTCTGTACCTGCGGCCGGGCGACGCGTCCTACTACAACCAGTTCTTTCCGACGAACACGCTGGTGGGATATCCGAACGAGTTGCTCAATCCGATGTCGAAGCTCTGGACCATCGGCATCGAGCACCGCCTGTTCGGTGGATGGGTTCTGAGCGTCGACTACGTCGGCTCGCACACCTCGCGCATCAATCGTCCGCGCGATGTCGATCCGCCGTCGCCGTTCATCCGCACCGCACCCGGTCAGGTTCGGACCGCGCAAGCAGCCAACTGCACACGCCCTTACTGGATCTCCTGGTACAGCACGCATGGACTCACCTGCAATCCTGCGGCTGCCACCAATCCACAGCCTCCCTACGCGGCGATTCAGAGCGACGTCAACGACGGCTATGCTAACTACGACGCGCTGGACGTAAACTTGAGCCATCGCTTCAGCCGCCGCTTGTCGATGCTGGCGAGCTACACCTGGTCGCACGCGCTCGACAATGTCGATCCCGATTTACCCAGTCAGAATCCCAACGATCCGAACTTCACCGGTCATATCGAATACGGCAACGCTATCTTCGACCAGCGGCAACGCTTCGTTCTTAGCGGCCTGTACATTCTCCCGTGGAAGATCGAGTTCGGCGGCGTCGCTACGCTGGCTTCCGGCCTTCCGTACAACTACGTCACCGGCGTAACCAACAGTGGCGATACCGGCGCGACGACGGACCGGCCGGTGATCAACGGAGTCGTGGTCGGCCGCAACGCCGGACGCGGCGGTCCTATCTACGACGTTTCCCCCTTCCTCGAACGCCCGTTCACGCTGGGGATCGAGCGCCTGCGTCTCGATCTGCGCGCCGAAGCCTTTAACGTTCTCAACCACGCTAACTTCGTCGGCTACAGCGGCACGTACGGCAACGGTGCGACGCCAGGCGCTGGATTCGGTGCGCCTCTGGTTGGGATCACGAATCAGCTCCCTGCACGGTCGGTACAGTTTTCGGCGAAGTTCTCCTTCTGACGCGCCGCACGGCCGGTGATACACTTGACACCGGTTCGAATCTCGACCCAAGGAGACTTCTATGTGGAAGATCGCCGTTTGCGCGTTCGCGATGCTGCTCGTGTTCTGTTCCCTGGCCCAGACGCCGCCGCTGGCGGCCACCGATGTCACTAACTCCGACATCCAATCGTTCATAAATGCGCTCCCGCGCGACGTGGTCAGCGATAAGGCCATTCGCATCGTCGACGTCGGCGGATACCACGTGGGCGTATTCGGCGTGTTCCGGCCGAAGACCATCAAACAGGAAGCGAATGTTCACCAGACGAAAGTCACCGAGATCTACTACATCCTGGATGGCAACGCGACGCTGGTGACCGGAGGCACGCTGCCCGATCCCAAGCCGAACCGTCCCGGCAGCACGACGTTCCAAAGCTCGCACATCGAAGGGGGCGTCAGCCGGCACGTCGGCAAAGGCGACGTGGTCATTATTCCCGGCCGCACGCCGCACTGGTTCAGCAGCCAGGATGGCGACCTACGGTACCTGATCTTCCGGCCGGATCCGGAGAGCACGCTGGCGCTGAAATAAATTAGCCGGCTGCGACCGCCAGGTACAACATCGCAAACGCGAGGCCGGTGATGGCGACAGAAACGCCCGCGAGCGCCTTGAGCAGCGGCTCTTTCCACATAAGCCGCGCGCGCGGCGTGCTGGCCAAGAACGCGGCTACAAATCCGCCCGCGAATCCGCCCGCGTGGGCCATGAAATCGACGCCCGGCAGAATACTCACGATCACGCCCCAAATCAAATATTGGGAATAGTAAGACTTCACCATCGATCCGACGTGCGACTTGTCGGTGACTCCGAACGCGATCATGGCGCCGATCAGTCCAAAAATTCCCGCCGAAGATCCGACCGAGAAATGCCCGCCGAGAAAATGCGAGCTCGCGTAGAAGCCCGTCACCGTGGAGACAAAATAAAACACGATGAACCGGCTGGTACCGAAGAGCTGCTCCACCTCCGCGCCGATACTGAACAGCACCCACGAGTTCATGAGGATGTGCAAAATGTCGCCGTGCAAAAAACCGGCGGTGATCAAGCGCCACCACTGGCCATCCATCATCGACGCCGGCATGCTGGCGCCCCACTGCGTAAGGACGTGTTCCCAAGGGCCGAAATTGTCGGCGATATACAGGATCGCGTTCACCAGCAGGATCATGGTGGTGGTGAATCGCGCGTGGGGGATCAGGCCGCCGAGCGCATCTCCGGGATTACGCCGGTCCACCGCGCGCGGGCCGATGGGCACCTCGCAATATGGGCACACTTTATCGCTGGTCGTCACAAACGCCCGGCAATTCGGGCACATCCTTCGCTTATCCACTGGACTCATTGTACAGTGCGTACTCCAACATCCAAGCGGATTGGTACAATTGAAAATCCAAAATTCCTTCTGAAAGAGCGGCTGCGCGGATGTCCAAAACGGAGAAAGATTATCGTCAAGACATCGTCGATGTCGGCAAGCTGGTTTATCAAAAGGGCTGGGTTGCGGCCAACGATGGCAACATCAGCATCCGGCTGAGTGCCGATCGGGTGCTGTGCACCTGCACGGGCATCAGCAAGGGAATGATGACTCTCGACGATCTCATCATTTGCGACCTGGAGGGGAAGCAGTTGGAGGGAACGCGCGAGCTTACTTCCGAGATCGCGATGCACCTGACGATTTACAAAATGCGGACGGATGTTTCCTCCGTGGTTCACGCGCATCCTCCTGTCGCAACCGGGTTCGCGGTGGCGGGCCGGCCGCTCACGCTGGCGCTGCTGCCGGAAGTGGTGATCGGGCTGGGGTGTGTGCCGCTGGCTGACTATGGATTGCCTGGAACACCGGCGCTCACCGAAGGCATGCTGCCGTATATCCCGAAATACGATGCGATCCTGATGCGCAATCACGGACTGGTCTGCTATGGCGAGGATGTCTACAAGGCCTTCTTCAAGATGGAAACGGTGGAACATTTCGCGCGGATTACGTTGGTGGCGGAACTGCTGGGCGGTCCGAAGGTCCTGCCGAAGCAGGAGGTTGATAAACTGATAGACTCGCGCACGCGCTATGGGATCAAATCGCGGACAGGCGTGGAGCCAGGGCGGCCCGTCGCGGCCGAGGAGTTGCCGCAATCGCAAGATCGAATCCAGATGACACGCGACGAAGTGATGGCGTTGGTGGATGAGGCATTGCGCGCGCGCGGCGTGCTGACGTAATGTAGTTCGGGAGGCTGAATGGGCGAAGCGCTGGGCATGATCGAGACGCGCGGGTTGGTGGCCATGATCGAAGCCGCCGACGCGATGGTGAAGGCCGCGAACGTGAAAGTGGTGGGCTGGGAAAAAATCGGATCGGGCTACGTGACGGCGCTGGTGCGAGGCGATGTGGCCGCCGTTCGCGCCGCCACCGACGCCGGAGCAGCCGCTGCCCGCCGCGTGGGCGAGCTGATCGCCGTGCACGTGATCCCGCGGCCGCATCCCAGTCTCGAAGACGTTCTGCCCATCGGCAAAGCGCAAGCCGCGGCAGGCGCCAAGTAGGCACGCATGATTCTGGCCCGCGTGGTGGGCACGGTTGTCGCCACTCGCAAGGACCCCCGTCTCGAAGGTTTCAAGCTGCTCATCGTGAAGCCGGTGTCGCCGGAAGGCAAGGATGAATCCGGCTACGTGATCGCGGTCGATACAGTCAGCGCGGGCAGCGATGAGACGGTGATCGTTGTATCCGGCAGCTCGGCGCGCATGGCCGACGGCTGCAAGGACAAGCCGGTGGACGCCAGCATCGTCGGCATCGTCGATACGGTGAGCTTGAAATGAGCGTGGCATGTTCTTAGGGCGCATTGTGGGACGGGTGGTTTCGACGGTGAAAGATCCTGGGCTCGCGGCGCAGCGTTTGCTCATCGTGCAGCCGCTGAAGCCGGATCTCGCTCCAACCGGCAAAAGGACCGTGATGCTCGACGCAGTAGGTGCAGGGGCGGGCGAGCTGATCTACTGGTGCCGCGGCAAGGAATCGAGTTTCCCCTTTCTTCCCGACGAAGTGCCGTCGGATAGCACCATCGTCGGCATCGTCGACGAACTGCATCTGGAGCGCTAATGCTGATTGCGCGCGTGATCGGTGAGCTGGTGTCGACGCACAAGCATTCCAGTCACGAAGGGCGGAAGTCACTGGTGGTACAGCCGCTCGATCTGGACGGATCGAATCGCGGCGATCCGGTGATCGCGCTGGACGCGGTGGATGCGGGCGTGGGCGACCGGGTGCTGCTGCTTACCGAAGGCTTCGGCGCGATGACCAGCGTGGGACGGCCGCAATCACCGATCGATATGGCCGTGGTCGGCGTAATCGATTGCCTGGACTTGCACGGTGGAGCGGACGCGCCCACGCCAGGCCGGGAGAAGAATCGCGGCTAGCGCGAACAGCAGGACCAACTTCAGCACTTCGCTGATTCCGTACATCGCGTGCAGGCGTCCGAACTCGCCGGCCATCGCGGCGTTGTCGAGGTGCTGGCTGAGCGAGAGCATCCGAGGTGTCACGAGCAGATGCTGCATGGCGACCAGGGCGAGTGTGGCGGTGGATATGCCGCCCAGCCAAACGCGTTGCACTCCGAGCCAAGCGAGAGCGACAAAGACGATTCCGAGCAGGAGCTCCGTTCTTTCCCAGTCGACGAAAAACAACTGGTTCAGTCGACCGGCCATTTCGCGGCCGACAGCGTGCGCCTCCGCATTCGCGAACGCATCCGCCGTCTGAAAGTTCTGCGTGGCTACGAAGATCATAAACAAACTACCCATGATCCACGCGCCCAGCACGAAGGCGGCGATGCGTTGGCTGGACATGTCGACCTCCAGTCTACCGCCGGAGCGCTTGGAAGGCGAACTCACGGCCCCACTTCTGCTGGAAGGCAAGCGAGATCCACAAGAGCGCAAACGGTTCCAGTAAGCGGGATTGTGTGAGCGGGCCGGCGTCCTTAGGGTCGAATCCGAGATCGGCCGCCAGTTGGTGAACGGTCATTTTTGCGGCCGCATCATCGCCGCAGTAGAACATCACGGGCTTGCCCGCGGCGAACGAAGTATTGTGCATGATGCTATCGCCGACAGTGTTGAACGACTTCACGACCTTGGCGCCGTTAGCCAACTGAGCAATCTGTTCGCCCGAGGAGGTCGTAGTGCCGAGCGAGAGGCCGGAGAGATCGGGGAAAAGAGGGTTGGTGGTATCGATCAGAAGTTTGCCTGAGAGATCTCCGAGTGCGGCGAGAACGTCTTTAGCCGCGGGCCAGGGGAGCGAGACCAA
>Ga0335078_10009291_pt1 | contig 14572 bp, 13 predicted proteins | sample Lox_Sample_32_FD_206711 | JGI IMG/M metagenome (GOLD analysis project Ga0335078, IMG submission 206711) | Soil microbial communities from Loxahatchee National Wildlife Refuge, Florida, United States - Lox_Sample_3.2 | ecosystem: Environmental > Terrestrial > Soil > Wetlands | place: USA...
ATTCGCCGACTACGCCCGCATGGCCGGCACCGAGCTGCTCATCATCGACGCCGCCACCACCCTGCGCGCCTTCGAGGCCGAGATACGCGCCAACGCCGCCTACTACCGGCTCGCCCGCGGCATCTGACGTGTCGCGGCGGTGACGGCCTGGCTAGCCGGTGCGCAGGCGGCTCCACGCGTCGCCGCCGACGGCGAGCAGCAGGATCACGCCGAGGGTGATCTGCTCGTACAGCGGGTTCCAGCCGAGCAGCGTGAAGCCGTTGCCGATCATCGCGATGAACAGCGTGCCGACCACCGTCCGCCAGATCGCGCCCTCGCCGCCGAGTATCGACGTGCCGCCGACCACGATGCCCGCGAGCACGGTGAACGTCAGCGCGGTGCCGCCGTTGGCCGACGACGCGGACAGCACGCGGGAGGAGTCGATGATGCCGCCGAGCGCGGCAGCGCCGCCGCTGATCGCGAACGTGACCAGCTTGATCCACTGCACCCGGACGCCGGCCAGCCGGGATGCCTCCGCGTTCGACCCGGCCGCGTACATGTAGCGCCCGGCGATCGTCCGTGCCAGCACGACGCCGAGGATGATGACCACGCCGATCATCGTCCAGGCCGCCGTCGTGACGTCGAGCCACTGCGTGCGCGCGAAGTCCGCGTACCCGGTCACCGAGAAGTTGGTGATCAGGTTCCCGCCGGTGATCAGCGCCGCGCCGCCGGTGATCACGAACGACGTCGCCAGGGTCGCGATCAGCGAGTTGATGCGGAAGAACGTGACGATCACGCCGTTGACCGCGCCGACACCGACGCCGACGAGGACGCCCACCATGATCGCGAACGCAGCCGGTGTACCCGCGATCGCCATCTTCATCGCGATCACCTGGCACAGCGCGTAGGTCGCGCCGACCGACAGGTCGATACCGCCGGCGATCAGCACCATCGTGCCGGCCGCCGCGATGATCAGCGTCGCGGACTGCTGGTCGAGGATCTGCAGCATGTTCGTCTGGTTGGCGAAGATCGATCCCTTCAGGATCACCAGCACGACGAACAGGATGAGGAACGGGTAGCTGATCCCGCCCTCGCGGGCCCGGCCGAGGAACTCCGGGCCTGGCAGCTTGCGGCCGGTGCCGCGGACGGCCGGCTTCTCCGGGGCCGGCGTCGCGGCCTGCGGCTGAGTCATTCAGGCACCCTTCTTGTTATCCGAACCGAACGCGGCGCCGAGGACCGCCGCCTCGGTGATGCCGTCGCCGGCGAGTTCCGCGACGACCTGGCCGCCCCGCATGACGAGCACCCGGTGCGCCAGGCCGAGGATTTCCTCGACGTCGGAGGAGATGAGCAGCACGCCCATGCCGCCCGCGGTGAGCGAGGCGAGCAGCTCGTAGATCGCCCGCTTCGCGCCGACGTCCACGCCGCGGGTCGGCTCGTCCGCGATCAGCACCGCCGGGTCGCGCAGCAGCGACCTGGCGAACAGCAGCTTCTGCTGGTTCCCGCCGGACAGCGCGGACGCGGGGACCGACTGGCCGCCGCCGCGCGCGTCGACCCGGGCGAGCACGTCACGCACCCGGCGCCGCTCCGGCCCTGGCTGCATCACCCCGGCCCGGCTGACCTGGGCGAGCGCCGAGACGCTCACGTTCTCCCTGACCGGCCGGCCGAGCAGCAGCCCCTGTTCCTTGCGCGACTCAGGTATCATCAGCACCCCGGAGCGCATGGCGGAGCGCGGCGTGCCGGTGACCGCGACGGCGGCGCCGTCCCGCAGCACGCTGACCGACCCGGAGTGCACCCTGTTCGCGCGGTAGATGGCCCTGGCGACCTCGCTGCGCCCGGCGCCCACCAGGCCCGCGAGGCCGAGGACCTCGCCGGCGCGCAGCTCGAACGAGACGCCGTTGACGCCCGGTGCGCGCAGCTCGCGGACCTGCAGTACGGTCTTGGCATACGGAACGGGCGGGTGCTTCGCCGGGAACGTCGCGTCAAGCGGCCGGCCGAGCATCGCCGCCATCAGCGACTCCTCGGTCTGCCCCGCGGCCTGCACGGTCTGCACGAGGCGGCCGTCGCGCAGGATCGTCACCTCGTCGGCGAGCTCCAGCACCTCGCCAAGGAAGTGTGAGACGAGCACCACCGTCGTGCCCTGGCTCGCCAGCTGCCTGATGACGACGTGCAGCGCCTCGACGTCCGGCCGGGACAGCGCCGCCGTCGGCTCGTCCATGACGATGAGCTGTGCGTTGCGCGACAGCGCGCGGAGTATCTCGACCTTCTGCTGGTCGGCGGTGCGCAGCGACCCCGCGTTGGCGGCGCCGTCGAGCGCGAAGCCGACCGTGGCGGCCAGCTCCCGGTACTTGCGGCGCAGCTCGCGGCGGCTCTGGAAGCCGGACCGCCGCGGCTCGACGCCGAGGAAGACGTTCTGCTCCACCGTCAGCGACGGCACCACGGCCAGCTCTTGCGCGATCAGGATGACGCCGCGGGAGATCGCGTCACGCGGCGCGTGGAACCGCACAGGCTCGCCGTCGAGCAGCAGCTGACCGGAGTCGGCGGGGTGCGCCCCTGCGATGATCTTCCCGAGGGTGGACTTGCCCGCCCCGTTCTCCCCAACGAGCGCGTGGATCCTGCCGCGGCCGATGGTCAGGCTGACGCCCTCCAGGGCGCGCGTCCCGCCGAAGGACTTGGAAATGTCCCGCAGCTCGACGTGCGCGCCCTGGAGGGTTGACTCAGCGTCCGGCACGATCAGCCGGTCCACTCGCCGGTGAACTGGCTTGCCGTCGCCTTGGTGACGATGCCGCCGTTCGGGAAGCCGGCCACCGGGTCAATCGCGCCGCTGACCTTGCCGGTCTGCAGTGCGGCCACCAGCGCCTGGACGGCGAGCCTGCCCTCGCTGGCGGGCGCCTGTGCGACGTCGGAGAACCACGCGCCCGACGCCACGCCGGCGATCGCGGCGTCGCTCGCGCCGTAACCGACGAGCAGCACCTTGCCGGTCAGGTGCGCGGTCTGCAGCGCCACCGTGGCGCCCTCGATGCCCTGGTCGGAACCGACGATGAGGTTCAGGCCCGGCTGCGCCTGGAGCATGGTCTGCACGGCGGTCTCACCGGTGGTCGGGGTGAAGAAGGACTGGCCGTTGGTGACGACCTGCACGGGGCTGCCCTTGATCGCCGTGGTGAACCCGCCGTAGATCGCCTCGTCGAGTGAGGACGCCTTGATGTCGTACAGGTAGCCGACCTTGCACGGGTTCAGGTTCTTCGACGCGCAGGCCGCGACGACCTGCTGGCCAAGCTGGGTACCGATCTTGGTCGGCACGAACGTCACGTTCGCCGACAGGCCGGTGACCTGCGGGGCGTCGGTGGACAGGCTCGGACCCATGATCTGGTCCATGTTCACGACCTTGATCCCCTTGGCGATCGCCTGCTGTACCAGGGAGACGAGGCCGGTGCTGACGATCGGCTGCGTGATGATCCCGTTGTACTGGCCGGAGCTGATGACCGTTTGCAGCTGGTTGAACTGCGTCTGGGGGTTGTTGTTCGCGTCGAACACGGTCAGCTTCGCGCCGTCGGTGGACGCCACCGCCTGCGCGGCCGCGAGCATCGGGGCGTCGTAGGTGTTGTCCACCGCGAACGACAGGTACGCGATGTTCATCGCCTTGGGCGCCGCGCTCGCCGAGGCCGCGGCGGACGCGGCCGCCGACGTCGTGGCGGTCGAGGAGCTGCTGCTGCCGCCGCTGCTGCAGGCGGCGAGCGCTAGGGCCGCGACGGCGACCGCCGCCACGGCGGCACTACGGCCCAGGGACCGCGTTGCCGGGATAGAGGGCACGGCTAAACTCCTTTGTGCTCGCTCACTGGGAGGTGGGTTAGCGGATAGGCCGGTGGGCCGGGTGACAGCCCGGCTCACCGGTTCCCCGGTAGGGAATCTATGCAACGGACTAATGTCCGCAACACGGTCACTTGAGCTTGAGGGGAAGCGTGTCCGTTTCTCAGGTGGGTGTCAAGAGCTAACGTTGCCGGCATACGTAACTGCAACTTAGCGATTCTGTCCGCTCAGCGGACGTGGCCGCCGGATTGCGCTGTGAGGAGGCAGCTAACGGCCTCGGGGTGGCGCGTGGCCGCACACTGGAACGGCCAAGTGAGCGACCAGGGCAGTGTACACGGACAAGTGTCCGGCAGACGGACAGAGCTCTTATCCAGGCCCGTCGGCACTGATCCGCCCCATCGGTACCCGCGGGCACGGCGGACGACCGCGGCAACCCGTTTACCTGGCGGCCCGGTCCTCGCGATTCGCCGGAACGTGACAGCACGCCTTCGTTCCGTATCATCGTCGCCGCTTCCCTGGGGTGGCGGGCGCGCCAGCGGTGCGCGAACGTGGCACGAGCCGGTACGCTACTTGGGACGGTCTCCGGGCCGGGTGTCGCGCGGATGTAGCTCAATGGCAGAGCCCCAGCCTTCCAAGCTGGTCATGCGGGTTCGATTCCCGTCATCCGCTCTCTTTCTTCGCAGCTCATGCAATTAATTCGGCTTTCTTTTCGTCACTGTAGCGGCACTTGACTGAACCGCGTGCCCGTTGCGTGCCCGACGGGCTCGCGGCACTGCCCGGTTTCCACGTCGAGCCCGCCTGTGTCCGCAGGTCAGGACGCTGCCGCCGCCTTCGGCCAGCGGCGCTGCCCGGCAGCCGCGCAGCCGCCATAGCTGGTGATCTGCCATGCGGTGGCGTTTTCAGCGGAAAGCAGGTGCAGGGGCAGTCATGTCGCTCCCGGCGGATCCCGGTTTAGGCTGCCAACTCCGAGCGCCAGCCCGCGTAGAACGCTCGCAGTTCGGCCGCAGACGAGCCGTCGGGTACGGGTAGCTCGTCATCAGCGAACCGGTCCAAGGCGGCGATCATGCCGGCGAGCACCCTGACGTCGAAGCCGGCGTCGATCTGCGCCGCCCGAGCGAGCAGCACGTCCTTGCCGAACAGGCGGGCCAGACCCCGGCGTCAGCACTGCGAACCACCATCCGGCAGAACGTTTCGCTGTCATGGATCCGCTCGGTGGTCCAGCCGCGCCTCCGGGCTTCAGCCTCGAGCGCATCGCGCGCGGCGGCAACCCTCCCCCGCTCAGGGGCGGTGAAGAAGTCGAGGTCCTCGGTGGGCCGCGTCGTGAGGTGCTGCGCGAGCAGTGCCGCTCCCCCTGCCAGCAGGAAGCCCTCGCTGGCGGGCAGCGCGAAGAACATCCGGGCCACTTCCTGCTGGAAGGCCGACAGATCGGGCTGGCCGCCGGCGGCTACCATTACGCCTCCGCACTGCCGGACGCCGAGACCAGCGGTGCCCACGCGGACCGGACGGCCCGCGGCAGGACCAGGTCGTCCCACAAGTCGACGAGCAGCGCACCGTCGACGTAGGCGAGGATGTCGGCGGGCCTTCCCTCTTGCAGGACCGTCTCGTACACGCGCGACCTGTCGGCGCGCGACCGGAGGTCGAACACGCGGCCCGGCGCCGACCAGTTGAGGTGCAGCGGAAGCTCCACCGCCGCCAAGGCACGCGTCACGTCGAGCCGCGGCAGCCTGTCCGGCACCCAGACCGGTTTCCCGCGCGCGGACGGCTGCTGGGTGAACGACACGCGCGGCTCCGCTGCTAGCTCCCAGCCTGCCCATGAAAGGAGCCGGGCAAAGGTGGCAATCGTCGGAGACTTCCGCCCGTGCTCATACGCCGACAGCGTCGGCCGCGAGGTCCCGGCACGACGCGCCAACTCCTCCTGGGTCAGGCCAGCACTCGTCCGGACCCGTTCAAGCAGTCTTGCCCCATCCAGCATGCCCTAATTGTATCCGAACAGATACAGTATCTCATCGGATACTAACATCCCGGCCAGTGACTCGCGACCAGCCAGGGCGGGCAAGTGAGGAGGCCTGGTGCCGCGAGGCGATCCCACTGGCCGCATATCCGCCATCGAGCACGCCAAGCCGGGCACCGCCGAGCTGCGCACCCTGGCCGCCTACGTAGAAGCCCTCGGCGGCCGCCTGGAGATCATCGCCGACTACGGTGACAGCGGCTCGCCTTCGCCGAACCCGGCACCGAGGCAGCCCGACCCGCGCGAGCAGGCCTAACGGCGTGCCCGTTACGTGCCCGACCGGACGGTAAACCAGGGTGGTTCACGGTCACTCACGGACAGTCAAGCACACCGCCTGACCTGTGTAAACGCAGGTCAGGCGCCCGTGGCCCGTTGCCTTCCAAGCTGGTCATGCGGGTTCGATTCCCGTCATCTGCTCTCTTGCTCCGCTGCTCACGGCATTGATTCGACTTTCTTTTCGCCTCCGTCATGGAGTTGATCGGATCGTGTGCCCCGGTACGTGCCCGACGGGCTTGCGGCGCTGACTGGTTTCCCGGTGCCGGTGGCCGCTGTGTCGGCGTTAAGCCCGCCTGTGTCCGCAGGTCCGGACGCTGTTGCGGTCTTGGGTCAGCGCACTGGGCAGCTCTTGCGGCGCGGCCCGATTCGGCGCCGAGGCCGCCCGCATCTACGGCCGGGTGACTGCCGCCGTGATCGCGGCGGGCCGCAAGCCGCGCAGGCGGATAGCCGACCTGATGATCGCAGCCACCGCCATCGCCGAAGACCTCCCCCTCTACACCACCAACCCGGGCGACTACGCAGGACTGGAGAAGCTCATCCGCGTCGTCCCCGTCACCCGCCCGCCCTTGCCCCAGGAGAAGAATCCCAGCCGGCGAGGGTAACCGGGCTGGCGGGGCGTGAGGACCCGTAACCAAGCCAGCACAGACACCTCGCAGCAGTTCGGAAGGCATGCCCGTTGGGTGCCCGATCGACCCCGCCAGCTAGCAGGATTGGCTTGTCCCGCGTCGTCGGTGCTGCCAGCATCGGGCCCGACAGGCCCTCATCTCCCCGGGTGATCCCGGTCACGACTGAGTTCGCCGAAGCGGAGATCTTCTCCAGCCCGGCGATGCAGAATGGGCCAAGCGGTCGCGCGGCACCGCGCACCGGGAGGGGCAGGCGTGAGCATCGGGCTGGAGACCGCCAAGGTCATCACCGCGGCTGTACGGGCAGCGGGCAAAGAGCGTGACCTGAAGCCGCTGACCGTCGTGGTGCTTGACGCCGGGGGCCACCTCGTCAGCGCCGAGCGGGAGGACGGGGCGTCCAACAACCGCTTCGAGATCGCCTACGGCAAGGCCTACGGCGCGCTCGCGCTCGGCATGGGCTCGCGCTCCCTGATGGCCCGGGCCGAGCAGCAGCCCTACTTCATCACCGCAGCGGCGGCTGCCATCGGCGGCAGGCTGGTGCCCGTTCCCGGGGGTGTGCTGGTCAAGGATGAGGCGGGGGCGGTGCTCGGCTGCGTTGGCGTCTCCGGCGACACGTCCGACAACGACGAGCTCGCCGCGATCGCCGGGATCACGTCCGCTTCCCTGGTACCGCAGCCAGACTGACCGCCCGAGAGCGCCGCAGTTCCGCTTTCGGCGGCGCGCGGCGTCGTACGCCGCACCGCGTGTACTGTCGGCGACCGCGTTACTTGAGGGCGAGCGCGTTGGCGGGCGAGCCGATGCCGCCCGGGGAGTTCAGCGGCGCGCTGGTCAGCAGGCACTCGTACACGCCGTCGGCGGCGCAGTCGGCCGCCAGGTCCTCGGTCCACCACAGCTCCCCCAGGGCCATGCCGAACTGGCCGATGAGGATGCGGTGCAGGAAGCCCATCGGGCCCGGGCGGTCCGGCGGGAACGCTTCCACCGCGTAGGTGTCGCTGACCACCGCCGCGAAGTGCGCGTCCCACAGGTAGCGGCACATCTCCTCGCCGCGGGCCAGCCCCGGTGTCGTGCTGTCCCGCCGGATCTGCTGCCGGCGCTCGTGGTCCTGCTCGGTGTACCAGCGGGCGAAGCCGGTGTGCAGCACGAGGATGTCGCCGGGGGCGTACTGCAGGCCGGCGCGGGCGCGGGCTCGCTCCAGCTCGTCCACGCTGAACGCGGTCGAGCTGCCCGGGTTGTAGTCCCGGCCCTCTTCCGCCGCCAGCCGCGGCAGGTCGAGCAGCACGGCCCGGCCGGCGATGCCGCGCCGGGCCCAGTGGTCGATCGTGTTGCGCCGCCCCGAGGCCACCTCGGCCTCGGTCGCGCCGTTGTAGAAGGCGTCCGCCGCGTAGCCGACGTGGCCCAGGGAATCCCACTGGCTGGAGGCCTGCGGGTAGAAGTTGTCCAGCACGTCGTCGAAGCCGAGGCTGCCCGGGGCGTGCAGCACGTGCTGCCGGGGGACGCCGCGGCTGGCCGCGATCGGCGGGTCGAACGCGCCGAGCGGAGCGTTCAGCGGGAAGACCGCGCCCTTGCGGACCAGCCGCGCGGCCGCCACCACCCGCTCCGGCGTCTGCAGGTTGAGCAGCCCGACCTGGTCGTCCGGCCCGAACAGCCCCCACCCGCTGCGGCCGCCCTGCGGCGCGGCGGGCAGGTCATCGTAGCGGGGAAGCCCGGCCCGGTCGCCGTCCCGGGCCGCGGCCGCCCGCGGCGGCTGCGCTTGATCGGAGTCCACTGACACCTGCCTTCCCCTGGGGCCACTCAAGGCCGGTCGGTGACATCCCTTACTTATGCTTACTGCTCGTGGCCAGAGTGTTCATCGACACGAGCGTGCTGTTTCCGTTCTCTGTCAGGTCGATACCTCGAATACCGCCGTCGCGACGTCACGCAGCCAGCCGCGTGGTTTGCCGGTGGGCTGGCAGTCAAGCCCTACGCGGATGCGGGCAGCCAGCCCCACGGGTGGGTTCCCCACCCCGGCGAGAACTCCTCGCCCGCCCTTAGCGTGCGGACAGGGAGCAGTCCGTAGCCGCCACGGAACACCTGCCCGGTGGTATCGGTGAACGTGAAGTCGCCCTCGGCGACGTCGATGATGCTCAGGTCGGCGTCCCGCCCGACGGCGATGGCCCCGAGTTCGTCCTGCAGGCCGAGTGCCATGGCCGCGCTTGAGGTGGTCGCCTTGATCACGTCAGCCAGCGTGTAGCCGATCGACATGAACTTGGCCATGCACTCAAGCAGGCTGTGGAATGTCTGGCCCATGGCGGTCAGGTCACTGCTGATGGTGTCGGGATACAGGTCCAGGTCGGCTTGGCGCCTGGCGATCTCGATGCCGAAGTTGCCGCGGCCGAGCGCCGAGTCGAGCACGACGCCGTTGGCGCGGGCCTCGGCGACCTCCGGGTACGGCTTGCCTGACGGGTCAAGGACGCGCCCGGCGTTCGGTGTGCACAGGTGGGTCAGGATGTCACCTGGCTCGAAAGTCCGCAGCAGGAACCGGGTCAGCTCGCCGCGCCGTGCCGCCGATGCCTCGTCTTTCGCGGTGAAATCGCCGATGTGCACCATCAGCGGAACGCCCAGGTCCCTGGCCGCTGCCTTGGCCTTGGTGATGATGTCTTCGCCCTTGTCCGCGAAGGCCGGGCCGACGATGCGGAGCTTGACTCCGGCGATGAGACCGGGGTTGCGTTCGGCGGCCTTCTGCAGGGCGTCCCTGTTGATGTCGTCGAGCGCGGCGACGTCCGCCGGGCCAGGCATGGTGTGCGCGTGGCTGCCCGCGTTCACCATCGTGATGATCCGGGTCTTGGCCTTGGGCAGGATGTGGGCGGGGAAGACGCCGAGGTTGGCGACGCCGACCGACCCGCAGTCCGCCACCGTGGTGACGCCCGAGTGCACGCCGATGGCGTCGGCATCGCACATGCCCATGCCGACGCCCTCGGTGACGGCACCGCGAGCGACGTGCGTGTGCAGGTCGATCAGTCCCGGCACGACACGGCGGCCCGCGCCGCGGATCTCCAGGACGCGCGCCGCGTCCTGCGCCGGGATGTCGGTGGCGATCCGCGCGATCTTGCCGCCGGTGATCGCGATGTCGCGGACGCCGTCAAGCCCCTGGCCGGGATCAAGGACGTGGCCTCCCTTGATCAGCAGGTCGTAGGTCATGTCAGCCGCTCCTCACTTGCCCCATAGCTGCTTGCTGGCCAGTTCGCAGCCCTGCGCCATGGCGCGGAGCTTCGCCCAGACGATTTCCTCGTGGCCGACGCGGGATCCGATGCCGCAGTCGGTGCCGGCCTGGACGTTCTCCCGGCCCACCACGCTGGCGTAGTTGACCAGCCGCTCGGCGACAAGGCCGGGCGCCTCGACCAGGTCGGTGGCGTGCGAGATGACGCCCGGCACCAGGATCTTGCCGTCGGGCAGCTTAATGTCGCGCCACACGGTCCACTCGTGGGCGTGCCGTACGTTGCCGGCCTCGACCGAGTAGGCCTGGGCGTTGACCTTGATCAGCAGGTCGGCGATGTGCGCCAGGTCGATGTCGGTAACGTGCGGCCTGTGCCCGCTGCCCCAGCAGACGTGGAACCGGATCTGGTCCGCCGGCAGGCCGCTCAGCGCGTGGTTGATGATCTCCACGCAGAACTCCAGGTACCGACGGTACCTGGGCACGTCCCAGTCGGGGTAGAACTGCCAGGAGGTGGCGAACTCCGGCTCGTCGACCTGCACGATGAACCCCGCGTCGGTGATCACCTTGTACTCTTCCCTGACCACCTCGGCGACCGCGGTCATGTACTCCTCCTCGGTGGAGTAGTACTCGTTGCGCGCCCCCGCCCCCAGGCTCAGCGGGCCGAGCGCCGCCACGAAACCCTCCGCCCCGGCCGACTTACCCGCCAGCGCCCTGGTGAGCGCGTCCACGTCGGCCTTGATGGCTTCGTGCCCGGTGTAGCCGACTGGGCCGGTGGCGACCCATCCTGTGGTCCGCTCCGGCGGCCGGCCGGGCTTGAAGTACCCCGGTCGCACCGGGCCGCCCGACCCCTGCAGCCATAGCCCTGATTCGTAGAATCCGGGGAACACGCGCCGTTCCCGCCCGCCGACGCCATCCCGCTTGGGCGGCTTCGCCGGGTCGACCGGGAGCACTTCCCAGCCGGTCACCCGCTGATGGATGTACCCGGCGTATGCGCCCCCGCCGGCGGCCTTCACGTACTCGCCGTCGTTGACGACGTCCACACCGCACTCAAGCTGGCGGTCCACCACGTACTGCACCGCGGCCGGCAGTTCCGCGGCCATCTCCGCCGTCACCACCGGGCCCTGCTGCAGCAGCGCGTCGAACTCCGCTGGCCGCGGCAGGTTCCCGCCGTGCGTCGACCGGATCCGGTCGGTGCTGTGCCTCATCTGCGCTCGTTCCTTCCGCGGTTACGAGGTGCGCCTGCTGAACTTCTGGATCTGATGGGCGGCCGCCTCGGCCGGGTCGACGCCGCCCTGCCCGACCCCGAAGGTGTAGGACACCTCGCAGACGTACAGGTCGCCGCGTGAGTCAACCGCGATGCCGTGCGGGGCGATGAAGTTGCCCGGCGCGGTGCGGCTGACGGTGCTCGCGCCCCACCTGGCCACGATGGAGCCGTCGCGGTCGAAGATGGTGACCCGGCCGGGGTGGTCCTCGCGCATGAAACCTCGCGTGAAGGAGCCCTTGCCCTTGGGCCGCCACAGCTCCGCCACGTACGAATAACCGTCGGCGTCGATGGCGACGTGGCAGGGGCGTTGCACATCGGTCCATTCCGTGAGGTAGCGGCCGTCGGGGTCGAAGACCTGGATCCGGTCGTTTTCCCTGTCGCAGACGTGCACCCGGTCATCGGGGCCGACCGCGATGCCGTGCGGCAGGTGGAACTGGCCGGCGCCGACCCCCACCTCGCCCCACGAGGTGATCAGCTCCCCGTCCGGTGAGAACACGTGGACCCGGCAGTTGCCGTAGCCGTCCGCGACGTAGATGCGTCCGTTCGAGTTGATCGCCAGGTTGGTGCAGCCGTTGAACGGCTCGCCCGCCCGCTCGACGGTCTCGACGTTGTGGACGACGAACGGGCCGCCTTTCTTGTTGCCGGTGTCGGAGGGCTGGCCGGGCCGGCCGAGCGTCAGCAGCAGCTTCCCGTCCGGGGAGAACTTCCTGACGGTGTGGTCTCCGTTGTCCACGGTCCACACCGAGTCGTCCGGGGCGACGGTCAGCCCGTGCGGGTTGGTGAAGTTCTCCCCGCCCCAGGCGGTGATGAACGTGCCGTCCGGCTCGTACACCAGCAGGTTGGAGTCGTACCTCGTCAGCAGGTACACCCGGTCCTTGGAGTCGGTGTCCACCGCCGACACGTCACGGTGGGAGATCCCGGCCGGCAGGTTTTCCCACTGCGCGTCAACCTGGTACCTGAAGTCAGCGGTCTGCGGCGGCGCCGTGTCTCCTCGCATCGTCACGCTCACACCCGGCCCGCGAGGGTCTCCGCGGTGACGTTCTGCTCTTCGGTGAACTGCTTGATGACGAAGTCGAAGGTGCCGTGCTTGACACCGTTCTCGTCGACCGTGCAGGGCACGAGCAGGTCAGGGTTGTAGTACTCGTCGTCGGTGTTGTGCGGCTCGCCCTCGATGAAGAGCTGTGTGGTGACCGGCCTGCTGATCCCTTGCACCTTGACGTGGATGTGCTTGGCGTTGCGCGGCTGGTAGCAGCCGGGGATGATCGAGGTGACCTCATAGCGGCCAGCCGCGTCGGTCACCACGTAGCCGGTGTACTTGTAGCCGACTGCGTCGTAGTCACCGAACTTGTTACTGGACCAGAAGTTCACGATCGCGCCCGGGATGGGCGTGCCCTTCTCGGTCAGGACCCGGCCGCTGATGATGATCTCCGGCTTGTCACCGGGTTCCAGGAGGTTCGACCGGTGCGGGGCACCGAGCCGGAAGAAAGGTCCCTCGACCTCCTGCGGTGTCTGCGGCAGCTCGCCCGGTTCCGGCGGCGGCGTTTCCCGCACGCCCGGCGTCTTGCCTGCCATCACGCCTGCTACGCCCCGGTCAGGGAACTCACTGTCCCTGGCCTGCACCTGCACCGTCATGGTGATCTCCCTTCCCGGGTTCATCCGGCTCCTGATGTTGAGTCAAATCGGTTAGCCGGTCCCTGGCGTCGTCATGAACCCCAAATACGTTGTGACGCGATTTGTGCGCGGGCAACACCGCCGATGACGCTGCCCGGGTTCGGCGTTTCAACGGTGGGCTGAGCGGAGGGACCACCGTTCGTTCGGGACAAAAGGGAGCAGCTCCACCACCGAAGCCGACAGCTTCTCACCAGGTGCGCGGGAGGTCGTCGGTGCGCAGGACCCAGCGCCGCGACAGCTCCGCCATCTGCCCGGCCAGGCCGACGTCGGCCAGGATGCTCTCCGCATCCGATCCGGGCCGGCCCGGTGCCCGGCCAAGCACGAGCGGGGACGCCGACAGCCGCGCGGTGAGCCCGGGTATCACGACGGGGCCGAACTCCTCCGACCGCTGAATCAGGGACAGGCCAAGCTTCACGGCCAGCTCGCTGGTCATCACCTGCTCGGTCGTCAGCACCTCGTGGGCGCCGACGCCGGCCTCACGCAGGGCGTGGACGGCTTCCATCGCGAGGCGTTCCGCGAGCGCTGCGTTCAACGCTGACTCCACGCCCGCGGCATCTGCCTGGCTGACCTCGGCGGCGGCCGCCAGCCACGGCACGGACCTGAGCGATGGCCATTGCGATGGCTTCATGCCAAGGAAGATCCAGCCGTCGCGCGCCCGGTAGTACCGCTGGAACGGCCCGCGGCCGAGCGCTTCCGGGCCTCGCGGCTCAGCTTTTTGCCGTCTGCCCTCGTAGTCGAGCATGAAGATCGCCTGATGGTACGTGGCCGTCTGCGCCAGTGACGCCCTGACTCGCCCGCCCGCACCGGTGCGCGTGCGGTGGAAGATGCCGAGCGAGGCCGCGAACGCCGCCATGACGCCGGAGCCGAAGTCGACCACGTTGTACGGTCCAAGCACTTCGGGAACGTGGCGATCACCGCCGGCCCGCTCCATCATGCCGGTGACGGCTTGCCCCTGCGTCTCGTAGCCGCGCCGGGCGCCCCACAGACCGCCCTCGCCGTAGCAGGTCACTGACACGTACACCGCGTCGGGGAAGCGGGCCCTGACGTGCCGGTAACCGATCCCGTACCGGTCCGCCGTTCCCTCGGGATAGTTCTGGATGATCACGTCGCTGCGCGCGGCGAGTTCCCAGAAGACGGCCTGGCCGCGCTCCGCCTCGACGTTGAGCAGGATGCTCCGCTTGCCCCGGTTGACCATGCCATGCGCGGTCACCGAGCTGTTCGGCGCGTTGATCTTGACCACGTCCGCGCCGTACTCGCCGAGGATCCGCCCGCTGCTCGGGCCGGCGAGAATCTCGGTCTGGTCGAGAACCCGCAGTCCTTCGAACGCCCGGGTGATGTCCTGCGCCGGCCTGGCGGTGGCGTCGGTGGCGTCGGTTTCGGCAGGCTGGCTGGCTTCCTCGACGACCGCTTCGTGGTCGGCGTCCGGCAGCCGGCGGGGCCGGGCCGTCCAGCCGGATGAAGCGGCCGTGTGCACGGGCAGGCCCGGCATCCAGGTCCGGCCGAACAGCGGATCGTCGACGGACACGACGTGGCCGGCGGCGCGGGCGTGGGGTGCCTGGAGCCACTCACGGCAGGTGCGGATGAACGCCAGCGGAACTCCGGCGTCGCCGGCCAGCTCTCCCCACTCTTGCGCCGTGCGCGTCAGGAACATGCCGCGCAGCCGTTCCTTCAGCTGCTCTTCCAGCTCCTTGCGCTGGGCCAGGCGGATACCGTCGGTCAGGCCGTCCGCCGCCCAGGACTCCATGCCCGCCGCG
>Ga0335078_10009292_pt1 | contig 14572 bp, 10 predicted proteins | sample Lox_Sample_32_FD_206711 | JGI IMG/M metagenome (GOLD analysis project Ga0335078, IMG submission 206711) | Soil microbial communities from Loxahatchee National Wildlife Refuge, Florida, United States - Lox_Sample_3.2 | ecosystem: Environmental > Terrestrial > Soil > Wetlands | place: USA...
GTTTACCGGGCCATCACTTATCTTCGGCCACATTTCCAACTCGACGAGCTAAGTGTTTCTCTGCGGCTTGTGGCGGAACTGCCAGCCTCGGCGAGAAAATAGCTCCGCTTTCTGTGGCGGAGAACACCGAAACAAAGGGTCGCAGGATCCTTCAACCTGACTGTGTGATGAGGAGGAATCTCAATGCCCAGTGATTATTATCTGTTGCTGACGGGAGTGAACGGGGAATCGCAGGCGCAAGGCATGACCAAGAATATCGAGCTGGACAGCTGGAGTTTTGGCGCCTCCAATGCGGCCGATATCGGAGGCATGGGCCTTTCCGCCGGCAAGGTGTCCTTGCAGGATTTCTCCTGCTCGTTCGGCGTGGACTCGGCCAGCCCAACCATCTTGCAGGATCTGTATACCGGCAAGCCGATTGCGACGGCGACCTTCACCGGACGCAAGAGCGGCGGCGGCAGCACACCCTACAATTACCTGGTCATCGTCATGACCAATTGCTATATCACCAGTTTTCAGGCAGCGGGCTCCTCGGCGGGAACGCCGTCGGCGTCGATGGCTATGGCATACGAGCAGATAAAGTACGAGTACTTTACTCAGAACTCGGCCAACGGTCAGACCACAAACGCCGGCAACGCGACCTACAATATCGCACAGGTGCTGCAGAGCTGATCGGTATCTCGTAGCCTGGGAAATAGAACTCGGCAGGCAGGCATCTTCAGCACCGCCAGTCACGGGTGAAGGTGCCTCTATGCCGCGTGCTATGAGGTGTGCTCGTCATTTTGTCCCTGATCGCTGAGAAAGGATCGATTTCCTTCCTCGGTTGCAGTAGTTCCAGCCGTGATCATGCCATGAATGCACAAGAGCTATTTCGTGCGGGACGGTTGGCGGATGCTCTGAAGACCTTGAGCGCAGAGGTACGCGACAATCCCACCGACGCGCGGCGCCGAACGTTTCTGTTCGAGCTCTTGTGTTTTGCCGGAGAGTTCGAGCGCGCCGACAAGCAACTGGAAGTCCTCGGTCAGGCTGGACCCCAAAGCGAGATGGGGGTGGTTGTCTACCGCAGTGCGCTCTATGCGGAGCGGCAACGTCAAGACCTGTTTTCGGGAAGCGAGTTTCCGGCGCAGAAGGATACCTCTGACTCGGAACGCGCAGGCTCGCTCAACGGTAAGCCCTTTAGTTCTTTTGCTGACGCCGATCCAAGAATCGGGGCCAGACTCGAGTTGTTCGCGGCGGGCAATTACCTGTTGCTTCCCCTGGCGCACGTCGCTTCTGTGCAGATCGCGCCACCCAAACGCCTGCGCGACCTGCTATGGACTCCGGCGGTGGTGCGAACTACTCCGGCGTTCAAGGGAACCGAGCTCGGCGAGGTCCTGATCCCCGTCCTTTCTCCTTTCTCCTGGAAGCATCCCGATGACAATGTTCGCCTCGGACGAGCCACGGTGTGGGAGCAGCCGGAAAACTACGACGATCAGGTTCCCGTCGGTCAGAAAATGTGGCTGGTGGACGACGAAGAAATCCCGCTGCTCGACCTGCGTGCCTTGGAGTTTAATCCGGCCCCGGTGGCCGTGTAACAAACCATGACTTTACCGGACGATTTGCTCATTCCTATCGAGGGACCCAGCCCTAGCGGCGTCAACCTACGCTACGATCCCATTTACGACAAGATCAAGGAAGCCCGCCGGGAAGAGGATCAGCCGCCGCCGGGAATGTCCGAGCAGGATCGAAAGGTCGCCGATAACAGCCTGGTGATCAAGCTCACGACCGAGGCCCTCAGCAAGAAGACCAAGGACCTGCAGCTTGCCGCCTGGCTGACCGAAGCCTTGCTCAAGCAGCGAAGCTTTGCCGGCCTGAAGGACGGACTTCTGGTGTGCTCCGGCCTGGTAGAGAAATTCTGGGATACCGTCTATCCCGAGCCCGAAGACGGCGACCCGCAACCCCGCTCCGCTCCGCTGGGATTCATCGGCACCAAGCTGGAGATTCCCTTGAAGCTTGCGCCGATCGTCGAAAAAATGCGGTACGGAACACTCGATTTCCAGCAGTCGCGCGATGTGGGCTACGAGGGCCAGGCGGCCAATGAGGAGGCTCAGAAAAAGCGGGCGCAACTCCTTCAGGAAGGCAAGCTGGCGCCCGAGGTCTTCGACAAAGCTTTCGACGAGACTCCCAAAAAATTCTATCTCCAGGCGGAGAAGGATCTCGACACTTGTCTGCAAACCCTGGCGGCGCTGAACAAGTTCTGCGATGAGAAGCTGGGCACCGAAGGGCCGTCCCTTGGCCCCTTGAAATCGGCTCTGGAGAATAGTCGGCATGTTGTCCATGGTCTTTTACAGAAGAAGCGGGAGAAGGAGCCCGATCCGGTAGAACCAGCCGCGGCTGTCGAAGGCCAGGCGGCTGGAGCAGCGGATTCTGCAGCGATGGGACCGGTGCGCACCGGAGTGCTCATATCGGTCGATACGTCCTCCGAGCCGGCCGATCGCTTAGACGCCATCCGTAAGGTGGCCGAAGCGGCAGCTTTTCTGCGGCGGCGGGAGCCCAAAAGCCCGGCTTCTTTCCTGATGTTGCGAGGATTGCGCTGGGGTGAACTGCGCGCGGCGGTGGACCTTTCTGACCCCACTTTGTTGGAAGCTCCGCCCACGGAACTGCGCAGACATCTGAAACGGCTGGCGCTCGACAAGAAGTGGGAGCAGGTGCTGGATGCCGGGGAAAGCGCCATGGCGCTGCCTTGCAGCCGGGCCTGGCTGGATTTGCAGCGCTTCGAAATTGAAGCTTGTGATGCCTTGGGCAGTGATTATGAAGCGATCGCCCGCGCTATTCGCTCAGAGCTCAAAGCGCTGGTAACCGACCTGCCGCAACTGCTGGATGCCACGCTAATGGATGACACGCCCGCCGCCAACGCCGAGACCCGGACCTGGTTAAAGTCGCTCAGCCAGGCGCCGCAGCAGCAGGCCGCGCCGGCGGAAGCGCAGCCGGCTCCTCCAGTAAGCACCAATGGCTCTTCCTCACGCTGGCCGGGACAGCCCACGGATGTATATGTCTCCGCTCTCCAGGCTCTGCGCGAGGGGCAGGAGCGAAAGGCCTTCGAGATTCTGCAGCAGGATATTGCGCGGCAACGCTCCGGGCGGGAGCGTTTTCGCCGCAAGCTGCAACTGGTGGAAATGTGCGCCTCCACCAACAAACAAAACATCGCCCAGCCCATCCTGGACGATCTGGTGGCGACCATTGAGAATCATAAGCTCGATGACTGGGAAGATCCCGGCCTGGTTGCTTCCGCGCTGGCCACCATCATGAAGCTAAGCCAGCGGATTCAGGGAGACAACGCGCAGCGGCAGAGACTGTTTGAACGCATCTGCCGGCTCGATCCGGCACAGGCCATCGGAAGTGGGACATAACTATGGCCAAACGCGAAGCCAGCGGCCCCGTTACCCTCTCCGTGCTGGACCGGCTGATCGACAACGATCCCAAGAACAATAACGAGGTTCCGCTCACCCGGGCGCAGTCCCTGCGCGAGCTCCGGGCGGCGCTCAAGCGCGATCTGGAATGGCTTCTCAACACCCGTCGCACCATTGATCCGGCACCCGACTCCGCGCGGGAGACCGTCCGCTCGGTTTACCACTATGGGTTCGCGGATATCTCCAGCAAGTCCGTCCTCTCGGCGAAGGACCACGGCGACCTGATCCGCGAGATGGAAGCGGCGATTGCTGTCTTCGAGCCGCGGCTGAAGCGCGCCAAAGTCCGGATGGAGCAGGTGGAAGACACTACGCGAACTGTCCAGTTCGTGATTGAAGGCATGCTCTGCATGGATCCCGCGCCCGAGCCCGTCCGGTTCGATACCATGCTCGAACTGGGCAAGTGCGCGTATGAGGTCAAGGGAGGAGACGGTGCGCGATGAGCTGAGGAACTATTATGAAAGCGAACTCAGCTTCCTGCGCCAGATGGGCGTGGAGTTCGCCGAGAAGCATCCCAAGATCGCCTCCCGGCTGCAACTGGAAGCGGACCGTTGCGAAGATCCTCATGTCGAGCGCATGCTCGAGTCCTTCGCGTTGCTGGCGGCGCGGGTACACCTGCGTATCGATGACGATTTCCCTCAGATCACCGAGGCTCTTCTCAATATTCTCTACCCTCACTACCTGCGTCCTTTGCCCTCCATGTCGGTTGCCGAGTTTCATACCGATCCGGAACGCGGCAAGTTAACCAGCAATCTGCGTGTTCCCAAGGGAACGGTGCTTTACTCGCGGCCGGTGGAAGGGGTCCCATGCAAATTCCGCACCTGCTACGAGACTAATCTCTGGCCGATAAAGATCACGCAGGCGCGCTGGCTAACCCCTGATCGGCTCAGCCCGGCGCTGCGTGCAACCGAAGCTGCAGTTTTGCGCGTGGAGCTCGAATGCTTCCCCGATGTCAGCTTCGACAAGCTCGACCTCGAAACCCTGGCCTTGTACCTGAACGGTGAAAGTGCCGTGGTGCATGCCCTGTACGAGCTGCTGTGCAGAAACTGCACGCGCATCGTGGTGCGCGATCCGCTTAACCCCAAGACCCCAGTTCGCGAACTGTCGGTGCGCAATCTGCGCCCCATGGGCTTTGCCGAGGATGAAGACGTTCTGCCATATCCCCGGCGTTCGTTCGTGGGATACCGGCTGTTGCAGGAATATTTCTCCTTCCCCGAGAAGTTCTTCTTTCTGTCTTTGAGCGGACTCTCCGAATTGCGCAAGGCGGGTCTGAAGTCCAAGGCCGAACTCTTGTTTTTAATTTCTCCTTTTGAACACGATGGCCGCCACCATCGCCTGGAGGTGGCGGTCGATGTAAAGACGCTGCGCCTGGGATGCACTCCCATCATCAACTTGTTTGCCCAGACCGCTGAACCCATCATGGTCGACCAGACGCGCTACCAGTATCCGATTGTGCCTGACGCTCGCCGCCGCCAGACCATGGAGGTTTACTCGGTCGATGAGGTGGTCACTACCGATCCAGAAACCCACGAGACCATTACTTACCAGCAACTGTATTCGCAGCGTCACACCGTACAGGATTCGACGCAGGCGTACTGGTACACGACCAGGTCGCCCTCCAGCCGCAAAGGGGACGAGGGAACCGATGTTTTTCTCTCGCTCGTGGATATCTCGGCTCGTCCCCTGGAGCTCGAATACGATACGGTGACGGTGCGTTGCACCTGCACCAATCGCGATCTGGTCACACGTCTGCCTTTCGGCAGCGAGAGCGGTGATTTCGAAATGGCAGGCGCGGCCGCGATAAAAAAAATTGTGGCTCTGCACAAACCCAGCCGCACTCTGCGGCCTCCTCTGGGCGGCAAAACTTTGTGGGGTCTCATTTCGCACCTATCTCTCAACTATTTGTCTCTGGTCGAGGAAGGCAAGGATGCTCTGCAGAAGATTCTCGAACTCTATGATTTTTCCGAATCGCCGGATGTGAAGAAACAGATCGGCGGCATCGCCACCATCGACAGCCGTCGTCATTTCACGCGAGTTGTCTCGGAAAACGGGATCAGCTTCGCGCGTGGTACTCGTGTGGATATCGAATTCGATGAGGAACAATTCAGCGGCAGTGGAGTCTATCTGTTCGCCAGCGTGCTGGAAAGATTTTTTGGCCTTTATGTCTCGATGAACAGTTTCAGTCAACTGGTGGCGCGCAGCCGCCAGCGAAAGGAGCCCCTGGGAGAGTGGCCACCGAGAGCGGGACAATCCATACTGATCTAGCGGCCTCCGCGGTCGGAGAAAAGCTTCGCAGGGAGCCCTTCCGCTTCGAGTTTTTCCAGGCGGTACGCCTGCTGGAGACGCTTTTGCCCGAGCGGGCTCCGGTCGGTAGTTTTATCCAGCCCGCACAGGAAGTCGCCCACTTCGGAACTCACCCCTCGCTGGCCTTCCCCGCCAGCCAGATTCAGACGCTGGACTGGCCGGAGAATGCGCCTGCGCGAATGACAGTGAATTTCATGGGCATGACCGGCGCGGAAGGCACGCTTCCGAACCCCTATACATCGCTCATCATCGAGAGGCTCCGTTCTTCCGACACCTCGTTGCGGGATTTTCTCGACATCTTCAATCACCGCATGCTGTCGCTCTTCTACCGGGCGTGGAGAAAGTATCGGTTTGATGTGGCCTATGAGCGCGGCGAGCGCCACCGCTTTTCTCTGCAGCTTCTCGGCCTGGTGGGATTGGGAACGGACAGCTTGCAGGACCGCCAAGCCATTCCCGACGACGCCCTCATTTATTACTCCGGCTTGTTGGGACAGCGTCCGCGCTCGGCCCAGGCCCTCCGCCAGATTCTTTCCGATTACTTTGATGTTCCGGTCGCCATCGAGCAATTTGCTGGCGCGTGGTACCCGCTGCAGCCCGATACGCAGTGCAGTTTGTCAGAGAGCGAAAGCGAAAGCGAGGAGTTAGGCTTTGGCGCCGTGGTAGGCGACGCAGTCTGGAATCAGCAATCCCGAGTCCGCATCGTCCTGGGACCGCTCACACTGGAGCGATATTCGGATTTCCTTCCTGATGGTTCCTGCTGGGAGGTCTTGCGGGCCTGGGTACGCTTTTTTTCCAACGATGAATGGGATTTCGATGTAAAGCTGGTGCTCGAGCGCGAGCAGGTCCCGGCTTGCGAACTGGGAGCGGAGGAAGCGTCGATGCCCCAGTTAGGTTGGATTTCGTGGTTGAAGTCCGCTCCCCTGGGACGGGATCCGGATGATACCGTTTTGGCTCTGGAAGTGGCGGAAGGGGAACGAACATGAACCTCAAGGCTTTGATCGGCAAGCTCAACGACTCGACGCGGGGCGCGTTGGAAGCCGCAGCCGGACTGTGTTTGTCACGCACCCATTACGACATCGAAGTCGAACACTATCTGACCAAGTTGCTCGACTCCTCGGACAACGACCTGGCCGCAATTCTCAAGCACTTCGGAGTGGATGGCTCCCGGTTCTCGGGTGAACTGGCCCGCGCCCTCGACCGCCTGAAGTCTGGCAACGCGCGCACTCCGGCGCTGAGTCCGACGCTCATCAAAATGTTCACCGAAGCCTGGACGATCGGCTCCATTGACTACGGAGCCGGCCAGGTGCGGAGCGGTTTCACCATCCTTGCCTTGGCGACAAATGACGAGTTGATGCGCCTCATGCGCGATGTCAGCCGCGAATTCCAGAAAGTTCAGGCCGAGTCGCTGCGCAAAGACTTCGCTACCATTGTCGCCAATTCCAGCGAGGAGGCACTGGCGCTGGCCAGCGCTGAAACAGCGCCGGGCGCGCCTGCCGCCGGACCTAAAGCGGGCGGCAAGACTCCCAATCTCGATCAATTCACCGTTAACCTCACCGAAAAGGCGAAGGCGGGAAAAGTCGACCCCGTGCTTGGGCGTGATTTCGAAATTCGTCAAGTCATTGACATTCTGATGCGACGCCGGCAGAACAACCCCATCCTCACCGGCGAAGCCGGCGTAGGTAAGACCGCTGTGGTGGAAGGATTCGCCTTGCGTGTCGCCCAGGGGGATGTGCCTCCGCCATTGCGCAATGTGATGGTGCGGACCCTGGACCTTGCGCTGCTGCAGGCCGGCGCGGGCATCAAAGGCGAATTCGAGAATCGATTGAAGGGCTTGATCGAGGAAGTCAAAGCTTCGCCTGTTCCCATTATTCTTTTCATTGACGAAGCTCACACCATGATCGGGGCCGGCGGGCAGGCCGGACAGGGCGACGCTGCCAATCTGCTGAAACCGGCGTTGGCCAGAGGAGAACTGCGCACCATCGCAGCAACGACCTGGTCGGAATACAAGAAATATTTTGAAAAAGACCCGGCCCTGGCTCGCCGCTTTCAGGTGGTCAAGGTAGAAGAGCCGATCGAAACCCAATGCCTGACCATGCTGCGCGGCATCATCCCGTCGCTTGAGAAGCACCACAAGGTGCGAATCCTCGATGACGGGTTGAGCGCTGCGGTGCACCTCTCGCATCGCTATCTGGCAGGACGGCAGCTTCCCGATAAAGCGGTGAGCGTGCTGGACACCGCCTGCGCCCGTCTAGCCCTTGGACAGAGCGCAACCCCTGCGGCGATTGAAGATTGCGTCCGGCAAATTGATGACTTGGCGGTTCAGCAGCGCATTCTGGAGCGGGAGGCCGCGGTCGGTACGGACCACCGCGAGAGGCTCGACGAGATCGCGACGAAGAAATCAGAGATCGAGGCCAGCCTGGCCGGCTTGCGCACGCGGTTTGAGAAAGAAAGCGGCCTGGTCACCCGGATTCGCGATCTGCGGACTCAGATAGAAGAGGCCGTAAACCCACAGAGAGCGCCCGACACTTCAAGTGGCAACGGTTCAGGCGCCGCAGTGGCAAAGGCAAGCGCCAGCGGCGACGGCCAGGCGGCGAGCGCTCCAGGCGCGGTGGCTGTTGCTGAAGCCCCCAAACCGGTGGACGTCCCCACCGCCCGTGCCGATCTCGCCCGGGCGGAAGCTGAACTGACAGCTCTGCAAGGGGAAACACCCATGATTCGTGTGGCGGTTGACGCGCAGATCATTGGCGAGGTCATTTCCGGTTGGACCGGAATTCCCACCGGAAAAATGATGAAGGATGAGATTGCGACGGTCCTCTCTCTGCCCTCATTTCTCGGCCAGCGAGTAATCGGTCAGATGCACGCTCTCGAGACCATCAGCCAGCGCATCTCCACGGCGCGCGCCCGCCTCGATGATCCCAACAAGCCGATCGGTGTTTTCATGCTGGTCGGACCGAGCGGTGTCGGCAAAACCGAAACCGCTTTAGCGCTCTCCGATCTTCTTTACGGTGGCGAGCGCAACTTGATCACTATCAACATGTCGGAATTTCAGGAAGCCCACACCGTATCCACCTTGAAAGGCTCGCCGCCGGGCTATGTCGGCTACGGAGAAGGTGGCGTGCTGACCGAAGCTGTACGGCGCCGGCCTTATTCGGTCGTACTGCTCGATGAAGTCGAGAAAGCCCATCCCGACGTCCTGGAACTTTTCTTCCAGGTATTCGACAAGGGACAGATGGAAGATGGCGAAGGCCGGGAGATCGACTTCAAGAACACCATCATCATCCTTACCACCAACGCCGGCACCGACACCATGGCGAAACTATGCGCCGATCCCGAGACGGCACCCAGTCCGGAGGGTCTGGTCAAGGCTCTCAAGCCCGAGCTGAATAAAATTTTCAAACCAGCCTTCCTCGGCCGTATGGTCATCATTGCCTACATGCCCATCCGCGACGAGAACATGAAGAAGATCATCAAGCTCAAGCTGGGCAGGATTCAGCGCCGCATTCAGGAGAATCACAAGATCCACCTGACCTATGATGACTCGGTGGTCAACGAAGTGGCGAAACGCTGCACTGAGGTGGAAAGCGGCGCCCGCAACGTGGATAACATCCTGACTAACACCCTGTTGCCCGAAATTTCGCGGCAATTGCTCGGCCGCATGGCCGAAGGTCAGGCGACGGAGCGTATTGAGGTCAGCATTGGCGACGATGGAGGATTCGTTTACCGGTAACGCATAACGGGAAGGACCGAGCGTGGCATCTACGTCCAACAAACCCGATGTTTCGTACACTCAGGAGAACCGGCTGCTGTCGATCGACACGCCGCTCGGTAAAGATGTGTTGCTGTTGCAGGAACTCTCTGGGCACGAAGGAATTTCCCGCATGTTCAGCTACGAACTGGACCTGCTGGCCTACGACGACGATGCCATTTCGTTTGAGGACATTGTCGGGCAGAACGTCACCATCACCATCCACCTTCCTGATGGCCAGCCGCGCTATATCAACGGCTATGTGAGCCGATTTACCCAGGGTGCCACCGACGAGCGCCTGTTTACCCACTATCACGCGCAGGTTGTGCCCTGGCTTTGGTTTCTCACCCGGCAATCGGATTGCCGCATTTTTCAGAACATGAAGCCGCCGGACATCATCAGCCAGGTGCTCAATCTGTCCAAGTACAACGACTTTCGCAATAGCTTGCAGGGGGATTATCCGACGCTCGAATATTGCGTCCAGTACCGGGAAACCGCCTTCAATTTTGTCTCCCGGCTCATGGAGGAATACGGCATCTTCTACTACTTCGACCATTCGAGCGAAGGTGAGCACACCATGGTGCTCATGGACCAATCCAATGCGCTCCCGGATTGCCCCGGTTCCCCCATCAGTTATGAAACCAGGGTCGGCGGCTTGAAGGACCCGGAAGTGGTCCATGCCTGGCATGTGGAGCAGGAACTGCGGACCGGCCAGTACACCGTCACCGACTACAACTTCACCACCCCGTCCACCAGCCTCCTATCCAATGAGCAAACCGTCGTCGAACTGTCGGCGAGCCAGGGCCTTGAGCTTTTCGATTATCCAGGCATCCACACTACCAAGGATGAAGGCGACGCCGTCGCTAAACTGCGAATGCAAGAAGAGGAAGCGGGCCATCTAGTGACGACGGGGTCAAGCAACTGTCGCGGGTTCATGTCCGGCTACTCGTTCGAGTTGCAGAACCATTATCGTGACGACCAGAACGATTCGTACGTTCTCACGGAGGTCCAGCACTTTGCCTCGGCGGGTGACACCTATGTGAGCGGCAAGGAAGGGACAGAAACATACACGAACCGCTTCAGCTGTATCCCGGCGTCGGTGGCGTATCGCCCGGCGCGGGTCACGCCCAAGCCGTTTGTCCAGGGACCGCAGACCGCGCGCGTGGTCGGCAAGGAGGGAGAAGAGATTTGGGTCGATAAATACGGCCGCGTCATTGTGCAGTTTTTCTGGGACCGGCAGGGCCAAAACGATGAGAACAGCTCCTGCTGGATTCGTACTTCGCAGCCCTGGGCCGGCGGCAATTGGGGCGCCATCTGGATTCCGCGCATCGGGCAGGAGGTCATCGTAAGCTTTCTCGAGGGCGATCCTGACCGGCCGATCATCACGGGCCGCGTGTACAACGCCGACGAAATGCCGCCCTACACTCTGCCCGATGAGCAGACAAAGAGCACGTTTAAGTCGTATTCGTCCAAGGGCGGCGGCGGATTTAACGAATTTCGCTTCGAGGACAAGGCCGGCAGCGAACAGGTCTTCCTTCATGGAGAGAAAGATCAGGATGTTCGCATCAAGAACGACCGGCGGGAGTGGATTGGCCGCGACCGCCATCTCATTGTCACCCGCGACAAGGTTGAGGAGGTCGATCGCGATCGCCATGAAACCCTGAAGCGCGATCTAGTCACCCAGATTCAGCGCGACCACCACCTCACCGTACAAGGCAAACAGGCGATTTCCATCACTGGGTCCCATTCTCTTGCCGTGACCGGTGCGGTCATCGAGCAATTTAGTGCGGACCAATCCACACAAGTCACCGGCAGTTGTTACATCAAAGGGATGAACGTGGTGGTGGAAGGGATGGTCGGGCTCACCATCAAAGTGGGGAGCAACTTCGTCACCATTAATCCTGCCGGCGTTCAAATTCAGGGAACCATGGTGATGATCAACAGCGGTGGCTCGGCGCTCTCCGGGAATGCCGGATCGCTGGTTTCCCCGATCAGTCCCATAGCCGCGCTGATTGCCGATAATGCCGATCCCGGCAGCGCGGCCCCGAGTTACAAGTCACAGCCGCCGCCCGACGAAAACCCGACGCACAATCCGCAGTCGGACAAGAATAAAGATAAGACGCATTGGATCGAGGTGGAGCTGGTGGATGACGCTGGCCAGCCGGTCACCGGCCAGATGTACCAGATCAAGTTGCCCGATGGAACTTACTACACCGGCAGCACTGACGACAAAGGCAAGGGGAAGGTAACCAATATCGACCCGGGTTCCTGCGACATTACCTTTCCGGATCTGGATCAGGAGGCTTGGGATCCGGCCTAAGCGGTGGGCCGGGCAACAGGAGGATGCATGCCTACACACACAGTTTCCATGGGAGAGAGCATTCCCAGCATCGCCGCCGACAATGGCTTCTTCTGGGAGACGATCTGGAATCACGGCCAGAACGCCAGCCTGAAGGCAAAGCGCAAAGATCCGAACCAACTCTTGCCTGGCGATGAGGTATTCATTCCGGATTTAACCAAGAAAACGGAAACCCGCGGTACCGACGCCTCCTATAAGTTCAAATTGAAGGGTACGCCCATCAAGCTCAAGATGCAGCTGAATATGCTGGATCAGCCCCGCGCCAACGAAGACTATGTTTTGCAGATCGATGACCAGCTGATCAAGGGAACACTCGACGGCCAGGGACAGCTGGAAGCTACGATTCCTCCCAATGCACGCGGGGGCCAGTTGATCCTGAACGGCGGCAAGGAAGTGATTCCCGTCCGCTTGGGTGACCTGAATCCTGTGGACGATGCATCCGGCGCAAAGCAACGCCTTAACAACCTGGGAATTCCCTGCGGCTCCGAGGACAGCGAGGTGAGTGACCAATTCAAGGCTGCGCTCAAGCAGTTTCAGGACAAATTTAAGCTGCCGACTACTGGGGAACTGGACGCCGCTACCAAATCGAAGCTGCAGGAGTTGCATCCTTAGGAGTTGAGGAGCGGTTTTATGGGGTTACTTGACAGCGCAAGCAGCGCACTCGACGCCGCCAGTTCTATCCTGGGGGGGCCAAAAGCGGCAGCTCCCGCAGCTCAGCAGAATGCGACCACGAAATATTTCCGCGACGTAAGTATTGGCGATCTGCCTCCGGATGCAGGAGGAGCCGTCGCTCCCCAGGACCTGGCCAGTTTCAACAAGGGCGCTCCGACCGAGTTCATTCACTTCGACATGGTGCATCCGGACGATTCTCAATATTTTGACGGCAACGTGCCGCAAGACACGGTGGATCTCAACCTGACTGCTCCCGCCAAACACGCGGTCATGTACCGCGCCGCGTTAGAGAGGGAGGCCGTTCTTCTTTGGAGCTTCGCCGACTCCTGCCAGACCATACTGAAGCAGAAAGAGGATAGCGCCGGCGCTGCGGGCCAACTGATGAACGTGGTCAGCAGCTTGCTGGGCTCGAGTAGCGGCGGACCTCAAGGCCCGCAATCTTCTGATGTGAATCCTTTCACAGCTGCCGCGCTTGCGGCGGGTAGTCAGATTAATATTGCTGCGCCCACCTACACCATCACCCATAAAACGGGAATGGACCTGACTCAGGCTCGTGCCAATTACCGCGCCTTTCTGGCCAAGTTGGCTACTCCTCCATCTGGAGGGCAGTCCAGTTCCATCACCTCTGCTTTGGGCAGCGCCCTGTCGGGTGTGGCCAGCGCAGTGGGAGGAGTGCTGCCAGGAGTCGGAGATATCTTCAGCGTCATTCAAGGAATTGTGATGAAGGCGTTCGACGTCTATGTCGCAATGTTCGTTCAAGTCGCTCTTGCTCAAGAGCGTGCCATCGAGGTCGCATGCCATGCCATGACAGTGGACGCATTTCAGAAGAATTACAGTCCCATCTTTGCGCCCTGGTTTCCTAAGGCGACGAGTACGGATAGTTCGTCGAGCAGTGGAAGCTCAGGCAGCGATCCGATCAGTAAGGCAGTCGGAAGCGTTCAACAGGACGTCAGCAAGGCGCAGAAAGACGTGAAGGACTTTCTCGATGGGCCAGATGGTTCTGACGCCCCGGGAGCCCCGTTTTTGATTCAGGCCTTTTCTCTCACTCCGCCTCCGGAAACCCCAAAGGACCAGCCCCCGCCCCTGCCCGCCTCGGTGACCGATTTCGTAATCAAGGGATTTCGGATGGGCCTGGATCCTTCGCCGCCGGACGGCAAGCCGTTGCCTTCGTTCCTGACCAGCCTGATGACGCAAATCTGCCAATATGATTTTGATTTCCTGCAGGCGACCTACAGCAAGCTCCTGATTTCCGATCCGAACACGGCCATCGACAAGAACGCTCTTTATCAGGCAGCGAGCAAGCGGCTGCTGCAGCGGCTGGTCGATCTACTGGTCTCCAAGGTGCAATTCCTGCAGAGCGTGCTGGCCGCTTCCGCCTCTGTGGGCGGCCAATCCATCAGTCCGGGCCAGTTCTTAGGCCGCGGCGAAGATATGCTGAACCAACAGTTGTCTAAAGCTATCGATCCCATCCTGGCTCAGGCTATGAGTGACCTGTGCGATCAACTGGAGGGAGCCAGAAAGACTGCAGCAGCGCAGAAGTGCATGACCATGGAAGTCTATCTGGGACGCCTGCCGTGGATGGAGGTGCTGCTCTTCCGCGACACATTCTTTCCGATCTGGGATTTGCTGGTAAAACTCGTCTTCGGAAAAATCGGCGGACCGATCAGCAGCCTGATGAACTCCTCGTCGGCGTTCTTTAAGAGCGCCAAAGGCGGCATCGACGATGTCCGGCAAGATGTGATGAGAGCGCAAAAGGTGGCGGACCGCGCCACCAGCCAGGGTCTGAATGCGGGCACCTCCGGACAAAACCTCTCGGGATACAAAGACGACCTGAACAGTAAGCTTGCCCCGGACAGCAGCGGCGGAGGAGCGGCAAGCCCGACTTCGCAATTCCCCATATCGGGACGACAGACCTCGGGCAACGGCACAAAAATCACACTGTCGGAGTGGCAGAATGTGAAGGCGAATCATCAATGGGAGACGGCGCAGGCATCGACCTGACGTCCCTTTCTCTCAACGGGGTTTAAGAAGGAGAATCAGAAATGCCTC
>Ga0335078_10009293_pt1 | contig 14572 bp, 9 predicted proteins | sample Lox_Sample_32_FD_206711 | JGI IMG/M metagenome (GOLD analysis project Ga0335078, IMG submission 206711) | Soil microbial communities from Loxahatchee National Wildlife Refuge, Florida, United States - Lox_Sample_3.2 | ecosystem: Environmental > Terrestrial > Soil > Wetlands | place: USA: Florida...
CGCTCGGGGCTGGAAGCAGGCGTGAGCTTCAGCTTGGAAGCGGCCGAGGATCTGCGGGTGCCTGGCCCCCTGATCAATTCGCCGCACGTCCTGGCTCAGGCCAATTTGAGCGTGCCGCTCGCCGGCAAGAAGCTCTACGCCAGCATGGACGCACAGTACGTCAGCAAGCGAAAAACCGAGGCCGGCGACGAGGCGGGCTGCTACTGGCTGCCCAACTTCACCCTCTACAACAAGAACCTGCTGAGAGGATGGGAAGCGTCGGCAAGCCTTTACAACGCCTTCAACAGGATTTACGGCGACCCGGCATCCGTTGCGCATATCGAGGACATCATTCTTCAGAACGGGCGCAACTTTCGCCTGAAGTCCACTTATCACTTCTGAAACGCTATGAAGCCAGGACAGTCACAACTCGGGAAGAACGCGGGCGGGGACGGCCACCGGGCTCACAGGGGAAAGTTGCGACGCGTCCTCGGGATCGCGCTCGGGATGCTTGCCTGGGCAGTGCTGCTTTGTAAGCCCTTGCGGGCTCCGGCCCAGGGCGACGACGACGCGGAATACCGGGTCAAGCTGGCAATCCTCTATAACTTTGCTCAATTCGTGGAGTGGCCGGCGGACGCTTTTCACGATCCTGCCGCGCCGCTCACCATTTGCGTGGCCGGTCAGGACCCCTTTCAGGGCGAGATCGGGCAAGGCTTGCGCGGCCGCACGGCCGGCGGCCATCTGGTTGAGATCAAGAGGCTGAAGCGGGAGGAGAATCCGCGAGCCTGCCATATGATTTTCGTCCGCGCCGGCGACCGAAAGTTGGCAGGCCGGCTCTTTGCCGAGCTGAGAGGTTCGAGCACGCTGACGGTGGGCGAAACGAAGGGATTTGCCGACCTCGGGGGGGTGATTAATCTGGTTGTGGAAGAGAACAAGCTTCGCTTTGAGATCAACTTGGGGGCCGCGCGGCAGACTCGGCTCAAGATCAGTTCCAAGCTTTTGGCTTTGGCCAAAATCGTCAACCCCGCGCCCTGACGGGTGGTGGCGCAGTTTGAGCGCATCGCCGGCCTTTAGGCCGGTTCGGCCGTCCTAGAGGGGGACGCTGCGAGGCAAGCTCGAGCCCTAGCCCTTAGCGGGCCGTGGCGCGGTTTGATGTAGGAGGCTTTACACCGCCCGCTGGCGAGGCAAACTCGCCGCCGGGAAATCACACTCAGTGGTTCATTCCGTGAGAAGGTCAAACGTGGCAGTGAGTCAAAGGTCGGAGAATCAAGTCTCGCGAAATCGGGGGTCTTCTCGACCTCCCGACTCGAGGCTTGCCCGGGTTTTCTCTTACCGTAAATTCTCGATCAAAGGCAAACTTCGGGCGACGACCATGGTCGCTGTGACCCTGGCTCTGCTCCTCTCCTGCCTGGCGTTTGCGGGTTATGACCTGGTCGTCTTCCGCGGCGCCTTGCAGAAGGATCTGGAGACACTGGCGGAAATCGTCGCCTCCAACAGCACTGCGGCATTGAGCTTTGGCGATCAGGGCGCCGCGGAGGAAATCCTGTCCGGATTGCGCGCCAAGCAGCACCTCAGGGTGGCGCGCATGTACTCGGCTGACGGAAAGTTGTTTGCGAGCTACCGGCGCCGGGATGTGGGGCAGGACTCGAAGTTGCCGGCCAACCAGTCTGATGGCGCTCGCTTCGAGTCGGACCGCCTCGTACTCTTGCATCACATCACGCTCGATTGCCGTCAAATCGGAACTTTGTATTTGGAGTCAGACCTCGAGGAGATGCATCAACGGTTGATGCGTTTCGCGGCGATCATTGTGCTCGTGCTCCTGGTGGCTTCGCTCGCGGCGCTGGCGCTCAGTTCGAAGCTGCAGAGCGTCATCTCCGCCCCGATCCTGAACCTTGCTCGAACCGCGAAGCGAGTCTCGGTGGAGAAAGATTACGCGCTCCGTGCGGAGCGTCAGAACGACGACGAACTCGGAGACCTGGTCGACGACTTTAACCACATGCTGCAGCAAATCCAACTGCAGGACACCGAACTCAAAGCGCATCGAACCCACCTTGAGGAACAGGTTGCCGTCCGCACCTCGGAGCTGGTAGTGGCGAAGGACAAGGCGGAGGCGGCCAGTCGCGCCAAGAGTGAGTTCCTCGCCAATATGAGCCACGAGATCCGGACTCCCATGAACGGCGTGATCGGCATGACCGAACTTGCCCTCGGGACCGAGTTGACGGCGGAACAGCGCGAGTACCTGGAAACCGCCCGCTCCTCCGCCGATTCTCTGATGACCGTCATTAACGATGTTCTGGATTTCTCGAAGATCGAAGCCAAAAAGCTCGAACTGAGCGGCGTCGATTTCGATCTCCGCGATTGCGTAGGCGATGCAGCAAAAACACTCGCGGCATCCGCCCATCAAAAAGGACTGGAGATAGCCTGTGACGTTTCCGCCGAAGTTCCCTGGAAGGTTTTCGGCGATCCCAACCGGCTCCGTCAAATCCTGTTGAACCTCATTGGCAATGCCATCAAATTCACATCGCAAGGAGAGGTCGTGGTCCGCGTCGACGCACCCCCCCTGGGCTCCCGCTTCGGGGAGGGAGAAAGTTCCGGGGGCCACCGAGCGAAGGCGCAAGAGCGGACCGAGTTGCCCGCAACGGGTGGCGAGATCCTGCTTCACTTCCAGGTCGTCGATACCGGCATCGGAATCCCCGAAGATAAACAGGAGGTCATTTTTGAGGCATTCGCTCAGGCCGATGGGTCCTCAACGCGAAAGTATGGGGGCACCGGACTAGGCCTGAGCATTTCAAGCCGGCTCGTCGATATGATGGGGGGAAGGATATGGGTTGAAAGCAAACCGGGCCACGGGAGTAACTTCCAGTTCACGGTGCGCTTCGCACCGGCTTCCCAGGAAACGCGCTTTGCCTGTCCTGCCTTGCAGGCGTTCGAATTGCGAGGTTTGAGAGTGTTGGTGGTTGACGACAACCGCACCAATCAGATGATTTTCAAGGGAATCTTGCAGAACTGGGGGTTGCAGGCCACCCTCGCCAGCAGCGGGAATGAAGCGCTCAAAATACTAGGCTCTGATCATAACCAGCCCTTTGCCCTGATCCTGTTGGATTATCACATGCCGGAAAAAGACGGGATCGCAGTGGCGCTGGAAATCAGGAACCGCCCCGAGCTCGGGACTCCCACCATTCTGATGTTGAGTTCGGGGGGCGGGGTGGAAGAAGCAATGCAGGCCCACGACGCAGGGATTGCGAAATGCATTTTCAAGCCCTTCAAGCAGTCCGAGCTTCTGGCAGCGATCCTCGCAGCCTTGGACATGCCCGCACCTTCGAGCCCCGAACGAAGAATACGTGTTCCGATTGGCCCGGACCAGATCTCCCCGTTGCGTATATTGCTGGCGGAGGACAACCGCGTCAATCAACTGCTTGCGGTGCGCATGCTGGAGAAACGAGGCCATACGGTCGTGGCGGTGCAAAACGGCCGCGAGGCGCTCGACGCCATCGCCAAAGACGGATTCGACCTTGCACTGGTCGATCTGCAAATGCCGGACATGGACGGGCTCGAAGCCGCCCGGCTGATTCGAATGAAAGAACGGGAAACGGGAAAGAGTCATCTTCCCCTGATCGCCCTCACCGCGCATGCCATGACCGGCGACCGCGAGCGATGCCTCGCCGCAGGAATGGATGGCTACGTGCCTAAGCCCATAATCGCGCGGCAGCTCTTCGCGGCCATTAAAGAAGCGACCGCATCCGCTTGCGTCGAAGAAGATACCAGCGCCCCGGCCACGCCGGGCGTCCGGCCCACCGCCTGAACACTTGGGTTCACCTGCCGCGAACAACCTAGCCTCGCACGTTGGGCAGCTGATTCTGCGAGTCAGTGCCCCGCAAAACGGTCACACGCTCTCAGGAAAGGTTCCAACGGTCGGCGCTGCCAGTTACATAAGGACACTCCGAACAACAAGGTCGGCTGGAAAAAACGGCGACATTTTGTTACCATTTATCCAGGGTGATCCATGCTGTTCCGTCCGCGCACGCTGTCCGTGGGTCTGGCTTTGGGGCTGAGCACCGTCCTATTGGCTTTTCAGCAAGACGGATTCTCACCCTGGGATATGGAGGAAGCTCCCGCCCAAACCAACGAGAAAGCCGAGTTCACCTTTGGCCGGTTGAGATTCGCAACCAGCGGGAGCAGCTTCGGCGGGTGGCGTCGCCTCGGATGGTCGGAGGATTTCCCCAAGGCTGATCGGCAGTTCTCCGAAGGCGTGCGGCGTCTTACCCGGCTCAACGCTCGCAGCACCGAGAAGGTGCTTGACCTGGATAGCGACGAGATCTTTAACTGGCCGTGGCTCTATGCCGTCAACGTGGGCCGGTGGAACTTCACCCCGGCCGAGTCCCAGCGCCTGCGCGAATACCTGCTCAGAGGCGGTTTCCTCGTGGCCGACAACTTCCACGGCGCCGCGGAGTGGGAGACGTTCCTTGAGGGCATGCGCAGAGTGTTTCCGGAACGCCAGATCGAGGATCTGAAGAATAGCGACGAGATCTTTCACGTGCTTTACGACCTGGACGAACGCTTTCAAATACCGGGTTATCAATACATCTGGACGGGCAGAACGTATGAGCGGGATGGCATTGAGCCGCATTGGCGCGCCATCCGGGACGACAAGGGCCGAATCATGGTCGCCATTTGCCACAACATGCATCTGGGAGATGCTTGGGAGCACGCCGATGATCCGCGCTACCCGGAACGATTCTCCTCGCTCGCCTACCGCCTGGGGATCAATTACATCATTTACGGAATGACCCACTGATTTGGGTCGCCGTAGGGGCAACCCTTGTGGTTGCCCGAGGGCGGCCACAAGGGCCGCCGCTACACATGAACAGACGAGACTTCCTTAAATCCGGGTGCGGTGGCATCGCGGGGCTCGGCGCGGCCGGCTTGGCTGGCGCGCAAATGCCGATGCCGCAAGGTTCGGCGCCCGAAGCGGGTGGGGCGGACGTTACGCTCAAGATTGGCCCCGTGATTGTCCAACTCGATCCCAATCGCGCCATCAGCACCATCGGTTACAACGGATGCTCACCCGGTCCAGTCCTCCGCATGCGCGAGGGCAAACCGGTCACGGTCGATGTGTTGAATGACACGGACGTACCGGAACTGGTGCACTGGCATGGGTTCTTCATTCCCCCCGCGGTCGACGGCTCGGAAGAGGAAGGCACGCCGATGGTTCCGGCTCACGGTCGGCGGCGCTATCAGTTTGTGCCGCGCCCCGCAGGCACTCGCTGGTATCACACCCACACCATGGCCGGAATCGACCTGCATCGAGGCACTTACACCGGGCAATTCGGCTTCGTCTACGTCGAGCCGGCCGAGAATCCGGGCCGATACGACCAGGAAGTTTTTCTGGCGCTGCGCGACTGGGAGCCGTATCTGAGTTCGGAAGATATGGATGAAATGGAGATGGGGCCGCCGGGACCGCAGCCGGAAAAACCTGCAGTCCCCGACAAGCGTCAAAACGGTTTGGAGGTCGGCTACCGAATCTTTTCGATCAACGACAAATCGCTCGGGGCGGGAGAGCCGATTCGAGTCCGGCAGGGCCAGCGCCTGCTGCTGCACGTGCTTAACGCCAGCGCCACGGGAAACCGCAGCATCGCCTTTGCGGGTCATCTGTTTAACGTTCTGGCCTTAGATGGAAACCCGGTACCATCGCCGCACCCGGTAGAAGTCCTGGCGATGGGTCCGGGCGAGCGCGTGGACGCAGTGGTGGAGATGAACCGTCCGGGGATCTGGATTCTGGGCGCCACCAAGGATGACGACCGCAATGACGGCATGGGTGTTCTGGTCGAGTATGCGAACCAGCACGGCGATCCGAAATGGGCCGCCCCGGCAAACCTTCAATGGGACTACTCCATCTTCGGCAAGCCCGCCGCCCATCCGGCTCCCGACCAAACTATTGACATGGTCATTGAGGTGATTCCGGGCGGCCCCGGCAACTTCAACCGCTGGCACATCAACGGCAAGGAGTATCCGCACGAGGGTGAGTTCTCCCTGAAAGAGGGTGCGCGCTACCGCCTGGTCTTTCACAATCGCAGCGACGACGCCCACCCGGTGCATATGCACCGGCACACGTTCGAGCTCGTGGATGTGAACGGGAAGAAGACCTCCGGGGTGGTAAAAGACACGGTGGTAGTGCCGAATTATGGGGTCGTTTCCGTGGATCTGGTGGCAAACCAGCCGGGGTTGACGCTTTTTCACTGCCACAATCAGCAGCACATGGACTTTGGATTTAAAGCGCTGTTCCGATACGTGTGAAACTCTGCAGCCGTGCCCGTCGTTTCGAACAGTCATGTCGAACAGTCATGGGTCTTCGTCCCCTCCGGTGGAACGAAATTCGCTGTCATCCTGAGCCCTTCGCTTGTCATTCTGAGCGGAGCGAAGAATCTCGCTCTGCGGCACTCAGGTTAAACTCCGCCAAGGATCTGCAGTTCCGATGCGATCAAATGCAGATTCTTCGCGGCGCTCAGAATCAGAGACTTTCGAGCGCACGGAATGACCTCCGCAGTTCGTCGCAAGTTATTGAATTCTAAGAGCAACTGCTCAGATCCTTCGCTCCGCTGAGGATGACAGCAATTAGGCTGATCTTTTTGCATCCAAAGGGTAGTACAGGGCATCGTACTCAGGGTAACCAGGGCTTCGAGAATCTAGCTTGAGTCAGGGGCGGCGCTTGTTACCGCCCTTGAGAGACAACGACGGTTGCGAATCCAGGACAGGGGCAGCCAAAAGGGTATCCCCTACAAAAGGCTCCATGTTTCAGTTTTTCTTCAAATATCCACGCCTGGTTTTTTCGAGGGGCGAACTGGTCTTGCTCAGCACTTGGCCCAGGTGGCTCCTCGGATTGCTCCTGTTGCTGGCGGCGGGCGGCTTGGCGGCGTTGATTCGCGCGAGGCTGCCGCAGGCTGCCCCCGGCGTGCGGAACTGGCGGGCAGGAGTTCTCTGGCTCCTGCAATCCTGCCTGGTGGCGCTTGTGCTGCTCCTTATCTGGCAGCCCGCCCTGGTGGTTGCGGAACTCGAACCCCAGAAAAACATCATCGCCGTCGTGGTTGACGACTCGCGCAGTATGACCACCACTGAAGACGGCCACTCGCGCCTGGAACGGGCTACCAAATTTATGCAGGGCGGAGTTCTGGCCGGTCTTGAGAAGCAATTTCAGACTCGTTTTTATCGCCTCGACAGCGGGGTGACGCGTGTTTCGAGCCTGGAGGAACTGCGGGCGTCGTCGCCCGTAACGCACATCGGTGCAGGGCTGAAGCAACTGACGGAGGAGACCAGCGATCTGCCGATTGGGGCCGTGGTCCTGCTGAGCGACGGGTCCGACAACTCCGGCGGCGTCGACCTGGACACCGTCACCGCGCTGCGCTCGCGACGGATTCCGGTGCACACCGTCGGCTTCGGACGCCTGGCCATGTCGCAGGACGTGGAGATCGACGACGCAACAGTCGCACCCCGCGCCCTGGCGGACTCGCGCCTCTCGGCGATTGTCCGCTTTCACCAGCACGGCTACGCTGGGCGGAAGGCCACTTTGAGCGTTCACGACGGTGCGGCGCAAGTGGCGGCGCGGGAGATCACCCTCTCTGCCGACGGCGCTGCCCAAACCGAGAATTTAATGTTCAACGCAGGTCGTGCGGGCGCGAAGGCGCTGCGCTTTTCCATTGACCCGCTGCCTGGGGAAGAGAATGCCTCGAACAATGCCGTCACTCGGCTGGTGAATGTCGAGTCGGGCCGGCGCCGCATTCTTTATGTGGAGGGCGAGCCGCGCTGGGAATACAAGTTCATCCGGCGCGCGGAGTCGGACGACTCCATCATCCAGTTGGTCTCGATGCTGCGGACCACCGAGAACAAAATCTATCGCCAGGGAATCGATAATCCCAACGAACTGGCGCAGGGATTCCCAGCCTCGGCCGAGGAACTCTTCGCCTACCAGGGGCTGATTATCGGTTCGGTCGAAGCCGGCTACTTCACACCCGCGCAACGCGATCTGATCGAGCAATTCGTCGATCGCCGTGGCGGCGGCCTGCTGCTCCTCGGCGGCCGTTTTGCCTTGTCGGACGGAGGTTGGAGCGCTTCCAAGCTTGCCGACCTGCTCCCCTCGCTTCTGCCCGCGAGGAAAGGAACATTCCACCGGGACCAGGCGGCCGTCGATTTGACCCCCGTGGGAGCCGACAATGTCATCTGCCGTTTGGTAGAAGACCCGAGCCGCAACCAGACGCGCTGGAAGAAAATGCCCTACCTCGAGGACTACCAAGACCCCGGCACACCCAAGCCGGGCGCGGCGGTGCTGGTGGAAATGAACGGAGGAGGACGCAGGGAGCCGCTGCTTATCACCGAGAATTACGGACGCGGGCGGACCGCGATCCTGGCCACCGGCGGGACCTGGCGATGGCAGATGGCTCTGCCCTCCGGCGACCGTACGCACGACGCCTTCTGGCAGCAACTGCTGCGCTGGCTTGTAGCCGACACACCGGGCCGCGTCGTCGCGTCGGTGGCTAAGCCCATACTGTTTGACGAAGGACGGGAAAAAATCTCGGCCGAGGTTCGCGGTCAGGATTTCTCGCCCGCCCCCGACGCCCGCGTTCAGGCGCACATCTCGGGGCCTGGCGGCTTAAGCGCGACTCTCGATCTCGCGCCCGACCCGACCACGCCTGGTGCGTTTCAGGGCGAGTGGAATGCCGACCGGCCCGAGTTGTACTCGGTCCTCGTGACAGCCAAGCGCGGGGACGCAGATCTCGGCAGCGATAACCTGGACTTTGAACGGATGGATGGGGTCGCGGAGAACTTTCATCTCGAGCAGAACCGCGACCTGCTCGAACGGCTCGCCAAACAAACCGGCGGGCGATACTGGCAGCCCGCGGAGGCTGCGCAGCTTGCCCGCGACATTCCCTACTCGGAGGCGGGAATCAGCTTCCGCCAGATCAAAGAGCTTTGGAATATGCCGGCCGTTTTCATTTTGTTTTTGCTCCTCTGCTGCTCGGAATGGCTGCTGCGGCGAAGATGGGGGATCGTGTGACGAACCTTTCGGTATCGAATGATGCGCAATTAGATTCATGCCCTCTCCCCCACGAGAAAGATGGGAGAAGTTTATTGGATTTATACCCTCCCCTGCTTGGGCAAGAGGGTGGCGCGCCGCGCCGGCTGGCGGGGCTCCTCCGTAGAAGCTGGCCGGCAGGATTGCCCTTGGCTCTTGTTCTCATCTCCGCTCTCCCGGTGAGCGGAGCGACGTACTACCTGACGGTCGCAGGTCTGGGCGGCGAACCAGAGTATGAGCAGCAATTCACAGGGCTGGCTAAGGATCTGGATAAGCTGCTCCGGTCCAACAGCGCGGACGCGCATGTCGAAACGCTTTTCGGCAAAGAGGCCACGCGGGAGCGCCTGACCGAAAAGTTCGGCGTCATTTCGAGCCGGGCCACGCCTGGCGACGATTTCGTCCTGATTCTTATCGGCCATGGCTCGTTCGATGGCGTCCAGTACAAGTTCAATCTCCTCGGCCCGGATGTTTCAGCAGAGGAATTGGCGCGCCTGTGTGATCGCGTACAAGCGAAACGGCAGTTGGTTGTCAACACCACGAGTGCCAGCGGCGGCGCCGTCTCCGCGCTCGAACGGCCGGGACGAGCGGTGATCGCCGCCACCAAATCGGGCACTGAGAAGAACGCCACGGTTTTCTGCCGCTACTGGGTTGAAGCGCTGCACGATCCGGAGGCGGATGTCGACAAAAATGAAGCAATCAGCGCCCTCGAAGCTTTCCAGTACGCCGCGCGCAAGACCGCGGCTTACTACGAATCGGAGAAACGCCTGGCCACCGAACACCCCATATTCGAGGACACAGGCAAAGGTGACGCGGTCCGTGCGGCGTCGAGCGAGGGCGGTGAAGGCTTGCAGCTCTCCGGCATCACTCTGGTACGATTCGGCTCCGCTGGCCGCGCTGCCAATGACCCCGGCAAGCACGCTCTGCTCGCCAAGAAAGAAGAACTTGAGCGCCAGATCGATACGCTGAAGTATCAAAAAGCCGCGATGTCTGAGGACGATTACAAGAAGCAACTCACCGCCGCGCTTCTCGAGCTGGCCCGCGTTCAGCAGGAGTTGGACAAGTGATTGCAGCGCGTCGGGGTGGTTCTTGCGGCCGCCCTGCCACATTCACGAACAACCAAAAGGCAACCACCAGGGTTGCGCCGGCGGCGTATGGTGTCATCCTGAGCGCAGCGAAGGATCTCTGCAATTGTTGTTTGGTTCGCAGACTTCGACAAACTGCAGAGATCCTTTGCTGCGCTCAGGATGACAGCCGTCGGGCGTGGTCCGGGGTGATCGTTGTCTGCCTCACGGGATTGTTCGGTATTAGCATCGCGGGCGCTGCGACTCCCGACCAGTGCCATGCCCTTTCGAAGCACGGCCGTCGCGAGCAAGCCCACGCGTGCTACCAGACGCTCCGAGCCGCGCGCGACCCTTACCTGCGTGCCGAGGGTTATTGGGGCCTGGGGTTGTATCAGGATGCGAACAACCAGTTTCGCGATGCGGTGGCCCAGGACGACCGCAACGCCAACTATCGCGTTCGCTGGGGCCTGCTGATGCATGAGCGCTTTAACAATGCGGAAGCGGTGAAACTCTTTGAAGAGGCCTTGCAGAGAGACCCCAGGAGCGCGCAAGCCTGTTTGGGGTTGGCGCTCGTCAGCGCTGATGGCTACGACTCGAATGCCGTGAAATGGGCCGCTCAAGCACTCACGCTAAACCCCAGGCTGGTGGAAGCGCACGAGCTGATGGCCAGTCTCGCTCTCGAAGAGTCGAATCGGGCTGAGGCGTTGAAACAAGCCGATGATGCACTGCAAATTTCCCCGGAGGCGCTCGATGCCATGGCCGTTCACGCGGCCGTTGAGGTCTTGGAGGACGGTTCGCCCGATCAATGGCTCGGAAGGATCCGGCAGGTCAATCCAACCTACGGTGAAGGCCGCGCGATTATCGCCCACCACTTGCTGCTCAACTACCGTTTCGAAGATGCGGTCACCTACTACCGCAAGGCGGTCGAGCTTGATCCGCAACTCTGGTCGGCTCGCTCTGCGCTGGGCGTCAACCTGATGCGGCTGGGACAGGAAGATGAAGCACGCCGCCAGCTCGAGATGTGTTACGACAACGGCTTCCGCGACGCAGCGACCGTCAACACGCTCCGCTTGTTGGACAGTTACAAGAACTTCATTACCTTCAAGGATGGGGCCACGGTTCTGAGACTGCAAAAGAAGGAAGCCGAGCTGCTGCGCCCTTATTTCGAATCCCTGTTGCAGCGCGCCATGGCGACTTACGAAAAGAAATACCAGATGACGCTTCCCGGCCCCGTGCAAGTTGAAGCCTATCCGGACCATGAGGACTTCGCGGTTCGAACCATGGGGATGCCAGGCCTGGGCGCCGAGGGAGTCACGTTCGGCGAGGTCGTCGCCATGGACAGCCCCTCCGCGCGCAAGCCCGGCGACTTTCACTGGGGCGCGACCCTGTGGCACGAGATGAGCCACGTCTATATCCTCACCGCGACCCACAACCGGGTGCCGCGCTGGTTTACCGAAGGTCTGGCCGTCCACGAAGAGGCGGACGTGTCTCCGGAATGGAGCAGTCGCGTCACGCCCGACATCCTCGTGGCCTTGCGCGATAAGAAATTGCTTCCGGTTGCGCAACTCGACAGGGGCTTCGTTCGCCCGGAGTATCCCGGCCAGGTGCTGGTTACCTATTTCCAGGCTGGCCGCGTCTGCGATTACATCCAGGGCCGCTGGGGCGAGGGAAAACTGCTCGAAATGGTGCAATCGTTCGCCACCCGGAAGACGACAACGGAGGCGATCCAACAAGATCTCAAGATGTCGCCGCAGGATTTCGATACCCAGTTTCAGGCGTGGCTCGATGCGGACCTCGGCAAGACCGCTGCGGGCTTTGACAAGTGGCGGCAGAGCCTGAAGGCTCTCGCGGCTTCCGCCAAGGCCGGTGATTACGACCAGGTGCTGAAGCAAGGCGAAGAGGTTCGCCGCATGTATCCGCAGTTTGTGGAGGACGCGAACGCTTATGAGTTCCTTGCGGACGCGCACCTGGCCAAAGGGGAAAAGCGCGCTGCCGCTCAAGCGCTGACGGAATACGAAAAGGCCGGGGGCCTCAGCCCGCAGACGCTCAAGAAACTGGCCTCGCTCGAAGAGGACCTGGGCGAACCCAAGGAAGCCGCTGCCACACTGGACCGGATTAATTACATTGACCCGGTTGACGAGGATCTGCATCACCGCCTCGGCAAGCTTTGGCTGACACAGGAGAATTATCCCGGCGCCATTCGCGAATACGGCGCGGTGGTAGCCATGCATCCGCTGGATGCCTCGTCTGCACAATTCAATCTCGCCCAGGCCTATTTTGCCGCCGGCCAGCGGGAAGAAGCACAGCAACACGTGTTGGCCTCGCTCGAGGCCGCGCCGGGGTACCGCCCCGCGCAGAGACTACTCTTGCAACTCCAGGATTCGACGAAAAGGTGAATAATGGGGACAATCACAGAGGTACAACCCGACTTAACTCAACTCAAGAGCCGCATTGAGCGCTTTCAAGCCGTGCGCGACAGCATTCTCTCCCAGGTCCGCCAAGTGATCGTAGGACAAGAGGAAGTGCTTGACCAGATTCTCATCGGCCTCTTCGTCGGCGGCCACTGTCTGATCACTGGACTGCCCGGCACAGCCAAAACGCTGATGGTTCGCACCATTGCGCGAACTCTCGGCCTGGTCTTCACCCGCATCCAGTTCACCCCCGACCTGATGCCTTCGGATATTACCGGAACGGATATTATCGAAGAGGATCCAACCACCGGCCACCGACGCTGGACTTTCGTCCAGGGGCCCATCTTCGGGAATATCGTGCTGGCGGATGAAATCAACCGCACGCCGCCCAAGACGCAGGCAGCGCTGCTGGAAGCGATGCAGGAACTCTCCTGCACGGTGCGCGGCAACCACTATCCCCTGCCGCTGCCGTTCTTCGTTCTGGCCACACAAAACCCCATCGAGCTCGAGGGCACTTATCCGCTGCCCGAAGCGCAACTTGACCGCTTTCTGTTCAACACCCTGCTCGGTTACCTGAGCGCCGAGGACGAGGCCAAAGTCATCGACTTGACTACGACCACGCGCGTGCCGAAAGTGGAGGCGGTGACCAACGCGGAGGAAATACTGGAATTTCAGGGCCTGGTGCGCATGGTGCCTATCGCGGATTCCCTGGCGCGATACGTGGTCAGCCTGGTGCGCGCCACGCGGCCCAAGAGCGGAACGGCTCCGGACTTCGTCAAAAAATATGTCAACTACGGCGCCAGCGTGCGCGCCGCGCAGTTCATCGTGCTGGCAGCCAAAGCTCGCGCCCTTGCGCACCGGCGTTATCACGTGACCTACGATGACGTTCGCTCACTGGCCACGCCGGTCCTCCGGCACCGGATCCTGCTGAATTTCCATGCCGAGTCGGACCGCATCGATTCAGACGAAATCCTTCACCGCTTGCTCGAACAAATGCCGCCTCCGGCGGGAGGATAAGCGTGCAGCGCTTTATTGATCCGGCGGTGCTTTCCGGCATTTCCGGATTGGACCTGATTGCCAAGACCGTGGTGGACGGCTTCATCGCCGGGCTGCATCGCTCGCCGAACTTTGGATTCAGCCAGGAGTTCGCAGAATACCGCGCCTACACGGCCGGCGACGACCTGCGCCACATCGACTGGAACGTCTATGCTCGCACCGAGCGCGCCTACTTGAAGCGCTATCGGGGAGAAACCAACACCCTGCTGACGGTTCTCCTCGACTCGAGCAACTCCATGAAGTATTCCTCGCACGGGGTGAGCAAGTCGGAATACGCCCGATTCGCAGCGGCGGCGCTTTTTTATCTCACCACTCAGACCCAGCGCGATGCCGCGGGCTTGATCGTTTTTGACGACGAGGTCCGCAACTACATTCGGCCGTCCAACCGCCAGGGCCAATTCCACCGGCTCCTGAGCGGGCTCGAGCAAGCAGAACCCCGCGCGAAAACAGACTTCGCTAAAGCCCTCGAGCGCTTCCTGGAAGTCTTCCGTAAGCGCGGCGTGGTCATCATTATTTCGGACTTCTATGAAGCTCCAGAGCAGATCATCCGGGCGCTTGAGCCGTTGCGATTTCGCGGCAATGAAGTGCTCCTTTTTCACGTCCTCGACCCCGGGGAAGTTCGCCCGCAGTTTCGCGGGCCCACCACCCTGATTGAAATGGAGACGCAGGAGTCACTCGAAGTGAGCCCCGAATATGCCCGGGCCGAGTATGCGAAGAAGATCGACGCACACATTGCGGCGCTGCGCGACGGCGCCCGCGGGTCCGGGATGGACTACCACCTGCTGGTGACAGACCGGCCTTTGGACGGCGCGCTGCGGGAATACCTGGCGATAAGACAGGGGAAACGGTGAGTGAAGCTGCCGCGTAGTCGTGGTGCGGGCGTCCCGCCCGCAGTCGCGAGAGCGTCCCGCTCTCGCCACGAAACTGCGCGGGCAGAGCCTGTCCTGAGCGGAGCGACGGACTGCCCGTGCCACTGCGGGCGGGACGCCCGTGCCACGACA
>Ga0335078_10009294_pt1 | contig 14570 bp, 11 predicted proteins | sample Lox_Sample_32_FD_206711 | JGI IMG/M metagenome (GOLD analysis project Ga0335078, IMG submission 206711) | Soil microbial communities from Loxahatchee National Wildlife Refuge, Florida, United States - Lox_Sample_3.2 | ecosystem: Environmental > Terrestrial > Soil > Wetlands | place: USA...
AGGAAAGTTTTGGCGTGGCGACGGGAGTGAAGATGGAGCAGTTGTTTCCCGCGAGCCGGATGCTGACGGAAATCACGGGAGCGCTGGTGGCGCCGAACAAGGCAGTGGTGGGCGCGAATGCGTTTGCGCACGAGGCGGGGATTCACCAGGACGGGATCATCAAGAACCCGCTGACGTACGAGATCATTTCGCCGGAGACGGTGGGGGTGCCATCGAGGTCGCTGGTGGTGGGGAAGCATTCGGGGCGGCATGCGCTGAGGGAGACGCTGCACAACCTGGGCTATGATCCGAGCGATGGGGAATTGGCGGAGATTTACCGGCGGGTGACGACTTTGGCGGACCAGGCGAAAACGGTGCGGCCGCGGGACCTGATTGCGATTGCGCACGAGGTGATCCGGCGAGGAGCGGGGGCCTTCGCGGCGGAAGCTTCTTCGCTCGCGTAACTTGGGCTCGCGGAAACGATACTTGCAGGCGCCGTGGAGCGCAAAGTAAAGATGCCTGAGAGTTCCGGGAAGGTTATGAAGAAGAACATCGTATTGCTGCCGGGAGATGGGATCGGGCCAGAGGTTACGCGGGCGGCGGCGGCGGTGCTGCGCGAGTGCGGGCACGAATTCCACCATCAATTTGAGTTTCGCGAGATGCCGGTAGGCGGAACGGCGATTGACGCGACGGGCACGCCTCTGCCTAAGGAAACGCTGGACGCGTGCAACAAGGCGGATGCCGTTTTTCTGGGGGCGGTGGGAGGACCGAAGTGGGACGCGTTGCCGGTGGGGAAGAGGCCGGAGAGCGGGCTACTGGCGCTGCGGCAAGGGATGGGGCTGTACGTCAATGTACGGCCGGTGAAACTGCTGGAGCCGCTGAGGGGGATATCTCCGCTGAAGGCGGAAATTTTGCGGGAACTGGATCTGGAAATTATCCGCGAGCTTGCCGGAGGGATTTATTTTGGAGAACGGGGCCACGGAATCGAACACGGGAAAGAGCGGGCTTGGGATACCGAATCGTACTCGACTGCGGAAATTGAGCGGATTGCGTCGTTTGCGTACGGGAGGGCGGAAGGCCGATCGCGGAGGCTGTGCTCAGTGGACAAAGCGAATGTTTTGTCCAGTTCGCAACTGTGGAGGAAAACCGTTGGAGGGATGAATCATCTCTATCCAACGATCAAGCTTGAACACATGTACGTGGACAACGCGGCGATGCAGCTGATTTTGCGGCCATCGCAATTTGACGTGATGCTGACCTCGAACATGTTTGGGGACATCCTGAGCGATGCGGCGGCGGCGCTGGTGGGGTCCATCGGACTGATCCCCTCGGCGAGCTTCGGAACGGGAGCGCCGCTGTTTGAGCCGATCCATGGATCGGCGCCCACGCTGGCGGGGAAGGATGCGGCGGACCCCATTGGGTCCATCTTGAGCGCGACGATGATGTTGAGGGACGCGTTCGGGCTGAACCTGGAGGCGGACTGGGTCGAGCAGTCGGTGGTGCGCGTGCTGGCGGGAGGCTACCGCACGCCGGACATTGCGGGACCGGGAAGCAAGACGGTGCCGACATCGGGCTTCATGGAAATCCTGCGAGAGGAAATGCAACGCACACTGGAACACGCCGAGCGCTATGGCTGGGGCGTATAGCCCAGAGGGCAGGACGCGTCTTGCGAGATACCGCCGGGGATGCTAATTTAGCCGTTCAGATGTGGCCAACTCGCGGCGAATAGCCGCAAGAGGCCAGCTTACTTGTCATAACCGTGGCGCTTTTGGCCGGGAGTTCGCTGGGGCGGACAGGCGCAACGGGAAAACTCCGCACTAGAATGAATGGAACACGGTGCACTACAGAGATACTCGCGGAAACTGTGAAACTGAAATGACGTTTGCTGCGCGCCATTAGACGCACAGGCCCGCCATGCCAGATTCAAAGACGCAAAGCACAAGAAAAGCTGCCTCGAATCAGCCCAGAGGTGTGACTTACTGGCGAGCGGAAGGGTCGCTCTTGGATTTGAGCGCGCTGCGCCAAGTGGGCTTCTTTACCTGGAATGCACAAAGCTTTGACGAACGGTGGAAGCGGCGCGCGGGAATGGGCCTGATGGCGTTGGTGAGGCCAGTGGCGTATTTGGTCGGAAGGAAGTTTGCGATGCGGGTGCTGTACACACTGCTGCGGGGAATCAGCCGCGACCGCCTGGATCTACTGGGAGAAGAGTATTTCGAGTACCAGCTCAAACCGCGCTTGCGGGAGGAGTCCGTCGAGAGGCTGCGGGAGGCGGCGAGGAAGGGCGAGCGAGTGGTGTTGGTGGCGCAAACGCTCGAGCACATTGTGCGACCGCTCGCACGGCACCTTGGCGTGGGGGAATTCGCAGCGAACCAGCTGGAATTTCGTGACGGGCGAGCGACGGGGAGACTGCTCGATCCGGTGATCCGGCCGAGAGGATTCTTCGGATGGCTGGGGAGCGGCGGGGCGGACGGACGAATTACGGAAGCGAAGCTATTGAAGCAATTGGGATGGCGAGAGCCGGAAGAATTGCGCAAGGCGACCCAGATGACGGCACGTCCGGCGATGCCAACAGCAAGGTCCGTGGTGGTTTTCGACGGTGTGCCGAGGCTGAACTCGATGTCCATCAGGGATGCGCTCGCAAACAGGCATGTCCTGCTGATTGGAGTTACGGGATTCATCGGCAAGGTGTGGCTTGTGGATTTGTTGAAGCACATTCCCGAGATCGGGAAGATTACGCTGCTGATCCGTCGCAACCGCACTACGACGGCGCAGAGGCGATTCGAGAAGATCGTGGAGGAATCGCCCGCGCTCGACCCGCTGCACGAGCAATACGGACGCGGGCTTGGGACATTCTTGAAGGAAAGAGTTGAGGTTGTGGAAGGAGACGTGAGCCAGCCCGGGCTGGGATTAGAGGATGCAATTCGAACGCGGCTGGCAAGATCGCTGGACCTGATTGTGAACAGCGCAGGATTAACGGACTTCAATCCGGATTTACGGGACGCGCTTGCCTCGAATGTGGATTCCGCGAGGTACCTGACGGATTTCTTGCGGGAATGCGATCGCGCGGCGCTGATGCATCTTTCCACATGCTACGTGGTGGGCATGCGCGACATGCGCGTCTCCGAGGAGCTGCAGAGCAACTACAATCCCGCGGGAGATGCGGCATTCGATGCGGAGCGGGAGATCGAGTCGCTGCGGACCATGGTTCGGAGGATCGAAGAGCGCGCGGAAGGGCCGGAGCTTGCGAAAGCCCTGCGGAGGCAGGCGCTGGGGCGAGGAACGGACGCGTCCGGGGTTGAGGCGGGCCAATTGGACGGAGTGGTCAAAAGAAACCGGGTGCGATGGGAACGAAACAAGCTGGTGCGCGTGGGAATGAGGCGCGCGCAACATCTCGGCTGGCCGAATACCTATACGTTTACGAAGAGCCTGGGCGAATCGGTGCTGGCGCGTAGAGGGAAAGACCTGGCGATCGCGATCGTGAGGCCGTCCATCGTGGAGAGTTCCACGCGAAGTCCCTTTCCAGGATGGAATGAAGGCATCAACACGTCGGGGCCGCTTTCCTACTTACTGGGGACGAATTTTCGGCAACTTCCGACCAACGAGAGGAAATGCCTGGACGTGATTCCCGTGGACATGGTTACACGGGGAATGACGTTGATCGGAGCGGCGCTGATTCAGCGCAAGCACGCGCGGATGTATCAACTGGCGACGTCCGCCACGAATCCTTGCGACATGGGGAGAAGCATCGAGCTGACGGGGCTGGCGCACCGGAAGCATTACCGGACACAGAAAGGAATCGAGCATTGGCTGAAAGTAAAGTTTGAGACGATTCCGGTGTCCAAGCAGCGGTACGAAAGGCTTTCGATCCCAATGCAAAAGGCGGTGGTCTCGGGCATCAACCGAGTGGCGGAAAAGCTGCGGATGAAAAAGCCGCCGTTGGCAAAGGCCGAGCGCGAGCTGAACCGTGCAGAAAAGTTGATCGAACTGTACGAGCCGTTCATCCTCCACAATGAGCACATCTTTGAATGCGAGAATGCGCGGCTGCTTTCCGCGGGGCTGAACGAAGAAGAACGCCAACTGTTCGATTTCGAACCCGGATCCATAGACTGGTGGGATTACTGGATTAACGTACATATCCCAGCATTGCGGCGGTGGTGCTACCCGCTGATGGAGGGCCGGCCACTGGAATCGCGCACGCCGAGGGAGCTGGACTGGGGCGCGGAACCGCCGCCGGTTCAGGCGCTCACGAGTTCCGGAGGCGGCTAAGACGCATGGCCATCTTTTTGACGGGCGCGACGGGCTATCTTGGGAGCTACATCGCGGCGGGAATGCTTTCCGGGCATCGGGATTCGCTGAATCTTCTGGTACGAGCAAATTCGGAACAAGAAGCGCGAGAACGGCTCTGGCAATCACTGCAACTGCATCTGGCCTTTCCGGAATTTCACGAATATCTGGCGACGCGGATAAGGATTTTTCGCGGAGACCTGACGAACGAGGGTTTCGGGCTTTCCGAGGAAGAGTACAACGCGCTGGTGGACACGTCGGATTCAATTATTCACTGCGCGGCGTCGCTGAACCGCAAGTCCGAAAAACAGTGCCTCAACGTAAATTTGCGCGGCTCGCTGGAAGTGATTCAACTGGCGAGGCGGGCGCAAGAGCGTCACGGATTGCGGCGGTATTCGCATGTTTCCACTGTGGCCGTTGCCGGCCACCGGCAGGACGAGACCGTGCGCGAGGACGAGGCCATTGACTGGGCGAGATCGGATTACGATCCCTACGCGCGGACGAAGAAATTCTGCGAACACATGGTGAGGAGGCTTCTTCCGGACGTATCGCGGACTATCTTTCGTCCCGCGATCGTGCTGGGAGACGGCCGCAAGCCGGAAACGACGCAATTCGACATGGTGCAGGCCTTCAGCGTTCTTGCCGGTTTGCCGTTCCTGCCGCTGCGGCCCGAGGACAAGATTGATATCGTGCCGGCGGACTACGTCGGGAAGGCAATCGTAACGATCCATCAAAAAGAACGGCCGGACTTTGGCATTTATCACCTGTCGTCGGGAAGCGATTCGCAAACCTATCGCGAACTTACCGATGCACTTTCCGCGGCCGGCGGATGGCGAAGGCCGAAATATGTCCCTGCGCTGGGTTCGACATTTTCGGGCACGGTGAATCATCTGGCGCGGCGCAAGGGAAATCTGGGGCGGGGAGCTTCGCTCCTGAAGGTATTCTGGCCGTACCTGGTTTGGAATACGGTTTTTGACAATACGCGTGTGGTATCTGAACTCGGCGGCGAGAAGCCCGCAAAGTTTACGGAGTATGCCTATCCGCTGCTAAAATTCAGCCGGGATCACAAGTTCAAGTATCCGGCGAAGCCCTGGCCAGCGGAGAGCGCCGCGGCGGTAGCCGTGCCTCGAGGTGCAGGCGCATGACGGACTTTCTCCTGGTGGCGTGGGTCAGCGTGCTGATCGAGCTCACTCGGCTGCAGTGGATGCTCGGGCGAGGGAAGAAGTGGACACCGGGAGAGCCTCTCCGACTCCTGTTCGCGGGATACAACGGAACGCGCAACACGGGCTCGGACGTGCGCGTGAACGAAATGTTGCGCCAGCTCCGCCACGTTCTCGGGGCAGAGAATGTAGACTTCAGTGTGATGACGCAGAGCTTCGACCGCACCAAGGGATACTTTGAAGGAACCCGGCAAGTACATCTTCCCGACGTTTATCCCCAGTTCCTGTACAGGGAGGCGAGACAGAACCACGGCGTGATCGCGTGCGAAGGATCCATGTTCAAGAGCAAATTCGCGAACGCGCTGACGACGATGATGATCGGTTCGCTGGGACTGGCGTCGTCGGAGAACAAACTTTCCTTAGGCTACGGCGCCGAAGCGGGCCACATGGACGATCTAATCGAAAAAATGTGCCGGCGGTATGTGCACGATTCGTTCATCATCACCAGGAATGGGGAATCGCAGAGAGTGCTGGGGAATTTGGGAATTTCCACGGAGCTCGGAACCGACACCGCATGGACTTTTGAGCCGCTGCCCCAAGAATATGGGCGCAAGGCTCTCCGTGACGCAGGTTGGGATGAAAAGACGCCCGTGCTGATTCTCTGCCCGATCCACCCGTTTGTCTGGCCGGTGCAGGCTTCTCTTGCCAAATATGTTGCGCGCGTCACGACCGGTGCCTTCAAGGAAAGCCAATACCGGACTGTCTATTTCCACCAGTCGGGTGCGGAAGTGGAACGGAAATTCAAAAGCTATATTGACGCCTTCGCCAAAGCGACGCGGGCATTCCATCAAAAGCACCGGGTGTTCAGCGTTCTGGTGGCGATGGAGAGGCTGGATGCGGTCGCCTGCCGGGAGATTGCGGAGCAGATTCCTGGGACGCCGATCTTCACCTCGGACGATTACAACATGTTCGAGCTGGTTTCGATCTTGCGCGCGGGATCGTACATGGTTTCATCGCGCTACCATGGCATTGTCACTTGCATGCCCAGCCTGGTGGCGTCCGCGGGAGTGACGATGGACGAGCGAATCCACAACCTGATGCGCGAGCGCGGCCACGAGCAGCTCTTTCTTACGGTTGATGATCCTGAGCTCGAACCCAAACTTCTGAGCATCATGGAAACGCTGGTGAAGGAAGCCGATAACGTTCGCGAAGGAATCGCGCGCACAGTGGTGCGCAACCTCAAGGTCATGGCCCGCATGGGAGTAATTTTCGAGGATTTGCTGAGACGCCAGTATCCAGAATTTCCTCTGAATGCCGGAGTGCGCTCCTGGGAAGAGTACTTGCCGCCTTTGAGCAAGACGCTGCAGCAACTGGCGGACCGCCATGACGCGACGGAAGCGGCGATGACGGCGAAGAGCTGATCTTCCATGGCGAGCTTCCTCGAAAAGATTTTTGAAGGATTGGAACGCTCGAAGGACCGAGTGGTGCTTCGGGAAGTTCGAGGCGAGCAGTTCGTTTCTGTTTCCGGGGGCGAGCTGCTGGAACTCGTGCAGCGCTCCCGTGCGTGGCTTCGTGCATGTGGCATTCATCCCGGAGAGCGCTGCGGGATGCTGGGGGCGAATTCGATCCTGTGGGTGGCGATTGACCTGGCGCTGATGGCGGAAAACGTTCCGGTGGTGCCTCTATATTCGAGGCAGATTTCCCGGGAAATCGCGGGAATGCTGAAGGATTGCCGGCCGCGGCTCCTGCTGACGGATGACGCGGCACTCTGCGAGGGAGTCGCGGCAGCGTGGGCAGATGCGGGGCCCGCAGACCTTGATTTCCCCCAGCGCGCGTTGTTTGACGAGGTGGTGCACGGGAGCCAGCTTGCCCTTGCGCCATTGAAGCCGCTGGCGCGCAGCGACGATGACTTGCTGACGATCATTTACACATCGGGAACGTCTGGCGAGCCGAAGGGCGTTTGCCTCAACGTCAGAAACTTGAATCACATGACTGGCTGCACGAGCGAACGGCTGAATCAGCTGATGGGAGCGAGTTCCGAGCCCGACCGCATCTTTTTGTATGCGCCACTGAATTTTGCGGCGTCCTGGATGCTGATGCTCTCCGCCCTTCTTCGCGAAAGCGTGCTGACTCTTTCCACGGATTTGAACAGGCTGGCGGAGGAAATCCGACTCTCGGCGCCACATTATTTTTTGAATGTGCCGACATTGCTCGAGCGAGTGAAACGCGGAGTGGAAGATGCCATTACCAAGCGCAACGTCGCAATTCGATCCCTCTATGCGCGAGCCCGCAAGGCGTGGGATCGCGAATATGCCGGACAGAAGCGGGGGTTGGACAGTTTGTGGCTGGCGCTAGGCCGAAAGCTGATTTTTGAGAGAGTCAAATCGCGATTCGGGCAAAATCTACGCGCCTTAATCTGCGGGTCGGCGCCGCTTGCTCCGGAAACCCAGCTTTTCTTCCTCATGCTGGGCATTCCCGTATTGCAGGCTTATGGGCTGACCGAGACCACAGCGCTATGCACGCTGGATGATCCGCGAGTTCCGCCGGAACCGGGTTATGTGGGAACAGCGATCACGGGAGTGGAGATGAAGCTCGGCGAGAGCGATGAAATTCTCGTGCGCGGACCGAATATTTTTCCGGGATATTGGAACCGGCCCGAAGAGACCGCGCGAGTTTTGCGAGACAGCTGGTTCCATACGGGCGATCAGGGCGAAGTGAACGCGCGGGGAAACTGGCGCATCATCGGGAGGATCAAGAACCTTCTGGTCCTGAATTCAGGGCACAAATTTGCGCCGGAGCCGATCGAGGACACGCTTCTGCAGCTTTTGCCGGGAGCGCAGCAAGTAGTGCTTGTGGGGAATGCACGCAGTTATGTTTGCGCTCTTGTGACGGGACCGGTGAAACCGGCAGCGGTACAGGCAGCTATTGAAACGGTGAATCTTCAATTGCCGCATTACCGCCAGATCCGCAATTTTGCGGTGATTCCGAACGCATTCACACCAGAGAACGGCCTGCTGACGGCGATGGGGAAGTTGCGGCGCGAAGCCATCAACGCGAAATGCGCCAAGGAAATCGAGGCGATGTACGAGAGGAAGGCGCACGCATGAAGAGTTTCAAGGGCAAGGCGCTGCGCTGGGAATGGAACGACGGCATCATGGAGCTGACGCTCGATCATGCGCCCGCGAACGAAATTGGAACGAAGATGCTCGCGGAACTGGAAGAATTCGTGCGCTCGATGAAGGGAATCGAAAACGAGACCTCCGCGTGCATTATCAGCAGCGCGAGAAAAGTGGGTTTCTGCGCGGGGGCGGATTTGCGCGAACTCTACCAGGGGGCCGTTGCGCTTGGCGAGAAGGAGCGGCTGGCCGGAGTGCGCGATTTTGTCGAGCGGATGCACGCCGTGGGAAATGCGATTGATGCAGCGCCGTTCGTGACGATTGCGGCGGTGCACGGAGTGTGCTTTGGAGGAGGGCTGGAGCTTGCATTGGTTTGCGACATCATCGTGGCGGATAAGATGGCGCGATTTGCATTTCCGGAGCTGCGGCTTGGCCTGATTCCCGGCTTCGGAGGCATTCCAAGGCTGAAACGGGATCTTGGCAACGGAATTGTACGCGATCTGCTTTTTACTGGACGGAGCGTCAACGCCGCGCGAGCACATGCCGTCGGGCTGGTCTCGCAACTCGCCGGGGAGGGCGAGGCGCTGAAGGTGGCGCGGAGCACGGCAGCCCAGGTGACAAAGTTTGATGCGGCCACGCGAGCCGCCGCAAAGAAATTCACGAAGCCGATTCCCTACGACGAGCTGAAACGCGAAGTCGATTTGTTTTGCGAGCTGTTTGCGAGGCCCGCGGTGATGGCAGCGCTGAAGAAATTTGTGGAATCCTCGGACGCCATGCCCTATTTGCCGTGACTTTCCGAGTGCCGGGTTCTGATTTTGCGCGCCCGCATTGGGAATGATAGATTTATTAAGGGATGCGTAACCTCGAACAAACCACGCAGGAAGTGCTGGAGCTTGCCACCAGGCATTTTCAGGTCGCGGCCGGCTCACTCGCTCCGGGAGATGATTTTTTCAAAAAGCTCGGGATTGACAGTTTGCAAGCCCTGGAGTTGCTGTCGCGGCTGGAAAATCATTTCGGGATCGAGCTGCCCGACTACGAGGTGCAAGGCGTGAGCGACTTCAAGACTCTCGCGGAGCGCATTCAGTCCCGCCTGTAATGCTGGACCTTTCCAGATATCAATCCGTTGGAGCCGCGTTGCAGGACGCATTGGATGCGTTTGCGGGGGAATTGTGTCTCATTGAGTCGGACCGAGAGCGGGAGAAGGAGCGGCTGACGTACAAGGATTTCAAGGAGCGGACGCTGCCGCTGGCACGCGCGTTGCAGGATTCCGGATTCGGCGCCGGCGATCGCGCCAGCATCGTCATGACGAATCAGTCCAAGTGGCTGATGTCCGCCTATGCCGTCTTTTTCTGTGGAGGCGTGCTGGTTCCGCTCGACTACAAATTGACTCCGGATGAGCAATGGCAATTGCTGAAACACTCCGGCGCGAAGATGCTGATCACGGAGTATCCGATTTGGCGGCAATTGAGCGGAGCGGCTGGGCGGAGTGAGGCGGGGGAACTGCGAACAGTGCTGGCGACGGAAGCTCCGCCGAATGCGGAGCTTTCCGGAGCTCTTCGCTGGGAAGAGTTTCGGGGCGCCGCGGAGCCACTGTTCGTGCCAAGAGGGCGCAAGGACACGGCGTGCATCGTGTATTCCTCCGGCACAGGCGGACGGCCGAAGGGCTGCATGATGACCCATGAGAATTATCTCGAACAATGCGTGGCGCTCACATCGCTTTATCCCTTCTGGCCGGGAGTGCGCTACCTGAGCATTCTTCCGACAAATCACGCGATTGATTTCATGGTGGGATTTTTCGGGCCATTCACTTGCGGCGCGTGCGTGGTGCATTTGCGAACGCTTAGACCGGAGTTCGTGCGCGAGGCGTTTGCGAAGTACAAGATTACTTACGTCAGCCTGGTCCCGCTGGTAGTGAAGAACCTGCAAAAAGGGCTGCAAGCGCGGTTCGATGCGCTTCCAGCATCGAAGCGCAAGATTTTCAATATGCTGGTAGCCGTCAACAAATCATTGACGAAAGGGCGGCCGCGGCTTGGATTGAGCCGGAGGCTCTTGAAGCAAGTACATGATGCGTTTGGCGGCGAGTTGCGCGCCATTATTGTCGGGGGAGCGTTCACGGAACCCCAGACGCTGCAATTTTTTTACGATCTCGGCATTCCGGTGGCGAATGGGTACGGCCTTACCGAAGCGGGAACGGCGATTACGGTGAATGATCTGAAGCCGTTCCGCGCAGATACCGTGGGCAAACCGCTGCCGGGCATGGAAGTGAAGATTGTCGATGCCGATGCGGAAGGAATCGGAGAAGTGACGGTCCGGAGCAAAACGGTGATGGCGGGCTATCTTCACGACGAGGATCTCACTCGCGAAGCGATTGCGAACGGATGGCTGAAGACCGGGGACCTCGGACGCTTTGAAGCCGGCGGCCACTTGCAACTTTTTGGCCGCAAGAAAAATATGATCGTCACCGAAGAAGGAAAGAACATCTATCCGGAGGACATCGAAACGGTGTTTGAGAGCCTGCCGGTAAGAGAATTCTGCGTTTTCGCCGCGAATTACATCTGGCCTCATCACTCAATGGTGGGCGAGCAATTGGTGCTCGTGATCCACCTCGAGGAGGGACAAAACCTTACGGACGAGCTGCGGACGGAGATTTCCGCGAGAAACAGCCGCCTCCTCAATTACAAGCGCATCCACGGAATCATCGTGGCGAACGAGGACTTTCCGCGCACGGCTTCGCTTAAGATAAAGCGGAACCTTTTGGCGGATCGGCTTGCCAAGCTTGACCGGACCGCAGCCATCTTGCCGCTCTGACCCATGGCCCTTGAAAAAGAACGCTTCTTCGCGATCGTGAATCCGGCCGCTGGCGGGGGGAAATCCGCCAAGTTCGCCGGACCTGCGCTCACGCGGCTCCGCGAGGCGGGACTGAAGATTGACGTTTTTGCCTCGATGAGTGCCGGGCATCCAGTCCAATTGGCGCGAGAGGCGTATGCGCAGGGCTACCGCAGATTTCTTGCGGTCGGTGGCGACGGAACCGCGCACGAAATTCTAAATGGAGTACTTGGGCAATCAGAAGTCAAAGAAAGAATTGCGCTGGGATTTCTACCGTTGGGTACCGGCAATTCTTTCCTCAGGGATTTTGCAACCAACACGGCGGAAGCATCCCTCCAGGCTTTGCTCGACGGTAAGACGCGTGCGGTAGATCTTGTCCGGCTTACGCACGCGCGGGGCCAGAGCTACTCGATCAATATTCTAAGCATGGGATTCACAGCGGACGTGGGCGCGCTGACAAACCGGCTGTTCAAACCGCTGGGACATCTTGGATATTTATTGGGTGTTTTTGTCCGCGTGATTCAACTGAAGCGCCGCGCTTTTGCCTTGCGTTGCGATGAGGACAAAGAATGGGACGAGCGGCGCGCACTTTTTCTCGCCTTCACCAACAGCAAATACACGGGCGGCACAATGCTGATCGCCCCGGACGCCAATGCTACTGACGGTTATATCGAATTCATCCGCTGGGGACCGATCGGGCGGTTCGGATTGCTGAAGACATTGCCGAAACTTTACGACGGGACACACATCGCGCATCCCCTGGCTTCGCGACGATCGGTGAAGCACGTGGAGTTCAACATTCCGGTGCCTATTGACGTGATGATTGACGGCGAGATTGCCACTCTCGAGTGCCGCACTTTGGATGTGCTCCCCTCCGCAGTGGATGTGTATATATGAAGCAAGCGTGGCTGGCCATCCGCAGCATGCTGCTTTGGGCAGTGAGCCTGCTGCATTTTGCGATTGCCGTTCCGACGCTGATCGGCCTGGCCATTTTTCTCGATCCCAAGAAGCATGATTGGCTGCAGCGGGCATTTTGCCGGCGCATCATCTTCTTCTCGGGAGCGAAGATCCGCGTGGAACGGGCGCCGGGCTTCGACGCGGCGCGCACCAGCTTTATCGTTTCCAACCACGTGAACTTTTTCGATCCCTTCGTGCTCTACAGCGCTGTTCCGCAGTTTGCCCGGGGATGGGAGCTGGAATCGCATTTCGAAATTCCCATTTACGGCTGGCTGATGAAGCGCTTCGGCAACGTTCCGGTGCCGGACGTTCGCCGGCCCTCGGATTTGAAGCGCATGTGGCGTTTGACGCAGGACGCGATAGACCATGGCGTGAGCCTGATCGTTTTCCCCGAGGGCAAACGAACCCGGGATGGGAGAGTGGACGAATTCCAGGACGGAGTCTTCCGGCTCGCCCAACAGCTTGGTGCGCCGATTGTACCGGTCAGCATTGTCGGCGCGTACCGGCATCACCAGACAGGGCATTGGATGTTTTGGCCCGCTACAATTACCGTGCATCTGCACGACACGATCGAGACGAACGGGCTATCGAAAGAAGATGTTCCCGCGCTTCGCGATCGCGTGCGCGGCATCATCGCCGCTCCCGTTGAGGTGGATCTTGAGCCTTCATCTGTAGGGCAAGGCGCACCACGATAGATCCTATTACGCCGTGCGGATTTGCCGATCTGCGAAGAGTTCGCGCAAAAGTGCCGCGCCGGGCTTCGCTACTGCTTGACGATTTCCCCACCCTTCATCACGAAGGTGACGTGTTCCAGGACGCCAGTGTCCTGTATGGGATCGCCCTGGACGGCGATGAGATCGCCATATTTTCCCGGCTCAAGAGTACCTACGCGGCCGGACCATCCGAGGAGATCCGCTGCATTGACAGTGGCAGCTTGGATCGCTTGCAGATTCGTCAGGCCCAGGCTAACCATGACCGGGAATTCATGCGCGTTAAGGCCGTGAGGATAAACCGCGGCATCCGTGCCGAATGCGACCTTCACGCCTTCCTTGAATGCTCGAGCGACATTTTCCCGCGCGGCGGGCATTACGAGCTTGGCTTTTGCGACGACCCCTTCGCTCAGACCAAGCGAGCGGTAATTCTCCATGAACCAGTCCATCAGATACAAAGTGGGAACCAGATACGTTCCGTGCTGCTTCATCAACTGAATGTCTTCTTCGTTGATGAAGCTACCGTGCTCAATGGAGTCTACTCCGGCAAGGACCGCGTTCTTGATGCCGAGTGCTCCGTGTGCGTGAGCAGCCACCTTGCGGCCGAGTCCGTGCGCGGTCTCGACAATGGCGCGCATCTCCTCCGGAGAATATTGTTCGAGCGCGGGATTGTCGCCTTCGGAGAGTACACCGCCGGTGGCCATGAACTTGATGACATCCGCGCCATACTTGATGTTTTCGCGAACTTTACGGATGACGGCGTCCTGGCCGTCGGCGACACCATCGGAAAAGGCGTTGAACTGCGGCGCCAGGAAGTTTTCGTCCGCGTGGCCTCCGGTGATGCTGAGCGGAGGGCCGGAAACGAGCATCCGCGGGCCGGGCACATCACCCGCGTTGATGGCGTCGCGCAACGCTACATCGGAATAGCCGCTGGCTCCGACGTTTCGCACGGTGGTGAAGCCCGCTTCCAGGGTGACGCGGGCATTGCGCGCTCCCAGCAATGCCTGGCGCGGATAGGACATTCGCAAGCCCGCGGGCCCAAGTGTCCAGGGCGACATCGTGAGATGCGTGTGGCAGTCAATCAGCCCGGGAAGCACAGTGTCCTGGGAAAGGTCAATGACGCGCGCGTCTTTTGGCAGTTTGGCGGCCAGTTCATTTGCCCCGCCAACTTCCTTGATCCGGCCGTTCTCGATCCAGATGATCTGATTCGCGGCGTACTGCCCCGTACGCACATCGAGCACACGCCCTGCTTTAACTGCCACATCATGCGGCATAGTCGTTGTGGCAGCGGTTTGCGCGCTCGCCGCCGAAGCCGCAAAAAGAATCAAACCAAGTAAAACGACTAGCGTTCTGAGTCGCCTCATTTCATCACCCCTCTGCAATTACTTTCGAGGAAGAAGGAAACTTGCCCGGGAGATTCTACCGGAAAGTCGCAGGATCTCCCCCGCCGAAATTGAGAATTCCGGGTTCGCATTCCTGCGCAACACGACGGGGGACGCTTCAAGCGGGAGGAGGCAATCAGTGATGGGGTGAGGAAG
>Ga0335078_10009295_pt1 | contig 14569 bp, 16 predicted proteins | sample Lox_Sample_32_FD_206711 | JGI IMG/M metagenome (GOLD analysis project Ga0335078, IMG submission 206711) | Soil microbial communities from Loxahatchee National Wildlife Refuge, Florida, United States - Lox_Sample_3.2 | ecosystem: Environmental > Terrestrial > Soil > Wetlands | place: USA...
AGAACCTCGATCCGAACCTCGCCGCGGTCGTCCGCGACGATGCTCGATCCGAGCTTGACTACTACCGGGGCCATGGCCCCGACAAGATTAGGCCTCGCGCGTCACAACTCCGGGTCGAGATCGAAGGCGATCCCCGCCGGGGATGCACGCTAGTCCGGATCGAGGTCAAAAGCGATACCCGCAATGTCGACCTCGTCGCCCGGCTCGAACCCTTCGGCTTCGAGCGCCCGGATCACGCCGATCCCGCGAAGCCTCCGCTCGAGATACGCGAGCGCATCTTCGTTGTCTAGGTCGTAGCGCGCGACCAATCGCTCGATGCCCTTCCCCGTGACTCGGTAGCTGCCGTCCCCAACCTTCACGACCTGGTAGGCGCGATCCGCCGCCGGCCGGAACACGCGGTGCTCCGCGAGCGCTTCCGGCACCGGGACTGCGGTGTCGGGCGCCACCTCCACTACGTCTTCTGGCACGAGCCGCGTCAGCTGTCCGGCGAGCTCGGCGAGCCCCAGCCCCGTCGCAGACGAGGTCACTACCACCGGCGTGTCCGGACCGAGCCGCGCCGCCCAGTCGGCCCGCGCGACCTCCCGCGCCTCCTCGTCGACCAGGTCGGCCTTCGACAGCGCGAGCACCCGAGGCAGCACCGCCAGCCGCGGGTTGTGCAGTTCGAGCTCGCGTTCAACGGTCCCGTAGTTCGCGACCGGATCCGAGCCGTCGAGCGGCGCGAGGTCGAGCACATGCACGAGCACCCGCGTCCGCTCGATGTGGGCGAGGAAGTCGTGGCCGAGCCCCGCACCGGCGCTGGCTCCCTCGATCAGTCCCGGGATATCGGCGATCACCAGCTGGCGATCGTCGGTGTCGAGCGTCCCGAGCGCCGGCTCGAGCGTCGTGAACGGATAGTCGGCGACCTTCGGATGCGCGCGGGTGAGCCGACCGAGCAGCGACGACTTGCCGGCGTTGGGCAGGCCGACAAGGCCGGCGTCGGCCAGCAGCTTGAGCTGCAGCGTGACCCATGTCTCCTCGCCCGGGAGCCCCTTTTCGGCGAACCGGGGCGTCTGGTGAGTGGGGCCGGCAAACCGCTTGTTGCCGCGGCCGCCCGGGCCGCCCCGCGCGACCAGCGCCCTCTGTCCCGGACGAACCAGGTCATGCACGGTGCCGTCGGACTCGACGCGGGCCTCGGTCCCCGGTGGCACGCGGATTTCAAGCGTTTGCCCGTCCTTGCCGTGACGGAGCGCCCCCTCCCCATGTCCGCCGCGGCCCGCCTTGAAGTGAGACCGCCGCCGGAAGCTCTCGAGATCGCGCAGCGAGTCGTCGCACACGAGCGCGACGTCCCCGCCGCGGCCGCCGTCGCCACCGTTCGGCCCGCCCTTGGGCACGTGCGCCTCGCGGCGGAAGCTCAGGCACCCGTCGCCGCCGCCGCCGGCCTGGACGTGGATTCGCGCATGGTCCTGCATGGGTAATCATCCTGGCATGTCCGATCCCGTATTCCTGATCACCGGTGCATCGAGCGGTATCGGCGCCGCCACCGCGCGCGCCGCCGCCGGCGCCGGTTATCGCGTCGTGCTGGCGGCGCGATCGGCCGACCGGTTGCAGGAGCTCGCCACCGAACTGGGAGGCGAGCAGCGAGCGCTGGCGCTCGAGTGCGACGTGACCGAGTGGGAGCAGCAACAGTCGATGGTCCAGACCACGCTCGAGCGGTTCGGCCGCCTGGACGTCGCGTTCGCGAACGCGGGCTTCGGCGCCGCCCGCGGCTTCCTGAAGGAAACGCCCGAGTTCTGGCGCTCGATGGTGCTGACCAATGTGTACGGAGCCGCGCTGACGATCCGGGCCACCATCCCAGCTCTGAAGGAGACCCGCGGGCACCTGCTCCTGACCGGGTCGGTCGCCGGCCGGCGCGCACTGCCGGGCTCGCTGTACTCCGCCACCAAGTGGGCCGTGACCGCGATGGGCGAGGCCGCGCGCCTCGAGCTCAACGAGACCGGGGTACGCGTCACGCTGATCGAGCCGGGAGCCGTCGACACGCCGTTCTTCGACAACCCGAGCGAAGGCAGACTCCACGCCGACGACGTCGCGCGTACCGTCATGTTCGCGGTCTCGCAGCCGCCGCACGTCGACATCAACGAGATCCTGGTCAGACCGACCGCGCAGTCGAACTGAGCCGCCTCAACAGATCGCGCGCCACCGGCTCGGGCTGCTCCTCGAACTGAATCGTGCCGTACCGCTGGACGTCGAAGCTCGCCGCGCGCAGGCGCAGCTCGTTGCTGCGGTCGCGCTGGATCTGCCCCCACGAGCTGTGATTGTCCTTGCCATCGAGTTCGACGATCAACCGTTGCTTCCACCACACCGCGTCGACGACGACGCCTTCGATGTGGACGTTGACGTCGTCAGGCAACGGTATGCCGTGCCTCTCGCAGAACGGCAGAAAGATGCGCTCGAGTGGGCTGCGAGTCCGGGCGAGCTTCGGTTCGTGGTGCTTAAGCGCTTTCTTCAGTCTTGTGCTGCCGGCGCGCCCGGTACCGGCGATCAGCTGGAGCGCGGCGACGTCGAGCACCTTGAGGTAGTCGGCGACCGACAGCGCATACCTCACGCGCTCGAACGCCGCCACCGCGGCGAAGTCGAGAAGCGCCTGCTCGATCGACGCCGTCGGCAGGTCCTTGTGCCAGACGCGCCGGCAATCCCGCCGGCCGTGCACCGCGATCCCGGGCAGCGATCGGCAGCGCCGGGGCGTGCTGATCTGGATCGGCCAGGGCCGGCGGTCGATCAGGCCGCGCCACCAGAGCGCGGTGGCATGGCTGAGCATCGCGCCTGGACCGGCATACAGCACCGCCGCCGTTAGGTCGGCCTCAACGCTCGGCGCCCGGTGGCCCACTGCGTATACGCGCGGGAGGACCCGATGGAGGTAACCCGTCGCGGTCCACCGCGCGATCGTCTGGTCATCGATCCCCAGCGCCGCGAGTTGCGCCCTCGACACCCGTCCGTTCTGGCGATTCGCGAGGCCTGCCACGAGAACTTTGGCGCTGAGGTCACCCATATGTCATGCCGATCGCCATCGACCAAAGGATCCGCGGACCCTTGTGACGAAACAAGACGCCGACCCGTGCCAAAACTGCTCACAGACTTCAAGCAGTTCCTGTTCCGCGGCAATGTCGTCGACCTCGCGGTGGCGGTCATCATCGGCACCGCGTTCACGGCGGTCGTCAAGGCGCTCGTCACGGATATCATCACGCCGCTCGTCGCCGCGATCTTCGGCGCACACGACTTCGAGGCGCTGAAGTTCACGATCAACGGCAGCACGTTCTCCTACGGCGACCTACTCAACAACGTGATCACGTTCGTGTCGATCGCGGCCGTCGTGTTCTTCCTGATCGTGGCGCCGATCAACGCGCTGATGTCGCGCCGGGCCAAGGAGGATCCGGACACCAAGGAGTGCCCGGAGTGCACGAGCGCGATCCCGATCCGGGCCAAGCGCTGCCCGCTGTGCACTTCGGAGCTCGTTACGGCTGCTTAGACGCCGTCTGCGCCGGCATCGGCAAATCCGGCACGGACCGTTCCGGAGCAGGGCTAGTCAGCCAGGCTCGCAAGATCTGGATAATCGCCCGCGGTGGCTACGACTCGGAGTCGGAGGCCGCCACGATCGAGATCACTCGACCGCGCCTGCCCCGGGTGAACTGCACGGTTCCGGCGGACTGGGCGAAGATCGTGTCGTCCTTGCCGATGCCGGCGCCGTCGCCGGGCTTGAACTTCGTGCCGCGCTGGCGCACGATGATCTCGCCACCGGTGACCGCCTCGCCGCCGAACACCTTCACGCCGAGCCGCTTGGCCTTGGAGTCGCGACCGTTTCGGGAGGAACCAAGTCCCTTCTTATGAGCCATGCTTCACCTCTGTCACCTCGATCCGCGTCAGGTTCTGCCGATGGCCGGTGCGCCGCTTGTAGCCGCGCTTGGGCTTGAACTTGACCACGCGGAGCTTGGGCCCACGCTCGTGGCCCACGACCCGAGCCGTTACCGACACGCCCGACAATTCCTCGCCGTCGACCACGGAAGAGCCGTCAACGAACAGCAGCGGCTCGAGGACAACGGACTCGCCGTCGGAAGCGGGCAGCCGCTCGACGAGCAGGGACTGGCCCTGCTCGACGCGGTACTGCTTTCCACCTGTCTTGACGATCGCGTAGGTCATTCGGATGGGCTCGTCGACTCGGCCTTGGCGCCGGAACGGCGTCGTCCGCCTCTGCGGCCACGACGCCGAGGCTTCGATTCTAGTTCATCGCCGGAACCATTCCCCTCGCCGTCGCCGTTGGACGATGACTTGACCGTTGCCGGCGCATCCACGAGCGTCGCGACCGCCGATGTGCGTCCCGCTTCCTCGATCCGCACGAGGTGCTTCTCGCCGACGTAGTTGCCGCCGCCTCTGATCGAGATTATGTAACCGTCGACCTTGGCCACCGCGTCCCCGGGGCTGTACATGTGCGGCTCGACGATCTCGACGTGGACCTCCTCGCCCTCGCGGAAGGGAACCGCCCGTTCCACCACGCGCTTCAGATCGTCCTCGAGCACGACCGCGAAGTGGTCGAGCGGCAATCCCTCGGAGCCCTCGAAGTGGAACCACTTGCCGGTCTCCTCCTCGATCTGGCGCAGCACGCGGGCGTCGTCCCGGGTGAACTCGGCGCTCACGCGCGGGTTCATCTGGATCAGCAGCGCCTCGTCCTTGGCCTCCTTGGCCAGATCGCGCATCCGCCGCTCGAACTCGATCGCGAGCGTCTCCTCGGACTTGATCACGCCGTCGCCGCCGCAAGTCGGGCACGGCCGGGTCATGATCTCGCGCACGCCGTCGGTCACGTTCTGGCGGGTCATCTCGACCAGCCCGAGCGGTGAGATCTCGACCACGAACGTCTTCGTGCGGTCCTCGTCCAGGTTGGCCCGCAGCGCCTTCAGTACGGCATCCCGATTGCGGGCCCGCGCCATATCGATGAAGTCGATGACGATGATCCCGCCGATGTCGCGCAACCGCAGCTGCCGGACCACCTCGTCGGCGGCCTCCAGATTGGTCTTCGTGATCGTGTCCTCGAGCCGCGCCGACTTGCCCCGACCGACGAACGACCCGGAGTTGACGTCGATCACGGTCAATGCCTCGGCGTAGTCGATCATCAGATAGCCCCCGCTCGGCAGATCGACGCGGCGCGACATCGTCGAGTCGAGCACCTGCTCGACGCCGAACGCCTCGAACAGCGGCTGGTCCTCCTCCCACAGCTCCACCTGGTCGACGAGCTCGGGCGCGGTCCGCGAGAAGAACGACACCAGCCGGTGGTACTGCTTGGGGTCGTCGACGATCGCCCGCTCGAAGGCCGACGAGAAGATGTCGCGCACGACCCGCACCGACAGGTCGGCCTCCTGGAAGACCAGCGCCGGCGCTGTGGTCTCGGCGACGCGCTTCTGCAAAACCTCGTTCAACTTGAACAGGTAGAGCAGCTCGCGCTCGAGATCGGCGCGCGTGGCGCCCTGCGCGGCGGTGCGGACGATCGCGCCCGAACCCTTCAGATCGAGCTTGGCGGCTTCTTTGCGCAGCCGCTCGCGCTCCCCGTCGTCGAGCCGGCGGGAGACCCCGACGCCCTCGCCATAGGGAGCGAACACCATGTAGCGGCCGGCGATCGTCAGGTCCATCGACAGCCGCGCTCCCTTGGTCTTCAGCGGGTCCTTGACGACCTGCACCACGATCTCCTGGCCGGGCTTCAGCATTTCGGTGATCTGGCGGCTGTCCCGCCCGGAGCCGCGGCCCCGGCGCGGCGCGTCTACGCCTGGCAGCACGATCTCGTCGACGTGCAGGAACCCGTTCTTCTCGAGTCCGATGTCGACGAACGCCGCCTCGAGCCCGCCGAGCACGTTGTCGACGCGTCCTTTGTAGATGTTCCCGACGATCGAGCGCGCTCCGCGGCGCTCGAGGTACAACTCGGCTACCTGGTAGCCGGCCGCCGGCTTGGACGTCTTGCGGCGCCGGCGAGTGGTGCCGGATTTCGGCGCACTCTTACGCGCGCTGACCGATCCGGCTGCCTCCAGCAGCGCGACCCGGGTCTCGCCCCGGTCGACGCTGACCAACACTTGCTTCTTCAATGCTCATTCAGTCCTTTATGTAAGTTTGGATACGTTCGCGGAGGTAGCGCGAGCTTGAGAGCTCGATCCTCCGGGCGAACACGTGCCGCGCGCCCTCCTAAGCGGGGCAGCGGTCATGACGAAACCAACCCTCGGGTCTTCGTCGCGGCAGTCATGCGTGCTTGCACACATATTGACTGTAGAAGGCCGATCGCGATGAACGTCACCAGAACGGACGATCCTCCGTAGCTCAGCAGCGGCAGAGGTACCCCGGTGATCGGCATGATGCCGATCGTCATGCCCGTGTTGACGAACACCTGAAACATCAGCGTGGCGAGGACGCCGCCCGCGATCAGCGTCCCGTACAGGTTCTTCGACATCGTCAGGATCCGCAGGCCGCGCCAGATCATCAGTGCGTACAGCGACAGCACCACAGCGGCGCCGACGAACCCGTACGTCTCGCCGACCACGGCGAAGATGAAATCGGTGCTCGGAGCGGGCAGGAAGTGCAGGTTCACCTGCGACGCGCCCGCCGTACCCAGTCCCGTCTTTCCACCGGAGCCGATCGCGGTCAACGACTCGGTGATGTTGTACGTCTGGTTCCCGGGGTCATGGGATGGATGCAGGAAGCCGGTGAGGCGCTGCATCTGGTAAGGCTTCAGAAGATGGTGGCCGGTCGCCGGGGCGACGACGAGCACGAACACGATCGCCACCACGAACAGCACCGCCAACCCCGTGAGCTGCTTCCACGAGGTTCCGGCGAAGAAGAGGATGGAAAACCCGACCGCCACGTAAACGAGCGCGGTACCGAGGTCCGGCTGCGGGATCACGATCATCGCTGGGATCAGCGCGAGCAGCATGATCCGTGCCGTCGTCCTCCGTTCGTGGAGGCGCCGGGAGCGGTCGACCGCGAACGCAGATACGGACACGATCAGCAGCACCTTGCCGAACTCCGAAGGCTGCAGCTGGAAGAACGGCAGCGGGATCCACCGCGCCGCGCCCTGCACCTTCGGCATCCCCAGCACGACCAGGTTGAGCGCGATCATCACCGCGTACAGGCCGTACTTGTACTCGCGCAGCCGCGTGTAGTCGACGTTCGCCAGGATCAGCACGAGCACCAGTCCGATCCCGAAGTAGATCGCCTGGCGCTGTACGAAGTACATGTGGTTCGCCGGATCGAGCGAGGGGCCCTCGCCCTTCAGCATGATCAGTGAGCACGCGGCCAGCCCGAGCGCGGCCAGCAGCAGCAGCGGATCCATCCGCAGCCACGCCCGCGGGCGGGGCGCCGCCACCACTTCGTCGGCCGGCCGGATCGCTTGTGCGCCCAGCGAGCTCACAGCGTCTGCGAGTTCCCGGGCACGTACGCACCCTTGTTGCCGAAGAACCACTGCGACAGGATCTGCCGCGCCACCGGCGCCGCGCCGACCGCGCCGAACCCGCCCTGCTCGACCGTCACGACGACCGTGATCGGCTTGCTGGTCGCGGTCGCCGGTACGAAGCAGGCGTACCAGGCGTAGTCCTGCTGGCCCGAGTACTGCGCGGTGCCGGTCTTGCCGTACACCTGCTCGGGGAAGTTGCTGAACACGTCGGCCGACGTTCCGCCGGGCTGCGAGGCGCCGGCGCGCAGCCCGGCCAGGATCGTCTCGCGGTACAGCGGGTCGATGTTCATGTGCCGCCTGGGCGGGGGATTGAACGAGCGCAGGACGACCCCGTCGGCGGACTGCACGTCGAGCCCCATGTGCGGGGTGACGATCGTCCCGTTGTTTGCCAGTGCCGAGTACGCAACCGCGAGCTGGAGCGGCGTGACCTGAACGTCACCCTGGCCGACCGCGAGATTCTCGTTGTCGCCGGCCGACCACGGCCGGTCGGTACCGTCGGCGATCCCGCAGCCGCCCGACAAGTGCTTCTGGCTCCGGTGCCAGCCCTTCAGCTTCTTCGGCCCGGTCGTGATGCCGTTGGTGTACTTGAACGGTCCGGTCGCGCTGTCGCACTCGGCCTCGAGCTCGTTCCGGTCCGAGCGCCACGCAGCGTCCGGCAGCGTCCCGGTGGCCTCGTCGGGCAGGTCCACGCCGGTCTTGTGCCCGATCCCGTACTGGCGTGCCCATTTCTGGAGCGGACCGCCGTTCGGGGCGGGCGAGTTGGTGAGCACGCCGAGGTTGTAGAAGAAGTCGTCGGACGAGACCTTGATCGCGTCGATGAGGTCGAGCGAGCCGTCGACCGCGTTGCCGGCGTTGTGCCGACACTGGTTAGAGAAGCAGTACTGGCCGGTGTCATCGAAGACGCTGTTGACGCCCCAGGCACCGCTCTCGAGCGCCGCGGTGGCGGTGATCGGCTTGAACGTCGAACCGGTCGGGCCGGCGCTCTGGTAGGCGCGGTTGACCTGGGGGTCACCGGAGTTCGGGCCGAACAGCGCCTTGTACGTCGAGTAGGGCACCGGCTTGGTGAACACATTGGCGTCGTAGGTAGGCAGCGAGCCCATTGCGTAGATCTCGCCGTTCTGCGGGTTCATGGCCACGAACGCCCCGCCGTTGGCCGGATAGTTCGTGTCGATCGACTGCTGGAGCGCCTGCTGGCCGACCTTCTCCAGCCCCACGTTGAGCGTCAGCTTCAGGTTGTCCCCGGCCGTCGGCGCCGTGTGCGACTGGACGCCGACGAAGTTGCCGAATGCGTCGACCTTCACCTTCTCGGCGCCGTCGACCCCGCGCAGATAGCGGTCGTAGGAGGCTTCCAGGCCCGACTGGCCGACCGAGTCGTTCTCGTTCACGCCCTTGAAGTACGGATCGAGCGTCTCGGGGCCGGTGATCCGGCTGACGAGCCCGAGCACCTGGGAGGCGACGTTGCCAAACGGGTACGTCCGTTGGTAGATCTGCTGGACGGTCACGCCCGGGAACGATTGCTGGCGCTCGGAGATGTACCAGAGCTGCTGGCTCGTTATGTCGCTGGCGACGGTGGCCTCGCCGTAGGACAGCTGCACGTACCCCTGCACCACACGACAGGCGATCACGGACATGTGGAGCAGCCCGTGGCCGTTCACGGGGCACGGCTGGCGCTTGCTGTCCAGCCCGAGCACACCGGCCAGGCGGTCGTACAGCAGTGCATCCGCCTGCGGCGGGTGTGCGAGGTTCTTATCGGTGATCGGCACCGGCAGGTTGGGCGGCGAGATCTCGACCGCGTAGGCGCGGCGGCTCGAGGCGAGGATCTGGCCGCTCGAGTCGAGGATCTCGCCACGCGGCGCCGGGACCTCGACGTCGCGCACGAAGTTCACGCTGGCCGCGTGCGCGTATTGGTTGCTCGAGAGCACCTGCAGGAACCACAGGCGGAAGTACAGGATCGCGAAGATCGCCAGCGCGAATGTCCCGATGATCGCGACCCGCCTCGCGAGCTGCGGGCTCATCGAAGGCCGCTCCTCCTGCTTGACGAACCGCAGGCGCTTGTCTTCGGGCAGTGGGCTCATCGCGACTGCGGGCGGGGGATCGAGGCGCGACGAGCGGCGCCTTGCTGCAGCGGGCTGAGGCCGCCGGTCGTGTACGCGCGCCGGCGCCGGCGACGCGGATCCTCGGGCAGCACCGGCCGGACGATCCGACGGACGAGCCAGTACACCGGGAGCGCGAGCAGCGTGTCGACGAGCACGACTATGAAGATCTGCTGGAGCAGCAGCAGGCTGACCGGCGCGTCGACGCCGAGCAGGAACTGGATCACCGCCATCCCGAGCCCAGCGAACGCCGCGGCCACGGCGCCGGCCGCGAGCGGCACGAGCTCGTGCGACGGGTCGCGCAGCTCGTGCAGGCGCCCGGCCCAGTAGCCGATCACGATGTACAGGAGCGAGGTGACTCCGAGCGTCTGCACGAGCACCAGGTCGATCAACAGGCCGGTGGCGAACCCGAACACCGCGCCGGTGAGTGACCCACACAAGAGCCCGACCGACATTACGACCAGCGGCGTCAAGTCCGCGCTGACCCCGAAGATCGAGATCTGGGAGACCGCCGACTCCTGGATCACCACCGCGAAGAACCCGAGCAGGACGAGACGAAATACGAGCTTGGCCGTGTTGCTGCTGACCGTCACGGCACTTGTGCCCGCTCGGTGCCGGCTTGCGGCCGGGTGAGGATCTGGACGACGTCGACGCCACGCAGATCGGCCTGCGGCGCAACCTGGATCGTCCCGTTGTTGAGCAGCTGGTTCTCGTCGACGGGCAGCACGTTCCCGATCGGGATGTTGGCCGGGAAGTAGGATTCGAGCGAGCCCGACTTGAATCCGGCCGTGACGACGAGCTGCCCCTGCTGCGGGCCGTTCTGGACCTGACCCGGGTTCGGCGGCTGGAGGTACTCGAGGACGAGCTCGTCCGGGTTGCCCACTGCCGGCACGAGCTCGCCGGTGTCGCCGTTCGAATCGAGCACCCGCGCGGTCACGGACAGCGTGTGGTCGGTGATCAGCGTCACCACGGAGACTGTCGCCGAGACCTCGGTGACCTCGCCGACGAGCGCGCCGTCGCCGACCACGGGATCGTGCAGGGCGACACCGTCGTCGGTCCCCTTGTCGACACTGATCGTCTGGTACCACAGCGTCGGGTCGCGCAGGATCACCTGCGCCGTCACCGGGTGGTACGAGCTCAGGTCGAGGCTCGTGTCGAGGTGGACTTCCTTGGACAGCTGCTGGTTGAGAAGCGCCGCGCCCTTCTCCTGGGCCAGCTGCTGGGTGAGGTACTGCACACGGGCTTGCAGCTGCTTGACCTGGGTCTTGGCGTGGAACGTGCTCGAGAACCAGCCGGCGGCCGAGCGCACCGGCGCCAGCACCTTGCTCGCCCCTTCCTCCACCGGCGAGAGCACCTCGACCACACCGCGCTGCACGTTGTGCAGCGGGCTGTTCGGCTGCTCGCCGAAATAGGCCGTGAGCAGGATCAGGGAGACAGCGACGAGCAGTGCCAGCACCGCCCGTCTCCGCCGAACTTGCTTGTCATGCACGGATTTCGTGTCTCCAAGATCGTGCCTGGCGCCACGTCAGCACTCCGTCCAACCTAGTACCGACGGCGCCGGTTGCGTGAATTCTTGCTCGAACGGTGGATCGCTTCGAACTCCTCCAACGACCTCCCCGAGCCGACCGCCACGCATGTGAGCGGCGACTCGGCCAGATGCGCGGGCATCTGCGTCTCGTGACGCAGGCGCTCATCGAGCCCCTGTAACAGCGAGCCGCCTCCGGCGAGCATGATGCCACGATCCATGATGTCCGAGGCGAGCTCAGGCGGAGTTCGGTCGAGCGTCTCCTTGACCGCGTCGATGATCTGGGTCACCGGCTCCTCGAGAGCCCCCCGGATCTCCTCACTGGTCAGGACCACCGTCTTCGGCAGACCCGAGACCATGTCGCGGCCGCGGATCTCCGCCTGCACCTCTTCCCCAAGCGGATACGCGGAGCCGATCTCGAGCTTGACCTCCTCGGCCGTCTGCTGGCCGATCAGGAGCTTGTACTCCCGCTTTACGTAATTCATGATCGACTCGTCGAGTTCGTCGCCGCCGACCCGGATCGACTGGGACACGACGATCCCGCCGAGCGAGATCACCGCCACTTCGCTGGTCCCACCGCCGATGTCGACGACCATCGAGCCCGTCGGCTCGCCGACGGGCAGCCCGGCGCCGATCGCCGCCGCCATCGGCTCCTCGATCAGGTAGGCCTGACGGGCGCCGGCGCTCAAACACGCTTCCTCGACGGCGCGCTTCTCGACCCCCGTGACGCCGGACGGCACGCAGACCACGACCCGCGGGTGCGCCCAGCGGTTCTGGTGGACCTTCTGGATGAAGTGCCGGAGCATCTCCTCGGTGACCTCGAAGTCGGCGATCACGCCGTCCTTCAGGGGCCGGATCGCCTGGATCGTGCCCGGCGTCCTGCCGAGCATCCGCTTGGCCTCGATCCCGACCGCGTGGACCTCCCCGGTCCGGGAATCGACCGCGACGACGCTCGGCTCGGACAGCACGATTCCGCGCCCACGGACGTACACAAGCGTATTGGCGGTGCCCAGATCGACCGCCATGTCGCGACCGCCGAAACCGGTCAGGTACGTAAAAAAGCCCATAGGTAAGCCAGGTAGGAGTGAGCAGCGGACGGAGAACTGAGTGCCGGAGGCCACGCCACGCTGCCAGCGCCGTCCGACCCGGATTGTACGTGCTCGTCCCGCCGAAGGCTGGTCGCTCGTATGCGTTTCGCCCGCTCAGCGCGGGTTGCGGGGGAACGCGTCACCCGCTGAGCAGCCCCGGCGCCAGCTCCAGCAGCGTCGTCACGGGGAGTCCGACCACGTTCAAGAAGTCGCCCTCGATCCCCGCCACCAGCGCCGCTCCGCGTCCCTGGATCGCGTAGGCCCCCGCCCGCTCGCGCCATTCGCCGCTGGACATGTACCAGTCGATCAGCCGGTCGTCCAGGGCGCGGAACTCGACCGCGGTGCTCGCCGCGGCCGTCCGAGCGGACCCGTTTGCGATCAGACAGACCCCGCTGATGACCGTGTGCCGGCGCCCGGATAGTGCGCTCAGCATCGCGCGTGCCTCGGCCTCGTCGGTGGGTTTGCCGTACAGCCGCGCGCCGAGGCTGACCAGCGTGTCGACCCCGAGAACCGGGGCTCCGGAAACCCACGCGGCCACCGCGGAGGCCTTGCGAAAGGCATTCTCGAGCGCGACCTCATGCGGCGGGCCGATCTGCAGCTCCTCCACGTCGGGCACCTCGACCTCATAGTCGACCCCGATCTGGTCGAGAATCGCGCGCCGCTGGGGCGAGCGGGAGGCGAGGACCAGGCGGCTCACGCGACGGCCAGAGACGGCCCGTGGCTCAGGCGAGGTCCGGGAAGAACAGGGCCATCTCGCGGGCGGCCGATTCCGGCGAATCCGACCCGTGCACCATGTTCTGACCGACCTCGATGGCGAAGTCGCCCCGAATCGAGCCCGTGGTCGCCTTCAGCGGGTCGGTGGCCCCGATCACCTGGCGCGCGGCGACGACCGCCTGCTCGCCCTCGAGGACCATCGCGACCAGCGGCCCGGATGTGATGAACGTCACAAGCTCCCCGTAGAAGCCCTTGCCCTCGTGCTCGGCGTAGTGTTGCGCCGCGAGGTCGCGCGTCATCGTCAGCAGGTTCATCGCGACCAGCCGCAGGCCCTTGCGCTCGAACCGCGCGATGATCTCGCCCGAGAGATTTCGGGCAAAGGCGTCCGGCTTGATCAGGATCAGCGTTCGCTCCATGGGTCTCCTTAGGGTGGGCGCAGGGATAAGCGATCGGGTCGCGTGCGGCCGGAGACTTTAGGCGCTGGGTGCCCGAGGGGCGGCGCAGGGGCTTCAGGTGCCCGACGGACCGCCGCGCTCAGCCGGCGCGGGTGTCGGCGTCGGGGCGCTGCGCTCGGCGCGCACGCTCGCGCCCGCGACCGGCTGCTCGACGCCCGACTCGCGGCGCCGGCGGGTGCGGCGTGGCTGCGGAGCGGCGCCGGCGACCTCGGCCTCGCAGAACGGACAGATCTTCCACATCGGATCGAGCGGCTTGCCGCAGGCGGTGCACGGGTCTTTCAGCTTGCGCATGCAGTTGGGGCAGCGCAGGAAGTCTTTCTCGACCTCGTAGTCGCAGTACGGGCACACCTGGTAGCCGAGCTCGGCGAGTCGCGCCTCGGCGGCCTGGATCTCGAGCTCGCGCTCGCGCACGTCGTCGAGGTACTCGGGGGGCCGGACGATCATGTAGACGATCGTCCCCACGAACGGGAACAGGGACGCGGCGGTCGCGCATCCGACCAGCAACGAGTCGGCGATGCGGCGCCGGGCGTCGGCGTACGTCCAGTAGATGAGCGCCAGCCACACCACCACCAGGAACAGGATGATGAGCTCGACGACAGCACTGATCGTGCCGTTCTTGATGCCAAAGACCGTCAGGAAGGGCATTAAGCGTGCGAGTTTAGTGGTCGATGGCGCTGGAGCGTCGCGGCGGGCAGACGTCTTGTGTGTGGATCCTCATACAAGAGGAGCGCTGTGCTCACAGAACTTCGTCCTGTCAGAGATATGTCCTGCCGAACAGGTAACCGATTCCGAAGAACACAAGGATGACGAGGGCCACGACCACGGCGACGAGCGCGACCATCGCCAGAAACCTTGGCTGTCTCTCCTCCTCGTCGTCCATAGTACCCGCAGGCTGCTTCAAAGCATCGAGGCCCGGCCGGCACCCGCCGGGCGGAGCAGGTCCGCGACAAGATAGATCGATCCGGTGGCCACGACCAGACCGCCCGGCCCGGCGAGCTCACGGGCACGCTCGAGCGCGGCCCGAGGGTCGCGGATCACCTCGGACGGCGGCCCGCCCAGCTGGCCGGCCAGCGATTGCAGCGTCGGTGGCGGGAGCGCGCGCGGGTTCTGGCTCGCCGTCAGAACGAGCCCGTCGCACATCGGCAGCAGGCCGGCGAGCATCGCCGCCGCATCCTTGTCGTCGAGCACCGACACGACCGCGACGACGCGATCGCGTCCGGCGGCCCACGGCTCGGCCA
>Ga0335078_10009296_pt1 | contig 14569 bp, 11 predicted proteins | sample Lox_Sample_32_FD_206711 | JGI IMG/M metagenome (GOLD analysis project Ga0335078, IMG submission 206711) | Soil microbial communities from Loxahatchee National Wildlife Refuge, Florida, United States - Lox_Sample_3.2 | ecosystem: Environmental > Terrestrial > Soil > Wetlands | place: USA...
CGAGCGCTCCGACAGCACCATGCCCTTCTTGAGCAGATCGTCGAGGGCGTTGAGCGCGGCCTGGCCGTCGCGGGCATGGGCGAGCGAGCGGGCGTAGTCGCGCGCCTCGGTGCGCCAGCGTTCGGCATCGACGATGAACGGCGCCAGAAGCCGCATCAGCGCCCGCCATTCCTTCATGGCGCGGCGGAAATCGTGCACGGCGTCCGGGAAGGAACGCTCGGGGTCGCTGAGTGCCGCGCGCGCGCCGGCAAGCGTGTGGAGGGCGATGGCGCGCAACGCCGGTCCGATCGCCGCTTTCGGCTGCAAGGCAGGTTTTTCCGCCATAGTCGCGTCTAGGGAACCGTGCATGGCAATGAGCGTAGCGCGCATGACCGGCGGATGGGAAGTCCATGACAGAATGATGAAATATCCGCCGCCCCGCACTTCCCTTATCGGGGGACGCTTGCTACATGAAATTCCGACACTTTAGCCCTTTGGCGCGGGGTGGAGCAGCCCGGTAGCTCGTCAGGCTCATAACCTGAAGGTCGTAGGTTCAAATCCTACCCCCGCAACCAATTTTTACCGCTGAATCAAGTCTTATGGGCGTCGCGCCCGCTGCCGCCAACGGCGGCCCATGCGCTCCGCTAATTTCCCGCGAAGCTTGGCCGCCGCTTGGCGACGAAGGCGAGGTAGGCGCGTTCGAAATCCTTGCTCTGCATGCAGATGGCCTGCGCCTGCGCCTCCGCTTCGATCGCCTCGTCGATGCCCATGCTCCATCCCTGATGGATGCATTTCTTGGTCATCGCATGGGCGAAGGTCGGTCCGTCGCCGAGCGACTTTGCCAGCGACTGCGCGTCCGCCAGCAGCAGATCCGGCTCGCATAGCTTGTTGTAGAACCCCCAGCGCTCGGCTTCGGCGCCGTCGAGCGAGCGACCGGTATAGAGCAGCTCGGCGGCGCGGCCGGCGCCGATGATGCGCGGCAGCATGTTGCAGGCGCCCATGTCGGCGCCGGAAAGCCCGACGCGCGCGAACAGGAAGGCGACCTTGCTGCGCGCGGTGCCGCAGCGCAGGTCCGCCGCCATCGCCAGGATCGCACCGGCCCCGGCGCAGACGCCGTCAATCGCGGCGACGATCGGTTGCGGACAGGCACGCATGGCCCTGACCAGGTCGCCGGTCATGCGCGTGAAGGCGAGCAATCCGGCCATATCGCCGTTGCGCTGTATCTCGACCAGCGGACCGATGATCTCGTGGACGTCTCCGCCGGAGCAGAAATTTCCTCTGGCGCCGGTCATCACCACGGCTTTGATCGAGTCGGCATGGACCAGATTGCGAAACGTATCGCGCAATTCGGCATAGGATTCGAACGTGAGCGGATTCTTCCGGTCCGGGCGGTTCAACGTGATGGTCGCCACCCTTCCATCGATGCGCCACACGAAGTGCCGTGCCTGAAAGTTCGCCAGGTCCGGGCCGGCGGGTTGAAGACGGTGCGCTGTCTCATTCATTGCCGCTTCCTTTCGGTTCTCCGCCGCCCGACGCCGCGGCGTGCGCCTTCATCAATTCACGGGCGACGATCACCTTCTGCACTTCTGTTGCGCCTTCATAGATGCGAAGTGCGCGGATCTCGCGATAGAGCGCCTCGACCTTGCTGCCGACCCGGACACCGTCGCCGCCATGAATCTGCACGGCGCGATCGACCACGTTTTGTCCGATCTCGGTGGCGAACATTTTTGCGATCGAGGATTCGCGCGTGATGCGCGCGGCGCCGGCGTCTTTGGTCCAGGCGGCGCGGTAGGCCAGCAAGGAAGCGGCATCGACCTCGGCCGCGCTGTCGGCGAGCGCGGCCTGCGTCATTTGCAGATCGCCTAGCGGCCGGCCGAACAGCGTGCGCGTAGAGGCGCGCTCGACGGCCTCGTGCAGCGCGCGCCGGGCGATGCCGAGCGCCGCGGCGCCGACGGTCGAGCGGAAAATATCGAGCGTCGCCATTGCCACCCTAAAACCGTCCCCGGCGGCGCCCAGCCGTTGCGACAGCGGAACGCGGCAGTCCTTAAAGCGCAGGGTGGCCAGCGGATGCGGCGCGATGACGTCGATACGTTCGACGATCGCCAGGCCCGGCGTGTCCGCGTCCACCACGAAGGCGGAGAGGCCCTTGGCGCTGGGCGCTTCGCCGGTCCGGGCGAACACCACGTAATGATCGGCAATGCCGCCGTTGGAAATCCACGTCTTTACTCCGGCGATGCGCACATGGCCGGTGCCGTCGCCGGTCGCGGTCGTTTCCAGCGCGCTCACGTCGGAGCCGGCGGCCGGTTCGGTCAGCGCGAAGGCGGCGATCCGTTCGCCCGAGCATACGGCGGGCAAATACTTCGCTTTCAGATCGTCGCTGCCGAACAGCGAGATCGGCCCAGTTCCCAGTCCCTGCATGGCGAAGGCGAAATCGGCAAGTCCGTCGTGCCAGGCGAGAATCTCCCGCGCCAGGCAAAGTGTGCGCACATCCAGCCTGTCCGAAAATCCCCCGTGGGCGGCAGGCACCACGGCCTTCAGCCAGCCGGCATCGCCCAGCGAGCGTACGAGAGCGCGGCAGGTCCGGTCGACGTCGGTGTGGTCGACCTTGTTGGCAACGTTCTCGCTCGCCCAATGCGAGAGCGCCGCCGCGAACCGGCGATGCTCGTCGGCAAAAAAAGGCCACGCGAGATGAGAAAGATCAGGCATGCAACGGGTCGTCGGTGGGGGTTGAGGGAATTGACCAAAGTCAAAGCCTTGAGAACCGATCTCCTTAGTATTTTCATTGCAGAGGACTGTAGCTTGCAAGAAGCGAATGCAACAGGCGCTGGAACATAGCCATACGGAACAGGCGATCCGGGAGCGGCTCGCGCACGGGCCGCGAAGCAATTACCTGCGCGACTGGATTTACGGCGGCATCGACGGCGCGGTGACGACATTCGCCATTGTGGCAGGCGTCGTCGGCGCCGATCTTGCGGCGGTCGTGGTGCTGGTGCTCGGGTTTGCCAATCTTCTTGCCGACGGCTTCGCCATGGCCGCCGGCAACTATAGCGGCACCAAGGCCGAACGCGATGACTACAAACGCGTCATGGGCATCGAGCGCAAACATATCGCGCTGGAGCCGCAGGGCGAGCGCGAGGAAGTCAGGCAGATATTCGCCGCAAAGGGCTTTTCGGGCGACGACCTCGAGCGGATCGTTGCGGTGATCACCTCCGATTCTGCGCTCTGGGCGAAAACCATGGCGGTCGAGGAGTACGGTCTGTCGCCGACTCTGAGATCGCCGGTCGTTGCGGCGCTCAGCACGTTTGCTTCCTTCATCATGTGCGGCCTCGTGCCGATGGTAACGTACCTCTGGGCCGGCGGACTGCCTTCATGCATCGCCGCGACCGGCGCGACCTTCTTCGGCGTCGGCGCAATCAAGAGCCGATGGTCACCGGTGGCGTGGTGGAGGTCCGGGCTCGAGACGTTCGTCATCGGGATGAGCGCCGCCGCGGTGGCTTTTGCCGTCGGCTTCGGTTTGAGGGTTGTCTTCCACTCGCCCGCCGTCTGATCGCGCCATGCCGCGCTATGCTATGGCTCCGGCAATCGCTTATGGTGCGGACACGCTGTGTGACGGCAGGGTTCGCGCGTTGCGGCAAAGGATCGGGCTTTGTACTTCGACCTTCGGCTTTGGCGGCTGACGCGCGGGATGCGGTGGCGGATCGTCGCTACCGTGCTCATGGGGCTATTGGCGGCCGTCATCGGGGTTGTCCGCTTCGTCCTGTTCGGCTCGCTGCTTGCGCTCGTGTTCCGCGGCGCGCCGGTTGCGGCGCTGCTTGCGCCGGCGGTGGCGGTTGCGGCGGTGGTGCTCCTTCGCGCCGTCCTCGAACACGAGCGCACCATGGTCGCCCATCGCACTGCGGCGCGCGTGCAGGAGGTGTTGCGGCTGAAGCTCTACGACAAAGTGACCGAGCTTGGACCGGGCTGGTTTGCCGGCGAGCGTACCGGCGGCGTCATGCTCTCGGTGGTCGACGGCGTCGAGCAGCTGCAGAGTTTTTTCGGCCAGTACGTGCCGCAGCTTGCGATCGCCGCGCTCACTCCAATCGCGATGTTTGCCATTATCGCCTGGTGGGACGTGCCGGTGGCGACGGTGATGCTTTGCTGCGCGCTGGTCTGCCTGGTCCTGCCGGCGGCCTTCAATCGGCTCAACAGCAAAGCGAGCATCGCGCAGCGCCTGTCGCTGAAGAATTTCGGCGCCGAGTTTCTCGACGCCATCCAGGGCCTGGCGACGCTGAAGGCCTTCGGCCAGAGCAGTGCCTACGGCCGCATGCTGGCCGAGAAGGCGCGGGCGCTCTCCGCCGCCACCACGCGGGTGCTGGCGACCAGTCTGCTCACGCGCGGCGTCATCGACGTCGGTATCGGAGTGGGCGCCGCCGCGGCAATGGCGCTCGGCGTCTACCGTTTGACCCATGGCCTGATGACGCTGCCGGCGCTGCTCATCGTGCTGATGTCGGGCACCGAAATTTTTCGCCCGTTGCGCGATTTCCGCACCGTCCTGCATGACGGCCTGACCGGACAGGCGGCGGCCATCGGCATCAACGTTCTTCTGCAGGCGCAGGCGCTGATGCGCGGCGGCGGCGCAACGCCCGCCGCGCCGCTCGCGCCGACGATCGCCTTCGACGGGGTCCGTTTCTCCTATCCCGGCGGCCGCGGGGAGGCGCTCGACGGGCTGAGCTTCTCGGTAACGGCGGGGGAGCGCATCGGCATCGTCGGCCCAAGCGGCAGCGGCAAATCGACGATCGCGGCCCTGCTGCTGCGGCTCTACGACGCGCAAGCGGGCGCCGTGCGCATCGGCGGCGTCGACCTCAAGACGCTCGACCCCGAAGCGGTGCGCAGCCGCATCGCCGTAGTGCGGCAGGACACTTATCTGTTCCACGGCACCGTCGACGACAATCTGCGGCTCGGCAAGCCCGACGCCACGCGCGCCGAGATCATCGCGGCGGCGCGCGCCGCCAACGCCCACGACTTCATCGCCGCCTTGCCGCAGGGCTACGCGACGCTGATCGGCGAGCGCGGTTTACGTTTGTCGGGCGGGCAGCGGCAGCGGCTGGCGATCGCGCGGGCGCTTTTGCGTGACGCACCGATTCTCCTACTCGACGAGGCGCTCTCCTCGGTCGACGCCGAGAACGAAGCGATCATCCAGGGCGCGCTCGATCGGCTGATGGCGGGGCGGACGACGCTGATCCTGGCGCACCGGCTCTCCAGTGTCATCGATGCCGATCGCATCCTGGTGCTCGATCGGGGCCGCGTCGTCGAGAGCGGCACGCATGGCGCGTTGATGCGGCGCGACGGCGCCTATCGGCGGCTCATGGGTGCGCAGGCCGAAGAACACGGGGGCGGCGGCTTGCCATTTCTGCCGCGGAGCGCGCCAGAGGCTGCCGAATCGGTCGAACCGCCGGCTGAAGCGCGCGGCGGCACCGCCGAGGATTCCATCCTGCGTGTTGCGAAGATGGACTGGGGCCGCACCACCAAGGCGCTGCTCGGCTTCATTGCGCCGTGGTGGCGGCGGCTCGCCGTGGTCATCTTCTCAGGCACCTGCCGCGTCGCCGCGTATATTGGCGTCGCCGTCTTCAGCGCGCTCATCGTCGCGGCGCTGAAGACCGGCCATCCGTACGGCGCGCTGCTGGTTTGTCTCGCCATGGTGGCGCCGCTCGCCGGCATCCTGCACTGGTTCGAATCGTTTCAGGCCCATGCGATGGCGTATCACCTGCTCGCCGACATGCGGATCGCGCTGTATCGCAAGCTCGACGCGCTGGCACCGGCCTACCTGTTGCGCCGCCGCTCGGGCGATCTCGTCGCGCTGGCGACTCAGGACGTGGAGACGATCGAATATTTCTACGCCCACACGGTCGGGCCGGCCGTCGTTGCCATCATCGTGCCGGCGGCGGTGATCGTGACGCTTTTCGCAGTCGCCTGGCCAGCCGCCCTCGTTCTGTCGCCGTTCCTGCTGTTCGCCGCGCTAACGCCGGTGCTGCTGCGGCAACGGATCGACCGCCTCGGCGCCGCCGCGCGCGAGGCCTTGGGCGTGCTCAACGCCCACGTCACGGACTCGATTCAGGGTCTTGCCGAACTCGTCGCCTTCCAGGCCGTGGGCCGCCGGCGCGGCGAGTTCGCCAGGCTCGTGCGCCAGTGCGCGGAGCTGCGGCTTCGGGTGTTGCGGGATATTTCCGCCCAGGACGTGCAGCTCGAAACCGCAACCGCGCTCGGCGGGCTCGCGGTCGCGCTGACCGGCGGATTGCTGGCGGCGAGCGGCCGGTTTGATGGCGGCTATCTGCCGCTTCTCACCTTGCTGGCGATCTCGGCTTTTTTGCCGGTGTCGGAAATCGCCCACGTCAGCCGCCAGCTTGCTGACACGTTCGCCTCGGCGCATCGGTTGCGCGCGGTGCATGAAGAGCCCGTCCTGGTCAGCGACGGTCCGGGACTTGCGGCCCCACCGACCGCCCACGGCGCCGCCGCAATCGCCGTCGAGAAGGTCTCCTTCCGCTATCCCGGCACGGATCGCGCGGTGCTTTGCGCCATCGACCTCGACATTCGGCCGGGCGCTACTCTCGCGATCGTCGGCCCTTCGGGTTCGGGCAAGACCACGCTTGCCAATCTTCTGTTGCGTTTCTGGGATCCGACGCACGGCGACATCGCGCTGGACGGCTACGACTTGCGCCAATACCAGCTCGACGCGCTGCGCAGCCGCATCGCGCTCGTGGCGCAGGATACCTACCTGTTCAACGATACGCTGCGCGCCAACGTCGCGCTCGCCAGGCCGGGCGCCGGCGAGGCCGAGGTCATGCAGGCCATCGAGCGCGCGGCGCTCGGCGAGTTCGTCGCCGCCTTGCCGGCGCGGCTCGACACCCGCGTCGGCGAGCGCGGCGTGCAGCTGTCCGGCGGCCAGCGCCAGCGCGTCGCCATCGCCCGTGCGTTCTTGAAGAACGCGCCGGTGCTGATCCTCGACGAGGCCACCTCGCACCTAGACGCCATCAGCGAGGCGCAGGTGCGCCGTGCGCTCGCCGCGCTGATGCGCGATCGCACCACCATCGTGATCGCGCACCGGCTGTCGACCGTGCGCGATGCCGAGACGATCGCGGTGCTTGACGCCGGCCGGCTGGTCGAGACCGGCACCCACGCCGAACTGCTCTCCCGCGGCGGCCTTTATGCCGAGCTCGTCGGCCGGCAACTCGCGCTCGGCCGGGCGGCGGAGTAGCGCCGTTTCACTGTTCGCTCTCTCCGTTTCCTTTGTCTTGAGGCCGCTCGCGCAGATAATCGTCGGTCGTGCGCAGGGGCGGCCGTTGCGGGGCGGCGTGGGGATCGAACTCGCTCTCGGTTGTTACGGTAACGCGGCAATCCTCGCACATTTTGATCAGGTCGAGCCGCTCCGAGCCGCTGTCGTACATCCAATGCCGGCCCTCGAGTTTTTTGCTCACGCGCTCGATCGTGCTCTTGACGCCGAATGGCTTGCTGCATCTGATGCAGATGAACGGCTCCTCCTCCTTAAGCACGCGCGCCGGCGCCGTGACGGCGCGAAAGTCGAGTTGCGGCCGAAGGCTGATCACCTTCTCCGGGCAGGTCGCCTTGCACAGTCCGCACTGCACGCAGGCATCTTCCTTAAAGCGCAGGAGCGGCCGCTCGGGATCGTCGCCGAGCGCGCCGGTCGGACAGGCGGCGACGCAGGCGAGGCAGAGCGTGCAGCCTTCGACGTTGAGCTCGACGGCGCCAAACGGCGCTCCCGGCGGCAGCGCGACGATGTCGGCCGGCGTCGGCGCCGCGCGCTGCAATTCGCGCAGCGCCAGCATCAGCACTTCGCGCTTGCCGCCGAGCGGCGCGAAACTCGCCGGCCGCGGCGATTGCCGATGCGGTTCGATGGCCCGCAGCACGGCGCCGAGGGCGTCCGGATCGTCGGTCTCGATCATCGCCAGCGAGCCGAAGCCGAGCGCGCTCAGGATCGGCGCGGCGACACCGATGGTCTGCCGCAATCCGGCGAGGTCGTGGCGCGGTTTTTCGCGCGCGATGAGCCGCACCGCCATCGCCCCATAGGCAAAGGCGGCGGCGACGGCTTCGAGGCCGATCTGCGTCACTTCGTTGACGGCGAGCGGCAGCACGTTGGCGGGCAGGCCCGCGCCATGGTGCGCCAGCGCGTCGATCAGTGCGCCGCCGTGTTCGTTGTCGTGCAATAGCAGGATCGGGTCTTTGCCGCCGGCGTCGCGGTAGGCCGCGAACAGCGCGCGCAGCTTGCGCACCAGCGCGTCGGCCGGCGGCAGCGCATAGGCGGCGGCGCCGGTCGGGCAGGCGGCGGCGCATTGCCCGCAGCCGGCGCAGATTGCGGCATCGATCGCGACGTGATCGCCGTCAGGCGCGATGGCACCGGCCGGGCACAGATCGAGGCAGCGCCGGCAACCGACGATGCGCGAGCGCGAGTGCGCGCACAGATCCTCGGTGAAGGTGATGTAGCGCGGCTTGTCGAAGGTGCCGACGAGATCGCGCGCCTTGAGCACTGCGCGCAAGACCGCGGCGGGATCGCCCGGATCGGCGCGCACATAGCCGTCGCGCAGATCGGGAGCGGTGAACAAAGGCGCATGGCCTGACAAGTCGAGCACGATATCGCAGCGCGATTTGGCGCCGTCGCGCGCAGGCGCGAAGGCGAGTGTGCCGCGCGAAGACGGCTCGGCAAGCGAGAAGTCGTCCACCACGATCTCGAACTCGCCAAGGTGGCCCGCGGCCGAGCGGATCCTGCCTTTCGCCACCGGAAACTCGCGCAGGCGCGGCGGGGTGATCTCCGCGGGACGACAGAGCAGCACCGTCACGTCGAGGTGTTCCTTCAGCAGCATTGCCGCCTCGATCGCCTTTTCGTCGCGGCCGTAGATCAGCGCGACGCCGTCGCTGGCAAGACTGACGAACGGCACTTCGGGGTCCGGTTCGGCGGCAGCGGCGATCAGCGCCGCCATTTTCGGTCCCGCATCGGCCGCCTGGTCCGACCAGCCGGCGGTTTCGCGGACATTCACGAATGAAATATTTGCACTGTCGCCGCCCGAAGTTTCTGTGAACAGCGGAGCTTCCTGCGTGCAGCCGACGATGAGCGGGCCGCCTCGCGCCGCGGCCGCGCGGAAGCGTTCGAGCTCGGCGCGACAAAGCTGTTTTGCAGTCTTGACGTCGGCCCCGCGGCAGCCGCGCCGCACGGCGTCGGCATCGAGCGGCATGGTATCGTCGCACGAGCACAGAAGGACGTCTTTGGGGCGCTCTGTCGTCATGTCGAACGGGGCACGGCTGCCGGGGACCTATTCGCTGCGGCGCTTTGCACGTTATAGTTATAAAGGTTCGAAAGGACGAGTCCGGAGCGCAAATGCCGCTTGAGCCGCGAATTCGCGTGCGTACGCCCCTTGCCGGCGGCCTGGATCTGCCGCCGCCGTTCCGCGCCGTGGCGCTGCGCGAGGTGGGGGACGCGTTTGCGCATGCGGTAGGCATTGCGGAGAGAGAGGGCGCCGGTACGCTCGTTCACGTCGGCCGTTTCGACCTCGCCGAATTCGCCGTTGTACTGGAACCGGACGAGCCGCTGCGTACGGCGCGGCGCGCGTTGTATGCCGGCCTCGCAGCGCTCGCCGACACGCTCGCCGCCCATGCGCCGCCGCAGAAGCCCATCAATATCGTCTGGCCCGACGCAATCATGGTCGACGGCGCACTCGTTGGCGGCGGACGTCTTGCCTGGCCCGCCGACGCCGACGAGCACGCGCCGCCGCATTGGCTGGTGTTCGCGGCGATGATCCGCACTTTCGCCGTTGGCGAGGAGGAACCTGGACTTAATCCGCGCGCGGCGGCGCTCGCTGCCGAGGGATTTCTCGATCTCGGCTCCGGCAGGCTTATTGAAGGCTTTGCACGGCATCTGATGGCTGCCGTCGATACCTGGCAACAGGATGGGTTTGCCGAGCTGGCGAACCGCTATCTGTCGCGCGTATCCCCGGAAAATGGTGCGCGCCGCGAGATCGACGATACCGGCGATCTGCTGCTGCGTCGCGCCGGCAGCAGCGGGATCGAACGCCGCCCGCTCGCGGCGGCGCTCGCGCGTCCGTCGTGGTTCGATCCTGCCGCCCGCGAGCCGCGCCGATGAACCGGTCATGAGCGATTTTTGGCTTTCCAGCGGACACCATCTGCTCGACCGTAACGCGGGCGGACAGCTGACGCTGACCGATGAGTTCTTCAAAGCCTATCTGGCACGGCCGGAACTGGCGCCGCCGCCCGAGGCCTGCGCGGCCGAGCGCAAGCTCTATGGCCGGTTGCTTGACGCGCCGCTTCATCCCGTGAGCGACGGCGAGATTGCCGGCATCGCCGATGCCGACGCGCGCGAGAATTGGCTGCACATGATTGCGCTGCGCGATCACCTCATCGCTCATGCGACGATCGAGGCCGCCTATGTGGCGCTGGTGCGCGAGGCAAAGCCGATGCCGCCGCTCTTTCTCGATCAGCTCGTGCATGTGATTCTGCGCAACGTGCTTGACGGCGCCGGCGATGCCTATCTGTTACGCGCGGCCGAAATGTTCTTTCGACCGCAGCGCCTGGCGGTGCACGAGGGCTCTTTGATCGCAGCCGACGCCGAGCATGTCGGCGCCGCCGCCGCTTCCCCGCTCGTGGCCATGCTTGGCCTGCCGCCACCGGGCGTCGACGTGCTCAATGACGAGAATGCCGCAAGCTACTGGAAGCGCAGCGATCGCTTCGACATGGCGCTCGATCTGAGCGCCGGGCGCCGCGGCCTCGCGGCGCTGGGCGAGGCGATCGAGCGCTGGGTGCAGCATATGCTGGCGGTCGAAGTTGCCGTCGAGCCGGCGTTCGCGCCCGGCGACATCGTGTTGTCCTGGTACGTCGGGCTCGACGCGGAGGCGACCCGCATCGGCGATGCGGTCTGGAACGGCAGTGCGCTCGGCGCCGACGAGCGCGCCCGCATCGTCGCCTTCTACCGGCTGACCTTCGCCGATCCGCGGGCCGTGCTTGCCCAGCTTGCGAATGAGCCGGTTTATCTTATCCTCGCCACGGCAGCGGACGGAGTGCTGCGCATGAAGCCGCAGAATTTGCTGACCGGACTGCCGATCCGCGAGCTTGTGGGCAGCGCATGAGTCGCATCGAACCGCTCGCACGCATACGCGTCGGCGTCGTCGTCGAACGCCGCAAAGCAAAGAGCGCCTGGGCGGATTTCGTCTGGCGGCCGATCGCGGTGCTCGCCGGCGAGCCGGAGGCCGCGCTGTGGACCTTGCTCGATACCGATGCCGATCGCGCCACCTATTATGCCGGCGCCGCGGATATCGAAATGTACCGCACCGATTGCGGCAATTACCGCGACAATCTCGCGACCGATGCACCAAAACTTTGGGCGGTGCTGCGGCCAACCGGCGCCGAGCCGCCGTTTGCGGTCGTCGCCGTGACGGCGGATCCGAGCGAAGGCGAGGCCTTGGCCACGAGCGGCACCGATCTGGTCGAAGCGCTGCCGATGCCTGAACCAATCCGTGCCGTACTTGCGGCGTTCGTCGCCGAGCACCATGTCGCCGACGAGGTGTTCGTCAAGCGCGCGCGGGATCGGGCCGATCCGCAAGCACTGGCGCGCCGCGCCCGCATAAAGGGCCGCCCGTGAGCGCGCCGGAAAAGTCGCTGCGAAATTTTTTGCAGCGATGGTCGCGCCGCAAGCTTGCCGTGACGGAATGCGGCGGCCGGGCGAAGGCGGCAGATGCAGCCGAAACCGCGGAGCCGCCGGCGCCGGCCGATGCGCCGCCGCGACATACCGCCGCGGCGGAGTTCGACCCCGCAAGTTTGCCGCCAATCGAATCGATCAATGCGGCAAGCGACATTCGCCCATTCCTTGCCGCGAACGTGCCGGCCGACCTCACGCGCGCGGCGCTGCGCCGCGCCTGGGTCAGCGATCCCACGATTCGCGACTTCGTCGGCCTGGCGGAAAATCAGTGGGATTTCACGAAAGCCGAGGGCGTGCCCGGGTTCGGCTCGCTCGATCCGGCGCCCGAGCTGCGCCGCAGGCTGGTCAGCCTGCTCAGCGACAGCCCGGCGGTTGAGGCATACGGCTCCGCCGAGGCGCCTGGGCGCGGCGGCGGCACCCGCGAAAAAGCCAATGCAGCGCCGCCCGAACAGGCCGTGCCTGCTCCGCTGGACAGCGCTGCGGCAAGCTCGGCGCCGGCCCCGTCTCAATCGGCCCAAGTCGAGGAGGACGATGCTGCAATGCGGGATGACTCTGCCGGCGCCAAAGCGAACACGGCACCGGCTCAACGCAAGCACGGCCGGGCATTGCCAACTTGACGCGCACTCATAGTGTTCGGCTATTGACGGTTACCGCGGCGCGAGCGTAGCCTCCCCGAAGCATTTTTCATCACAACAAGAATAAAGAAGGATGCGTGATTCAGGTCTTGAAGAAGCCATCTGTGCCGCCGGCGGCGTTGGCGCGCTTGCCCGAAGGATTGGAATTGCCCAGCCTTCCGTATCGAATTGGAATCGCGTTCCCGCCGAACGGGTGCGCGCGGTCGAGGCCGTGACCGGCGTGCACAGGACGGTGCTGCGGCCGGACCTTTATGGGCCGAGCGGAACAGATAAGGCGGCGGCAAGCGGCGAAGCCGACGAAGTCGATATCGCGCGCGGCCAGGAATATGCGCTGCTTGCGGTTTTGCTCGCGCGCGCGCCGAGCAGCGCGCTTCTTGGCCGTCTCGCCACGCTGCGCGGGGATCCGTCTCCGCTAGGGATTGCGCACGCGGCGTTGGCGGAGGCGGCGGACGCGGTCAGCGTCGAGCGCGTCGAGCGCGAATTTTTCGATCTGTTCATCGGCATCGGGCGCGGCGAACTGTTGCCTTACGGTTCCTATTATCTCACCGGCTTTCTCAACGAGCGGCCGCTGGCCCGGGTGCGGACGGATTTGGCGCGCCTTGGCGTCGAGCGCGTGAGCGGCCACGCCGAGCCGGAAGATCACGCCGCGGTGCTGTGCGACATCATGGCCGGTTTGGCGGACGGACGCTTTAATGCCGCATCGGGCGCCGATCGCGACTTTTTCGACAGACATCTGGCGCCGTGGATCGGCCGCTTTTTCGCCGATCTGGAACAGGCGCAGGCGGCGGATTTCTACCGCCACGTCGGCACGCTCGGCCGCGTCTTTATCGGGATCGAGAGCGCAGCCTTTACGCTTGCCGCCTGAGCGCGGCGGGCCGGAGGGAGAACGCCATGAAGATGACCGCAGATCGAGCTGGGAACAAAGAGAAAAAGGAAAAGGGCGAACACGAGCCTGTGCGCCGGCGCGACGTGTTGCGCGCGCTCGGACTGGGAGCCGGCGCCGCCGCCGCGGCTGCGTCGGCACCGCTGGTCGAGCCGGCGGCGGCGCAGACCGAGACCGACGCGGAAAAGCGCAAGGCCCGCTACCAGCCGAATTCCGCCGACGTCCAGAACTACTATCGCGTCAATCGCTATCCGAATTCGAAATAGAGGAGGCGGCCGTGCTGACCAGAAGAAGCGAGCGTGCAGCGCGTCGCGGCGCCTTTACGGCGAATGGATCGTTTGAACGCGGCCTCGATCGCCGCACCTTCCTGCAACGCTCCGGACTCGCCGGCGGCTTGGCGAGCCTTGGCGCGCTGTCGCTCGGTGCGGTGCGCCAAGCCGAAGCCGGTCCGCCGCCGCCCGCCGGAGCGCAGGTCACGATCCGCAAAAGCATCTGCACCCATTGCGCGGTCGGCTGCACCGTGCTCGCCGAAGTCGCCAACGACGTGTGGATCGGCCAGGAGCCGGCCTGGGACAGCCCGATCAACCGCGGCTCGCACTGCGCCAAGGGTGCGGCGGTACGCGAATTGGTTAGCGGCGAACGCCGGCTCAAATATCCGATGAAGCTGGTCAACGGGCAATGGACGCGTACCACCTGGGATCAGGCGATCAACGAGATCGGCGACAAGCTGCTCGAGATTCGCGCCAAGTCCGGGCCGGACTCGATCTATTGGCTCGGCTCCGCCAAGATGACCAACGAAGGCTCCTATCTGTTCCGCAAATTCGGAGCGTTCTGGGGCACCAACAATACCGATCATCAGGCGCGCATCTGCCACTCGACCACCGTCACCGGCGTGGCCAATACCTGGGGCTACGGCGCAATGACCAACAGCTTCAACGACATCCGCAATTCCAAGACGATCCTGATCTGGGGCGGCAATCCGGCGGAAGCGCATCCGGTCTCGCTGCAGCACATTCTCGAGGGCGCCGAGCTCAATCACGCCAATCTCGTCGTCATCGATCCGCGGCTCACGCGCACCGCCGCACATGCCACCGAATATGTGCGGCTGCGCCCGGGCACTGACATTCCGGTGCTCTACGGCATGATGTGGCACATCATCCAGAACGGCTGGGAGGACAAGGAGTTCATCGCCCAGCGCGTCTTCGGTTACGACGATTTGCGCAAGGAAGTGGAAAAATGGACGCCCGATGAAGTCGAGCGCGTCAGCGGCGTGCCGGGCGAGCAGCTCAAGCGCGTCGCGCAGATGTTCGCCACCCAGAAGCCGGCGACGCTGGTTTGGTGCATGGGCCAGACCCAGCACACGGTCGGCACCGCCAA
>Ga0335078_10009297_pt1 | contig 14568 bp, 12 predicted proteins | sample Lox_Sample_32_FD_206711 | JGI IMG/M metagenome (GOLD analysis project Ga0335078, IMG submission 206711) | Soil microbial communities from Loxahatchee National Wildlife Refuge, Florida, United States - Lox_Sample_3.2 | ecosystem: Environmental > Terrestrial > Soil > Wetlands | place: USA...
CGAGCTTCGCTCGCGACCTCTCCCCGCCGGGGAGAGGTGATTCTACAAAAACTCTGCGGGTCGACGTCGACTTCGAGCTTGCCGGCAATAAGCATATTCACGCTCAGTATTTTTCAGGTCAGTACATTCACGCAAACGCATAATCGGGTCGTTGCGGCGGCGCGGCCACCGACTGCGCTGCTTTTATAACTTTTCGTAGCGAAGTTTTCAGACCTCGTCGGCAGGCTGAGCTCGTACAGGATGCGACTGATGCTGGGCCTTTCACCGACTTCGCGCGGCTATCCCGTTCCCCCCAACGAAGAAGAGCGCCTCCGGGAAATTCTCGGCTACGATTCTCCGGATGGGTCCGCCGAAGCGAGCCTCGACCAGATCTGCCTGCTGGCGCAAAGCCTGTTCAAGGTGCCGATCGCGCTGGTCACGCTGATAGGACACGACCAACAAAAATTCCTCGCCAAATGCGGGGTCGATGCGGACGGCACCTCGCGTAAAGACGCATTCTGCACCTATGCGATCCTCGATGACGAGGTGTTGATCGTTACCGACGCCACGCGCGACGCCCGCTTCGAGGACAATCCGCTGGTTACCGGAGAAATGCATGTCCGCTTCTACGCCGGCGCGCCTTTGATTGTCCGGCCCGGCATCCGCCTCGGCACGCTCTGCGTGATCGACAGGCAACCGCGCGAGTTTTCCGCAGAGGAAGCCTCCAGACTGCAGATGCTTGCAACCGTTGCTGTCAACGAGCTGCGCCGGCGCCGGGTCATGATCGACCTCAAACGGCAACAGGAATTGTCGGCGCTCACTGCGCGAATGACCAGGATCGGCAATTGGACCTGGGACGTGGGCGCGAAGTCGCTCGTCTGGTCCGAGGAAACCTATCGCATCTTCGAAGTCGAGCCCGAGGTCACCCCGACACAGCAAATGGTAACGAGCTTTTGGGGCAAGGACCGCAAGGCTGACGTCGTGCAAGGGATGGAGCGCCTCGTCCGCGACCGGGTTCCCTTCGACCTCGAGGTCCCGATCGTGACGGCCAAAGGGGCGCCGCGGTGGGTGCGCAGCATAGCCGAGCCGGAAGTCGCGAAAGGGGTGGTAACGCGTATCATCGGCACCATTCAGGACATCACAGTGGAACGCGAGCAAGCCGCCAAACTCGAGCACCTGGCGTTCCAGGACCCGCTGACCGGATTGCCCAACCGCGCACAGTTCCAGATTCGCTTTGCCACCGCGCTGGCGGAGGCGGAGCAACTCGGCTCCAAGGTCGGGCTATTGATATTCGATCTGGATAATTTCAAGGACGTGAACGACACTTTGGGGCATGCCGCGGGCGATGCGGTGCTGCGCTCGGTGTCCGAGCAATTGCTGTCGGTCTATCGGCGAACGGATACCGTGGCGCGGCTCGGCGGCGACGAGTTTGCCGTCATCATCCCGAACGTGCGTGACATCAGCGATCTGACCGTTCCCACGGAGCGGCTCAGGGATCTGCTGCGCGAGCCGCACCAACGCGACGGCAAGCAATTGTGCATTACCGCCAGTATCGGCGCGGCGCTTTATCCCGGGCACGACCGCAGCGCCGCAGGGCTGCTCAAGGACGCCGAAATCGCGCTCTACCGCGCCAAGAGTGCGGGGCGAAGCCGCTTTGTGATTTTCGAGCCCAGCATGAGCGACCAGATCGAGCAGCGCCTCGCGCTCCTAGGCGAGATCAGGTCTGGCATCGAAAGCGGCGAGTTCGTGCTCTACTACCAACCGCTGGTGCGCATCGCCAAGCCACGCGCCGTCACCGGGTTTGAGGCGCTGATGCGCTGGAAACATCCGGCCCGCGGCGTGCTCACACCCGACAAATTTCTGCCCGGCCTGGAGGATCCGGAGCTCTCGCTGGCCATGGGCGAGATGGCCTTGGACAGCGCGGTGGCGCAGATGCGGGCGTGGCTGGACAGCGGCATCGATTTCGGGCGGGTCGCCGTCAACCTCTCCGGCTCTCAGTTCCGCGCCGGCAACTTGGCGGCGGCCATCATCGCCAAGCTCGAGGGCGCGCGAGTGCCCACCGGGCGTCTCACCGTCGAGGTGACCGAAAACGTCTATATGGGCTGGGGCTCCGACATTGTCGTCGACGCGATCCACGCCTTGCACGATGCGGGAGTTCTCGTCGCGCTCGACGATTTTGGCACCGGCTATGCATCGCTGACCCACCTTAAGCAATTCCCGATCGACCGCCTCAAGATCGACAGGTCGTTCATTCGCGACCTGCGCGATCCGGCGATCGTGGCGGCGATTTTGTCGATCGGCGCCAGCATGGGCATAAAGGTCGTCGCCGAAGGCGTCGAGAACGTCCAGCAGCTCGAACTGCTCGGCGCCATGGGCTGCGACCAGGCGCAGGGATATTACTTCGCGCGGCCAATGCCGGCGCCGGACGTTCCGGCGTTTCTCCGCACATTTGGCGGCCCCGCCACCGCCGAAACTGAGGCGGCGGCGTAGTAAACCGCGCTACGTTGGCGGCTGGAGCGCCGTCGTCACCAGTGCGGTGTCCATATATTCGGTCAGCTCTTTGAGCTTGCCATCCTCGACGCGGCAAACCCAGCAATAGGTGTTGTTATAGGGCTTGCCGCACTTGGTCGTCACGCGACCCCGGCATTCGACGACGACAAGATCGCCCTCGGCAATGATGCGCTGCATGGTGTTGGTGTATCGGTCGGCAAATTGCGCGAACAGCGGCCGCAACAGTTCGGTGCGCACCGCCTGCTTGCCGCGATAGGTCTTCGACCAGGGCGTTGTGCCGGTGATGGTCCAGCAGAAATCATCGGCCAAACTGTCGAGGAAAAGCTTGGCATCGCCGACTGCCAGCCCGGCGAAAATATCTTCAAAGAGCCGCTTATTCCCTGCTGCGCTCATTACGTTTGTCCATGTTCACTACAACGATCAGGCTACAACCGCTACAAAAAGCTCTGCGGGTCGACGTCGACTTCAAGCTTGATGCCGCCGTGCACCTTCGGCGCGTGCGCGAACCATTCGCGCAAATAGGCCGAGAGATCGAAGTTGCGCGGCGCTTTGACCAATAAGCGAAGCCGATGGCGGCCGCGCACCAAGGAGAGTGGCGCGTCGGCGGGGCCGAGCACGCGCACGGCGTCAGCCGCGGCGCCAGCGGCCGGCGCGCCGGCGGGATTCGGCGCCAGCAAGTCAGGCTCCGAGACTTCAGACAAGGCTTGCGGCGCGGCGCGGGCGAGCGCGCGCGCAAAACCCGCGGCCTCGTGGCGGTCGGGACCGGAGACGACGAGACTCGCCAGCCGGCCGAACGGCGGATAATGCGCCTTCTCGCGGGCGTCGATTTCGGCGTCGTAGAACGCCTCGCGGTCTTGCGCGACCAGCGCGCGCATCACCGGATGGTAGGGCTGATGCGTCTGCAGATAACCGCGGCCGATGCCGATATCGCGGCCGGCGCGGCCGACCACCTGGTGCAGGAGCTGAAAGGTGCGCTCGGCGGCGCGCGGATCGCCGTTGGCGAGGCCTAAATCGGCATCGACCACGCCGACGAGGTTGAGCTTGGGAAAATGGTGGCCCTTGGCGACGAGCTGGGTGCCGATGACGATGTCGAACTTGCCTTGCGCCACGTCGTCGAGCTCCTCGCGCAAGCGCTCGACGGTGGCGACGAGATCGGAGGAGAGCACCAGCACGCGCGCGGCGGGAAAAAGCTCGTGCACCTCTTGTTCGAGGCGCTCGACACCGGGGCCGACGGCGACGAAAGAATTTTCCGCTTTGCAGTTCGGGCACGCGGCGGGATGCGCTGTGGCGAAGCCGCAATGGTGGCAGACGAGCTCGCGGCGGAAGCGGTGATCGACCAGCCAGGCGTCGCAGTTCGGGCAGGCGAAGCGAAAACCGCAGGCTCGGCACAAGGTCAGCGGCGCGTAGCCGCGGCGGTTCAAAAAGAACAACGCCTGCTCGCCGCGCTCGAGCGCGACCTGGACCGCCCGCGCGAGCGTCGGCGCGATGAAGCGGCCGGGCGGGGGCCGCTCGTGGCGCAGATCGATCGCCTCGACCGCCGGCAGCCTTTGCCCGCCGAACCGCTCCGGCAGCGCCAGCCTCCGGTAGCGGCCGCGCCGCGCATTGACTTCGGTTTCGAGCGACGGCGTCGCCGACGACAGCACCACCGGAATGCCGGCGATACGGCCGCGCACCACCGCCATGTCGCGGGCGTGGTAGCGCACGCCGTCCTCCTGCTTGTAGGCCTGGTCGTGCTCCTCATCGACGACAATGAGGCCGAAATCGGCGTAGGGTAGAAACAGCGCCGAGCGCGCGCCGACGACGACCGAGACTTCGCCGTCGGCGACGGCCTTCCAGGTGCGCGCGCGCTTGCGCGGCGAGAGCTCCGAATGCCATTCCGCCGGGCGCACGCCGAAGCGCGCGGCGAACCGGTCGAGGAATTGCGCGGTGAGCGCGATCTCCGGCATGAGGATAAGGCTCTGCCGGCCGGCGCGGATCATGTCGGCGACGGCTTCGAAATAGACTTCGGTCTTGCCCGAGCCGGTGACGCCGTCGATGAGCGTGACGGAATATTTGTTTTCGGCGACGGTCGCTTTCAGCGCCGCGGCGGCGGCTTTTTGATCGGCGGTGAAATCGGTGATGACAAAATCCGGATCGGGTTTCTCCGCCACCGGCTCGGGCGGCAGCACCAGCGTTTCCAGCGTGCCCTCGTCGATCAGCCCGTCGATGACACCGGCGGAGACGCCGGCCTCGCGCGCCGCGTCGCTCTTGCCGCGAACGACGCCGTCGGTGAGGAGTTCGAGCACGCGCGCCCGCGCCGCGGTCATGCGCTGCGGCTCCGTGCCGGCGAGGCGCACGCCGACCCGCTCGCGCTCGGCAGGAAGATGCTCGCCCATGCGCAGGCACATGCGCAAAACCATGCCGCGCGAGGCGAGCGTGTAATTCGCCACCCAATCGACGAAGCCGCGCAGCTCGTCTTTCAGCGGCGGCAGGTCGAGTTTTTCCTCGACGTCCTTCAGGCGGTTGTCGAGCCGCGGATTGGGCCTGGCGTTCTCCGCCCAGACCACCGCGGTGGCGTCGCCGCGCGCCCCGAGCGGCACAGAGACGATGTCGCCGGGCGACAGCGCCAGCGCCTCCGGCACCCGGTAGGAATAGGCCCGGTCGAGGGCGACCGGGACGAGCACATCGACCACGCGTTTGGGCATAATGGATTATTTAGTGAGCCGATTCCGGGGGATTTAGGAAGAGATAAGGTCCGGCGACTTAAAACGGTCAAGCAAACTCAGACTATCCCTCCTCCTTGTGGGGGAGGGTCAGGGAGGGGGTCAATGGCTTGCACTGCCGGCGCGAACTACCCCCCTCCCGCCGCGCTTGGCGCGGCGGCCTCCCCCACAAGGGGGGAGGCAACATGTGTGCGGCAAAATACATGAGCCGACACTCGCCTCAGGAACCCCCCGTCTTTATCGCGCCCGCTGTCGCGGCGGAGCTGAAAGGCTGGCTCGATCATCTCGGCGACGAGCGCAATTACTCGGCAAAGACGGTGGAAGCCTACCGCCGCGACGTGCTGCAATTTTTGGCGTTCCTCGCCGAACATCTCGGCGGCGCGCCGTCGCTGAAGGCGCTGGCGGCGCTCAAGCCGGCGGATGTGCGCGCCTTTCTCGCCGCGCGCCGCGGAGCCGGCGTTGGCAGCCGCTCGCTCATGCGCACGCTCGCGGGGCTGCGCGGCTTTGCGCGCTATCTCGAACGCGAAGGCAAGGGCAAAACCGGCGCGCTCACCGCCGTGCGCGGGCCGAAGATCGGCAAGACTTTGCCGCGGCCGTTGCCGGCCGCCTCCGCCAAGCGCCTCGCCGATCCCGGCCTTGCGGACGCAGATGCCGAGCCGTGGATCCAAACACGCGATGCCGCGGTGCTGGCGCTTCTCTACGGCAGCGGGCTGCGCATTTCCGAAGCGCTGGGCTTAACGCGCGCCGATTTCACCGCCATGACCGACGCCGTGACGGTCACCGGAAAGGGCCGGCGCCAACGCATGGTGCCGGTGCTGCCGCAAGTCCGCGAATTGATATCCGACTATGCCGATCTCTGCCCGTACGATTTGCCGGCGAAGGGGCCGCTTTTCGTCGGCGCCAAGGGCGGCCCGCTGTCGCCGCGCGTCGTGCAGCTGGCGATGGCGCGGATGCGCGGCGCGCTCGGCCTGCCGGAGACGGCGACACCGCATGCGCTCCGCCACTCATTCGCCACGCACCTGCTCGCCCGCGGCGGCGATTTGCGCGCGATTCAGGAGCTGCTGGGCCACGCTTCGCTGGCGACGACGCAAATTTATACCGAAGTGGACGCCGAGCGGCTGATCGAGGCCTATCGCAACGCCCATCCGCGCGCGTAAGTGTGATATCCGTCATTCCGGCGCCGGACTCGCCGCTGTAAGCCGATGCAACCGGCGACCAAGGGGCGAACAATCATGTCGGACGCGCACGAACAAATGGAACAGGCCGAAGCGGCCAAGGAAGCAAGCCGCGACGACCGGCGAATTGCGCTGGTCATCGCCATTCTCGCGCTGTTCCTGTCCTTCTCGGAAACGCTCGGCAAAGGCGCGCAGACCGAGGCAATCAGCGCCGACGTCGAGTCGGCCAATCTGTGGTCCTTCTTCCAGGCGAAAACCGTGCGCATGACCACGGTACGCACCGCCGCCGAGGAGCTTGCGCTCACGGCGGCGAGCGCCACCGATCCGGCGGTGAAGGCGGCGATGGAGAAACAAATCGCCGCCTGGCAAAAAAACGCCGCGCGATACGATTCCGAGCCGGAGACCAAAGAAGGCCGCAAGGAATTGGCCGCGCGCGCCGAGGAGGAGCAGACCCGGCGCGACCTGTCGCTGGAAAAATACCATCATTACGAACTCGCCTCGGCGGCGTTTCAGATCGGCATCGTGCTCTGCTCGGCCGCGGTGATTACCGGCATCGTCGCGCTGGTGTGGTTTGCCGGATTGCTCGGCGTCGCCGGGCTAGGTGTGCTCGCGCTCGGCCTGTTCGCGCCGCACCTTTTGCCCTTGCCTTAGAGGGGAAGCGTGATTTCGCGCGGTAAGGAGCAACAGCAGGCGATGCGCAAGGCGCGCCTCGCCGCGGCCTTGCGGGAAAACCTAAAACGCCGCAAGGCGCAGGCACGCGGACGCGCCCGGAATGAAGCGAACGAGGACGCCGCGTCCGGTAGCGAACACGAAGGCCAAGCTCCCGACTTTCGCCGCAATCGAGGCAGCGAGTGAGACGGCACGGGACCCAGGGGATTAGCGGGACCTTCCCGCGGGGGTGATGATGGATCGCATACGTATTGTCGGCGGCCGGCGGCTTGACGGCACCATTCCGATTTCCGGGGCGAAAAACGCGACGTTGCCGCTGATGATCGCGAGCCTCCTCACTGAGGAGATGCTCATTCTCGACAACGTGCCGCGATTGGCCGACGTCGTGCTGCTGCAGCGCATCCTTAACAATCACGGCGTCGACATCATGGTCAGCGGCAAACGCGCCGGCGAGACCGCCGACCACGGACAAACGCTGCAAATCTCCGCCGCGCACATTGTCGATACGACGGCGCCTTATGAGCTAGTGTCGCGCATGCGCGCGAGTTTTTGGGTGATCGGGCCGCTGCTGGCGCGCATGGGCGAAGCGCGCGTGTCGCTGCCCGGCGGCTGCGCCATCGGCACGCGCCCGGTCGATCTGCACCTGATGGCTTTGGCGCGGCTCGGCGCCGTCATCGATATTGACGGCGGCTACGTGGTGGCGTCCGCGCCGCACGGGTTGCGCGGCGCGGAGATCGTTTTTCCCAAAGTCACCGTCGGCGGCACGCACACGGCATTGATGGCGGCGGCGCTCGCCAGCGGCACCACCGTGATCGAAAACGCCGCGCGCGAGCCGGAAATTTCCGATGTCGCCGACTGCCTCAACAAGATGGGCGCGCGCATCACCGGTGCCGGCAGCGAGCGAATTATCATCGAGGGGGTCAACGCCTTGCACGGGGCGCGCCACGCGGTGTTGCCGGACCGGATCGAGACCGGCACCTATGCCATGGCGGTCGCCATGGCCGGCGGCGACGTGCTGTTGCAGAACGCGCGCCCGGAATTGCTGCAGTCGGCGCTGGACGTGCTGACGCAAACCGGAGTCGCGGTCACGCCGACCAATCAGGGCATCCGCGTTGCCCGCAACGGCTTCGATCTTCACCCGGTCGATGTGACGACCGCGCCCTTCCCCGCCTTCCCCACGGATCTGCAGGCGCAGTTGATGGCGCTGATGACGCGGGCGCGCGGCACCTCGCATATTGTCGAGACCATTTTCGAAAACCGCTTCATGCACGTGCAGGAGCTGGTGCGGCTCGGCGCGCGCATTGCGCTCGCCGGCGAGCGGGCGACCATCGAGGGCGTGGAACGGCTCAAGGGCGCGCCCGTTATGGCCACCGATCTGCGCGCGTCGGTTTCCCTCGTCATTGCCGCGCTCGCGGCCGAAGGCGAAACCATCGTCAACCGCGTCTATCACCTCGACCGCGGTTTTGAGCGCCTCGAGGACAAGCTCGGCCGCTGCGGCGCCGAGATCGAACGGCTGTCGGGATAGCTATCGCCGCGAACGCGACTTTGCCATGTCCGGCTACGACGCCGTAGCAAAGCGGCGGCGGATCACTTATCTCTAGGCCGAAACACAAGAAAATGCCCTTGGAGCAACGCATGGCCTCTTCGCCCTCTTCGCTGGTCGACCGCGCCGGACTCGATCGGGACAAGCTTGCCAAAGTCATTTCCCGCGGCCTTGACGGCGCCGACGACGGCGAATTGTTCCTCGAATACCGGCAGGCGGAGATGCTGGTGTTCGACAATGGCCGGCTGAAGCAGGCGACCTATGACACCTCGCAAGGGTTTGGGCTCCGCGCGGTAAAGGACGAGGCGGTCGGCTATGCGCACGCCTCGGACGTTTCGGAGGAGGCGATCGCGCGGGCCGCGGAAACCGTGCGCGCGGTCAAAGGCGGCTATTCCGGCCATTATGCCGCGCCGCCCCCGCGCACCAATGTCACACTCTATGGCGAGGACAGCCCGCTCGGCAGCCCCGCTTTCGAGACCAAGGCGCGATTGCTGGAAACCATCGACGCGTATGCGCGCGGTAAGGATCCGCGGGTGCGGCAAGTCTCCGTCAGTCTCGGCGCGACGTTTCAAGCGGTGGAGATTGTTCGCGGCGACGGTCAAACTTATCGTGACCTGCGCCCGCTGGTGCGCGTCAACGTGTCGGTCGTGGTCGGCGACGGCGACCGGCAGGAGACCGGCAGCGCCGGTTACGGCGGCCGCGAGGGTTATGAGGGCTTCATTGTCACCGACCGCTGGCAGCACGCGGTCGATAGCGCGGTGCGCCAGGCATTGACCAATCTCGAAGCGGTGCCGGCGCCGGCCGGCGAAATGGACGTCGTGCTCGGATCGGGCTGGCCCGGCGTCATGCTGCACGAAGCGGTCGGTCATGGACTGGAAGGCGACTTCAACCGCAAAAAGACGTCCGCCTTCGCCGGCCTGATGGGCCAGCGCGTCGCCGCCAAGGGCGTGACCGTGGTTGACGACGGCACCATGGCGCTACGCCGCGGCTCGCTCTCCATCGACGACGAAGGCACGCCGACCAACCGTACCGTGCTGATCGAAGACGGCGTCCTCGTCGGCTACATGCAGGACCGGCAGAACGCGCGGCTGATGGGCATGAAGCCGACCGGCAACGGCCGGCGCGAGAGTTTCGCGCATGTGCCGATGCCGCGCATGACCAACACCTATATGCTCGCCGGCGGTCACGATCCGCTGGAGATCATCGCGTCGGTGAAGAACGGCATTTACGCCGTGCATTTTGGCGGCGGCCAAGTGGACATCACCTCGGGCAAATACGTGTTCGAATGCACCGAGGCCTATCGCATCGAGAACGGCAAGCAGGGCGCACCGATCAAGGGCGCCATGCTGATCGGCAACGGACCGACTGACCTCAACCGCATCTCCATGGTCGGCAACGATCTCGCGCTCGACGACGGCATTGGCACTTGCGGCAAGAACGGGCAAGGCGTGCCGGTCGGCGTCGGCCAGCCGACGCTGCGCATCGATGGCATCACCGTCGGCGGCACGGGCTAGGCCGCGCACTCATAATTCGCAAATTCGCCACGTCCGTGATTTGGCCGTCAACGGCCGTTGAGCCGACGTGCCCATTTTCAGACATGCCGTCGCTGGGGCCGACTACGCCAGACTTCCAGAAAGGCCCGTTTCGAGCGACGGCGCAAGATGCCGAGTGCAATTGATCAGGCTCACCGCGTGCGGCGCGTCTTCTTGCAGCACAGTTACACTTGTGTTGTCGAAATACTGCGGAAGAGACACGCCTTCGGTCACCAGCGCGTGGCGACCGACGAGGGCTCGGCAGACTAGACCATGCGTGAGCACCACCAGTGCGCCGTTCACGGCGTGACGACGGCGCACAATGTAGGCGAATGCTTCAGCAACGCGGGCGTGAAATGTCGGCCAATCTTCACCGTGCGGCGGCACGAAGTCGGGTCCAAAGGGATTCTCTTTCAATTCGGCATATGGCGTGCCGCGCAGGTCGCCAAAGTTGCGCTCCTGTAATAGCGGCGTCTCTTCAATCGTAATCCCCGGACGGGCGGCGAGCGGCACGGCCGTCATGCGCGCTCGCAGCAAGTCACTACAAAGGATGTGAACGAAACCGTGAGCAAACAAGCGGCGCGCGAGGCATTCCGCCTGACGCATGCCGCGCTCGTTAAGCGGCGCGTCGGCGCGCTGCAGGATGCGCGCGGCATTGCCGTCAGTTTCGCCGTGCCGCACCAGCAAAATCGTCATGCGGCGTAATTAGCAGCGTTCATGCATTGCGGCGAGCCCGGAACGGGACCGGAAACAAAGCCGGTTCCAGTTCCTGCTTTCGGTCGTTTTTCGAAGCGCGCGGCCTGACTTCGGGCTGCGCGTTTCCGCCTCAGGAAGCGGATATCGGGACACTCGGGCCTTTGAACGCGCCCTAGCGCGCGGACTAGCGCAGCACCCCCGATATGCAGCAGGGCCGGTGATTCGGCGGCTTGATCGCTTCTTTGAGGAAGCAGTGGGCGGCATCCGAGCCGTAGCCGGGCCGCCGATAGGTCCAGGCGCGGCAGCGTGGGTCAGCCTGACACGCCGCCGCGCAAGCCCGGCCATGCGGATCCGGGGCGGTGTCAAAGGACCGATAGTCGCCGCCTGAACGCTCAATAGAAAATTCGAGGCCGCGAATTTGCGGCTCGATCACGGCGGCGCCGCGGACGCCGGAAACGCAACAGGGCGATGGGATACCGCGGGTGACCTCGTGCTTGAGCCAGCACATGGCCGGCTCGCCGGACGCCGACGGATAGGAAAAGCTCCAAGACCGGCAGTTTTTTTCACGCTCGCAGCGCGCCGCGCAAGCTGCTGGATCGCCGCTCGGCACCGGAGCGTGCATGTAATCGCCGCCCGGCCGGTCATACCCGGATTGCGCGGCTGCCAGAGCGACCTCCAGCATGTTTCCCGCCGCGGCAACAACAAAAGCAGCAACGCCCAGGACGAGCGCGCGCATGCGCCGCCTCCCCTGTCTCGCCAAGGATCGCCCCAGCGCCAGAAAACCGCCGTTCGCGCGGAAATGCCACAAGAATTTTTGCCGCTGCGGCCGCTGCCGGGGTCGGTGGGCTTGGTCCTGGCTTAACTGACAAAATGTTTGGACAGCTTGAGCCCCTGGGCCTGATAGTTCGAGCCGATGTCGCTGCCGTAAAGGCGTTCGGGCCGTTGCAGCATCTTCTCATAAACGAGACGTCCTACGACTTGGCCGTGCTCGAGAATGAAGGGAACTTCGCGCGAGCGAACTTCGAGGACGGCGCGGGCGCCGAGCCCGCCCGCGCCGGCGTAACCGAAGCCCGGATCGAAGAAGCCGGCATAATGCACGCGGAATTCGCCGACCAGAGGATCGAAGGGCACCATCTCGGCGGCATAGTCGGGCGGCACCTGCACGGCTTCGGTGGAGGCGAGGATGTAAAACTCGTCCGGGTCGAGGATCAGGCTCCTGTCGGCACGCGCGGCAATCGGTTCCCAAAAATCGCCGACGTCATAAGCGGCGCGGCGCTCGACTTCGATCACGGCGGTATGGCGCTTGGCGCGATAACCGACAATACCGTTTTCTCCACCCGCTCCCTTAAGGTCGACGCTGACCGCGATCCCCTCGCCCATCACCGCCTCGGCGCGGTCCACAAGCCGCTCGCGCGTGTGCAGCGCGCGCAACGCTTCGCCGTCGAGGCGCGCGTCACCGCGGCGAAAGCGGATTTGCGACAGCCGTGAGCCTTCGCGCACCAGAACCGGAAAAGTCTTCGGGCTGATTTCGGCGTAAAGCGGACCGTGATAACCGGGCGCGACGCGATCAAAACCACGCGTCTCGTCGGCAATCACGCGCGTGAAGACGTCGAGCCGGCCGGTGGAGCTTTTTGGATTTGACGCAGCGTCAATATCGGGCGGCAAAGCCAGACGCTCGATCAACGGCACGATGTAGACGCAGCCGGTTTCCAGCACGGCTCCGTCGCTGAGCGCGAACTCATGCAATTTCAGCTCAGCGATGCGGCGCGCGACCGCGGTGCCCGGACCGGGCAGAAAGCTCGCACGCACGCGATAGGCGACCGCGCCGAGCCGCAGATCGAGACTGGCCGGTTGGATTTGGTCGGACGCAAACGGGCGCGCGGCAATAATCGCGCCGTCCCGCGCCAAAGCCGCGATCATTAAGTCGGGCAGAATGCCCCTGCGCGAAGAAGGAGATGCGGTCACCACGGAAACCGATCTAACCCGATGCCTGCCTTGACGGAAGCACCGGCCGGGCGTAATGAAGCGCTTATCCCGTGGTCATTTGAGCCGGCCGGCTTGCAGCCACGTAAAACAAATTGCTAAAAGGCCGGGGACGCGTGAGCCCGGCCTGAGGATCAATCCTCCCGGCCGGGTTTTTGTTTGGCCAAGGAGGGTCATATGACCGCGTCCGCGCCTGACCGCTATCGTCCCGAAACCCGTCTCGTGCATTCCGGCACGCTGCGCTCGCAGTTTGGCGAGACCTCCGAGGCGATGTTTCTCACCCAGGGCTACGTTTACGACAACGCCGCGCAGGCCGAGCGCCGCTTCAAGAACGAAGAGCCGGGTTTTCAGTACTCGCGCTTCGCCAACCCCACCGTAGCGATGTTCGAGGAGCGCATGGCGGCGTTCGAGGGCGCCGAAGCCGCGCGCGCCACGGCGACCGGCATGGCGGCGGTGACGCTGGCGCTCACCGGCCAACTCAAAACGGGCGATCACGTCGTCGCCGCGAAAGCGCTATTCGGGTCCTGCCGCTACATTGTCGAGGATTATCTGCCGCGCTACGGCGTGAGCTCGACGCTGGTCGACGGCACCGATCTCGCGCAATGGCGCGCCGCGGTGCGGCCGAATACCAAAACATTTTTCATCGAAACGCCGACCAATCCGACGCTGGAAGTGATTGACATCGAAGCGGTGGCGCGCATCGCTCATGAAGCGGGCGCCACGCTTGTCGTGGACAACGTCTTCGCCACGCCGGTTTTCCAGAGTCCGCTCGCGCTCGGCGCCGACTGCGTCGTTTACTCGGCGACCAAGCATATCGATGGCCAAGGACGCTGCCTCGGCGGCATCATCCTCGGCTCGCAGGAGTTCATCGACAAAAATATTCACGTGCTGCTCCGCCAAACCGGGCCGTCTTTGTCGCCGTTCAATGCCTGGGTCCTGCTCAAGGGCTTGGAGACGCTGGCGGTAAGGGTGCGGCGGCAGACGGACAGCGCCGCCACACTTGCTGCGGCGCTCGCCGAACATCCGAAGGTCGCGCGGCTGATTTATCCCGGCCGGCCCGACCATCCGCAGGCTAAGGTCGTGCAAAAACAGATGCGCGGCGGCTCGACGCTGGTAGCCTTTGACATCAAGGGCGGCAAAGCCGCGGCGTTCCGCTTCGAGGACGCGCTCAAGCTCATCCGCATTAGCAACAATCTCGGCGATGCCAAAAGCCTGATCACCCATCCGGCGACCACGACTCACCAGCGGTTGTCACCGGCGCAGCGTGCCGAACTCGGTATCACCGACGGCCTGGTCCGCGTTTCGGTCGGCCTCGAACATCCTGACGACCTCATCGAGGACGTGCTTACTGCCTTGCAGGGGGTGTAAGCTTGCTTTCATGACTGAGCAGACGGATCGGATTGCGACCCGCGGCGTCAGCGTGCGCACCCACCGCGGCGGCGCCGGACCGCCCGCGCTGTTTCTGCACGGCGCCCGGGGCTGGCCGGCCTGGCTGCCGTTCTTCGAGCGGCTGGCGGGGCACTGTGCGCTGGCCGTGCCTGAACATCCCTGCTTCGGCGGCTCGGACGATCCGCCTTGGCTCCGAGATGTGGCCGACCTAGCCATGTACTATCTCGACGTGCTCGATCACGCTTACCCGTCGCCGGTGCACGTCATTGGTCATTCGCTGGGAGGATGGATCGCGGCGGAAGCCGCGGTGCGCAACAGCGCCCACATCGCAAGCCTCACGCTGCTGGCCCCGGCCGGCATCCGCATCAAAGGCATCCCGCCGGGCGACA
>Ga0335078_10009298_pt1 | contig 14567 bp, 13 predicted proteins | sample Lox_Sample_32_FD_206711 | JGI IMG/M metagenome (GOLD analysis project Ga0335078, IMG submission 206711) | Soil microbial communities from Loxahatchee National Wildlife Refuge, Florida, United States - Lox_Sample_3.2 | ecosystem: Environmental > Terrestrial > Soil > Wetlands | place: USA...
GCGCGCCCGTTCATTTCCACGCGGGCACCGCGGAGATCGAAGCGGAAATCCGGTTGTTCGATGGCACCACGCTGATCAAGCCGGGTGAGCGTACCTACGCCCGCATCGTGCTTCGAGAGCCGGCTCTCCTGCTTCCGGGTGATCGCTTCATCATCCGCATGTTCTCGCCGGTCATAACCATTGCCGGCGGCACGGTGCTCGATACCGCAGGCGTGCGTTACCGCAAGGCTGACAGTGCCGCCAAACGGCTCGAAATCCTGGCCGGCCCAGACCTGGTTGCCAGGATCGCATTGCTCGTCCGCGAGTCGAAGTTCGGTTTGAGCTTTGCGGACCTCGTCGCGCGCACTGGCTTACTCCAGCGCGAAATTGAAGTCGCAGCTTGCTCGGCCTCCTTCGTTTTGCTCCAACAGCCGCAGCCCTGGCTTATCGATCGTGGCTGGCTCGAGCAAACGAAACAGAAAATCGGCTCCGCCGTCAGCGCCTTTCACAAGGGCAATCCTCTGCTCCCGGGCGTCGCAAAACAGGATCTACGCGGCCGCGAATTGGCTGAAGCTCCGCCTTTCGTCTTTGACGCCATCCTCGCTAGCGCCAAAGATCTTGCCGTCGAAGGCGAAACCGTCCGCTCACGAAGCCACAAAGTCGTTTTCAAAGAGGACGAGGAGCAGGCGCGCGCCAGCATCGAGCGAGCCTTTGAGCAAGCCGGGCTGGCTGCACCGACAGTAAACGAAGTATTGGCGAAATCCGGCGTGGAGTTAGCCCGCGCACGGTCGCTGCTGCAAATTCTGATTCGGGAGAAACGCCTGGTCCGCATCAACAACGACTTGGTCTTCCATCACGCGGCCCTGGACAGTCTGCGTGTTCTCCTGGCCGGCCGCAAATCCGCGCGATTCAATGTGGGTGCTTTCAAAGACTGGACCGGCATTTCCCGCAAATACGCCATACCCCTGCTCGAGTACCTTGACCGCGAGCACATTACGCGCCGTGAAGGGGACGAAAGGCTTGTGCTCTGATATGGATGCCGCAAACCGCTCTGTCATCGCTTACATTGCCGGCCGCCTGATTATCGGCGACGGCGGCTGGTGGATGCACGATGATGACCGCAATCACAGGGTGCATTTCGAAGGTTCCTTCGAGCCCCCTACCGTCAAGGTCTACAGTCACGAATTGCACTGCCATATCCTGGGTGTTGGCGCTGAAGGGAAATACCAGCTGTTTCAGCATGGCGCCGGCGGCGCGGTCGACCTGCTGATCAACTCCGAAGAAAAGACTTTTTCTGGATGGGAGCACATGACTTCCTTTCAATTTGCCGGAAGAGTGGAGGAAACCACGATTTATCTGTTCGACTTTCAGGACCTCGCGTGGCACATGTACACGATGAATATGACCGCTTAATCGGAGACGGCGCTCTCGCCCGGGACGATCGGCCGGGTTCTCGGCAGAAGGCCGCGGCGCGCAAAATTGCCGAATAAGGCTAATATCCCCGCAAACACAAGCAGCTTGATGGCATCCATGCCTCTTGTTCGCGGCAGGACTTTCCACAACACGCCCAACACCGGTTGCGCCACACAAACCGCCCAGACTGAACCGTAGAAATACCGGCGCTCGTGTCCTTCGCCTTTGGTCGATGCCATCACGCGCGGCAGGCGGCCCAATGCGCCCGCTACCCAGATGGCGATAGCCAGTGGGAAGTAGCCATACACGTAGATCTGGTGCAAATACCATTTGCCGGTGACTACTGCGACCATCAGGCCAACCAGGTTCAGCACCGCGAAAACAGCCACCGCGCTCCAGGCGAAGGTGTAGCACACGCGCCGATACAGCGGATTCGGTTTATCTTCGGTGAAGCGTAAAATATAGGGTCTCGGCTCAACCCCCGGCAGTTTGCCGCGTAACCCGGCGATTCCCGTTCCCACCAGCACCAGCGATAACCACGCCGCCATCCGCCAATCAAAGCCGTGCTCGAACAGATCGAAGACTAACGGGCCGGGTGTAATAAAAAACACCCAGATCCAGATCGGCCAATGCGCAAATCGGTAGCCCAACTTGTTTCGCTCGCGAAACTTGCGGCTACTCGCCAGTTCAATTCTTTGCGTAACCTTCTCCCCACTCTCCGCGTGTTCTACATTACAATACGAAGTTCAAACGACAAAATGAAGAACCGGAATCACATGAACTCTTCCCGATCTTTTCTCGCATTAGCCTTGTTACTCACGGTCTCAGCCTTCCGCTTGGCCGCCCAGACGCCGGCCGGCGGGAACGTTTTGACGGCCAATTACAACAACGCGCGCACCAACGCGAACTTGAACGAAACGATTCTCAGCACACTCAACGTGAACATGGCGCAGTTCGGAAAGCTCTTCTCACTCCCGGTGACCGGGGCGATCAACGGACAGCCCCTCTATGTGCAGAACGTCACCATGGCAGACGGCAACGTTCACAACGTCGTTTACGTGGCCACGCACCACAACAACGTCTATGCCTTTGATGCCGATCAACAGGGCTCGCCCTTGTGGCAGATCAATCTCGGACCCTCGGTACCTGGCACCGACTTCAACGTCGCGGATCTCACCGAAATCGGCGTTCTGAGCACGCCGGTGATTGATGACACGACGAATACACTGTACGCAGTCGCATACACCAAGGAAAACGGACAGCACATCTACCGGCTGCACGCCCTCGACATCACTACCGGCCAGGAGAAGTTTGGCGCGCCGGTGCTGATTGCCGCGTCAGTGCCGGGCACTAACGGGTTCGACAGTAAAGATGGGCAAGTTCCGTTCACCGCCAGTGAGCAACTGCAGCGCGCGAGCCTTGTGTTGTGGAACAACGTGGTTTACTTCGGGTTTGGCTCACAAAATGACATCAGCCCCTGGCACGGCTGGCTGCTGGGCTACAACGCGGCCAATGTGCAGCAGCAAGTCTCCGCATACAACACCACACCGGGCGGCTGGGGTGGGGCGATTTGGCAGGGCGGGCGCGCTCCGGCTGTCGACGCCAATGGAAACATGTATTTCGCAACGGGCAATGGAACTTTCGACGGCAAGTTAAACTTTGCCGAGAGCGTACTCAAAGTGACGACGAGCTCGGGCGTCACCGCTATGACGGACTGGTTCGCTCCCGATAACTACAAAAACCTCACCGATCTGGATAACGACCTGGGCTCTTGCGGACCCTTATTGACCTCAAATGGCTGGTTGATCGAAGGCGGGAAAGAAGGCGTGGTGTACCTGATCGATCAGAATAATCTCGGCCACACGGCAACCGGTAACGGTCAGATCTTGCAGCATTTTCAGGCCATCGGCTTCGGTATCTTCAATATGGCCTTCTGGGACCGTCGCGGTGGGTCGATCCTCTACGTGCGCGCGAACGCCGACGTACCCAAAGCTTTTCAGATCGTCAACAATCAGTTCCAAACCACACCCATGTCGCAGGGCACCAACAAAGCGGCCTTGCCCTACGACGGCATGGCGGTTTCCGCTTACGGCAGCGCATCTTATTCGGGAATCTTCTGGCTTACCTCGACCACCGACGGGGATGAGGACGGTGCCGGGACCCTCCACGCCTACAACGCGCTCGACCTCTCGAAGGAGTTGTGGAATAGCGACATGAACTCGGCGCGCGACGGTCTGGGAATGCTCGCCAAATTTTCGGCACCCACCATCGCCAACGGGAAGGTGTACGTGAGCACGTTTTCGGGAAGCCTCATGGTCTATGGCCTGTTGTCGCAGAAGGCTTTAATCGGCCAGGTGATCAACTCCGCGAGCGGTTTGAGCGGTTCGGTGGCGGCCGGCGAGATGGTCACCATCAACGGCGCCGACCTCGCCCCGGCAACGCTGACCAACAATCCAGCTTCCGCCGCTACGAGCGGTAAGCTTGAAACATCACTGGGCGGTACGCAGGTGATGGTCAACGGTTCGGCAGCGCCGTTGCTCTACGTGCGCCAGGATGAGGTCGCGTTCGTCATTCCAAACGCAGTCGCGGGTCAGACCAGTATCACGCTGCAAGTTCAGTATCAAGGACAGAGCACGCCGACGATGAATGTCCCGGTGACAGCAATCGCGCCGGGTCTGTTCACAATCGATGGGTCCGGAAGAGGGCAGGGGGCGATTCTCAACCAGGATGATAGCGTCAATTCGGCATCGAACCCGGCCGCGCGCGGATCGATTGTGGCGTTTTTCGGAACGGGCGGCGGACCGTATGATCCCGCCTTGCCGGAGGACGCGCTCGCGGAGGCCCCGTATCCACTGCTGACCAACTCGGTCTCGGTCACAATTGGAGGACAGTCGGCCGATATTGAATACGCGGGAGCCGCACCTGATCTGGCGGGCGTCTTCGTGATCAGCGCCCGCATTCCGGCAGGCATCAAACCGGGCTCCAAGGTTCCGGTGACGGTTACGATTGGGGGAGTAAAGGCGCAATCGGGAGTGTGGCTGGCGGTTCAGTAGTAACGGCTGCTCCGCCCGCTACGTCTCGTGTACAATCGGCAATGGATTCATGAAAATTCGAACTCTTAGAGCAATCATCTGCGGCGTCGGTTTCACTATGTTGCCCATTCTTCACGCCCAGGAATCTTCTTCAACCCCTGCGCCGGAGGAAACGCCAACGGGCATCCGCCGATTTTCGTTCGGGTTCCGGGTGGCGGGCTACCCGTTCAATCCGTTGCACAACAAAGATCAGAATTTCACTACCACGCAAGCCATACCGGCGACCTACCAGATTGCCACCACCAACAACTATTTGAAGGTCGGATTCGGACCGAGCGTGGAGTTCGCCGTAAGCCGCCGGTTCACCTTGGTCGGCGAGTTGTTCTATCACCGGCTCGACTACACGGAAACGACGCAGATCAGCCAGGGCACCAACAACACGGGAATCACAGAAAACACCCGGACAACATTTTGGGATGTCCCGCTGCTGGTGCGTTTCCACAGCCTGCGCGATGAGGGAGTGCTGGCGCACATCTATTTCAACGCCGGGGCGGCGTACCGGGACGCGACGAATATCAAGTCAAACATCGTCACCAACAACCCCGACGGAACCACCACCACCAGCAATACGGCGATCCGCCCCTCCGCCAAAAACCTGGCCGGAGCAGTGGTAGGCTCCGGATTGCGTTTCGTGGACGATTTCGGAATCAAAGTCGAGCCGGAGCTGCGCTACACACGTTGGTTTGGAAAGACGTTCGATTCCGATTCGACCCGCTCCAGCCCCAACCAGATTGAAGTGGACGTGGCATTCACGTTTTAGCGAATAGAATCCACTCCTGATCGCGTCTCTCTCCCCACGCCCGTGTCCAGCCAGACACGCGGCATAGCTTCGCATCGCCATTAAAATCAGATATTTGCGACTGGCCCCGGCTTTGCTTTTCTCCGTACCGTGAGGCAGGGAGGCGAAGAAAAATGAGCCGAAATCGCGAGACAATCCGCAATATTAGTTCACTAATGGCTATCGCGTTACTTGGTACGACAGAAGCTCTTTGCCAGGAAAGGCAGGCCGAGATGCGTATGCAGGCCGAGACCGCTCCACCGGAACGCCGCATTGTGGTGAGCATTCCCGACCGCAAACTGGCGCTGATGGAGAACGGCCGCGTGGTGAAGATCTATTCCACCGCCGTGGGTGCGCCGTCCAGCCCGACCCCGAGCGGAACTTACACGATCGCGCAACGCATTTCCAATCCCACCTGGTACGGGCCGAACCACAAAGTGGTCGGACCCGGTAAGGGTAACCCCGTCGGCACGCGATGGATGGGCTTGAGCCACAAGGGCTACGGCATTCATGGCACCAACAATCCTCGGTCGATCGGCCACAACGCTTCGCACGGCTGCGTTCGCATGCGCAATCGCGATGTGGAGGACCTGTTCGCGCGCGTTGCCGTAGGCGACGTCGTGGAGCTGCACGGCGAACGGGATGCCGATGTCACACGGATTTTCGGCGCGGATGTGATCGCCGCTGCCACCGTGAGTGCGGGCAGCGCTCAATAGAAAGGATTCTATGGAAAGCCTGGTCAATACCCTGGTGCTGGCAGCGGTCATCGCCGCGGCGTTTCCTATCGCGTTCCTTGCGGCGCGCTTCTGCCTGATGGTTTTGGTTCGGGCGCTGCCGGAACGTGCGGCATCGACCGCGCGCGAAGTGCGCGAAGTGCAGGGCTGAGTCGAGGGCGTGTGCTATGATGGCGCTCAAACCAGATGGTGGGCGCCCGCCCCAGAATATTCTTTCCCGTTATCTTTATTTCGCTGGCTTTGAGGGCTTGGTGCCAAGGCTTCGACGAACCGGCTCGCGCGCTGGCGCAGAAAATCGAGACCGTTTTGAGGACGCGCGAGCCGGTGACGTTTTCGTTTTCGAGCGCCGCGGCGCTGAACCCTTCCGACGCGACGGCTGCGCGAGAAGCCATTGAGCGGCAACTACCCGCTGCCGGGATCAATACAAATGCACAGGCCGGCATTACGGTGGCGGTTACGCTTTCAAAGAATCTTCGAGATTGGGTCTGGGTGGCGGAAATCCACCGAGGTGACGTGCAGGAAGTCGTGATGGAGGAGTGGCCCAAGCCCGAGGAGACCGTGAGCGCCGGCCCGGTCGTCGTGGAGAAGCGCCGCGTTCTGGATGACGATACTCGCATTCTCGATTTCGCATCCCTAGGCCACGATCTTCTGGTGCTCGACACCGAATCCGTGACGGTTTATCAGAATTCGGGCGGACCGTGGCAGCGCAAACTCGCCGTCCGGTTGCCGGTTACGCGCTTTTTGCCACGGGATCTCCGCGGCCGCTTGTTTGTTCAGGGCGACGTGTATCAGGCCTACCTGCCCGGCCTCAGTTGCAACGGCAACGCCGCCGGTGGACTGGGCATCACGTGCCGTGATGAGGCGCTATGGCCGCTCGGGTCGAACGCTCGCGCCATCTCGATCCCCACGCGCAACTTCTTCGAACATTTTGTTCTGCCGGATGGCACACAAAAGCGGGTGCCGGCGTTTTTCTCCGCCGCCGCACTTGCCGATCGCGGCCGTACCGCCTGGCTCTTTGCAGCGACGGACGGCCGATTGCATTTGTACAACGCGGCGTTCGAGCCTGGTGCGTCGTGGAGCGGCTGGGGCAGTGATATCGCGATCGTCCAAACCGAGTGCGGCTCACGGACACTGCTGCTCGCTACCGCAGCGGGTGACGGCACGGCGCCCGATTCCGTGCAGGCGTATGAAATGACGGAGGGCGCTCCTCGGCCGGCCGGCGATCCGGTCTCTTTTCCCGGCCCGATTACCGCGCTCTGGTCCGCGAGCGAGCGGGGCGCGGCCGCCGTAGTTTCGCGTGACTTGAAAACTGGTCGATATGCGGCGTTTCGCCTGGCGATTCCTTGCAGCCGCTAGTCTGATTTCGTTCGCCGGCCGGGCTGCCGCGGAATCGCGCCCACGTTATGGCGGCACGCTCGTAGTTGAGCTGCACGACTCGGTCATCCTGACAGATCCCGGCCAGTGGCCGCTCCGGCTCGTCCCGCTGGTCTACGACCGCCTGGTGCGGCTGGATGATCGCGGCGATCCGCAGCCCGCGCTATCAATTTCCTGGCAGCACGATGCTTCGAGTAAACGTTGGGAATTTCGTCTGCGCCCGCACGCCACGTTTCATGATGGATCTTCGGTAACCTCTGCCGCCGTGGTGGCGTGCCTAAAAGAGTGGATCAACGTTAGCGTCTCTGGCGATGGTGCTTTGGTTTTTCAAATGGAGATGCCCGCGCCCGATCTGCCGGTGCGGCTCGCGGGCGTTGGAGGAGCGATCTTCATGCGCGGCGCCGACGGCACCACGATTGGAACGGGTCCATTCCACATCATCGAATGGCAGGCGGGAAAGCGTGCGCTGCTCGGCGCCTATGAAGGCTACTGGGGCGGACGGCCGTTCGTTGATGCGATTGAAGTCCACTTGGGACGTGCGTATCGCGATCAGGCCATCGATCTCGATCTGGCCAAGGCCGACCTGGTGGAGATTCCGATCGGCGACGTCCGCCGAGCCGCGCAGCAGGCCGTTCGCACATGGACCGGGGCACCCTCCGAATTATTGGCGTTGCTGTTCGAACGCGGGCCGGGTTCGGTGGACGATGTTCGCGCGCGCCAGGCACTGGCTCTCTCGATTGACCGCGACGCCATTCACAACGTGCTGCTCCAGGGCCAGGGCGAGTCGACCGCGGCTATTCTGCCCGGGTGGCTGAGCGGCTACGCTTTCCTGTTTCCCACCGCACGCGATGTCGACCGCGCCCGCCAACTTGCATCCTCGTTGCCCAAACCGGGGCAACGGATCTCGCTCGGTTACGATCCCTCGGATTCGCTGGCGCGTCCCATCGCCGAACGCATTGCACTCAATGCTCGCGAAGCCGGCCTCGCGATTCAGACCGCGCCCTCCGCCCAATCCGCCGTACGGCTGATGAAATACCCGCTGCGTTCGCTGGACTCGATAAGCATCCTGACGGAAATGGGCAGCGTGGTGCATGTGGATACGCCGTCCGTGGCCGCGACTCCGGAACTGCTTTTCGCTTATGAGCGCAAACTGCTCGATGATTTTCGCATCGTCCCGCTTTTCTATCTCCCCGAGGTCTACGGGCTGAGTTCGCGCGTGAGAAACTGGGATCCACAATCCTGGGCAGACTGGCGCCTGGATAACGTCTGGCTGGAAACGAGAACGCCATGACGTTCCGTACCCGTCTGCTGGTTGTGTTCGCGGTGACGATCCTGGCCTCGGTCGCCATTATCGTGGGAATTGTTTCCAACTCCGCCGAGCGCGCCTTCGACAGGCTGGATCAGCAGCGCACCACGGCGCTCGTGGAGCAGTTCTACCGGGAATTCGAGCGGCGCGGGGCGGAAGTCGCGGCGGCAGCCGACCGTATCGCCAAAGCGGACGCTACCGGACGCGTCGCCATTGATGCCAGTCGAGGTGACACGGCGCCGCACGTATCCGATGCCGCAGACATCGCCGCCGCGCAAGGCTTGGATTTCCTCGAACTGGCGGCTACCGACTCCACTATCGTGTCTTCTGCGCAATCGCCGGCGCGATTCGGTTACAAGGAACCTTGGCTCGCCGCGCCCGTGGACTGGGACGCTCAGCCGGCTTTCCTTCGCCGTGAAGATCTGTCGGACGAATCAGCCTTGGCGCTCGAAGCGGTGCGCGTGGCCATGGCCGGTGACGTCAAATTGTACGTTGTTGCCGGCCGCCGGCTGGATCAGACCTTTCTCTCTTCGCTCGTCCTGCCGTCTGGCATGCGTGTACTGCTCTACCGGAACCTCGATCTTGTATCTTCTCCGCAGTTGCTCGCCAACGTGCCGGCCGGGGAAGCGCAGCGCCTGGCTCCACTCACGGAACGCGCGATTCATGACAACCGTGAGACCAATGCGGAGATCCAGTGGACCGCCGATGCCGCGAGTGCCGAGATGTTTCACGCGATTCCCTTAAAGGGCCGCGATGGACATCCTCTCGGCGTGCTGCTGATCGGCAGCTCCCGGCGCGAATTGGCCCTGCTGGTTCACTCGATTCGCAAGGTCGGGCTCTATGTGGGCGGCGCGGGCGCGCTGCTGGCTCTGGCGCTGGCAGCGTGGGCGACGGCGCGGGTTACGCGTCCCGTGAAGCTGCTGGCCGCCGGCGCGGCTGAAGTCGCGCACGGGAACTGGCAGGTTCGGGTCGATACCGATTCGCGCGATGAGATCGGCGACCTGGCGCGTGCGTTCAACCAGATGACCGGTGAACTTTCCGACCAACGCGACCGGCTGGTGCAGGCCGAACGGGTGGCGGCATGGCGCGAGCTGGCGCGGCGGCTGGCGCATGAGCTCAAGAATCCGCTGTTTCCGCTGCAAATCACGGTGGAGAATCTGGAACGCGCCAAGCGAGAGCATCCTGGCCAATTCGAAGAAGTGTTCCGCGAAAGCACCACCACCCTGCTTGCCGAGCTCGCCAATCTCAAAGCCATCATCGGCCGCTTCAGCGATTTCGCCAAAATGCCTACTCCACAGTTCGAGCCGGCGCAACTGAACGATTTGGTTCGTGCCGTTTTGAAACTCGTGGATGCGCAGCTTGCGGCATCCGGCAATATTCATCCCGAGGCGCAACTCGAGCCAGCACTGCCCGTGATCGAAGCCGATCCCGAACAAATCAAGCGCGCCTTGCAAAACCTGGTGCTGAATGCCATGGACGCCATGCCGAATGGAGGAACCTTGCGTCTGACAACGCGGCAGTACAATAACACGGTGATTCTGGAGGTCGCCGACTCCGGCCAGGGCCTCACGCAGGAGGAGTGCGCGCGATTATTCACGCCCTACTACACCACCAAGCACCACGGCACCGGACTTGGCCTGGCCATCGTGCAGTCGGTTGTGAGCGATCACCACGGAACCATTTCCGTCGAAAGCCGGCCTGGCCGCGGCGCCACTTTCCGCGTTGAGCTGCCCATTTCGCAAGGTGCGCGGGGCTGACATGGCACACTTGCTGATTGTCGACGATGACGCCAACACGCTGGCTTCTCTAGCCAGGGCCTTCCGTCTCGCCGGCCACGAGGCTACGGTGTGCGACAGCGCCGCGCGCGCCCTCGAACTGGTCAAATCACAACCCTTCGACCTGATCTTTTCCGACGTTGTGATGCCCAATAAAGATGGCTTAGCGCTGCTCGAAGATTTCAAATCGCTGAGCATCCCCACGCCCGTGGTGATGATTTCGGGGCAAGCCAATGTCGAGATGGCGGTGCGCGCCACCAGGCTCGGTGCGGTCGACTTTCTCGAGAAACCCCTGACAACCGAGAAGTTGCTGCTGACTGTGGAGAACGTTCTGAAGCTGCGGCGCCTGGAGGAAGAAAACCGCCAACTGCGGCAGCGCGTCGGCAAACACGAGATCATCTGGAAAAGCGAGCCGATGCGCCGTGTGATGACGCAGGTGGAGCGCGTCGCCGCCAGCGAAACGCGCGTCTGCATTTTCGGCGAAACCGGCACTGGAAAAGAGCTGATCGCGCGCACGCTCCACGCGCGAAGCCCCCGCTCGCATGGGCCTTTTGTAACGCTCAATTGCGCCGCCGTGCCTGCCGAACTCATCGAATCGGAACTCTTCGGTCATGAAAAAGGCGCGTTCACCGGCGCTGCTACCCGTCACACGGGCAAGTTCGAGCAAGCGCAAAGCGGCACTCTGTTTCTCGATGAGATCGGCGATATGCCGCCCGTCATGCAAACCAAGCTGCTGCGTGTGCTTGAAGAAAACGAAATCGAGCGCGTGGGCGGTGACCGGCCGGTCTCCGTGAATGTGCGGGTCGTCGTGGCTACGCATCGCAACCTGGAAGACCTGGTGAAGAAAGGGACATTCCGCCAGGATCTGTATCACCGCATTTTTGTTTTCCCGATTCTCCTGCCGCCCTTGCGCGAGCGCCGCGACGACATTCCGGTGCTGGTTGCCCATTTCGCGGGGCAGATCGCAGACCAGAACGGCTGGAAGCCGCAGGCTTTTAGCGCCGAAGCCATGGCTGCCTTGCAACATTACTCGTGGCCGGGCAATGTTCGGGAGTTGCGTAACATCGTTGAGCGGCTGCTACTGCTTTCGGGCGAAACGGTCGACGCTGTGACCGTGGAAGCGACGCTACCGCAACAAGCTCCAAGTACCGGTTCGATTACACCTTCGACTGGAACGCTCGCCGAGCGCGTGGACTCTTTCGAGCGAGACGTTCTCCTCGCCGAGCTGAAACAACACGGTTACCGCATGACCGAAACGGCAAAGGCGCTAGGCCTGGAGCGCAGCCATTTGTATAAGAAATGCCAGGCTTTAGGGATTGATTTGCAGGCAGTGAAGAAGGGCGAAACGGACGCTTGACAGGGCCCGGTCTTCCATTCTACGATAAGACTAGTCAGACTAGTTATTAGGTCTGAGCCTGAGGAGGGAATCGTGGAAACCGCCGCAAAACGAGCGAAAGTCGAAAATGAGCCATGGCAGCTCCAGGCCGCCAAGGCGCGTTTCAGCGAGGTCTTCCGCCTGGCGCGGTCGCAGGGTCCGCAGTGGGTGACGCGTAACGGCAAAGAGGCCGTAGTAGTGGTGGCTTGCGAGGAATTCGAGCGGTTGACGCGGCTAAAAAAGCAAACCGGCAGTCTGGTTGAGTTCTTTGCCAATTCACCATTGGCTGGGCTGGAACTGAATCTGGATCGCGTACCCGATTTCGGTCGCCCTATTGATCTGTGAGCGGCTTTCTTCTCGACACGAACGTCATCTCCGAACTCGTCAAACCCCGTCCGGAACCCAGAGTGGTGAGCTGGATCGAAGGTATTGACGAGAACCTCCTCTACCTCAGCGTTCTCACGTTAGGCGAGATTCGAAAAGGCGTCGCTGGTTTACCGCAATCGGCACGACGGACGGCGCTCGAAGCCTGGCTCGACTCCGACCTTCGCCTTCGTTTCTCCAAGCGGATTCTTTCCATTAACGAACAAGTCGCCGATCGTTGGGGCAGCATTGCGGGGCTGGCGCAGAAAGATAGACGCAGCATGCCGGTAATTGATGGCCTGCTCGCCGCCACCGCAATCCATCACAATCTAACTCTGGTCACACGGAATACCGGCGACACTGCCACTACAGGCGTCGCGGTTTTCAATCCGTGGCAGGACTGATCACCCTTACGCCATCGCCAGAATCTTGTCGAACGCGTCCGAAACCTTGCGCGGCTTGTCCGGATCGTTGGCGTCATGGCCGATCTCGGGCGACATGAACCCGCGGTAGCCAATTTTCACAAATGCGGCCATCACGGCCTTCCAATCCACATCGCCTTCGAGCAAATCCGCGAATTTTCCCTGCTCGTAACCTTTCGCGAGTTTGTAGTCTTTGAGATGAACGCGCTTGATGCGCGGCCCGAGCGTGAGTATCCAGTCCTGCGGATAGCCGTACTGCATCACGTTGCCCACGTCGAAATGCGATTGGATCCACGGACTATGAAACTGGTCGAGAAACGTGCGCATCTCCATCGGGCTGAGGATGAACTTGTTCCACACGTTCTCCACCGTGAGGCAAACCTTGGCTTCCTCGGCCCACGGAGCGGCTTTCGGCAGCTCCTCGCTCACTCGGTTCCATGTGTCCTCGTAGCCGAACTGGAGCTTTGGTCCGTCGCCCAGACGGCAGAGATAAAGCAGCGTCGCCCCGCAGTTAAGATGTTTGGCGAACTCGAGGCCTTGCTTCAATCCTTCAAGACTCTTCGCGCGCACGGTGGGATCCGGGCTGTTGATTGGGTTCGATCGAAACGCGCCGCCCATCCACATGCTGGCAATCTGCAATCCAGTCTGGTGCGCGGCATCGCCAATGCGTTTCACTTCATCGGTGCTGAGCGACGGCGAGATTTCCTCGCCAAACCGCAGCTCGATCGCGTCGAACCCGGCATTTTTCGCCTGCCGGAATTTCTCGGTAACCGGCATCTGCGATGGAAAAATAATGGAGGTGATGCTTTTGATGAAACGGGGCGACTGCGTTTGCGCGGGAAGCGCCGCGGCCGTACCCAGTGCAAGAAAGTTTCTGCGATTCACCGAACCAGTGTAACGCCGGCCCGGTATTGGCGATACAGGATCCAAGCGCAGGCCGCAAACCCGGCCACGCACAGAAAATCCATCATGCGTCGCTGCACACCGCCGTCATAGATGAGTTCGACCGCACAGCTTCCGCGGCAGTCAGGCTCCAGGACAAGGAAGCCGAGCGCGTCTTTCCGGGTAGGCAGGTCAGCTCCGTTTGCGTTGGCGCGCCAGCCCGGGTCGTAACTGATCTGGAGCGAGAGGACCTGCGGCTTCGCCAGACTGGCTTCGATGGTTGCGCGATTCGGTCCGTGCCAGATCAATCGAGTCTTTGGGTCCGCATCCACAGCGGCTGCATAGCGATTGATAGCGGGAAAATCCATCGGGAAGGTGCTGACGAGAGCGTCCTTGCCGACCACGTGGGCCAACGAGCCTGAGCCTGGGATTTCATAGATCACGTCGTCGCCGTCGCGCCAGACCTCGGGAACGACGCCCGCGAATTTGCCCGGATCGTGAAAATCGTGAAAGAAGTTGCGGGTGTGTTCACCTCCCACCGCAATCGCTCGCACGCCGCAAGCTTTGAGAAGGGCTACGGTGTCAGGCCCGTTGCCGGCGCGAAACGGGATGGCATAGGTGATGTGTGCGATGGCCGGATTCGAGCGACCCTGGTCAACGCCTCCTCCGAGTTCTGGGTTGTCGGCGAAAGCGCTGAACCAGTACCGAGTGGAACCTTCAACATAGACACGCTGGCCAGGATAGTGCGCGTTGAGGAACTCGGCCTGTTCGTACTCAACCGTCTTTGTGATGTCGAACCGCGGAAGCCAGGCGTGGACATCGCGCCGTGCGCGCGGCACCAGGACAATGGCCAGACACGCGAGCGCCGCTCCCGTCAGCACGCGCGACCACTTTCGCCGCGAGCCTAGCCGCCGAGAACCCAGAGCGATGCCCACCACCATGGCGAAAGCAGCATCCATTTCAAGGAAGTACCGAAACGCTTGTGGCAGCGCATAGATTTTGACGTATTCAAACCCGAGCGGCGGAACTGCCATCAGATAGAGAAAGACAAGAGCAAAGCGGCCGCCTTCCGGA
>Ga0335078_10009299_pt1 | contig 14567 bp, 13 predicted proteins | sample Lox_Sample_32_FD_206711 | JGI IMG/M metagenome (GOLD analysis project Ga0335078, IMG submission 206711) | Soil microbial communities from Loxahatchee National Wildlife Refuge, Florida, United States - Lox_Sample_3.2 | ecosystem: Environmental > Terrestrial > Soil > Wetlands | place: USA...
TTAATATCGCTTTTGGCGCTGCCACTACCGCCAACTCCCATTGCCATAGAAATATCTCCTTAAATCCAGTTGCTTACTGACCGGCGCCCGCGCCCGCGATGGGGTGGCGGTTGTCGTGAATTTGCTCGGTGATCAGCCCCAGCTCGTCGACGCCGGCGGCCCGCAGGTTATCCACGACATCTTCGACCTTGGAATACTGCGCCCGCGCATCGGCCTTAATGTAGACGGTCTTGTCGAGTTTGTTGGTCAGCAGGTCCTTCACCTTGGGCGCAAGCTGATCGGCGGTGATCTGGTTATTACCGGGGCTCAGGAACACCCGCCCATCGCGAGTAACGGCCACGAGAATCGCGTCTTCCTTGTCGGCGGCCTGCATTGCAATCGGGTTGTGGGTCTTCACCAGTTCCACGCTCTGGCCTTTGGAAAGCATGGGCGTGATGACCATGAAAATGATCAGCAGCACCAGCATCACGTCCACCATGGGCGTGACGTTGATGTCGGAGACCGGAGGTGCGGCTTTCTTCTTTTGCATTGTCTCTCTCCAGACTGACCCGCGCCGGGAACCACCGGCGGAATCGTGTCCGCCGTTTTTTCCCGAATCAGGCGCGGGCGGGAAGCCAGCCTTCCCGCCACGCCTGCAACTCGCGGAGACTCAACTGCTGATGCTTACTTCGTCGCTCCAGTCCGCTGCGACCGTTTCAGGAAGTAGTCGATCAACTCCGAGCTGGAATTGCCCATCTCGACATCGAAGGACTCGATGCGGCCGGTGAAGTAGTTGTAAACCCAGACGGCCGGGATAGCGACGAACAGACCGACGGCGGTGGTGACCAGGGCTTCGGAAATACCGCCCGCCACAGCGCCCAGACCGGTGGACTTCTCGCTGGAAATTCCGCGGAACGCGTTGATGATGCCGACGACCGTTCCGAACAGTCCAACGAACGGCGCGGTGGAGCCGATGGTGGCCAGAGTGCTGACGCCGCGCTTCAGCTCGGCATGCACAATGGCTTCGGCGCGCTCCAGTGCGCGGCGTGAGGCCTCAATGTCGGTGCCCGGAATTTCGGAGCTGAGCTGGTGCGCCCGGAACTCCTGCAGACCGGCGACCACCACCTTGGCCAGATGGCTCTTGTTATAGCGGTCGGCAATCTTGATGGCTTCATCGAGTTTGCCTTCGCGCAATGCGCCGGCAACCGCGGGCGCGAACAGACGGGATTGCTTGCGAGCGCCGCTGTAGGCGATCGCGCGGTCGATCATGACCCCTATGGACCATGCCGACATCAAAAACAGCAGGATGACGACTCCCTTGGCCAGCCAGCTCATCTGGCTCCACATGGCACGGGGGTCGAACGAAATGGTCTGACCTTCCTGAAGGAGCATCATCCCCCAGACTTGCAATTGCAAAAGCATCTTTCTATCTCCTGGCGAGTTGAATTAAACCTGCTCACTACCGTTCCCACAGCCGCCGCCCGAGCAGGAGGGAGCCAGCTCGAAGCCGCGGTTGTTGCGCGCCAGGCCGCCGTATCCGCGGCCAGCGCGCCTCTCCTACTGGCTCAAAGTAAAGTTCACGTCGATCGTTGTTACCACTTCCACCGGCTCTCCGTTCAGGAGGGTCGGCCTGTAAATCCACTGAGAGACGGCCTGCTGAGCGGCGGCCACAAGCAGCGGGTGGCCGCTGACGAGCTGCAGATTCTGGATGGTGCCGTCCTTGCCGATGATGGCCTGGAACCGGACGGTGCCCTGAATGCGCGCCTGCTTGGCGAGCGGCGGATACACCGGAACAACCTTGCGGATCAGATTAGCCGCCTGTACGTTGCCGCCGACGCGAATTCTCTGGGGCGTCTTGGGCTTTTCGACCGGAGGAGGCGGCGGCGCGGCCGTCGGCACGGCGCCGACGATACCGCCCAGAACGCCACCCATGGAGCCGCCGGCAACGCCGCCGGGTACGCCACCCACCACGCCACTGGCGCTGGGAGGAGGCAGATCCTCTTCCTTGATCATCGCGATGTTCTTCGGAATCGTCTTGGGCGCCATCAACCGGCCGGCGTCAAACTGCCGCGGCGCAACCTTCACCACCTTGATGGGCTGAGCAGCCGGTGGAGGGGGCGGCGGCGGAGGCGGTGGAGGCGCGGTTAACATGCTGGCCAGAGTTGCTCTGGGCAGCGTGTCCGTGTAGATCAACGGAATGAGAACGAGAATCGTGATTCCAACAATCTGTACGCTGAACGACAGGAAGATCGACCAACCGCTCTTGGTTCGTCCCCGATTCTCGACAAATGTTTGCTCAAACATAGCCGGATCACCTTTCCCCAATAATCGGGATGGCGCGGACGGTTCGGTCCGGTCCTTCCGGCGCCATCGTTACTTCACTTTGGCCGTCCCTCTCCCGACGCTTTCCCGTTGCAGCCGCGCGGGCGCAGGCTGCGGCGTCTTCCGTTTCCGGCTTTCCATGAAGCTTTGCCAGAATATCAGAATCGGGCTGGCGACGAAGATCGAGGAGTACGTGCCCACAATAATACCTACAACCAGTCCAAATGCAAACCCATTCAGCACCTCGCCGCCGAACACAAACAGCGAGAGCGCGGTCAGCAGCGTCAGCCCGGAAGTCAGGACTGTTCTGCTCAGCGTCTGATTGACGCTGCGATTGATCAGCGACTCCAGCGGCTCGCGGCGCATCAGCTTGAGATTCTCGCGAATCCGGTCGAACACCACAATGGTGTCGTTCATCGAATAGCCAACGAGAGTCAGCAACGCGGCCACTACCGTCAGGGAGATTTCCTTGTTGAACAGCGAGAACAAGCCGATGGTGATGATGGTGTCGTGGAACACCGCCACCACGGCGGCGACGCCGTAAATCCACTCGAACCGGAAAGCGATGTAGACCAGCATCCCGGCCAGCGCATACATGACCGCCATCACCGCCTGATGCTGCAGGTCCGCGCCGATCTTCGGCCCGACGATCTCAGTGCTGCGGATGTTAAACGGAGCGAGGAAAGTCTGCTGCTGAAGAACCGCCAGCACCTTCGGCGTCACTCCCGCCACCCCGCTCAGAGCGTTGTAGCCAGGAATCAGTCCCGACTGCGGCGGCGTGTCGCGGAAGGAAGTAATCGCATGGGCCAGACTTTGCAGATCGGGTTCGGACAGGCCCACTCCGGCAGTCTGCAGGCCGTCGCGAAGGCGATCCGCCAGCGCTTCGGCGCTTGCATTGTTCAGATCGAGACGCCCGCCGGCATCGGCCCCGAAAGTCGACTCCAGGGTCTGCTGCATGATCTGCCGCGCCTGGTTCAGTTGCTGGTCGCTGCTCAGATTCGTGCCAATGATCACCTGATTCGCGTCGGCCCCGACGGTGCCGCCGGTGACCTCGGTGACGTCCACCTGGAGATGCTGCCTGTCGAGAGCCGAGCGGATCTTGTCCACGGGAGGTTTCCCGGCGAAGCGCACATACATCAACGCGCCACCCCGGAAATCGATGCCGTAACGAGGGCCGCCCTTTACCCAAAGGCTTATTAGCCCGGCAGCCGACAGGAGCAGCGAGAGTCCGATGAAGGGCCACTTCCAGCCCAGAAAGTCGAAGTTGGTGTTCTTAAAAAATTGCATGCAGCCCGAACTGCCGGAACCCGCCTAAACAAGTTAGACACCGGCCTGTCACAAAAGTTCCCAATCTCGCACAAACACAGGCGTTGATCATCCGATGCTGATGGTGGCCACGCGCCTGCGCGAAAATTCCCAATCGAAGATGGTCTTCGACACAAAAACCGCCGTAAAAACGTTGGCGATCAGACCGATCACCAGCGTCACTGCAAACCCCTTGACCGGCCCCGTCCCGAACAGGAACAGAAAGGCGCATGATACCACCGTTGTGACGTGGGTATCGATGATGGTCAGAAAGGCCCGATTGAAACCCGTATCCACCGCCGCGATCACACCCTTGCCCGAGCGGAGCTCTTCGCGGATTCGCTCGAAAATAAGCACGTTGCTGTCCACCGCCATGCCAATAGTCAGGATGACACCGGCGATGCCCGGCAGAGTCAGCGTGGCGTCAAAATAAGACAGCGCGGCGATCAGAATCACGGCGTTCAGGATCAATGCCAATGTAGCGTTGATCCCGGCGCCCCGGTAGTACACAAGCATGAAAATCACGACGGCACAAAGGCCGGAGACACCGGCGATCAGGCCGGAGCGGATGGAGTCGGCGCCCAGCGACGGACCCACCGTCCTCTCTTCCTCAAAGACGACCGGAGCGGGCAGCGAGCCGGCGCGCAGGTTCAGCGCAAGGTCGCCCGCTTCCTGCTGATTCGCGGCGCCCGTAATCCGTCCGGTATCGCTGATCCGGTTCTGAATGGTCGGAGCTTCCAGGACAACGCCGTCCAGCACGATAGCCAGACGATTGTTGATATTCGCCTCGGTGAACCGCTCGAAGCGGCGGGCCGCGTCCTGAGTGAGCACGAAGTTCGTCTCCCACGACCCGGTTTGAGAATCCTGGCTGGCTCGCGCATCGCGGAGATCGACGCCGCGGATCACCGGGATCCGATCCAGCAGGTAGTAACCCTGATCCTGCCCGCGGCGCGGCAACCCGCGAACCAGCTTGGTGTTCGGAGGCATGACCCCGCCATGCTGGGCCAGAGCGTCTTCGCGGCTGGAATAAGGACCGTCTTTTACCAGATACAGTTCGAGGGTCGCCTGTTCCTGCAGCAGGGCCTTGATGCGGCCCGGGTCATCCACGTTGGGCAACTCCACCAGAAGCTCCGCCTCGGCTTCGGCGCGCCCACGCTGCTGCACCGACGATTCGGCCAGACCGAGCTCATTGATCTTGCGCTCGATGGTGTGCATGCACTGGCTGAGCGTGTCGTCCTTCAGCTTCAGAGCCGAAGACGGCTTCATGTTCATCCGGTAATCGGTGGCGTTGATGGCGGTGAGAATCCAGTCCGGATAATCGTCGCCGACGATGGCGCGGACATCGCGGCCCCGATCGGCGGGCACGCCCTTGACGGTGATCTGAATCTTATCGGCATCGGCGAGGCTGGCAAGATCGTTCCGGGTCATTTCCGTATACGTAATGCCCTGCTTGGCGAACGTTTCCTTCATTCGGTCGATGACGTTCTCCGCCTCGGCCATGAAGGCGTCCTGCAACTGCACCTGCAGCACCAGGTGGGTGCCACCCCGCAGATCGAGACCAAGATGAATGTTCTTCCTGAAATTGCTCCTGATATCATCCAGCGATTTGGGAATGCCGATGATGCCGTAGGCGCACGCCAGCACCAGCGCGACGATGATGCCTGCCCTGATGTTCAGATTCCGATTCATGCTGTGTTACCGCCGGTCCGTTCAGGCGCAACTGCGCTGAACCGCGATCCTCTACCCCTTCTTTTCCTCTGCAGCCAGACCGGACACCGCGCTCCGGTTCACCTGGAGTTTGATGTTGTCGGGTTTGACGCGAATAATCAATGTATCATCCCCGATCGACACGATGGTGCCGACGATTCCCCCGGAGGTCACCACGGTCTGACCGTTCTGCAGGTTCTTCAACATCGCCGCCTGCTGCTTGCGCTGGCGCTGCATCGGCATGAACACCAGCAAATAGAAGATCCCGATGATCAGGATGAGTGGGAGGAATCCGATGATCGGATTCGAGGCAGCGGACGTCTGAACCAGAAGCAGCGTGAAGATGGTCATTTTCGCAGTGAAGATCGGCCCGCGAATCGTTCGTCCACACGGCAAGTGCGGTCGGGAGGCGCGGTACAACCCGGGATGTTACGGTTTCGCCTTATTCTAGCCTGCCGGAACGCACCGCGTCCACAAAAACAGGGAATGTCCCAAGGAGAATAGCCTGCCTTATACGACGCATGGTGTCAAGGTAGTGTTTCAGGTTGTGGAGGGTGGCCAGGGTGGAGAAAAGCATCTCCCCGGCCTGAAACAGGTGACGCAGGTACGCCCGGGAGTGGGTACGGCAGGTGTAGCAGGAGCAGGCCGGGTCCAGCGGCGCCTGGTCATCGCGATAGCGCGCCTGCTTAATGACAACGCGGCCCTCGGCAGTGAAAAGGCAGCCGTTACGGGCATTCCGGGACGGAAGGACACAGTCCATCAGATCCACCCCGCGAGCCACGTACTGAGGGAGCTCCTCGGGCATGCCCACCCCCATCACGTACCGGGGACGATTCCGAGGCAGTAACGGTACCGTATACTCAGCCACTTCCATGCTGACTTCACGCGGCTCGCCGACGGAGAGGCCGCCAATGGCGTATCCGGGGGCCTCGAGCTCGGCCAGCTCGCCGGCGCATTCGGTCCGAAGATCGCGGAACATGGAGCCCTGAACGATGGGAAACAGCGCCTGGGCAGTGCCGGACTCGGTTTTCCGGCGGAGGTAGTGGGCGTAGCCCGAGCGCGCCCAGCGGACGGTTCGGCGCATGGCATCGGCCGCCTTTGCGTACTCGACGGGGTATGGCGGACACTCGTCGAGCATCATCATTATGTCGCTGCCAAGGGCGAGCTGGACATCGACGGTGGATTCGGGAGTGAACAGATGGGGATCGCCATTCAGGTGGGACCGGAACAGCACGCCTTCTTCGCTGATGCGGCGGAGACCGGAGAGGCTGAAGACCTGGAAACCGCCGGAATCGGTGAGGATGGCGCGGTCCCAGGACATGAAGCCGTGCAGCCCGCCGAGCGAGCGGATGAGTTCGTGGCCGGGCCGCAGATACAGGTGATAGGTGTTGGCAAGGATGATCTTGGCATCCAGCTCGCCGGCCAGATCACGCTGCAGGACGCCCTTTACGGTGGCCTGAGTTCCCACCGGCATGAATGCCGGCGTTTCGACGACGCCATGGGGCGTGTGCAGCAGCCCCGCACGCGCGCCAGTTACCGGGCACTCGGCCTGAATCTCGAATCGCACATTAACAGCGTGGCACAGAGTGACGGACGGCGAGCCCTGTCAGGGCCCTCGCGGTGCGGAGCAAACCAGACCAAAGCTGAATCGGGAACGCCGCGTCAGTCGTGAACGCTGGTATCGAGGAATGCGCGCAGCCGGTGGCTGCGGCTGGGGTGGCGCAGTTTGCGCAGGGCTTTGGCTTCAATCTGACGGATGCGTTCGCGAGTCACGGCGAAGTGCTGGCCCACTTCCTCGAGCGTGTGCTCGCTGCCATCCTGCAGGCCAAAGCGCATCTTGATGATCTTCTCTTCTCGCGGGCTGAGCGTCTTCAGCACTTCGGCCGTCTGCTCGCGCAGGTTGAGGTTGATCACCGCCTCCGAAGGCGACACCACGCGCCGATCCACGATGAAATCGCCAAGGTGCGATTCTTCTTCCTCGCCCACCGGCGTCTCGAGTGAGATCGGCTCCTGAGCGATGCGCAGCACTTTGCGGACGCGGCCGACGGGCAGCTCCATGCGCAGGGCTAGTTCCTCGGTGGTCGGCTCGCGGCCCAGTTCCTGCTGCAGGTGCCGCTGCGTGCGCACCAGCTTGTTGATCGTCTCGATCATGTGCACGGGGATGCGGATGGTGCGGGCCTGATCGGCGATGGCCCGCGTGATCGCCTGGCGCACCCACCACGTGGCGTAGGTGGAGAACTTGTAGCCGCGGCGGTAATCGAATTTCTCCACCGCCTTCATCAGGCCGATATTGCCTTCCTGAATGAGATCCAGGAACTGCAGGCCGCGGTTTGTGTAGCGCTTGGCGATGGAAACCACCAGGCGCAGGTTGGCCTCGATCAGTTGCTTCTTGGCGACTTCGGCTTCCAACTCGCCCCGCTCGACGATCTGCAGCGTGCGTCGCAGCTCGGTGGAGGTGGCGCCGCTTTCGTCTTCCAGCTGCTGGATGTGCTGGCTGCAGGAGCGCAGCTCCTTGCGCAACTCGCGCGAGGCGTGATTCTCCTGCCCGATCTCCTCGAGCTTGCGCTGAATGCGGGCAATTTCCCGCTCGGATGGTTTCAGCTCATCCACCGCGGCGCGCAACTTGTCCGCGAGATTGCGGCGGACCCAGCCGCTGAACCCGATGCCGCGGATAATCCGCGAAATCTGCACCATGGTGCGAGCCAGCGACCAGCGCAGCCCGCGGTGCTGTTTCGGCTTCATGCTGCGTGAAACAGCCTGCATTTTCTGCCGCACCTGCTGCGCTTTCCGATAGAGTTTCTCGATTTCCTCGATCTGCGCCAGCAGTTCGGCGGATTGTTCGCCGAAGTCCTCTTCCGCGCTGCCAAGGTCCGGCAGGATCAGAACGTCACGAATGGATACGACATTTCGCTGGAGGTCGTCGCCGAGCTGAATGATGTCCCGGATCACCAGCGGTGAACGCGACAGCGCCTTGCGAACGCCTCCCTGCCCGCGCTCCACGCGCTTGGCCAGCTCGATTTCACCTTCGCGCGTGAGCAGCGGGACCGTGCCCATTTCGCGCAGGTACATGCGCACCGGGTCGTTGGTTTTGTCGCCGTAGTCCTGGGCTAATTCGAGTTCGGCGAACTCCTCGGTTTCTTCGGTCTTCTTGTCAAACTCGGCGCGCGGCTCTTCGAGGATTTCGACGCCGGCGCTGTCCAGATCGGAAAGCAGATCCTCGAACTCGCGGCCCGAAGGAAAGTCGTCAGCCAGCAGCTCACTGACTTCGTCGTACAACACGAAGCCCTTCTCCTTTCCGGATTCCATGAGCTGCTTTACTCGACTGAATTTTTCTTCAGTGGCCACTGGTACCCCTTGAACCAGCGAACGTCCTGCGATCCCAATCAGTGTACAACACGGTATCGCGCATTCTCTCACTCGCGCTCGATGCCGCGGAGCTCCTCGTTCTTTCGCAAGGCCGTCTCAAAATCTCCCGCGCGCTCGGCGGCGCGTATCTCGGCTTTGATCTCCGCGATTGTACGGCGGCCAGCCTCCGCCTCCAGCCTGTCAACACACGCCAGCGCCTGTTTCAGGCTGTCTTCGGCCCCGCTGGTGTTATCGGCCAAAAGCAGCCGAGGCAATAGGTGACGATCCGATTCGCCAAGCCGCGCTTCGAGATCGCTGTAACGCACCGGCTCCTGGGCCGAGGCTGCGATCAGCGCTTCGAAAATCGTCCAGGTTGCAAAGGCGCGCACCGCCGGCAAATGCGCCAGACGCGGCAGAACTTCCGCGCGAGCTTCGGCGCTGTCCACCAGCGACCGCAGCAGTAGTTTCTCGACAGGACTCACCCGCGCCGCCGGGTCGGCCGCGAGTCCGCCGTTTCGTCCTGCGTTCCTTCCCGCCGATTCCCCGGAGCTTTTCCGGAACTGTTCCAGGATGGCCGAGGCGTCCACGCCCAGGTACTCCGCCAGGTCATTGACCACGGCAATTCGCTCCAGCTTCTCAGGGATTCGCTGGATGGCTGGCTGAAGCGATTTCCACGCTTGCATTCGGCCGTCCACATCGCGCATGTCATACCGGCGGCGGGCGCGGTCGGCGAGCCAGTGAAAGTAAGACGTCGCCTTGGCCAGCTTTGCCTCGTAGCGCTGGGGACCGTGCTTGCGAATATACTCGTCGGGATCGAGGTCTTCATCCAGTTCGAGAACCCGCACATGCATGCCCTCGTCTAGCAGTGTGGTAATGGAACGTTCGGCCGCATTGACGCCGGCGGCGTCGGGATCGAAGTTCACCACGATGCGCTCGGAATGCCGTTTCATGCTGCGCACCTGACCGCTGGTGAGGGCGGTCCCACAACTGGCCACCACCTCATGCACGCCCGCCGACCATACGCCGATGACGTCCATGTAGCCTTCCACAAGCACCGAGCGATCCTTTTTTCGAATCGCCTCTTTCGCGCGGTGGAGGTTATAGAGCACAGCGTTCTTCTTGTAAAGAGCGGTCTCCGGTGAATTGAGATACTTCGGCTCATCGCCGGCCCGCAACGCCCGGCCGCCGAAACCGATGATCTTCCCCGATTCGTTGTGGATGGGGAACATCAGGCGGCCGCGAAAACGATCGTAGAAGCCGCTGCCGTCCTGGCGCTTCATGGCCAGACCGGATTGCTCCAGAACATCGGGGCCGAAGCCGCGATCCTGCAGGCGCCGCGTCAGTTGCTGCCCCGCGGGATCGGAAAGTCCGAGTGCGAACTGGTTCCACTCGGTCTCGCCAAGCCCGCGTTTGGCGAGATAAGCGCGCGCTTCGCCGCCGCCAGGTCCCTGCAAATTGCTCTGAAACAAACTCGTGGCAAGTTCGTGCATTTCCAGCAGCGCGGCGCGCAGCCTCGCTTCGGGATCGGAATAATCCGAGCGGCGTGGAACCGGAATGCCGTTGCGCTCGGCCACCGCCCGGAGCGCCTCGAAGAAGGACAGGCCTTCCATCTGCATTACGAAGCGGAACATGTCTCCGCCCGCCTGGCAGCCGAAGCAGTAGTACAGGCCTTTATCGCTGTTGACGGTGAACGAGGGCGTCTTCTCGTTGTGAAAAGGGCAAAGCCCCTTGTGGTTGGCGGTGGCTCCGGCGCGCTTCAGTCGAACATATTGACCGACCACGGTGACGATATCAACCGAGCTTCTCACCTGATCGACAAAGTCCATGAAGCGCCAACCTCACTCCATCCTAGCGCCGGCCGGCGCGAGGATTCTTCACGCGCTCGAAACAAAACGATGCTAATATGTTTTCGTGGGTGTTCCACTGGCCGTTCGCCCGGCGGTTTGTTTGTCCGCATCGTCAGATGAGCTGGAACAATTCAAGCGGTCGACCCGGAAGAAACTCGACGGTATCCGCTGCCCCGATCATCGCCAGCCTCCCAGGCTCCGCTTCGACGGCTCCACGCTCCACGACATCACCATCAATTTGAGCGGATGCTGCCCCAGGCTCATGGCCCTGGCGAACACCGCCATCATTCAGCCTTGCTGACCGTTCACACTCGCTGACGCCTGTATACTCGGAGCAGATTGGAATTCAACCTGAATGCGGTGGAGGTGCGCGTACTGGGCGCGCTGATCGAAAAAGAGATCACCACACCGGAGTACTATCCGCTCTCGCTGAATGCGTTGGTAAACGCGTGTAACCAGAAATCGAATCGCGATCCTGTCGTGGCCTACGGCGCCGAGGATGTAGAGCAGTCGCTGGAATCGTTACGCGCCCGCGGCCTCGCGCTGCGCAGCACGGGGGCCGGCAGCCGGGTACCCAAACACGCCCACCGGTTCACCGAACAACTCAATCCGGACCGGCGTGAGATTGCCATTCTGTGCGAGCTGATGATACGCGGACCGCAGACCCCGGGCGAGCTGCGCACGCACACCGAGAGAATGCACCGCTTCGACGACACCGGCGAGGTTGAATCGGTCCTTCAGCGTCTCATGGAACGCGAGCCGGAGGCGCTGGTAACGCGTCTCTCGCGCCGGCAGGGGGAGAAGGAAACGCGCTTCGCGCATCTTCTGTCGGGCGCCCCCGCGCAGTCCGAGGGGGAAGAGCCGGAGACGCCCGCGACGGGAACTTGTCGTGGAACCGCGCTGGAAAGCAGAATCGAGCGGCTCGAACAGGATCTGGAGTCCCTTAAGACTCAGTTTGCGCAATTCCGGCGGCAGTTCGAGTAGACACTGTGATGCGGTTGGCGTCTACGATAGGAGGTAATAACCGATGAGAGAAGTTCTGATTCTGTCGTCGATGATGGCGACGGCTGCCCTGGCGGGTGACTTCGCCGCGGGCTATGCCGCATGGCAGAAAGGCGATTACGCCGCCGCGCTGAAGGAATGGCGACCTCTTGCCGAGAAGGGCAGCCCCGACGCCCAGTACAACGTCGGACTGGCATACGAGGAAGGCAAGGGCGTGCCGCAAAACTACGCCGAAGCCGCGCGGTGGATTGAGCGGGCCGCGAATCAGGGCGAGGTTGAAGCGCAGCACGATATCGGCGCGATGTACGGAATTGGCAAAGGCGTCAAGCGCGATTATGTGCAGGCGTACAAGTGGATGAGCATCTGCGCGGCAAAGGGGAATGGAGGATGCACCGCGCAGCGGGACTTGCTGGCGCAGAAGTTGAAGGGATCGAAGCTGGCTGAGGCACAGCGTCAGGCCAGCGAGTGGCGTCCCCGCGAAGAGCCGAGTCATTAGTGGCTGCGCGGGACGGTTCGTCCGGCAAGCCGGTCTGGACCGTGGTTCTCGCCGGATTCTGCGCGTTCGTCAATCTGTACGTGACGCAGCCCATCCTGCCGCTGCTGTCCCATGTTTTTCACGCCACGAAGGGCGTGGTTAGTTTCACGGTCACCGCCTCGACGCTGGGAGTCGCGCTCGCCGCGCCGTTCATGGGCCGGCTGGCAGACCGCTATGGCCGCCGCCGCATTATTGTCATCTCCTCTTTGCTGGTCGGGGTCGCCTCACTCATGGCCGCGGCGTCCGCAGGGCTGGCGCAACTCACCTTTTGGCGATTCCTGCAGGGCGTCTTCACCCCGGGCATCTTCTCTGTGACGGTCGCCTATATCAACGAAGAATGGCCGTGGGACCGCGTCGGGTCGGCCACGGCCGCGTATGTCAGTGGAACGGTGGTGGGAGGGTTCAGCGGGCGGGTGATCTCCGGCTTCGTGGCCGATCATATCGACTGGCACTGGTCTTTCGCGGTGCTCGGGCTGATCGGACTGGCCGCTTCCGCGGCGATTTGGCGATGGTTGCCGCGGGAGACCGGCGGGCATTCCGATTCGGGAGCGTTTATCGGACCGGCGATCGATCATCTTCGAAACCCCGATCTGCTGGCCCGCTACGCAGTCGGATTCTGCGTGCTGTTCTCATTGGTAGGGGCGTTCACGTACGTCACCTTCTATCTCGCCGCCCCGCCGTTTCTGCTGAGCCCGGCGCTGCTCGGCTCGGTCTTCGTGGTTTATCTGGTCGGCGCGGTGCTGACACCGCTGGGTGGACGCTGGGTAGACCGGCTGGGCGCGCGCCGTATGTTGATTGTGGCGGCGCTCATCGGCGTGGCCGGCATTTCGCTGACGCTGGTGCGGCACCTGCTCGTTGTCGCCGTGGGACTCGCCATCTGCTGCACCGGCGTGTTCATCGCCCAAACGGCGATTAACAGCTCACTAGGCCGCTGCGCGCAACATGACCGCGCCTTGGCCGTTGGCCTCTATGCCAGCTTTTATTACTTCGGCGGCAGCGCCGGCGCAAGCGTGCCCGCCTGGGCCTGGCGAATCGGTGGTTGGCCCGCCTGCGTGGCCCTGATCGGGGCGGTGCAACTGGCCACGCTCGCGATTGCGTGGCGCACTTTCCGCCAGACGTGATCATGACCAGCTTCGGATCACTTTTTACCGGGCGCAACAAGAACGAAGCTACCCTGACGTTCGGACGGGCGAATCGTCCAGCCGGGCGCGAGATCCAGAGCCCAGCCGTCTCCGCGAACCGGGCGCGCTTCCGGATCGATTGGCGCGGTAACACGGACCGATAGATTATCGGGCGCGACCAGCGCACCGCCACGCTCGACAATCAGCTTTCCCCAATTCGCGGTAAACGTGCCTGCCGGATAGAACGTCCCGTGCGGAGGAAAGGGCGCCAGAGCCATGGGGTTGAAGTTTCTATACATCTCCGGCTCGGCCGGAAAGTCCAGCGTCGGTCCGTCGATGAACGTCGCGGTCAGTTGGGACAGCAACGCCCGATGGCGCTCCTCCCGTTCACGCTCGGCGGCGGCAACCGCCGCGTAGCCATAGCGGGCGGCTCGTTTTCGCGCTTCCCCGGCGAGGTCCGTCTGGAGGGCCGTCTGGTGCAGCGCGGCAATCAGAAGCGAATCGAGCGGCGCGGTGGCTGCATGGGTCCGCCAACCGGGCGCGTACCGATCCAGCAGGAGGCCGAGCGCGGGACCGGTGGCATATCCGAACGACCGAGCGAAGGCGTCGCTGTCCTCAGCGGCTTCAACGATGCGCGCCTCATGGCTTACGTTTTCGCCGGTGGCGCGCAGCCCAACAAAAACCCCGGTGTATTCGGCCAGACCTTCCTGTTTCTCCATGGCCGCTTCGATTGCGGCAGAACCTGTAAACAGGCTGTGACGGTACAAGCGAAACAGCATCGCGTCGCGAGCGCTTTGCCGGCCAGCGGGCTCCTCGGAGCGCAATGCGCGAGCCAGAGCCCGCAACTCCAGGCGCAGCCAGAGCCGTCCGGCTTCGGTATCCAGATGCGCGTTCGGCGCATCCGAGCCGCTCAGCCCCAGATCGGGCTGGATGCGGTGGAAGGATTCATGTGCAAGCAGCGTCAGCCGCCGGAACGGATCGAGCGGCAGCGGCAAAACCACCGTGGACCACGATTGCCCTCTCCATTGGATGGCCGTGTTGGACGGTGTGAATTCCGCCGGGAAAGTGCCCAGGAATACGCCGTTTTCCTGGCGAAAGGCATTGTCCGGGTCCGGGCCATTGGCGACGGCGGCGTGGGTGGATGAATCCACCAGAATCATCGGGCCGCACAGGGACTTGCCCCAGAGCAGAGTTCCATCCTCCTGGCAGACCCGGGAAAACTCGATAAGGGCTTCCCGGGCGGCGCGGGTTGGGAGAGCCGCATCGCCTGCAATGGCCTGCAGGGCGGTGAGAGAGATAGCCAGCCATGCGTTGCGCATATGTACGATGGCCATCGTATACGATACGAATCGTACTTGTCAAGACGCCGCGCCGGGATGGCGGGGCGTCCAGCGAAAGCCGCCC
>Ga0335078_10009300_pt1 | contig 14567 bp, 9 predicted proteins | sample Lox_Sample_32_FD_206711 | JGI IMG/M metagenome (GOLD analysis project Ga0335078, IMG submission 206711) | Soil microbial communities from Loxahatchee National Wildlife Refuge, Florida, United States - Lox_Sample_3.2 | ecosystem: Environmental > Terrestrial > Soil > Wetlands | place: USA: Florida...
TGCGCCGAAGGTGCACAGCGGGTTGGCCGCCTGGAAGCCGAACGTGCCCCTTCGGGGCAACGCAGACCCCACACGTCAGGGGTCTGCGCCAGCCCGAAAAGACGACGAACGAACCGGGAATGTCTATGAAAACAAAGGACACGGTAAAAATGTCGTCGGCTGGCGCAGACGTTGCTTTTGAACGTCTGCGATGCGCCGAAGGTGCACAGCGGGTTGGCCGCGAGGCCGCCGAACGTGCCCCTTCGGGGCATCGCAGACCCCACACATCAGGGGTCTGCGCCAGCCTGAAAAGACGACGAGCGAACCGGGAATGTCTATGAAAACAAAGGACACGGTAAAAATGTCGTCGGCTGGCGCAGACGTTGCCTTTGAACGTCTGCGATCCGCCGAAGGCGCACAGCGGATGGGCCGCGAGGAAGCCGAACGTGCCCCTTCGGGGCATCGCAGACCCCACACGTCAGGGGTCTGCGCCAGCCCGGCCGCGGGGACTCCGAACGTGCCCCTTCGGGGCATCGCAGACCCCACACGTCGGGGGTCTGCGCCAGCCCGAAGAAACGACGAACGAACCGGGAATGGGACATCCCCACACGTCAGGGGTCTGCGCCAGCCCGAGCGCTACGATAATCGGCGGAACAAAGCGAGAATGTCTATGAAAACAAAGGATCGGCTCTTTCGGCGCGAGCATTTTCAGAACGGTGGGGAAAGATGATGGAACCGATATCACTTGAAGACGTCGCGATTGTCATAAAGCCCGAAAAAGACAACGTCGCCGTGGTGACGGCGGAGTTCATCGAGGCCGGGACCGAACTGAAGTACGGCGAGCAACTGCTCACCGTTTCGGGGCGGGCCGTGCGCGGTCAGAGCTTCGCCATCAAGGATATCCCGGAAGGATCTGCCTTCATTTCGCTGGGCGATCCCATTGGCTTGGCGGCCCTCTCGCTCAAACCCGGCGACCCGGTGAGCGAGGCGAATATCCAGCGGCGGCTGCCCCGCCTGCGAGTGCAGTATCGCGATAACCCCGGCCCCGCGGCGCTCGACTCTGATCTGTCGCGCCTGACGTTTGATGGTTACCGGCGTCCCGACGGAAGCGTGGGCATCCGTAACCTGATCGGCGTGGTGACTTCCGGGATGTGCTCATCGACGGAGGTGAAGGAAATCGCCCGGCGCGCCATGAGCGAAATCTACACGCGTGAGAAGTTTCCCAACGTGGATGGCGTGGTTCCCATTGTGCACGAGTCGGGTTGCGGCATGCCGGATGGGCACGCGGTTACGATGCTGAACCAGTGGCTTGTGAACACGCTGCGACATCCCAACCTGGGCGCGGCGGTTTATGTTGACCTCGGCTGCGGGAAGACCTGCGTGGAATGCTCGGCCCCGGTGTTTCAAACTGCCGTGCCGGATTACAACCAGCGCGTGGTGAACATGACCATCCAGCACCTGGGAGGCAGCCGCAAGACGGTCGAGCGCGGGCTTGAAGTCGTCGAGAGACTTCTTCACTATGCTAATGGGTTTAAGCGCGAACCGGCGCCTATCTCAAAACTGATCGTGGGAACCGAATGTGGCGGCTCGGACCGCTGGTCCGGCGTCACCGCCAATCCCGCCGTGGGAGTTGCGTCGGACATGTTCGTGCGGGCAGGCGCCGCGGTGTTTCTTCCGGAAATTCCCGAACTTCAGGGCGCCGCCATGGTAGACCTCGTCCGCCGCGCGCGCACCCGCGCCGTGGGCAAGAAACTGATGGGGGCGCTGAAACGCTACGAGGCCTATGTGAACAAATTCGGCGAGGATTTTCGCGATAACCCATCGCCCGGCAATATCAAAGGCGGCCTTTACAACATCTACCTGAAATCCAGCGGGGTGAAGGCCAAGGGTGGCACCTCGATCGTTGAAGACCTCATCGATTATGGCGAGTGGCTGGGCGACCGCAAAGGCCTGTATGTTCTCTATACGCCCGGATACGACCATCTCTGCACACCCGCGATTTTCCTGAGCGGGGCCCAGGTGTGCCTGTTCACTACGGGCCGCGGGACGGGCATCGGCTGCGCGCTCGGTCCGGTCATGAAGATCGGCTCCAATCCTCAACTTGCTCGTACGTACGAGGATCTGGATATCAACGCCGGCACCATCCTGGAACGCAAGCAGACCCTGGAAGAAGTGGGCCGCAAGATCTTCGAGGAAACTCTCGACGTGGCGTCGGGCCGCAAGCTCACCCGCGCCGAGGAAACCGGTTTCCATCACGAGTTCAAGATTTGGGAACAGCTCTGGCCGGCGCTGTAGGGAAGTTGTCAGTGGTCAGTTGTCAGTTGCCAGTAGTGCGGTGTCATCCTGAGCGGAGCGAAGGATCTCGGCAGTTTGGCCTCCGCCCATTCCCAACAGAACTACGGGGATCCTTCGCTTCGCTCCGGATGACAGCTGGGTGCACCCTGCATGGCTCACGCCTGTTTCTCCTGCGCGGGCCGGAAGACTTGCGTCAGCAGAACCCCGATGGATACCAGGATTACACCCCCAAACACCAGCTCATTCAAATCCTCGTGAAGGAAGAAGTGGGCCAAAAGCGTGGCCACGAGCGGCGTGAGCGAGGAGAAAGCTGACACACGGGCCACGGCCATCAGGCGAAAGGCCGTAAACAGGCAGTAGACAGCGAACACGCCGGAAAGGACTCCACTGGCCAGAAGGGCCAGGATCGAATGCCAGTTGGTGCCGGGCAACGCCGGCCCGTGCGCCAGGGCGGCCCATCCGACTAGCCCCACCAGTACGCTGGTCGAGAACTGCAAGAAGATGGCGGTGGATTGATGCGCGCCTCGGAGTTGGCCGTCACGCCACAAGACCCCGGAGATCCCGTAACTTAGGGCGGTGAAGAAAGCCAGGGGGATTGCCCAATACCAGAGTGGCGAGGCGGGATGCCCCCTGGACTGCCCCCAGGAAAGCACGGCCAATCCGCCAAAAATCAGGAACACACCCACCAGCGCGAAGCGAGGGATGCGTTCTCGCAGGAAACGCCAGGCGATCAGCGTACCCCATATGACGTAGGTATCTTGCACCGGAATGGTCACGGTAACGCCGCCCAGGCGGATGGCAAAGTAGAAGAGAAACAATCCCAGCGTCGAGACAATGCCGGCCCAAATGAAAGGCAGAATGGCGCGGCGGCCAATATAGCGCGGTGAAGCGGGCTTGATTTGGTCCAGAGTGTGGTTCTTCCATATCAGGAAAATGCCTAAGAACAAGCTCGGCACGCCCCGGAGAAAGGGCCCGATCAGCGGATCGGCATGGACGACGCCAAGCCGGTCGAAAATGTTGGCCGAGGCATACCCCAGCACCGATCCCGCGGCCCACGGCTCACCGCGTCGGCGAGTGCTCTGACTTTGAGGATCAGCCATTCGTTTTCGGAGTCATCACTGAGTGCTTAACAAGACAAACGGTAATTATAAGTCATGCAGGGGCGGTTCGCGAACTGGCGCAACGGGGTAGTGTCTCAGTTCGAAGTCGCTGCGGCTTTACCCGGCTGCGGAAAAAGGCTATCTGACAGGCCGGGGACTTCTTTCCCAGCCGGCTTGCGCGTCCATCTGGCGAGGTAAACCCGGCATACGAATTCAGAGTGAGACACCACGCATGGTACGAATGGCACACTTGTATAGCCGGCAGCGGAAATGCTATGATCTTCGTGAAATTACCCGACCTTCGGGGCAGGGTGAGGGAAGGAACGAATTGCGCGCCTTCCCAATTCCCAATCGGCGGTAAAGCCCGCGAGGGGTGGTCGGAAGCGCTCGAGTCGGCGCAAGGCGTCCGGAAGAATTTCCGGGCTGAGCGTGGAAGGCCTGCAAGCCCCAGGATCCGGTGAAACTCCGGGGCCGACGGTACAGTCCGGATGGGAGAAGGTCAGGACGGATGTGACCTGAGGCGTAGGTGTGTAGTCGCCGCCATAGTTGGCCGGCGCGAGCACGCCTTCAGGCGCCCACCACTGTCCCCTCCCTTTTGCCCCAAACAGAGAATTGAATGTGGGACCAAACCCCAAAGAGCATCACCACAGAGTCCACAGAGTTTACTGAGAAGAGCCGCGATCTTCTTTCTGAACTGCTATTCCCAACACCTTCCGCGGCGAGCGCGGATTTCCGGTCTGGAATTTTGAACCTGGAATCCCGGATCCGGCCGAGCGGCCGCGCTGTGACCTTGATATCCTCTGTGTTGAAACCTTACTTAGCCGCCCTCGTCACTCTCCTGCTCTTCGCTGCCACGCCCGCCCCAAGTCTCTACGCGCAGACCTGGAACAGCCACCTGGAGGGAATGGTGCTTGACCAGAGCGGCGCCGCGATTCCCGCGGCCTCGCTCGAGCTTCGCAATCCTGCCACCGGCCAGGCTCGACACGACCAGACGGACGCGAACGGATTCTACAGTTTCCCTCTCCTGCCTGTGGGCAGCTACGAATTGGAAATTGCCAAGACCGGTTTTATTTCGCGGATCATGCGCGGGTTGGCGCTCCAGGTGGGCGAAACGGCGCGCGTGGACGTTCAGCTCAAAATCGCGCCGGCTCGGGCTGAGATCCAGGTTGATTCCCGCCCGCCCCTGGTCGAGGCGGCATCGCCGGCGATCGGCGACGAGATTGAGAATCGCCGGGTGGCGCTGCTTCCTCTGAACGGCCGCGAGTTCTCTCAACTCGCGTTACTGGCGGCGGGCGCGACACCGCCTTATCCGAACAGCTCGACGCAGCAATTCAATACTCCAGCGCAAGGGTTGGGTTTTTCGGTAAACGGGCAACGCGCCGAACGAAACAATTTCTCGCTTGACGGCGTGACGCTGATGGAGCCTTTCGCCTACAGCCTGACGGTGAACCCCTCGATCGATGCCATCCGGGAGTTCCGCGTCGTCGAGGACTCTTATGGCTCCGACCAGGGTATCACCTCGGGCGCGCAAGTCAACATCGCCTCTCGCTCCGGCAGCAATCGCTTCTCCGGCACGGCCTATGAGTTTGTGCGCAACAGCGCGCTGGACGCAAAGAACTTCTTCGACGATCCGGCGCTCCCCATTCCTCCTTATCATCAGAACCAGTTTGGCTCGAGCCTGGGCGGGCCGATCCGCCGAAATCGCACCTTCTTTTTTACGAACTATGAAGGCTTGCGCATCCGCCAGAGCGTTACCAACACGACTTTGCTGCCGACAGCCGCCATCCGCGCCGGGGATTTCAGCAGTATTAATCCTGAAACAGGTAATTCCTTTCCTACGATTATCGATCCAGGCACGGGCCAGCCGTTCAAAGGAAACCTGATTCCGGCATCTCGAATCGACCCCGTATCCAGGGCCATACTGGCTCGTATTCCCATGCCCAACAACCCTGGCGCGGCGTCGGGCGAAAACAACGACATCAATGTGGGGCTTCACAGCGTCACTGCAGATCAGGTGATGGCCCGGATTGACGACGAGCTGACGCCGAAACACCAGTTCTTTGGGCGATTTCTGCTCTTCAATCAGCAGCAACTTTTCCCGTTCGTGCCGGACTCGTTTGCGCAGAATCCCTCCGCCCCGCCCGGATTCGGCACCCACCACGACGACTCGGGAAGGAACCTGGCGCTCGGTATTACGTCGGTCTTTCGGCCTACGCTCGTCAACGATCTGCGATTCGGCTACGCTTATTACTTCGGAACCAAAGAAGCCCAGAACATTCACAGCGGATTCCTCGAGTCATTGGGAATCGCGCGCGCACCGGGCGCCACCAACGACGGCATTCCCGCCATTGACGTTCCCGGCTACGCTGACCTGGGCGATAGCGACATCTTCCAACCTCAAATCCGAAAGGACAACACTTTCCAGTTCACCGATAACGTGGCATGGGTCAGCGGGCGGCACACCTGGAAATTTGGCGCCGACGTGCGGCGCTACCGCCTCTTCTACCTTGTAGAGGATTTTGGACAAGGCGTGTTTTCATTCAGCGACGGCGCAAGCTCTGTTTCTGGAACCGCCTTCTCGGATTTTCTGCTCGGCCGCCCCTTCCTCTCTTACGCCCAGGCGGGAAACTCCGGCGGAAACGATCGCCTGGATTATTTCGGCGCTTACTTTTCCGACGAATTCCACGCCACGCGCCGCCTGACCCTCACCTACGGCCTGCGCGAGGAGTTTTATTCTCCTCCCACCAACGCCGACGGACGCGCGTCGATTCTCGACCCAGGCAACGCGACACGTTTCATCGTGCGCAACGACAGGCAACAGGCGCCGGCCCTGATCGCGGGGCCGTTGATCGAGAGCCTTCAGAAGCTCTATGGGCTCTCCTTCATTACTTCGCAACAAGCTGGACTGCCGCCCTCGCTCATCCGTCCGGATTGGGCGGGGTGGGCGCCGCGTTTTGGTTTCGCATACGATCTCAGCAAGCGTCACACCACTTCCTTGCGCGGCGGATTCGGAGTCTTCAATTCTCTTGGAGAACTCGACTATGCTTCCGAGACACGCCTGAGCGCCCCCATCACTGAATTTCTTTTCGGCCTCGACACCTGCCGGTTCTACGGCCCCGGCGCGTGTGGGCAGTCGTTTGCACCGCCAATCCTCACCTACCCGCTTGCGTACACTCTCGGCAATTCGGAACCCACGGCCATTTCTTCGCCGCCCAATCTGCGCAACGGATATGTCTACGAATGGAGCTTGTCCGCCGATCACCAGATCGCGGCCAACACCGTTCTCTCTGTCAGCGTCGCCGGCTCTGACGGGCACAAGCTTCCGCGCCGGTCGCTAGAGAATCAGGGCATCCCGAACCTGCCGGACGAACGAAGGGGCGACCATCCTCAACCCGGCTCGAACCAGTATATCCGGGCCACGGATGTTAACTCGAACTACAACGCTTTGATCGTGCGCTTGGAACGGCGATTCTCGCACGGGCTCTCGTTTGTGGGTGGGTACACCTTGGGAAAGTCAATTGACACGGCTTCCGGACTCAACGGCACCAACCAGGCTCAGAACGTCTACGATCTGAAGGCGGAGCGTGGCCTCTCAGACTTCGATGTGCGGCAGCGGTTTGTTTTCTCGGGTAACTGGCAATTGCCCTTTGGCCCGGGCCGAGCGTGGCTGCGCGGAGGCGCGGGAGCGCGCCTGCTTGGCAATTGGGACTTCTCGAATATTCTCACGCTTCAATCCGGGCAACCGCTGACAGCGACGCTCGCCACCGCGTTGAGCGGCACCGATTCGAACGGCACGGACCGGCCTGACTTGGTTGCCAACCCCAATCTCCCCACCGGCGAGCGCACGCCCACACGATGGTTCAATACCAACGCCTTCGCCCCTCCGCCCATTTATTACGATAGCCTCGGAGCCTTCAGCATCCCCGGTAATGAAGGTCGCAACGTCATCACCGGACCCAGACTGGCGGCATGGGATACGAGCCTTGAACGGCAGGCGCGCTTGAGCGAGCGGCTTAAACTGGTGTTCCGCTCCGATTTCTTTAATCTGACCAACCATCCCAACTTTGATCGGCCGGGGCTCAACTACGGCACTTCGAATTTTGGAAATATCAGTTCCGCGGAGAACTCCCGCCAAATACAGTTCTCGCTGCGGTTGGATTGGTAGCGGCCCACATGGCGGTTGTCGCGACCGGCAGACATTCGATCCCGGCTTGCGCGGGACGACCACGAGTTTGACTCATCCAGATGAGTCAGATACACTCATGCTATGCCTAAACGTCTGCAGGTCATCCTCAAGGATCCAGAATACCGTGAGATCAGGCGTGCCGCGCGCTCCCGCCAAATGACGGTGGCCGAATGGGTTCGACAAGCGCTCACCCAGGCGCATCGGCGTGAGCCGCGAGGCGATGTGAGCAAGAAGTTGGCAGTCATCCGTGCAGCCGCGCGCTTGGATTATCCGACGGCCGATATCGACCGAATGCTGGAAGAGATTGAGATGGGATACGGTTCGGGTGCACATCGGTGATTCTGGTCGATTCCAACATCCCCATGTATCTTGTGGGCTCGCCCCACCCCCACAAAGCCGACGCACAGAGATTGCTTGAGCGGCTTGTCAGCGAGCGTGAGCGGCTTTTAACCGACGCAGAGGTCCTGCAGGAGATTCTCCATCGGTACGTGGCGATCGACCGCCGCGACTCCATCCAGCCGGCGTTCGATGCGCTGCTAGGAGTTGTGGATCAGGTGCTGGACATCACGCGCTCGACCACTGAGCGTGCAAAGCAGATTGTTCAGGGACACAGGCGACTGTCGGCACGCGACGCTGTTCACCTCGCGATCATGGAACAGCATGGGATCGATCGAATCCTGAGTTTCGATTCAGGCTTTGACGGGTTCCCCGGTATCTCACGCATATCGTGAGCCGGTCATTCATACCTGAGCGCCGCCATGGGATCCACTTTTGTGGCGCGGCGCGCGGGCAGATAGCTTGCCGCCAGGGCAATCAGGGAGAGCGACGCCGCAGCGACGGCCAGCGTCAAGGGGTCGTAGCCTTTCAGGGCAAACAGCAGTGAACTTGCCGCCCTACCCCCGGCGAGTGAAAGCAGCATGCCCACGCCGAGCCCCATGGCCAGCAGCACTCCGGCTTCGCGAACCATCATGCGCGTGATCTCGCTACGGCTGGCGCCCAGGGTCATGCGAATTCCAATCTCATTCGTACGTCGCACCACCATGTAAGACATCACGCCGTAGAGTCCGACGACGGCCAGCAGAGCGGCCAGAACGCCGAAAAATCCGGAAAGTGTTGCCATCAGCCGGTCTCCGGCGAGTTCGTCGTGAAGCATGTTCTGTATCGTCTTAAACTGGATGGTGATGTCCGGGCTTGCCCCGAAGATCGTCTGCTTCACCCGGGAAGTGAGATCGGAGAGCGGGACGCGGGACCGAATCAGGATCGGTTGATCGGGATCCGTGCCTTGCGCGATGGGAACGTAAACCAGGGGCGGGAATTCTTCGCGCAAATCTTGATACTTGGTGTTCTTCACGAGGCCGACGATCTCATAGACGATTTGCGGCTGCCCGAGCTCCGCTTTTTGCCAAAGCCTCTTACCCACCGGATCCGCACCGTTGGTGAATTGTCGGACAAAGGCCTCGTTCACGATTGCCACTTTGGGCGACGTTGGCGTGTCGTGATCATTAAAGTCCCGCCCGGTGAGGAGCGGCGTCCCCATCGTCTTGAAATACTCGGGGCTCACCCAATTGAACCATGGGGCCTTGGCCTGGAATGAATCAGAGCCATCCATCCAGACCGTGCGGTTGGAAGAACTGCCGCTGGTAGGAACGATGGCCGCCGCGGCGGCTGAATCCACTCCTGGTGTGGAACGAATCTGGTCGAGCAGTTGGCGGTCGAAAACGAAACGGCGCTCAACCGGCAGGTTGAGTTGTGTGAGATCGGTTTCAGCGATAAGGATGCCGGTGCGCTGAAATCCCACGTCTACGGTGAGCAAGTTGCGCAGGCTTTGGGTGAAGAGGAGCGCGCCCACCAGCAGCACCAGCGAAAACGCCACCTGCGACACCACCAGGGCCCGGCGCATGCCGAAGCGCTGGCGGTCCGCGGTCGCCCCGCGGCCCCCTGCTTTCATGGCCTCGGCGGGGGCAATGCGCGTGGCGCGCAGGGCCGGCATCAACCCAAACAAAACCGTAGCCGCAGTCACCACGCCGGCCGTAAAGGCGAATACGCGCCAATCAGGATTGAGATTCAAGAACACTTCATTGAACCGGGTGCTGAGGAACGAGGTGAGAAAGCGGGCGAGCGTGCGGGCCAGCAGCAATGCCGCGCCCGCGCCGGCCGCAGCCAGCAGAAGGCTTTCAGCGAGCAATTGCCGAATTAGCCTGCGGCGGACGGCGCCCAACGCCAGACGAACGGCGATTTCCCGTTGGCGCGCGCTGGCGCGTGCCAGCATGAGGTTGGCCAGGTTGGCGCAAGCAATCAAGAGGACCAGGCCCGTGATACCCAATAGAAGTCCCAACGGATCCGACGCGTTTTCGCGCAGAGAGGAGATGCCGCTTGCTGCCGGGTAAGCCGCCAGTTTGAAGGAGAGATACTTCTTGGCGTGCTCTGCCGTGTAGGCGGGCGGCAGCGTGGCCTCGAAGATCCCGGGCGAAATCGAGCCCAGATAGGCCGTTGCTTTCTCGAGACCCCAACCCGGCTTTAAGCGCCCGATCACCGTCAGCCACCAATCATGCCTGGTGTCGAGGTAGTTCTGCTCGCCCCCCAGCACCGGCTGCGAGCAGATGGGCAGAGCCACATCAAAGGTGTGGCCGACGTCGAGGCCGAAGAAACTCGCGGGCGTAACTCCCAGGACTTTGACGGCATGATAGTCAATGGTCAGCGTTCTGCCGATGGCTGACGCGTCGCCGCCCAAGTCACGCTGCCAGAACCAATAACTCACAACTGCGCCTGCTCCCGCCCCGCAGCCGCGCTGATCGTCCGCACCCGTGAACGTCCGCCCCACAAGTGGATGAACGCCCAGCACGTTGAAGAAATCGCCGCTCACCCAGATCCCGCGCACCAGGCGGACTTCGCCGCGCGGCGCAAGATTGAGGTCGTCAGGCGCCCAGGCCACCACGCCGGAAAAGGGCTCGTGGTGAGCTCGGATTTGTTCCCAAAGCGCGTTGGTAAGCATGGCGTGCCAGTTGAAAAAACTACCCGTGCGGCCGTGCTGCGTCGACAGTCGCACCTCGGCAAGTTCCTGGGGGTTGTTCACCGGTAGCACGCGCAAGCGCACCGCATCCAACAGTTGAAAGATCGCGGTGTTGGCTCCAATGCCCAGCGTCAGAGAGAGAAGGGCAACCACCGCGAAGCCGGGGCTGCGGCGCAACTGGCGCAAACCGTATCGGACATCCTGCAGGAAGTTCTCGAGGTAGCTCACTCGGCGCATGTCGCGGCACTCCTCCTTGATCTGCTCGACGCCGCCCAGTTCGCGCAACGCAGCGTACCGGGCCTCTTCCGCGGTCATTCCTTTCGCGACGTTTTCCTCGATCAGCTTTTCGAGGTGGAAGCAAAGTTCGGTTCTAAGTTCGCCTTCGACGCGTGGATTCAGCAACAGCGAACGGAGCCGCAACGGTAGTTTGTAAACCCAGCGCATGGTTCAGGTATACTCGCGATCCTGTCATCCTGAGCGAAGCGAAGGATCTCTGCAGTTCATGTTGATTTGAGCGAGCCAGGATCAACTGCAGAGATCCTTCGCTTCGCTCAGGATGACAGGCGCTCGATTCAATATTCGACCGCCTCCCGAACCCTGAATCTCATTCGTACTTCAGCGCCGCCATGGTTGGCCGGGTATCCGCTGCTAAAGGGGATGTTCCCGCTGCGGCACTGAGAACTTCATCATTACTCCTCTCAGTTATCGACAGGTAATTATGGATTCTCTCCTGTCAATAGTCAAGGGGGGATTTTCGCTTCGCGTTTGGGCTGTAGGGGCGGCCCTTGTGGCCGCCTGGTGCTTGCTTTAACGCTCGCCTGTACGCTCCTGTCAGGCAGATAGTGTGATACCCTTTGGGGTCACAAAATCGACTGGAGGAGACTGCGATGGAGAATGCACGACGCTTCCGTATCTGTGTTGGCCTGGTCCTTTTGTTAGCGAGCTGTTCCTTGGCGTCATTTGCCGCGCCGCGCGGACCACTTCAGGTTGGCGCCGCGCGCGTCGACATTACACCGGCGCCCGACGCCGCGCTCCCCATGTCGGGCTATGGGGGAAGGACTCAAGGCTTCCAGCGAATTCACGATCACATTTATGTACGGGCCATCGTAGTCAGCGATGGTTCGAGCCACGCGGCGCTGGTGGCATGGGAACTGATCGGCGTGCCCAACCAGGTGTGGGAAGAACTTTCCCAACGCATTGCCAAAGAACTGGCTATTCCGGCAGATCACCTTTTGGTTGCGGCGGTTCACGATCACAACGCGCCTTCGCCTGCTAACATGTACGGTAGGACTCCGCCCTCCGACCCGACGATTGCCTACACCGCCAAAGTTGAGAATGATGCGTTCGAGGCTGTGCGCCGGGCCAAAGCGAATCTGCAGCCGGCGCAATTCGGATTCGGAACCGGCAAGGCCTATGTGAACGTCAATCGCCGCGAATTCTTCCCTAAGAATGGGTGGTGGTGGCTCGGCTACAATCCCGAGGGGCCTTCCGACAAAACCGTCGCGGTTCTCAAATTCACGGATATGAGCGGCAAGCCCATTGCCTTTTTCATTAACTACCCCGTCCATGCGGTGGTTATGGGGCCCGACAACCTGGCCATAACCGGCGATCTGGCCGGCGCGACCTCCCGCTACGTCGAGCAGTATTTCCAGGGCAAGATCCCCACTCGCAGCGACGCTGGATGGGAGTTGGGGGTTGGAGCGGAAGAGAAGTCCGGCGGCGAAGGTCCAGTCGCCATCTGGACGAGCGGCGCAGCCGGAGACCAGAACCCAATCACGGAAGATCGCGCAGAAGACTTCACCATGGTCGACGGCTTGGGAAGAATTCTCGGGGAAGAGTCTGTGCGAGTGGCTAACAGCATTGCGACAATGTCGTCGCAGGCGAGTATTGAAGCCTCTCAACGGGTCATCGACTGCCCCGGGCGCCGGGTGGCGCCGGGACCTACGCCCCGCAGCGAGTACACCTTTGAGGACGCCGATCCTGTCAAGATTCGGCTGAGCATGGTGAAGTTGAACAGCGTGGCCTTGACGGGAGTATCGGGTGAGGTTTTCACGCGCATCTTTTTACACTTGAAGAAAGACTCGCCCTTCAATGCCACCGTTATGGTCACCCACGCGAATGGGTCCAGCGGCTATATTCCCGGCGACGACGATTCAGCGCCGATCAGCTATGAGAACACCGCCTCCGATCTTAAGCCGGGCTGCGCGGAGAAGGGAATTGTGAACGGCCTGGTGGAGATGATGGGATCAGAATAAGTGGAGGCGCGGGTGAGAATCGAACTCGTCGCGCTCTTTTAGAATCTGTAAGTTACTGATACTACGTGTAAACTCTGTCAGCCCTGTCAGCCACAATCAAAAACTAAAGTCAAAATAAAGACAAATTCATAGCTTTTGCGCGTCGGAAAGTTGGGTTACACCCGCGTTGGGGCAGGCCACAAAGACAAAAAAGACAAAATTCCAAGGTGGCAGCGCGGTTCCTGGACTCTCGGCAGTCGCAATCACGCTGGTTTCGACGCTGGAGCGGGGTGGCACCGATGATATGGATACACTCGTCACAGCGTGCGACGACTGCAACGCGGGAAAAGGCGCGTCTAGTCTCAGAAACGGTGGTTAGGGACAACGGCTCCCCCGCCGCTGGCACGAGTTCAGCGCGGCACATAAAGTGGAATATTTGTCGTGCTGAGAGAACCACTGGTTGCTCCAACAGATATTTCGACATCAAGTAACGTGGGCGCACTTTGCGTGAGTCTTTCCTTTTCAAGTACCTCACCAGCCTTTATTGTGGCTGGATTCGCCACGTTAATCTTTTCCGATTTAATCACGCAATCCTGAGAACCAGAATTGAAGATTCTCTGTTTTATCCTCCAGGGACTGTTGAAACTTTGTGTGTAGGTGTCGTAGAAGGAATCCACTATTAGGTCGCATCCTGCCAGTTTAATTGTTACAAACTTTTCACCACTTGGGGAAATGAGATGGCCAGCTAAGAATAACGCAATTAACAACCCAGTTATAACCAACCCTGCAAAGGCAATGCTAAAAATGGCACTTCCCACTCTTTTCTTGGGAGCTGGCTCGCCTACTACGCTTTCGAAAATGACGCCATCGCAATTGTACAATGCAGCTTCGTATTTTTCTGACGACGGGCCGACAGCCTGAAAGGTAAATTCAACTGAGTCACCTGACGGTAGGTGTGGGATTCTCCACCTGAATGCTTTCTTCCACGGTTCCGTCGCCTTTACGTCTACAGGCTCCAACGGTGTTTTGCTCAGAGTTGGTCGTGAAGCCCACGCCTGCACGTCGTCAGCAGGGAATTCGAATTGAACTTCGGCATCCCGCAGGTGAATAGAACTCGCGTTTCGCATGGTTAACTGATACTCACGCAAATCCTTCACTTCTTCTAGTTGGTAACTCGTGGAATTGCCAACTACGCGAGCTAGAGTGAAACCCTGGAGCGCGGGATTAACAATTCGGTTAACTCGTTCGATCAGAGGAATAGGCTGCACTTTACTGCGCCTTCGTCGAAACCACTCGGTAACAAAGGCACCAGCAAGACCACCCGCTACAAGCATTCCGAGAAGTTTGGCAATTTCGAGCATCAGGCACCACCGCAATAACGGAATCCAGTTGCCGTAGATTACCACAATTCGGGAATACGGACGGGTTTTGAAAGTGGACACCGACACGTTATGTGTGTTACACAGCGGCTTATTTCAGGCGAAGATACGCGCCGCGTCTCACTTTATATTGTACTGAAACGGTATAGCCCCCCCCCAAGAAGGGAATGCCAGTTCAATTCTTTTCACTCGGTTTCAAAGTCGCCGGAGGAACGGGTTGCTGTGTGCCGAGTTGCGCCAAAACTGCATCTCGGAGTTGTTTCGTACGCGTCCGGTGAACCCATCTTTCGCGGTTTAATTTCAGGACCGATACTTCCCCATAGCTGAATGCAAAGATCCGTATGTGCGAACGGCACATGAGAAGTGGAGGTGCGGCGATGGGTG